>WNEZ01021065.1_pt1 | contig 10338 bp, 6 predicted proteins | sample 5400521 | NCBI WGS metagenome assembly WNEZ01 (sample SAMN13153339, study PRJNA577476) | soil metagenome | isolation source: 120 cm saprolite under Douglas fir tree site 2 hole 1 replicate 1 | place: USA:California | collected 2015-04-18
TTTTTTCGCGGAATCAGGCGCCAGTGTCAAATCACTCGCCCTTGAACTTCGCCGGGCGCTTTTCGAGAAAGGCGCGCACGCCCTCTCTGAAATCAGCCGTATTGCCGGCTTTGCGCTGCATCTGGCGCTCGAGATTCAGCTGCTCTTCGTAGGAGTTGCCGGCGCTCTCCCAATAAAGCCGCCGGATCAGACCCAACGCGACGGTCGGCCCGTTCGCCAGATCACGCGCAAGGTCCTTCGCCTTGTCCATCAACTCCGCATCGTCAACGACGCGATTGACGAGGCCCCATTGAAGCGCCATCTCGGCGGGCAGTCGCTCGCCCAACAGCGAAAGCTCCATCGCGCGCGCCTTACCCACGAGCCGTGGCAAAATCCAGGTCGAGCCACCGTCAGGCACCAGACCGATACGGCGAAAAGCCTGGAGAAAATACGCCGAGCGCGCGCACAAGACGAGATCGCCCATCAGCGCGAAACTCATCCCTACGCCGGCCGCCGCTCCATTAACTGCCGTGACCAGCGGTAGAGACAGCTCTCGAAGACGGCGCAGGAAGGGGTGGTAGAGCGTTTCCAGCACGAGCCCCGCATCCCGCGCGCCGCTCGAGCCGGGCTGCAGGTTTGCACCCGCGCAGAAGCCGCGGCCCGCGCCGGTCATGACAACGCATCGGAGTCCATTCTTTGCATCCTCAACTGCGTCAATCGCCTGCATCAGCCCGCCGAGCATCTCAGGCGAGACCGCATTCATGACCTCGGGATGGTTGAGCGTGAGAATGCCGACCGGTCCTTCGATATCGAGTTTTGCGCGATTGAATTCCATGGGTTTTTCTTACCAGTCCGGTCCACCGCCCGCTACTGCCGGTCCTTTTCGGTACACCGTTGAAGCAAGCGGCCACGTTGTTGGGAAACTTGTCACGTTGTTCAGAAAAATCGCGAATCATGCTAGGTAAACATCATCGGGGGGATCCGAATCGATCCTGCCATTACATATTCGCCACGGAATGAGCGAAGCGCTGCGGCGCCGTCGCGCGCCCATGTGCTTACGCCGATACGATTGTCGCGCGTCCTCACGCACTGCACATCAGCGGGACGCGGTGTTCTCCGTCGGCGCCTGGTGGCGTTCGTCCATATGCCCATTTTAGCGAGACAAAACGGAATTGGCCGAAAGTAGCAACAGATCCAGTCTAGGCCCGAGCGCATTGATCCTGACGCTGCTCGCCGCACTGGGCATCGGAACGTCCGCGCTAAACCGTTCGAATGCTCCGCCAGCGTCTTCCGGCCAAAGCATTTCCAATCCGCTTCATCGGCAAGGGGCAGGTCTTTATGCGCACAGCGCAGCTCAGCTGCTCGAAAATTTCTTCGATACTAATCCCGAACAAGTTAAGGGCGACAAGCCATGGCTGCGGAACAATGCGCCGTCCGTCACAGAAAAAAACTCATTTCCGGAAAGCGACGGGAGGAAGCAATTTGCGATTTCATTTTTGATCGCGACCGTGCCGGCCCCCGTGTCGCCATCGCTCCGTCATGAGTTCGACAGTTACGTCGATGCGATTCAGTTGGCGGTCGGGCGCGCTGGTTATGTGTTAGACAGTTTCGACCTGCCATGGCTCCCGGCAGGCGAGAACCGTCAGGGCGAGTTGCGCATCTCGCAGGAAATCGACGCCGAGTGGGCTGATGAGACGCAGGCGAAGTCGATCGCTGCGAAGCGACGGAGCGGCACCCGGCCACCGACGCAGGCCAAATCGATTGCTTCGAAGCGACAGAGCCGCACCCAGCCACCCACGTCGTCGGCCCCGCACGGGCATGTCCTCAAATTCTCACCGAACAGTCAAGACGAGACCCGGGTCGAACGGGACCCCGCGATCATTCTCTTTCGCGACGACGGGAACAAAAGGCTGCTGGTCGTCTTCCTCGTCGGCGAGACTCCCACTCGCGGCGTCAACAAGACGGCCCTGCGTGACGCGCTCGACGAAATCGCATGGCTCTCCAGATGGAAACTCAACGATTCGCCTCCGCCACAATACCTGACCGACGGGACTTGTCTGACGAAGGGCCCTTCCCTCGCGGGAAATCCCGTAGACCCCTGCCCCAACCGCCGCGAAATCCGCATCGTTGGTCCATCCTTCTCGGGTTCGGCGGCGTCGATACGAAATACTCTCACGGAATGGCTCGATGTCCAGGGAAATTACCCCGTGAAGATCCATATCGTTTCCGGCACGGCGACCGCCGTCGGCGACCAGCTCGACATCCAGCCAGACGAGAGTACGCGCGTCGATTTCCATTCGATGCGGATCCCTGATCACTCGATATGGGACTTCGCGCTTCGACGATTCCTTCTCGCACCTGCGCTTCCGTTCCTTCGCACACGTCGAGATCCGAATCATCCAGACGTAGCTGTTCTCAGCGACGATACCTTGTATGGCGCGAGCCCGATCTCCGGCGTAATGCGGATTACCTTCCCGGTTCATATCTCCGAACTACGAACGGCCGTGGGGCGCACTAACCAGGCATCGCCGCCGATAGGACCCGATATTGGCCGTCATGACATTCCCATAGCTGATGAGAGCAATCAGCAGCAGAGGGACGTGATTCCGTTATTTTCGGGCCGCTCGGCCGCTTACGATGAGCTCGTAATCGAAAATCTGCTGGCAACGCTCTCCCGCGAACATATCCGCTACGTCGGCATCGTCGCGAGTGACGTCGAGGACCTCGTCTTCCTGGTTCACGAAATACACAGGGCCTGTCCCAACACCGTCGTTTTCACCATCGCCTCGGACCTCCGTTACCTTCACACGGACGTCAATCCGGACCTGGTCGGGATGCTGGTTTTCTCGACATACCCGCTGTTCAGTGAGAACCAAGATTGGACATATCCCTTCCTCGGGTCTGAGCAACGGCTGCAATTTCCCGGCGAAGACGCGGAAGGCATCTTTAATGCAACCGTCGTACAACTCGGCCGGGAGGACAAAATCGTCGAATACGGATCGCCGTTCGCCGTAACCGCGGCCGTCGGGCCGCACAACTCGACGACACCGGCGCTGTGGGTGGGAATTGTCGGCCGTGACAATATCTGGCCGATTGATTTCGAGCCGTTGGACGGCAGCATCGAGAATCTGTATTACGCGCAAGTCTCGCGGGCTAGCCACGCTGACGCGCCGTGGGTGAAACTCGGCAATTTATACCCGCTCCCCTTCCTGATTGCGTTCCTCGTCTTATGCGTCGCTTGTCTGATTCCCTGCATGGGAATAGTGTGGCCGGCCCTGGTTACACAAGCAAAGCCACCCTCCGGTTCGACCCGCCCGTGGACCGAGACGCTACTTGGCGAGGCGGTCTTTCCCGAACTTCTTCGCGAACGCCGGATGCGCGTCAACTCCTTCCTCGGCGCATTGCTGCTCGAATTCATTGTCGGCGCCGGAATCTTCCTGCTGCCCATCAAGAGCGCAATCAGCGTCACGGGTGTCTCGCTCAAGTCGCTGAGCTTGCCGGTCTTCCTCGCCACATTCGCGATTATTCCGACGACATTGATTGTTATCGTCGCGGCCCTGCGGCGCAGCATCGGGTCTCTACTGAGTACAGTGCTGAAAACGACCGCAAATCGTGACAAGCACCTGCATCCCACCGGTGCGTGGTTCGCCCTGCTGAGTACGATGGTCGGCGTGGTGCTGGTAACATGGTTCGTCCGGCACGAATGGCGCCTGCCGGCCCCGGTCGCGCTCCTCAGCTTCATTCGCACCGCCAATCTGGGCAACGGCGTATCGCCGCTCAAGCCGCTCATTTTCCTCGGTATCGCAAACCTGTGGCTCATCGGCGGCGACTTATGGCGCCTGCGCTTGCTCGAGGACTGCCGGGTCAAGCCGCCGTTCCTGAATTTCGAAGCGGGCGCGGAATCCTTCCGCGGCATCGACGCGCTCGAAGCGCGGGTGATTGATTTCCTCGAATGTTCGCCGCGGGAATTGCCGGGAGCGCCGGTGGTTGCACTGCTACTGGTCTCTTTCCTCTACTTCGCGTCCGGCCGCGGATTGCCGGTGGTCTCCATCGACGGCTGGGCTTTCTTCACCCTTTTCACTCTCTCCGCGATGATCATCTACTTCTATTTCTCGATTCTTCTTCTGCGCTTCGTCTGGGTATGGATTGGGGTACACCGCCTGCTGCGACGCCTTTACTGGCATCAGACGCGGAACGCATACGCGCTGCTGCGCGTAAAATCGTTGCCCGACGAATCCGCTAATCAGACAATACGGCTGCTCGAGCCGGTACCCAGCCTGACCGCGATTGAATTCTCGCTCCAATGTGCGCGCGAAATTCTCCGCATGCTCGATGAACCAGCGGGCAAGGCCTGGCCGGCCTCCGGCACGTTCGCCGCCGCCTCGCCCGGCATCCGCAAAGACCTCGAACAGACTATCCGTTCGGCGGAGCGAGGCGTTGCCTACATGCTGGAGGCCCAAAACAAGCCGGATTGGCGTTGCGCAATAATCCGGCGAGTCGAAACGCAGGACCTGATCGCATGCCTCGCCTATCAGATCGCACGGCTTTTCGAGCCTGCGTGGCGGATGATCGCACAGCATTTGCCGCCGGCGCTCAGCGACGACGATCGCAAACTCCTCGAGCAAGGCAATCTCTTCGTCGCCGCGCGAGTGGTCGATTTCCTGCGCCAGGTGTTCCCGCAAATGCGCGTGCTCAGCGGTACCGCGATGACTGGCGTGCTCGCGATGATGCTCGCGGCGAGCGCCTACCCGTTCGTGCAGCGGGACACTCTCTTGTGGCTAAGCTGGCTCGTACTGCTCACGGTGATCGCCATTGGCGTGATCATCTTCGTCCAGATCAGCCGCAGCCGCATCATCAGCATGTTGTATGGAACCACGCCCGGCCATTTCAATTGGGACGGCGCTTTTACCGTGCGCATCCTGATGTTCGGCGTCATCCCGATCCTGACTCTGCTCGGCGCGCAGTTCCCGAACGCCCTGGGCGGCATAATGTCGTGGATCGGCAGACTCTTTGGCGGCGGCACAGGCTGAAAATGACGAGACAGCTTTACGGAAAAATCACCTGACCGTTCTCGCGTCCGCTACAACCACACCGCAGCCCGCGCCTTACTTGCTCTGAAGGGCCCTCACCAGTCCTTGATCCCATCTCCGAAATCTGCGACACGGGGCCAAGGAGTCCGCATAACAGGAGGCAAACTTATGGCAACGTATTCGGTGGACGCCGTCGAGAAATTTGGCCTCGGTGTCCTGAAGTCAGAAGGTGTCGTCATCGACAAGGAAAACAATGTGTACGGCGGAGGCCGCAACGCCGTCATCTACAAAGTCACCCCCGACGGCAAGGTGAACGAACTCTGCACCCTGCCGGCAGGCTCGATCCCCAACGGCGTCACCATGGATCGTCAGGGTAATATCGTCTATTGCGACCTCGGCAAGAAGGCCATGATGCGCGTGACGCAGAGCGGCCAGGTGTCGATGATCGCCGATCGCGTCGGCTCGCTGGCTCTCACGTTGCCCAACTTCGCGAGTTACGATGCCGAGGGCAACCTCTACGTCTCCAACTCGAGCAACCGCGAAATCAGTGCGGTGCGGGAGGAAATGGCGAAACCCGCGCCGAACGGCGCCCTCGTCCGTATCCGCCCCGACGGCAAGGGCGACATCGTCGCAACCGGCATCTACCTCGCCAATGGAACCGCGATCGATCCCAAAGAGGAAGCCGTCTACGTGCTCGAGTCCACCCGCATGGACTGCCTGCGCATCGCGATCAAAAAGGACGGAACCTTCGGCAAGCCGGAGATTTATTCGAAAGACTTTCCCGCATTGCCGGACGGGATGGCCTTCGCTGCCGACGGCACCCTTTTCGTCACGCTGCCCGCATTTATCCGAGACGGCAAAATGGCCCCCGCCCATCAGATCCTGCAGGTGGATACCAACGGCAAATGGACCACGCTGATCGACGACGACCAACTGCGCCTTCGGCGGGCCAGGATTACAAGACCTCTACTTCGCGAACCTCGAGGGCGATCACTTCAGCCGCGTTCACACCACCTTCCGCGGTCATCCGCTGTATCACCAGCGGTAACGTGCGCGTTCGCGACTCGCGGATAACCACGAGACCCTCTGAAACAACTGGGCGCGCGCCGAAATTCATCGACGCGCGCCCGAGTCAATCACCTAACCAGTTCGCTTAGCCTGCGGTCTGCTAGTTGCTGCGCATTAGCCACCGACCGCGCGGTGATGGCTGCGGTCGCGAACTCCGCCGTAATGTAGCGAAGCGATCCGACAGCTCCGGTGCGGCGGAATTGCATCGCGTTGCGCGCCCATTTGTTTGCGGAACCGTGCTCCGCGTCGGCTCTCTTCCTGCCTCGCCTCTCAGTACGCCGCAGTTGCATTCTGCCTCGCTTTTGACCAAAAATTCTACTGATGGGCTAACAGTGACAGGTGAACCGGTGGGCAATCTCAATCCAACCGTCGTCGTTGTGTTGGTCTTTGCAATTGTCGTTATCGTCGCTGCGTTCATGTTCAGAAACGACCTTAAAGTTAGCCTTAGTGCGCTCGGAGCGAAGCTAACTTTGAAGGGGAAGGGACGCGAGGCAAAAAAAACGACAGCGACGGGCGGTGGCATCCGCCGTAACTGGTTTCTGGGCAAAGTGCGCGCCGAAACCGAGGGGAATGCGGGCATCGAAGATACTACAGCCGCCGGGGATATTGGACTCAAGGCCAAAGAGTCACGACCGAGTGGCGTAGCCCCTGCTGGACGTCGACGGAAGCATTGAGGGACAGGCTGGATGGGGGACCCTACTGTTAATCGCTTGCAGGAGCTGGCGTCGTTCATCAAGCTCCTAGATCTTGCCTGTTCAAGCGAGAGTCGCGTTCTAGTCATCGAGGAGGCTTCGGGGCGGGGTAAGAGCCGGCTGATACAGCGTTTCAAGGAAGTTTGCTACGAACGAGCCGCCGCTTTGTCGTCGGTGGATCTCGTGGGGGGATCCTTGAGCCCCATCGACATTCTGAAAAGAATGGCTCACGACCTCGAGGACATCCGCTTCGAACGGTGCTGGAATGTCCTGAACAAGCGCGGCGTCGCCAACCTACAGGTGGGGATCGAAGGGAACAAAATACTGGGCTCGGCGACCCTCAACGTGGACTCCCCTGTATATGTCGAGCGAGCAACGCGCGAGGAGCAAAAGCAATTCTGGAGCGATGCGGCGCAAGAATTTCAACAAGATTTGCGCGAATGTCGGAGGGTCGATAGTAGGGCGATCGTGATGTTCTTCGACACTTACGAGAAAGCGGCTCCGGAGTCTCAGGCGTGGATTTGCGATCATCTTCTACCGGCAGTAGCGCCCAAACGGGTGGCAGGCCTGCTCATCGTCGTGGCCGGCAAAAGTTGCCCCAGGCCAAGCGGTGAATGGGAAGACCAGTGCCAGTCCCTAGCACTTCATTCGCTGAAGAAAGAGGATTGGGTCCAGTACGCGACTCTCGTGGGTTCGATGATAACTGAAGAACAGATCCAGATGCTCTATGACAAGCACGAAGGCGCAACTCTCAAAATGGCAGAAGCCGTCGGTCTTTTTATCCCCTAATGACAACTGAAGCCAATGCTCTCTTCAAGCAGCTCCTCGCTGCTAAGAGCGAGGACGAGGAGTTGCGTCTGGTACTCTCGCGGTTACCCGACGACGAGCGTGAAGCTGTATGGACGGCCGCGGTTCCGCACTGGTTTGATGGAGCTACGCTTGCTGAGTTGCTAACGATCCCCCGCGACGAAGGTGATCGTCTGTATGCAACGCTGCAAACCCTTGCTTTCGTGTCACCCTATCAGGAAAAGGGTTCCTGCATACACGAACTGACCCGCAAAACCTTGCTTCGTCTCTGGTGGACGACGCGGCGCGACCAGTTCCGAGAGGTCTCCCGTCGTGCCGAACGCTACTTCGCGGCGCAGGGTGATGCGAGCTCGTTAATCGAGGCGGCATTCCACTCGCTGGCGGCAGGGGAACTAGACGCAGACGCGCTGACTGCCCGCTGGAATGAGTTAGCCACCAGACTTCGATCATCGCGCCAGTTCGTCCTGATCAATCCGCTCATTCAAGCACTCCGAGAGGAGATAGCCGGTGGACGGATTTCGAAGGAAACAACGACGGCCATGCTCGAGTGGGAGCGAAGGCTCGCAGAAGATCTACTAAAATCGACCGAGGAGGAGAAGCCCAACGCTGGCGTAGGTGACCCGGCGGAGGTCTTGTCACAGGCCGGTGCACTCTATGCGGATCTCGGGGACCGACAGGGAGAGGCTCGGGTGCTTTTAAGCCTCGGCCGGATATACCAGAACCGTGGAGAGTTGGATAGGGCGAAGAAGGAACTGGAGCGCGCGCTGGAAGAGTTTGTTCACCTCGGAGACACTGCAAAGGTGACCGACACCTATGCGCGGCTGGGACGGATCTCACTTGAGATGGGTGATGGTGAGCAAGCCGTCGGCTATTTTGAACATGTTCTCAAACTGAGCGATGCGGTTGCGCCCAATTCCGTTGATGCCTCAGTGCTTGGCGGTCGTGGCGAGGCGTATCGTCAGCAGGGTCGCTTCGAGGAGGCCGTCGCTGACCTTACGCGGGCAATCGAGCTGGATCCACACTACGCTTGGGCGTTTGGGAGCCGTGGCGAGGCGCACCGGCAACAGGGGAGCTTCAAGGCAGCGGTCGCCGACTTCACGCGGGCAATCGAGCTGGATCCAAGTTATAGTTGGGCGATGGCTCACCGGGGCGAGGCGCACCGGCAACAGGGGAGCTTTGAGGAAGCAGTCGTCGACTTCACGCGGGCGATCGAGCTGGATCCAAGCTACGCCTGGGCCTTCGGGAGCCGGGGCGAGACGCACCGGCAACAGGGCCGCTTCAAGGAAGCGCTCGCCGACTTCACGCGGGCGATTGAGCTGGATCCAAACTCCTCCTTTGCGTTGGGAAGCCGGGGTCAGACGTACCGGCAACAGGGCCGCTTCGAGGAAGCTATCGCCGATTTCACACGAGCAATCGAGCTGGATCCCAAGCTGAGCTGGGTGCTGAACGAGCGTGGCGAGGCGTACCAGCAACAAGATCGCTTCGAGGAAGCGGTCGCCGACTTCACGCGGGCGATCGAGCTGGATCCAAACTCCGCCTGGGCAATGGCTCACCGCGGTGAGACGTACCAGCAACAGGGTCGCTTCGGGGAAGCGGTCGCCGACTTCACGCGGGCGATCGGGTCAAATCCAGGTTACGGTTGGGCGATGGCTCACCGCGGCGAGGCGTGCCGGCGACAGGGGCGCTTCGAGGAAGCGGTCGCCGACTTCACGCGCGCGATCGAGCTGGATCCAAACTACGCCTGGGCGGTTGGGAGCCGGGGCGAGACGCACCGGCAACAAGGCCGCTTCAAGGAGGCGGTCGCCGACTTCACGCGCGCGATCGAGCTGGATCCAAACTACGCCTGGGCGGTTGGGAGCCGGGGTCAGGTGTATCGGCAACAGGGTCGCTTCGAGGAAGCGGTCGCCGACCTCACGCGGGCAATCGAGCTAGATCCCAAGCTGAGCTGGGTGCTTGACGAGCGTGGCGAGGCTTACCAGCAACAGGGTCGCTTCGAGGAAGCGGTCGCCGATTTCACGCGCGCGATCGACCTGGATCCAAACTACATCTGGGCGTTTGGGAGACGGGGCGAGACCTACCGGCAACAGGGTCGTTTCAAGGAAGCGGTCGCCGACTTCACGCGGGCAATCGAGCTGGATCCAAACTATGGCTGGGCGGTTGGGAGCCGGGGTCAGGCGTACCGGCAACAGGGTCGCTTCGACGAAGCGGTCGCCGACCTCACGCGGGCAATCGAGCTGGATCCCAAGCTGAGCTGGGCGGTGAATGAGCGTGGCGAGGCGTACCGCCAACAGGGTCGCTTTGAGGAAGCGGTCGCCGACTTCACGCGGGCGATCGAGATGGATCCAAACTCCGCCTTTGCGTTTAGTAGGCGTGGTGAGGCGTACCGGCAACAGGGTCGCTTCGAGGAAGCGCGCGTGGACCTTGCGCGTGCTGCCGAGTTGGTACCCCAGCCCATTGCTCAGACGTCTAAAAGGTCCTGAAAGACGCTTCGGCGCTGCTCACAGCACCGCACCACGTCGGGCGTAAGCCAGCCATTCACGCCGACTGCATCTCGGATAAGCAATGGATTTCCGGCGCGGATTATCGGGCGCGCGCTGACACTGTCAGCGCGCGCCCGAGTCAGTCACCTAACCAGTTCGCTTAGCCTGCGGTCTGTTCGTTGCTGCGCAGCATCCTGCCCGGCAGCGCTCCCGTGCAGACGTTGTCCTCGAACGTTACCTTACCGTTCACGATCGTATGCCGATAGCCGTCGGCGCGACGCA
>WNEZ01009192.1_pt1 | contig 10337 bp, 15 predicted proteins | sample 5400521 | NCBI WGS metagenome assembly WNEZ01 (sample SAMN13153339, study PRJNA577476) | soil metagenome | isolation source: 120 cm saprolite under Douglas fir tree site 2 hole 1 replicate 1 | place: USA:California | collected 2015-04-18
CCTCGATTTTGGCTATGCCTTTGGCAAACAGCGTTGCGCCTTCTTCTATTCTCTTCTACTGAGGCGCGTTATCATTAAACCCAAACCAATTACGACTGCCAGGAATCCAAGGACTCCTATTACTATCCATCCGAGTACACAGGAATAATCTTCATTGCAGTAGTCAAAAATAGACTGCCAAAACCCCAGCATGTTGATCTTGGCCATGCCCTTCACAAACATCGTGTCCGCTCCTTGGCTCTTCTACTGGGCGCTAGTATAGCATCTCCGCCGGTGGACTTGACAGCCTCTAAGAGGCTAGTGGATAATGCATCGCTCGAAAGGAATTGTTGCGCAGATGATGAAGAAGGAAAAGACAATGAGTCGTTGCAGCGATGTGGTGAAACCGATCGAAGCGTCGTCGTGTTGTACGCCGCAAGATTCGACGGCACATGCCGCGCAAGTGATGCGTGATTCAGGCTTCAGCTGCGCAGCCTGTGGCTGAGGATACAGGACATCTCAAGTTGGTCGGCGGCGTCACCGAGCGCGACATGCGTGGCGGCGGGGTTGCTGATGACCGGCGCGCTTCGAAAGTCCGCGTCGGAAAGATCATCCGACCCTTGTTTGCCTGTTGTGGTGCGAGCAAGACGGTTAAAGAAACGCGCCGGAAACTCCACGCGCATCGCGTGATGAGCTTGCCCGTTGCGGATAAGGCGGGCGGTTATTTGTGATGCGCGGTCCTGTTCTTCGAATCTTGGCTGCAAGCCTGAGCCCGCTACTACAGCGGCTATCCGTGTCTGACTCATCGGCTCATGTATCGCCGCACCAACCACGAAAACCTGCAAGTGCGCGGCCACAACGAAGAAGGCACGACCTCGACCCTGTCGAACGGTGGCAACCGGGCAACGAGGCCGGTCTCACGTCCGTCCAAGCCGGGCGCGGCCCTCCTTACCGCTTCAGGTTCAACGTAGTCCGGGACAATTCATTCGCACCACTCAATAATATTAAATGGAGGATTAGTTAAGCCATGATGAACTACAGAACCGTCACACTCGCAGTTGTTGGGCTCTTCTTGTCCGTGTCATTCCTTGCCTCGCCAGTTATGGCCGCCGAGAAGGATGGCGTCATGATGAAGGATGGCAAGATGTGGAGGCTGCAGGACGGGAAGGAGATTGGCCGGATGGATCGCGAGACGACTATGTCCAACGGCACGAAGGTCATGATGAGCGGCAAGATGATGATGAAGGACGGGAAAGAGATGCAGCTGCAGGAAGGCCAAGTTATGATGCTGGACGGGAAGTTGATAGAGGGTGGCAAGGGCAAGTAGCTTCTCAGAGTCGTTGGATCTGACAACGCCCGACGTCCTGGCGGCTAGCGGAGCTCGGCGTGGCTCCGCGCCGCCAGTTCGCCAGGCATCCTTGGTCTTCCTGTGAGGTCCAGAACGAGAGGATGATTGGAAATCAACATTCCAACCACTCAACCGGAGGCGCTTCATCAGCGTCTCCGCAGCACTCGGCCCGCTGGCGGACCTGCAACGCAGTAGGAATTGCCCGTATTGCCCACCTCAGTGAGCCCGCTGATCACCAATCAACGAGGGTCCTGGGTTCAAGTTCCAACCGGCTCACCAGTTTAACTCCTATTTTCCCTTCTCATCTCTCCCCGGACCTGTAAGAGCACGCACAGTTCACCGACAGATGCCCATGCGTTGGACAGTCTGTCTGCTCACAATCCTCCTCAGTGGTTGCCATGGTGTATCGCTATTTGAGCGACCAACGGCAGAGGCTCCGCCATCCATCATGCCGTCCCCGTCCTGGATGAGGGCGTGGGGACACCACGTGACAAACCAACCGCTCCGTACGGCGGTCGATCCCCAAGCGCTCGGAGCTGCCTGCACCCTCAGGGCTGCTGCGGTGATGATCGAGGCTGAGCATTTGATGGAAGCGCGGGCGCTGTACCAGCGCGTGCTCGCGCGATATTCGAGCCGCGACTGGGCCTACTACGTCGATCAGGCCAAAGAGGCGCTGGCTGGCCTTCACGATTCTGCTCCCGCCGTCGTCGCGTTCCGTCCCGATCGTGCACTGCCCCGCTGATTCCCAACGCAATCGACCTTTTCCAGTATCGCGTCGTGCACCAACTGTGTAAGACGCGGCCGAGTCGCGCGACCAATGCCTAAGCGTGTGAGGTGACCAATGAAGACGACGATCTACTGGACCATGCAACACAGCCGCTGCGCCGTGCACGAATTCCGCTTCCGTGCCGCCTGCTGTTGGCTCAGTCAGGAAGTGGAGTTCCTGGGATGGCGCCTGCGGCTGGAAACCCTGATGCCCTCCGTGCCATCCGATCCTGTGTCGACATCGGACGCACAAGGAGGTCAGTATGCCGTGCACTCGCTGTAATGGAGTGTGCGTGAACGATCAATTCTATGACCGGGTCGATGAGCAGGGCCAATTGCGCCTAGCCCGGATTATTCATGAATGCCGTCGCGAGGCGTTCGAGACCGAAGCCCGCCGGGGCTTCTCGCAAGTAAGGCCGACGTAGGCGTACTTGCGGTCCATCGAGGAGGCCGAACGAGAAAAGCCTCGCCGAGCGAGAGGATCGCACGACGTAGAAGGTATTCATGAATAGTCCGGGCCAGGAGCCTGGCGCTGGGCGTCACGATGCCCGACGTGCGGCACGATGGTGTACGGGCGTACTGAGAGCCTGGCTGCCGACACATCCGCCCACGTCAAACGCACGAATGCAATGCCGGTGTTCTAGCAGGCGACGGAAAAACCATTTCGGCACAGCAGACCTTCGATGGCCGGCACGTGTGGGACAACAGAAGAACCGCGCGCAGGATGGCCGAGCGAGACTGGCGGGACGGGCGAGACGAGGTGGGAATCCAATCTGTCCACGTCGCGCCTTTCTCGCATGTCTCGCGCTTCACGCGCCACGGCCTGTGGCGCTGGCGGACTTTTTCAGCATCCTGCTAGAGACCGTGTAAGAAAGGTGGACCTTGTTCGACTACCCATCGAGGATCTGTCGCAGTCTGGTATGATGCCATCGGTGAGAGGGTAGAATCTTCTGAACCATGAATCACAGACACGCGCATGCTGACTGAATTTCTCGCCCGTATCACACCGCGCTGCACAGACGTCACCCGATTAGTGTCCGAGTCCATGGACCGGATGCTCCCGGTCTCGACCCGCATCAAACTCCGGCTCCATCTCATGATCTGTGAGGGGTGCGCGCAGTACCGTCAGCAACTCCTGAACATTCGTCAGGCCCTCCAGCGTCCGACGACACCTTCCAAGGATCAGAGGCAAGACGAGCCGCCGCTCTCTCCCGCCGCCCAAGCCCGTCTCAAAGAGGCGCTTCGCGCCAGGCGCGACTAGCGCCACCGCTCCATCCGCCACGAAACGGGGGCTGACGAGGGTTTTCTTCTTTAAAAGGAGAAATATCCCCTGATCTTCGTGCAGGCAACCATATAACCATGAAATATCACAGCGTTCGACAGGCCGCTCCAGGCTGCTAAACTTGGTGAATGCATTCGAAGACGCCACGCAGACTACTCACACCACACCGGTCATTCTTGTTAAATGGAGTACACTCCATACCGTTGAAATCGAGCAGACCGATGACCACCCTGTCCTCCTACTGCGTCGCGGTTCTCTGCCTCGCACTAACGGCCTGTGCGGGAGGGTACTACACCTCGAAGGTCAACGGGGAGAAGAAGGTCTACCGTGTCGATGAGCAAGGAACCAAGACCCTTGTGTACGAGACAGATCCAAACGGGCAAACGACGATTTACGATACCCAGGACCCGATGGCCAAACGGCAAGTTGCGGCTCAGGAGATGGCCGAGCAGATCCGGGCGAAAAAAGCAGCGCAGCTTGAGACCCTCAGCGCCGCTCCCAAACGGCAGCCACAGGACCCGATTTATGTGAGCCTGGCTCCTCCGGTTCTGGACGGCAAGATGCAGCAGGCGGAAAAACCAACGGGCGCGGTCGCGCAACAAATTCGCAACGAGTTCGCTTCTGACCCCATCATTAAACTCGTCCCAGGAAACCAGAACACGGCAGGGTTGTGGAAACCCCGTGGCGCTCCGTCTATTGCCGACGTCGAAGTCTCCTCCAAGGTGTCTATCAAGGAAGTCTACGGCGTGAACCGCCAGACCGGCAAACCCGGCAAGATGGTCGCGGTCGTGTTCGAAGCCACCATCACCTCCCAGGTCCCGCCCGCTTCATATACCGTCTCCGAATCAGGCCATATTTTGCAGAATGTGGAAGTCTCCAAACGTTTTGCCAAGCAAGTCAGACAAGTCATTGTCGAAAAGATCGGCCCTGGCATCCCCGCCAATTGATCCGCTGTCTCCTCTATCAGCAGGCCGATAGTTTTGCCTAGTCGTGACTGCGAACTAATAACACCTGTCCGTAACCCGCAATATTCATGAACAAGTCTGCTGCAATCGCCGGTCCGATGCCACGAGGCACCTTTGGCCGGCGGGCCCGCTCCCCAAACCCTCAACGTACTGCACGAGTAGACATCGGGTCCTCATGGGTCCGCGCACCGCATGGCTCTTCAAGGAATCTGCAGGCCGATCGCGAACGCCGCCGCATAGCCGTCAGCCACTGCCGTCGGAGCCAGCATGAGTTGATCACCACCATGTCGGAAGATCCAATCATGCTGGTTTCGCGCGGTGCGCGGTCCTGTCGCGGCATACGGCGGGTCAGCATGGACACGATCCGTCAGCACATCGTCGAAGTACAATTGCGACGTGAACTCAAAGCTCCGCCGGGCCACGGGCGCGGTGCGAATCTTGAAGTGAATATGCACTGTCCGGCCCGCATACCAGCCAGGGTACACGGTGACAAATCGAGCCTCGCCGCGCGCGTCGGTTACCTGATAGCCACGTAAAAACTTCTGGCCGATGGTGTCGAAACCAGGATCTCGCACATCCGAATAGACGCCCAGCGCATCGCAATGCCAGATGTCCACCTGGGCGCCCGGCAGCGGCTGACAGTCTCCGGCACCGAGGCGCGAGACCAGTAGCGTCAGAGCCAGTGGCGTACCGGGCCTAATTCGCCCGTCGGTCGGATCCGAGCGAATGTCGGAGCGATTCAAGCGCTCATCGACGAAATACGGACCTTCGGTTTGCTCTGGTCGGACCACACATGAGGGTCCAAGCGTGCCTGCAACAGCCCGCCTGGGGTTCAGACTGCCGGCCATCAGCCAGGCCGCACCAGTGGCGCCAAGAAATACCACAACCTCACGGCGGGAAAGGAGATGCTCCGCAGGCCCGTTTTCATGTGTCATTGCTATTCTCCATCTTTCGAGCGCGCCAGCGTGCGGAGCAAGCTGGCAGTAGCTCTCTGGGCGCGAGCCTAGCAGACGTTGTATCGCTCCATCAGCAGCATCAGTGCTCCATCATACCGCATACCGCTGGAACCGGTCGAGACACTATCCGATTCTACGGACAAAGTTGGGGCGCCGCACGCCGCGAAACGGGGGCCGAGAGCTTGTCCTAAGCACGCAGAACGAATGAACCAATAACAACCAAAATGAACAGCAGACCGCCGACGACAACGGCAACCTTGTTCCAGGCGGTGAACCGCTCGTTCCGATCATGTCCCGGGACCAATGATTCGTTGACGCGGTTGGCAGCCTGTTGAACTGGGATGAGGAAGAGAATGGACAACAAAGCAACCAGTCCGTATGGATCCGGAAGTATCCAGAGCGTCGACAACAGAATCCATCCAGTTGCCAGAACTTGTACAGAGATGGAATGACTAATCTTGAGCGAATGAGCGCTGCTCCGAACCTTCTCAAACAATGCATAGCAGTAAATGAACATAAAAGACGTTCTCCAGAATGGGCTCGCGTCCGACTGTTCACGTTCCAGGATTAACTTCCAATTCTCGTAAAACCAATAAACTTGATACAGCCCCACAGTGCAGAAATGCATGACAACAAATTTGGTTAAAGAAACTGGAAAGTAGATCGGCTTCGAATCACGTGCAGAAGGGACTACAGCGGTGGCTGCTGCTGAATGAGTGTCTAAACTCTCTTGATCATTCTCGTCGTTCAAAGGCGGCCCCCCGCGATCTTGCGAACAGACTACTTTCCATTGAAAAGGGTGTCAACGGAACAATCAGTGAGCCGCCGGGATTTCAACAGGTGCAACGCCGCGCGCCGCGAAACGGGGGTTGAAGACTTTTCTTCGCCGCGCTGTGTGATTGCAAGACAGTTGTTGACCTCAATCCTCTTGGCCCTAGCAGGGAACTGGAGCCGTATTACATCGCACAGGTCATCCCAATACCACCTTTGTCTTTTAGATGGTAGGATGCTAGGCATGAGGTCAGTTCAGAGCACACTCTGATATTCACCGACAGAGGGTGACATATGAGAACGCCCACCGCATATATACCGACTCACCTCCTCGTGCTGCTGTTTTCCTGGTCCCTCGTGTTCGCACAGGAAGAGACGCCACCGCAGCAAGAGACACCACCACAAGAGACGACGCAACAAGACGTGCCACAACAAGCTGCGCCGATCCCGCCGCTGCCGCAGCAACATGTGCCGAAGCAAAGCCGGCCTGCTTTTACGCAGCAAGAACTCGATCAGATGCTGGCTCCGATTGCCTTGTACCCCGATTCGCTCCTGTCGCAGATTTTGATGGCATCGTCGTATCCGCTTGAGGTGGTCGAGGCCGCTCGTTGGTCCAAAGCCAATCCCAACCTAAAGGGGGACCAGGCGGTGCAGGCGGTTGCACAGAATACATGGGATCCCAGCGTCAAATCGCTCGTCGCATTTCCACAGATCCTCATGATGATGGACGATAAGCTGAACTGGACGGAACGACTCGGCGATGCGTTTTTGGCCCAGCAGCAACAAGTGATGGACACAGTCCAGAATTTGCGTCAGAAGGCGTCTGCCGCCGGCAATCTCACATCGAACGACCAGATCCGCGTGAACCAACAAGGACAGTCTATCGTGGTCGAACCAGCGAATCCGCAGGTGATCTATGTTCCCTACTACAACCCGATGGTGATCTACGGGCCGTGGTGGTGGCCGGCATACCCGCCAGTCTATTGGGGTCCCTGGCCGGGCTATTTCATAGGTCCGGGATTCGGGGTGGGTTTCGCGTGGGGCATCGGGATTTCGGTCGGTCCAGGATTCTTCTTCGGCACATTCAACTGGCCGTATCGCCACGTCTCCGTTGTCAACGTGAACAACTTCTACTATAACTCAGTAAACGTCGATCGGGTGACTGTTTGGGCGCACGATCCAATACATCGCCGAGGTGTGCCCTACCGGGATGTGGCATTGCGTCAACAATTTGGCCGCATGAGCGCGTCGCCTGATGTTCGCCGCGAGTTCCGCGGACACGATCCATCTTCGTTTGAGGGGCGTAGCGCATTTGGCAATCGCCCGGAGGCGCGCAGCGTCTTCGGCAACCGGCCGGAAGAACGTGGCGGCTCGCCCGGTCGCTTCAACATGCCCGGCGGTAGCCGTTCCGACATGCGCACCGCCCCAAGTCGCCCGAGTCTGCCAAACGGGGTCAGTCCTCATTTTGAGCAGTGGTCTCATGTCTTCGAGGGCGTAGGTCACGGAGCGGCCGAACGTAACTTCAGCGCGCGGGGGCACGCGAGTTCGCAAGGATTTGCGTCACCGCCCTCAGGTGGCTTTCGTGGTGGTGGAGGCGGTGGCGGTGCATCCCATCATCGCTAACTGTAAGGAGCGTGACGTCATAGCTTCTCCGACATTCAGTTCCGTCATGGAGAATAGAGTGAACAGACGTGAGGTAGGAGGTTGGTGTATGCATAGCTGGCTGGAGAGGTTGCTCAGGACAATCTTTACATTGACGCTCATCGCGATGGCACCGGTGGCCCTGGCGGCGACGGCCGGGCAAAAGAGCTTTGCATCCCCCGAGGCAGGGATCACGGCACTGGTTGAAGCGGTCAAGGTGAACGATCAACCGCTGTTACGCGCAATCCTCGGTTCTCAAGGTAAGAAACTGATCGGTTCAGGCGACAGGGTCGAAGATCAGCAATACCGCGAGGCGTTTATCAAGGCGTACAACGAAGCCAACAAGATCGTGTTCGAAGGTGACCAGCAGGCCGTCCTCGTGATCGGTCAGGATGAGTGGCCGATGCCTATTCCGCTCGTGAAGTCTTCTGCCGGGTGGCGTTTCGACACTCCACAGGGTGAAAAGGAAATCCTCACCCGCCGCATCGGCCGCAACGAACTGGCCTCGGTCCAAGTGTGCCTTGCCATCGTGGACGCCGCGCACGAGTATGCGACACTCGATGTGAATAGCGACGGCATTCCGGAATATGGGCGACAATTCGTGAGCACACCCGGGAAACGTGATGGGCTCTATTGGCAGACTCAGGCGGACGAGCCGTTGAGTCCTCTTGGTCCGCTGCTGGCCGCGGCGACAAGCGAAGGCTATACCAACTCCGCCTCCAGACCGCTTGCACCCTATCATGGGTACTTCTACAAGATCCTCACGAAGCAGGGGAAAGAAGCTCCGGGTGGGGCCCACGACTATCTGTTTAGGGGACACATGATTGGTGGGTTTGCGGTGATCGCCTATCCAGCACGCTATGGCGTATCAGGCATTATGAGTTTTATGGTCAATCAGGACGAGGTGATCTACGAACAAAATCTGGGCAAGAACACCACAGCGATCGCCTCCAAGATGACCACCTTCAATCCCGACGCGAGTTGGAGACAGGTAGGCTCCTCGCCGACGCTCGTTTACACTCCTTGAGGATCATCGACCCTGGACCGGGAACTCCTCTGATCATTCGTAGAAAGTACCGATCCAAACGCCGCCTCGCGCTGCGAAACGGAGGGTCTTACTTTGCCAGGATGTATCACACTAGAGCCATTCCGAATGCGAAAGAGAAACCATATGCAAATGAAACGAGGCGAATGGGTTTCTGGTCTCGGTGACGACGCCACGCTCAGACATTCGCATTGCCAAGTCAAAAGTCTGTTCGGATCAGTGCGAGATGGTCCTGGGCAGGAGAGAAAAGACTGCGAGATTCGATGATTGATTGTGGAGTGCGGGCTGGGGGCGCAGTCCAAAGGCAATTGCTTGCCCGGAACGCATCCAAGAACTCCGGTCCGTTCATTGTCGAAACCCACACGTGCGACACAGGAACTCCGATGTCTGCCGGCCCATGCGTTACGCGGTGGCCGCTTCAACTTCTTTCGTGGTTTTGGCGGCGAGGCTATTTCTCCTATTATAGAAGATCTTCCGATCGATTATCGCTCCGCAGTTGATACATTTCCACGCATAGAAGACCAGGAAAAAGTCCGAGAACCGCTCGAACATCATCAATCCTTTGCACTTCGGGCAATCCATAATTATTTCCTCGCTCGTTATGTAAATGAACTTGCCCGAAGGATAAGCAATTTGCGAACCAGCATGACAGCGTCGCATTATCAATACCTTAGCACTGTGGGGACTACTTATACGTACAACTCTGTATGCTCTGCTGTATCTATTTTTTCAATCTTGCGCGGCATCCAGATTTTGGCGAGAATGAGGACGGGATGGCATTGAAAATGCCGATACGGATACATTGAGGAGTAATCCCCACTACCCGTCGCTCCTCAGCGCCTGACCGAGGTGGATCGCAGGGAGATGGCACGTTACGCCGCGCAACGAAGAGCGTAGGCAAGTTCCTTAAAAAGAGAATAAGACGACTAGCCTCATAGCTTGAGACCTGCCCCTTGAGAAAGGACTCCCAAGAGTCCGCGCGCCGCGAAACGGGCTTACGACTAGTCGGAAAGTTCCCAATCGGGATTCCAAGCCACTTCCCAGACATGCCCATCGGGGTCCTGGAACGAGCCCGTGTAGCCGCCCCAGAATGCATCGTGCGGTGGATCGGTGATCGTCGCGCCCGCTTTTTTGACCTGCGCCATGACCGCATCCACTTTTGCTTTGCTAGCGACATTGTGGCCGAGCGTGCACTCAGTCGCGCTTCGAGGGCCAAGCGGAACTTTGGCTTCATGGGCGAGAGATGTGCGGGGCCAAATGGCGAGCTTCAAACCATGTTCAAGATCAAAAAAGGCGACGGCGCCATGCTCAAACTCCGTGCCGACAATCCCCCGAGTCGGCAGGCCGAGTCCATCCCGATAAAACGTCAGTGCTCCCTCCAAATCGTCAACACCAAGCGTAATAACCGTGATCCGTGGCTTCATAGTCGAAGTGCTCAGGTCTGGCACACGGAGGACAAGAAATGTGAGACAGGCTACGTTTCGAAGAGAGAGGTGTCAACTTTCAGCGATGGGACGCCGCGCGCTGCGAAGCGGAGAATTTCCCCAGTTCAGACTCGGCTTTCACCCGTTCCAACGCTCCTCAG
>WNEZ01013515.1_pt1 | contig 10336 bp, 12 predicted proteins | sample 5400521 | NCBI WGS metagenome assembly WNEZ01 (sample SAMN13153339, study PRJNA577476) | soil metagenome | isolation source: 120 cm saprolite under Douglas fir tree site 2 hole 1 replicate 1 | place: USA:California | collected 2015-04-18
CAACCTCCACCTGCATGACGCTCCGGGGCGACCAGGCCCGGGGCCGCTAGACCGTGTCCGGCCGCGCCGGCGCATCGCCGCCTGACGCGGCCCCATGCAGTCCGCTACAATGGCCTATCCCGACCCAAGGAGTGCGCGCTGCAGGCCGTCGCGGGGCTGGGGCCCCGCCAGCCGAGGCGCGCCTCTCAACAGGAGAGGCCGCGTGAAGCTCGACGTCGGCATGCTGACGCACGATCTGAAATCCATCCCCGCGTACGCGCGAAAGGTCGAGGCGCTCGGCTACGACTGTCTCTGGTCTTCCGAGACCCAGCACGACCCGTTTCTGCCGCTCGCCGTCGCCGCCGGGGTCACCTCCACCATCCGCCTGGGCACCGCGATCGCCGTGGCGTTCCCGCGAAGCCCCATGATCCTCGCCCACATCGCGTGGGATCTACAGAAGGCCTCCGACGGCCGGTTCATCCTCGGGCTCGGGACGCAGGTCAAGGGGCACAACGAGCGGCGCTTCTCGGTGAAGTTCGAATCGCCCGGACCGAAGATGCGCGAGATCGTCCTGGCGCTGCGCCACATCTGGGATTGCTGGCAGTACGGGACGAAGCTCGCGTTCAAGGGCCAGTTCTACCGCTTCGATCTGATGACGCCCTTCTTCAATCCCGGGCCGATCGCGCACCCGAAGGTGCCGATCTACATCGCGGGCGTCAACCGGTACATGTGCCGGATCGCGGGTGAGGTCTCTGACGGGCTGCACGTGCACCCGTTCAACAGCCCGAAGTACCTGCGCGAGTACGTCCACCCGGCCGTGGAAGAGGGGTTGCGAGCCGCGGGCAGGAAGCGCTCCGATTTCACGTACACCACCGCGAGCTTCGTCGTCGTGGGCGACACCGAGGAGGAGCTGGCGTCAAACCGCCGATCGGTCAAGCAGCAGATCGCCTTCTACGCGTCGACCCGGACCTACGAGCCCGTGCTCGCGGCGCACGGCTGGCAGGATCTGACGCCGGCGCTCCACCGGAAGTCCGTTGAGGGCGACTGGGCCGGCATGGCCGACCTGATCACGGACGAGATGCTCGACACCTTCGCGGTCACGGGAACCTACGAGACGATCGGCACGAGGCTCAAGGCGCGCTACGCCGAGCTCCTCGACAGCACGGCGCTCTATCAACCCTATCAGCCGGGGCTCGACGATCCCCGGCTCCCGCGGTTCATCAAGGAATTCAACGCATGATCGACCTCTGCGAACTCGGTGAGCGCCCACCCCTCGCCGAGGTTCCCAGGCGCATGCACGCCTACCTCGTCCGACCGAATCGCTTCGGCCAGCCGCGCGACGCCTGGCGGCGCGAGGTCATCCCGACACCGACGCTCGGCCCCGACGAGGTGTTGATCTACGTCATGGCTTCGGGCATCAACTACAACAACGTGTGGGCGGCGCTGGGCGCGCCACTCGACGTGATCGCCGAGCGCCAGCGGGCGGGCGAGCCGGAGGACTTCCACGCCGGCGGCAGCGATTGCTCCGGGATCGTGTGGGCCGTCGGCGGGGACGTGAAGAGCGTCAAGATCGGCGACGAGGTCATCGTGCACAGCGGCTGGTGGCGCCCGGACGACCCCTGGGTACGCTCCGGCAAGGACCCGATGCTCGCCGAGAGCACGCGCATCTGGGGCTACCAGACCAACTACGGGAGCTTCTGCCAGTTCGCGCGCTGCCAGGCCCATCAATGCGTCCCGAAGCCGAAGCGCCTCACCTGGGAGGAAGCCGGGTGCTTCCTTCTCTGCGCCTCGACGGCGTATCGGATGCTCATGGGTTGGCCGCCCCACGTCATCGAGCCCGGCGACGTCGTCCTCGTGTGGGGCGCGGCCGGCGGCCTCGGCAGCATGGCGCTGGAGATCACCCGTGCCGTCGGCGGGCGCGCCGTGGCGGTCGTTTCCGATGACGCGAAGCGGAAGTTCTGTCAGGAGCACGGCGCGGCGGCGGTCATCAATCGAAGCCAGTTCACGCACTGGGGCGCGATGCCCAACACGGCGGACACGAAGGCCTACGGCGAATGGGCGAAGGGCGCGCGGGCCTTTGGCAAAGCGATCTGGGACGGCCTGGGAGAACGAGTGAGTCCGCGAATCGTCTTCGAGCACCCGGGCGAGACGACCCTGCCGACGTCCGTCTTCGTTTGCTCGACGGGCGGCATGGTCGTCATCTGCGCCGGAACCACCGGCTACACCGCGACGATGGACCTGCGCTACCAGTGGATGCGCCAGAAGCGATTCCAGGGCAGCCATCTTTCCAACGATCCGCAGGCGGCCGCCGTCACGAAGCTGGTCAGCGAGGGCAAGGTCGACCCTTGCCTCAGTCACACCTACGCGTATGACGACATCCCCGAGTGCCACCAGCTCATGCTCGAGAACAAGCACCCGTTCGGCAACATGGCGGTGCTGGTCAACGCGCGTCAGTCCGGCCAGGGGGCGACGCGGTAAGCGTCGAGGTCGAGCGAAGCGCTCAGTAGTAGCCGGGATCGCCCGGCAGAAGCACGCGCCGCTTGTCGCCCTCGATGATCACGCGCGGGAGGATCGTCCGCACGTCGCGCCCGTTCAATCGCTCCAGCGCGGCGGCCACCGTCGGCGCTCCGTCGAAGAGCTCGAGGTTCTTCACTGTCGGATTGCGCAGCGAGAGCTGCCCGCGCGCGTTCGCGTCGATCGCCTCGCGCGGGGCGAGCCATCGAACCTCGGTGATCTCGCGCTCGTCGGCGACCGCCTCCTGACCCTCGGCCATCGCGGCGGCGAAGAAGCGCGTGTCGAACCGGAGGGGCTGGATCTCCGGCGTGATCCAGTGAGCGAAGTACACGAGCGCGTCGGTCGCCAGGGTGAGGCGTTCGGCGCGCAGCATCTCCCAGAACGCATGGTGATCGGCCTGACAGGCGCGCCGGTAACGCCGGTAGCGGTCATCGTCGACGCGGACGGGTCGGCCGTCCGGTCCGTAGGCGAGCAGGATCCCGACCTCTTCGAACGTCTCGCGGATGACGCCCACCCAGTGGCCGAGCGCCGCCGACGGCGCGACGGCGAGATCGAGCCGCCGCGCGGCCTGGGCCGCGTCGACGCTCCGGCACCAGGCGGCGGCATCGTCGGGCGCGTCGCTGGATTCGATCTTGCCGCCGGGAAACACGAAGTCCCCGGCGGCGAACTTGCTGGCGCTGTGGCGGCGGATCAACAGAATCTCGAACGCGCCCGCGGAGCGACTTCGAAGGAGGACGAGCGTGGCGGCCGGGACCGGAGTCACCGGCGCAGGTTTGACGGGCACGACGTAGTGTGACACGATGACGCGGCCGCTGTCATGCACTTCGTGGAGGACACGTCTCTATGAGCGCCGAAGCACGACTCAAGGAACAGAACATCACGCTTCCGAAGACGACCAGCCCGATGGCGAACTACGTGGGCGCCGTGCGAACCGGCAACCTTCTCTTCGTCTCCGGTCACGGCCCCGTTCGCGACGGCAAGGCGACCGCTCAGGGCAAGGTCGGCAAGGACCTCTCAGTCGAGCAGGGCTATCAGGTCGCGCGAGACGTCGGTCTCGCGCTGCTCGCCACGGTGCGCGCGAATCTGGGCAGCCTCGACAAGGTCCGTCGCGTTGTCAAGGTGCTCGGCATGGTGAACTCGGCGGAGGGCTTCGGCGACCAGCCCAAGGTGATCAACGGTTTCTCCGACCTGATGGTGGAGGTCTTCGGCGAGGCCATCGGCAAGCACGCGCGCTCGGCCGTCGGCATGGCCGGGCTGCCCGTCAACATTCCGGTCGAGATCGAAATGGTCCTCGAGGTAGAGTGAGGGCATGGCCCTACTCCTCGATCTCTGCGCGACGTTGATCTCGCTGGTCTTCCTGTCGATCGTCGGCCTCGTCGCCGGTGTGGCGATCCCGGGACTGTTCATGTCCGCCGCCGCGCCGTGGCTCGACTGGATCCTGCCGGTCAAGAAGTCGTAGCCGCCGGATCGATCAGCGCCGGCAGCATTCGCAAAGCCTCCGCGATCCGCGGCCCGTGCCAGGAAAAGGGTTTCCCGTCCACGAGGTGGATCCGTCCGTCGCGAACGGCGGGTACCTCGACGTATCCCGCGAAGTCAGCCAGATGCGCGCGTCTGAACCGGAATGGCTCGTCCGGGAGCAGAATCACGGCCGGCCGCTGCGCGGCGACCTCGTCCAGGGTCACGGTCGGGTAACGCTCCGGGTGATCGGCGAAGACGTTGCGCGCCCCACAGACCCGGAGCATGTCGTGGATGTAGGTGTCGCGGTTGATCGTCATATACGGTCCGCGCCAGATCGGATAGAAGGCGGCCACCGGCGGCCGCCGTACGGCCGCGCTCACGAGGCGCTGGTACAGCGGCTCGATCTCCCCCAGGATCTCGGACGCGCGGGCCTCGGTGCCCGTCACCGCGCCCAGGTCGGCGATCAACTGGATGCCCTCGGCCACCGTGCGCGGATACGTGACCCACACCGGAATCGACCACGACCGGAGCGTATCGACGTGGTCGCGAAGATTCTCTTCGATGTTCGCGATGACCAGGTCGGGCTCGAGTCTCCGGATCTTCTCGAGATCGGGATTCTTCTCGCCGCCGATCCGGGTCTTGCCGCTCACGACCTCGCGCGGCTCGACGCAATAGACCGTGACCGCCACCAGCGCGTCGGCCAGCCCCAGGGCGCAGAGCGTCTCGGTGGTGCTCGGGACCAGCGAGACGATCCGCCGCGGCGATCGCGCGAGCTCCACGGCCACTCCGGACGCGTCGACCCGCGCCACCATCAGGCGATGCGCCGACTCCGCAGGCGATCGAGGAGGGCGAGCGTCTCGCGGGTGCGCTCGGCGACCTCGTGATCCCACTTCATGATCTCGTCCATCGGTGCGCGGTTGTCGATCGCCTCTTCGAGGCTGGTCACCGCCAGGCCGAAAAGCTTCAGCACGCGTCGCGTCTCGTCACTCGGCATCGACATGAGTCTCCCTGCGCCGGGCGCTCTCACGCGTCCAGATCGAGCGCCGGCGCGTCGTTCCACCGCGGCTCGCCCTCGGGCTTGAAGTTCCGCGTGTTCACGAAGTGCAAGCCGTGATGCAAGTTCATCTTGAATTTTCCGCCGCCGTAGCGACCGCCGAGCCAGCCCGCGGGATCTTCCAGGAACGACTCCATCTCACTCGTGGGCAAGCGTACCAGCCACTTGAAGCGGATGGTCCCCGACCACGGCTCTTGGACACCGATGGTCGCCGTGAACTCGGGCCACACGCGCGCGAACTCTTCGAGGATCTCCCGGCGGCTGGGTCGTGCGACGCCGCGATTGGCCAGGTTGCGCTTGAGATACGGCTCGATGAGGTCCCAGCACCACGAGGCAATCACTGCGGCGCGCAGTGTATCATGGCGTCGTGCGGATGACCCTCCGGCGCCGCGCGCTCTGGGCGTTGCTCGCCGCGAAGCTCGTTGGGGGCTGGGGCGTGGGCTGGGACATCCGCTGGCATCTCATCATCGGTCGCGATTCCTTCTGGATCGCCCCGCACGTCATGACCTACGCGTCCGTCGTCGTCGCCTGCGTGATCTCGCTCGGGGTCCTCGTCGTCGAGACCTGGCGCCGACGAGGTGGAACGGCGCCGCCGGACACCGTCACGATCGCCGGTCTCAATGGGACTCGGGGCTTTCACCTGGCGTGGTGGGGCATGGCGATCGTCATCCTGGCGGCGCCGATCGACGACCTGTGGCACCGTCTCTTCGGGCTCGACGTGACGCTCTGGAGTCCTCCTCACCTGCTGGGTCTCGCGGGGTCCCAGGTCGCGAACCTCGGCGGGCTGTTGATCGCGCTCGAGGTGTACGACGCGGGCTGGAAGCGCTGGTCGGCGCTCATCGCGAGCGGCGTATTCCTTCTCGGCACGTTCTATATCCTCGTCGATCAGTCGATCCAGACTGCCTTCCATCGAGGCTCGCTCTTCTTCTTCACCTTCCCGGTTCTCGGCGCGCTCGCCTTCACGTTCGCGCTCGTCCTGGTCGCGCGCATCGCGGAGAGCCGGAGCGCTCCGCTCGCCCTGGCCGTCGGCGCCCTCCTCGTGCAGATCTCGATCCTCCTCGTGGGCGACGTCGGCTTCGCGCTCCTCGAGCCGACCTCGACGATCGAGGAGTCGATCGCGGCCGATCCGACGTCGCCCGTCGCCGTGGCTCACGAGATGGCTCGCCGCAACGGCATGACACCCGGACGATCGCTGATCCTGCGTCTGATCCCGCTGGCGCCGGCGGCACTCGTGACGCTCGCGGATGCGCTGAGGCGATGGTGGCTCGCCGCCGGCGTGTTCGGCCTGGCCCTGGTCGCGACCTCGGCGGCTGTTCTCGGGCGATTGCCGGCGCTGAGCCACGCCCTGCCGTCGGCGGCCGACAGCGCGCTCGCCCTGGTCATCGCGCTCGTGTGCGCGATCGGGTCTGGATGGTGCGCGGTGAGGGTCGCCGCTGGGTTCGCGCGGGCGACGCCTGGCTTCCTCGATCTCAAACCTGTCGTGGCTGTCGCGGCAAAGAGTAGCGTCTGAGCGGCAAGCCCGGGATCCGCGAGCGCGTCTGGGCGCTGCTCACCGACCGCCGCGTCGGACCCTTTCCGTTACCGCTTCACGATCGGATCCCGAATTTCGCGGGCGCCGAGGCGGCGGCGCGCCGGTTGTCCGAGCTACCGGAGTGGAAGGACGCTCGGCGCATCAAGTGCAATCCCGATGCTCCCCAGCGCGCGGTGCGCCTGGCGGCCCTGCGGCAGGGCAAGACTGTGGTGATGGCGGTGCCTCGTCTCCGCACCGAGCGCTGCTTCTTGCGCCTCGACCCTCGAAGGCTCCGGGGAAAGCTCGCCCAGGCGGCGACGATCAAGGGCGCGTCCGCGCTCGGCGTGCCGGTGTCACCCTCGCAGATCGGGCGGATCGATCTCATCGTGGCCGGCAGCGTCGCCGTGAATCCGACCGGCGCGCGGCTCGGCAAGGGCGGAGGCTACAGCGACCTCGAGTTCGCGCTGGCCCGCGCGCTGGGGGTCGTCAACGACCAGACACCCGTGGTCACGACGGTCCACGAGCTCCAGGTCCTCGACGACGTCATCCCGATGACGACCCACGACGTCCCGCTCGACATCATCGCGACGCCCGAGCGTGTGATCCGGACACGTCGCCGGCGCACGAAGCCGGCCGGCATCTTCTGGGACGAGCTCTCCGAGGCGCAGCTCGCCGAGATGCCCGCGCTCGCGAAGACTCAGGCGCGCAGGGCCTCCGGCGCTCGCCAGGCCGCGAAGCGGTCGAGCAGATCGGCCGGCGTGTCGGCGAAGAGCAGCAAGCCGGCGTACTCCGGGCTCACGAAGCGCTCCCGGACGGCGTGGCCATCGTCGCCTTGCGCTCGTGCATCGAGCTGACCACACGCAGCTCGGTGAGACCCGAGTGGGCCAGCTCGCGTGTGGCGAGTGTCTGGGGGATGACGCCGATCACCTCGCCGCCGTGGCGCAGCACCGTGTCCGCGAGGACCCCCATGAGCCCGACCGCACACCCGCCGTAGACCAGGCCGAGGCCCCGGACGACCAGCTCGGCGCCGAGCTGCCGGGCCGCCTCGGCGTAAGCCGGGCGCGCGCCCTCCGACGCACCGCAGAAGACGCAGATCCGCTTCATAGGGAGGCGGCGAACTCCGCCGAGAGCATCCCCTGGTACACCTCCTCGACCGGGCCGTCGAGGCGGAGCGACCAGTCCGGCCGCACCTCGATCGTGAGCTCGCCGCCGGGCATGCCGACCTTGACCCGTCCGTGAGCGCAGAGCCCGTTCCTGACGGCGGCTGCCGCCGCGCCGCACGAGGAGGATCCGGACGCGAGCGTGTAGCCGGCGCCGCGCTCCCAGATGAGGATATCGAGCGCGTCGCGCGACGCGGCCCGCGCGAACTGGACGTTCGTCCGGTTGGGAAACGCCGGATGACGCTCGATGAGCGGCCCAAGCCGCCGGCACTCGCCCTCGTCGAGTCGCTCGACGAAGGTGATGCAGTGGGGGTTGCCGACCGAGACCGCCGTGACGGTCAGCGTGGTGCCATCGCCGAGCTGGAGCGGGACGCCGACGACATCCCGATCCGGTCCGTTCATCGGGATCTCCGGCGCCCGGAAGGTCGCTCGTCCCATCTCGACGGTGACGAAACCCATGCGCCCGCCCTCGACACGGCACTGGCACTCGACGATGCCGCCCTTCGTGTCGACCGTGAAGGTCGTCTTCTTCGTACGGCCGTGGTCCCAGAGATACTTCGCGAAGATGCGGAGCCCATTCCCGGACTTCTCCGCCTCGCTGCCGTCCGGGTTGAAGATGCGCAATCCGAAATCGGCGCGCTGCGTGGGAACGAGCAGGAGGATGCCGTCCGAGCCGACGCCCCAGTTCCTGTCGCACACGCGGCCGATGGCCCTGGTCGAGAGCGGAGCGCGGAGATCCTTCTCGTCGATCACGATATAGTCGTTGCCGAGACCGTGGCCCTTCGCGAAGGGGATCATGGCCGCGGCAGCTCGACCCGGCGACCGGTCGCCGCCGAGACGTACCCGGTGTAGATCACCTCGACCACCTCGCGGGCCAGGAGTCCGCCCGAGAGCGGCTCGCGCCGCTCGGTGATCGCACCGATGAAGTCTTCCAGTTCCTGAGGATATCCGCGCATCCAGTCCTCTTCCGGGCTCGGAAACTGCCAGCCGGCCTTGGTCTCGACCTTCTCGGTGAGATACTCGTCGCCCCAGACGGCGGCGTCGGGCGCGTACACGGTCAGCGTGTTGTTGGGGTTGATGTTCGCCTGGATCACCGCGTTCGTCAGATACGCGGTGACCACGTTGCGGACGCCGCCGAGCGTGATGTCGTTCGAGTGAGTCGTGGCCATCGTCCCGTCCTCGAAGGTGAGCACCGCGACCGACCAGTCTTCGACGTCCTCCGCGTGGGTCGACATGTGCCGCTTGAGCCCGGCGACCGCCGGGAGCCGGGTCAGGCTGGCGACCTCGGCGAAGACCGCGCGCGCTCGGATCGGCCGACCGCGGCGCCGCATGCCCTCCCAGTGCTTGAGGTGGAGCACCGCACCGATCGGATGCGAGCCCATCCTCAAGAGGGCGCCGCCGCCGGCGCTCTTCCAGCGGCGCGCGTAGACGGCGTGAGAGCCCGAATGACTCTCTTCGGCCCGCAGCTCGAGAATCGCCCCATTGCTCGCCTCCAGCAGGCGCCGGAGCTTCGCCACCGGCGGGGCGTAGACGAAATCCTCCGCGTAGCAGAGGGTCACCCCCGCCTTCGCGACGGCCTCGAGCACCAGGTCGGCGTTCGCCAGCGCGGTGGCGAGCATCGCGTCCCGGGGCTCGGTGGCCTCGCAGAAGGCGCCGGTGAGCGGCTTCTCCACGATCACGTGCTTGCCGGCCCGGGCCGCCGCGACGGCGATCTCGTGATGGCTGTCAGTCGTCGCGCAGATGTCGACGACGTCCACGTCGGGCGACGCGACGAGCGCCTGGTAGTCGGTGAAGACGCGCGGGATCGCGTGACGCCGGGCAAAGTCTTCGGCCTGCTCGCGCGTGCGGGAGCACACGGCGGCCAGCGACACCCGCGCGCCCAGGAGCGGCCGGTAGTTCGTCGCGTGCAGCTCGGCCGCGAACCGGGCGCCGACGATGCCGATCCGCAAGGCGCTCACGCCAGGCGGGTCCTCAACCAGTCGCGCATGCGCTCCCGCGGACCGCGAACGTCGCAGGGAAGGCGATGGCCGTATTTCTCGGCGAAGCGGACGAGCGCCGAGTCACGGCGCGCGCGGTCGGCCCGCTCCAGGCTGGGATCTTCGTCGAATCCTCGGGTGCGGGTCCTGCCGCCGTGGTGCCAGAACGGGGCGTGGACGATCAGGCACCTCCGGCCGCGTTCGACGACGGCCAGCGACAGGTCACGGTCGATGCCGTGATAGAACCCGTAGTCCTCGTCCAGGCCGCCGATCGAGTCGAGGAGCCGGCGCGAAATACACAGGCACACCGCGTCGACGAACGCCACCTCTTCCCAGGGCGCCTTGACGGTCGGGTTCGGGAGCAGGCTGTGGACGACCGTGCGACCCACGACCCGACCGCTGGCCCGCAGCCGCTTGGCGCCGTACAGGCCGGCGAGCCCGGCGTCGGGCTCGGCGAGCGCGGCGAGAAGGCGCGACAGCCACGCCGGCTCGACCATCTCGGTGTCGTTGTGGAGAAGGCAGACGAACTCGGTGTCGGTCAGCCGCCAGGCGCGATTGAGGGCCGCGATCACGTTGCCGTTGGTGTCACTGCGCGTGGAGGTCAGCGGATAGGGATACGGCAAGCGCTCGAGGAACTCCGCGGTACCATCGCTCGAGCCGTTGTCCGTGACGACCAGGTGGAAAG
>WNEZ01006398.1_pt1 | contig 10335 bp, 5 predicted proteins | sample 5400521 | NCBI WGS metagenome assembly WNEZ01 (sample SAMN13153339, study PRJNA577476) | soil metagenome | isolation source: 120 cm saprolite under Douglas fir tree site 2 hole 1 replicate 1 | place: USA:California | collected 2015-04-18
GAATGCGCTCATGTCAGCCGTGACTTTTTTGATGGCCGCGCCGGTCGCCGAACTACCCGCCTGGCTGTCCATCCGACCCCACTGGTAGAAGAGTGTGGGATCGAGGCCGAAGGGGCCCACACGCCAGCGCGCATCGATGCCGAGCGTGTGGCGATCCTCGTGATACGTCGGGTCACCAGCGGGGCTGGGGCTTACGGGTGCGCCCATCGATGTCCCGGGGCCGAGGAGCCCGCCGGCGGTACCCCTGTTGACCAGGTTGCGCCGAGCCGCGATGTGGGTAATGCCGTCGGCGTGGAACCAGGAGTACAGGGGCTTCAGGTCGAGCCCCTTGAACGGCGAGTACTCTGGGCTGAAGATCAGCGCATAGTCCTCGCCACGACTAGTCCTGAGCGAAGGGTTGCCTCGGTTGGCACCTGCGAGTTGATCCTCGACGATGACCCACGTGAGATTGCTTCGGATGTTCGGGGCGAGACTCGTGACCGCCGATACGCCGGCGAAGTCGCCGCTCGCATAGGCGGCGAGCTTGTAGTTAGCGAGCGTATCGAAGGGCTGGCCGCCGGCCCGCGCCATCGTCTCGAGAGGGATGAACGGCAGCAGGCCGTCCTGGCCCGTCAGCGGGAACTCCGTGTAGATCCACTTGATCTTGATGATGCCGGCGACGTCGGTGTTGAGGGCCAGGTTGGCGCTGGCGTTGACCTTGGCCCCGCCGGTGGGTGCGCCTTGGCTGGGTGGGCCGCCCGGGAAGCCTGAATTGTTGCCTGGGAACCCGCCGTCGTTGGCCCCGGACTGCCCATACTGCAAGTCGATCTCGAGACCGAGCACGGCCTTGGTCCGCCCGACCGCGAACTCGAAGTCCGGACGGAAGCGGGTCCGGGCGTACCACTCCTTGTCGCTGTCGCGGGTGAGGTTACCGTCGTAGAAGTTCCTGCCCATTGACGTGATCTGGTCGAAGAGCCCGCTGAGCGTCACTTTCGGCGCCGGCGCCTGAGCGAACACAGGCGGAGCCAGCATCGCAAGGACGACGAAGGTGAAGAGCGCCTTGACGAGGAATCCTCGCATGACCGCCTCCTCCTTCAAGTCGTGGCTACGAGCGTACAGGCGTGACTCTGAAGAAGTTCTGTAGAGCGTCTGAATTCGATTTCAGGGGTTCTTCAGGGGTTCTTCAGGGGTTCCCGCGTATAACGAGCCCGGGATGAGAATCCTGGTGGTAGAAGATGAGAATCCTGGTGGTAGAAGACGCCGAAAGGCGGCGCGTCTCCTCGCCAAGGGGCTGCGAGAAGCTGATTTCCTCATCGATGTCGCACTCGGCCGAGGAGGGTGACTCGATGTTGGGCGAGACGGACTACGCCGTGATCGTCCTGGATTGGTTACTCCCGGGCAAGGACGGGATGACGCTCTTCTCATATGGCCCTCATCCGTGAGATAGAGGAGAGTCGAATGAACAGATGTCAGATCCTGGTTGCACTGTTGGCGCTCAGCGTGGCCGTGTCGGTGGGAGACGCGGTGGCCGGCGGGCCAGGCGCCGAACACGCCGGCGTGAAGGTCGGTCGGGTGGAATTCATCGATCGCGCGGTCAACCTGGTGCAACTCGACGATGGCACCGAGCTGCGCACGACCGATGCCCGGCTTCTTCAGAACATCACCGAGGGCGAGTGGGTGAAGGTGGACTTCACCTACGACGGAGACAAGAACATGGTCAACAGCATCGAGCCCGCCGAGCCCGATACACCGCTGGGCGCCATTCCGGGGGCGGTCGACGGTATCACGTCGCACTGACCGCCTGCGACACCGGGGCTCGCTCCGGGCGGCCTCTCGCCGCCCGGGGCCACCGGGCCGCCCGCTCCTTCCTGCTCACGGCCGGCCCGTCGGAGACTCTCGCTCGGTCACGTCCTGGGCCGAGGGAAGCCCGGCGACGTTCCAGCCGCCGCCGAGCGCCTGGATCAGCAGCGCGGCGGCCGTCATTCGCCGGCCGAGGATCTGAACCGCGCTCGTCTCGTTGGTCAGCGCGATCGCCTGGACGGTGATCACGTTGAGATAGCTGACGATGCCCGCCTTGTACTGGTTCGTGGTCACGATCACTGCCTGTTGGGCTGCCTTCACCGCCTCGTCCTGGACGTGGGCTTCGTCCTCGAGTATGCGGAGCGCCGCCAGGTTGTCCTCCACACTCTGGAACGCGGTCAGGACCGCCTGGCGATACGCGGCGACGCTCGCGTCATAGGCCGCCCGCGCCTGGTCGGTCAGGGCGCTTCGCAGGCCCCCGTCGAACACGCTCTCAGAGACATTCGGCCCCACTGAAAAGAACCGGCTCGGCCACACGAGCCATTTGGCCGGGCTCGAACTCTCGAAGCCGGCCGAGGCGCTCAGCGTCACGGTCGGGTAGAACGCGGCTACCGCGACGCCAATCTGGGCGTTCGCGGACGCCACGCGGCGCTCCGCGGCGGCAACGTCCGGCCGGCGCTCGAGGAGCTCCGATGGCACCCCGATGGGGATGCTCGGCGGCGGGAGGGTCGCGAGCGGCGCCGCGGCGAGCGAGAACGAGGATGGCGGCTCCCCGATGAGCAGCGCGACGGCGTGCTCCAGCTGGGCGCGCTGGACGCCCACATCGATCGCCTGGGCCTGCGTGCTCTTGAGCTGAGTCTGCGCCTGCAGGACGTCGGCCCGGGACGCCACACCGCTCGCGTACCGGTTCTCCGTCAGCTCCAGTGACTGTTGGTAGGCGGCCACCGTCGCCGCCAGGAGCTGCTTCTGCGCATCGAGCGTCCGCAGCTGGAAATAGTCCAGCATCAGCTCGGTCTGGATGCTCAGGCGCGCGGTCTCCAGATCGGCCGCGCTCGCCTGGGCCCCGGCCTGATTGGACTCGACCATTCGACGGATCCGGCCCCAGACGTCCAGCCCCCACGACACATCGAGAGGCAACGTGTAGTTCGACTGGGCCTCCGAAGACGCACCGCTCCCGGATGGCACGGACGACGATGGACGAGAGCGCGACACCCCGACTCCGACCGTGACCTGGGGGAAGAAATTGGCGCGGGCCTCCCTCACCAGCGCGCGCGCCTGCCGGAACTGCGCTTCCGCCACCACGAGATTCTGGTTCGATACGCTGACTCGAGCTTCGAGCGCGCTCAACTGCGGATCTGCGAAGATCTCCCACCAGGCGCCGCGAGAGGTGTCATCCCGGGGCCGCGCCGGCTTCCAGCCGTCGGCTTCCTTGTAGGCATCGGGGACGATGACGGTCGGTCTCACATAGTTGGGGCCGACCGCGCAGCCGGTCAGCAGCGTCAGAGCCGCTGGGATCAGAGCGAGCGCGCGGCCGAGGTGTACGCCACCGGTAATCATCATGATCTGGCGACGTCAAACGCCGTGTCGCGTCGGAGCCGTCGCCGTCCGGCGCGCAGACGGCTGACCCAGAGTTGTAGCCGATCCATGTAGAGGTACACCACCGGGGTCGTGTAGAGCGTGAGCATCTGGCTCACGAGCAGCCCGCCCACGATGGCGATGCCGAGCGGCCGCCGCAGCTCGGATCCCACCCCTGTCCCCACCGCCAGCGGCACTGCCCCGAGCAACGCCGCCATCGTCGTCATCATGATCGGCCGGAAGCGCAGCAGGCACGCCTGGTGGATGGCCTCCTGCGGGCTCTTACCTTCCCCGCGCTCGGCTTCGAGGGCGAAGTCGATCATCATGATGGCGTTCTTCTTGACGATCCCGATCAAGAGGATGACGCCGATCAACGCGATCACGCTCAGCTCCGTGCGGAAGATCCGCAGCGCCAGGATCGCGCCCACGCCCGCCGACGGCAGCGTCGACAGGATGGTGAGCGGATGGACGTAGCTCTCGTACAGTACACCGAGCACGATGTAGACGGCCACCAGCGCCGCCGCGATCAGCAGCGGCTCGTTCGCCAGCGAGTCCTGGAACGCCAGCGCTGTTCCCTGAAAGCGGCCCTGGATGCTCGCGGGCACGCCCAGCTGCTGGGTGGCCGCCTCCACCGCGGTCACCGCCTCTCCCAGCGCGGCGCCCGGGGCCAGGTTGAACGACAGCGTCACCGACGGAAACTGCGCCCGATGATTCACCGCGAGCGCCGTCGACGTGGGCTCGTAGCGGCTGAACGCGCTCAGCGGCACCAGGTCGCCGGCGGAGCTGCGCACGTAGACGTCGCGCAACGTCTCGGGGCGCTGCCAGAAGCGCGGCTCGACTCCCATGACGACGTGGTACTGGTTCAGCGGCGCGAAGATCGTGGACACCTGCCGCTGGCCGAACGCGTCGTAGAGCGTGTCGTCGATGCGCTGAGCCGTGATGCCCAGCCGCGACGCCGTGGCGCGATCGATCACAATCGAGGACTGGCGCCCCCTGTCTTGCTGATCGCTGTTCAGGTCGACCAGCTGGGGCAGCGACCGGAGGCGCTCGGCGACGCGGGGGGCCCAGGCGCTGAGATCCTTGAGATCGTGTCCCTGGAGCGCGTACTGGTACTGCGCGGCGCTGGCTTGTCCGCCGACCCTGAGGTCTTGCACCGCCTGAAAGAACGTCGGCGCCCCCGCGACCCCGGCCAGATGCGCGCGCAGCCTCGCGATCACCTGATCGGCGCTCAGCTTCCGCCGCTCCCAGGGCTTCAGCGCGACGAACATGCGCGCGGTGTTGGTGGTGGCGCCGCCGCCGCCGGCGCCGCCCGTGAACCCGACGACGCTCTCGACGGCCGGATCGTTCTTGACGATGTCGACGACCTCGGTCAGTTTCTGCTGCATCGCCTGGAAGGAGATGTCCTGCGCCGCCCGGATCGTGCCGGTCAGGCGGCCGGTGTCCTGCTGCGGGAAAAACCCCTTGGGGACGACCACGAAGAGGTAGACGTTGATCGCCATGGTGAGGACGGTCAGCGCAAGCATGCCGCGCGGACGTCGCAGCACCCAGGAGAGGCTCGCGTCGTATCGGCGGAGCACCCAGTCGAATCCCCGCTCGCTCGCCCGGTCGAGACGGCCGCGGCCCCCGGCCGGCGGCAGAAGCGTCGCGCACATCATCGGTGTGGTGGTCAGGGACACCAGCAGCGAGACCGCAATCGCCGCCGAGAGCGTCACCGCGAACTCGCGGAACAGGCGGCCCACCATGCCGCCCATCAAGAGAATCGGGACAAATACGGCCACCAGCGAGATGCTGATCGACAGGACCGTGAAGCTGACTTCCTTCGCCCCGCGCAGCGCCGCCTCGTGCGGCGCGACACCCGCCTCACGGTACCGGCTGACGTTCTCGAGGACGACGATCGCGTCGTCGACGACGAAGCCCGTCGCGATCGTCAGCGCCATGAGCGAAAGGTTGTCCAGGCTGTAGCCCAGGAGGTACATCACGCCGAAGGTGCCGACGAGCGAGACCGGCACCGCCACCGCCGGGATGATGGTGGCCCGGACGCTTCGCAGAAAGACAAACACCACGAGCGTCACGAGCACGGCTGAGATCACGAGGGTGCGCTCGACCTCGCGCAGGGACGCCCGAATCGTCGTGCTGCGGTCGAGAACCACCGAGAGGTCGATGGCCGCGGGGATGGACGCCTGGAGCGACGGGATCAGTCCCCGGACTCGGTCGACCGTGTCGATGATGTTGGCGCCTGGCTGCCGGAAGATGACGAGCAGCACCGAGGGCCTGCCGTCGACCAGCCCGGCCGTCCGGAGATCCTCGACCGAATCGTCGACCTGCGCCACATCGGCCAGGCGCACGGCCTGGCCCGCCCGATAGGCGACGATCAGCGGCGCGTACTCCGCGGCCTTACGGAGCTGACCATTGGTCTGGATCTCCCAGGCCCGGGTGCCGTCGGCCATTTGTCCTCTGGGTCGATTCACGTTGGTCGCGCTCAGCACCCCGCGAACGTCCTCGAGGCCGATCCCGTATTTGCTCAGCGCGGCGAGATTCAACTCCGCCCGGACCGCCGGGAGTGAGCCGCCACCCACGATGACCTGGCCCACGCCCGGCACCTGGGAGAGCTTCTGCTGCAAGATGCTCGAGGCCGCGTCGTACATGCGGCCGCGGCCGAGCGTCTCGGAGGTCAGCGCCAGGATGAGGACCGGCGCGTCGGCAGGGTTCACCTTGCGATAGGTTGGATTGCCCGGCAGCGTCGGTGGCAGATACCCCCGGGCAGCGTTGATCGCCGCCTGGACGTCGCGGGCGGCGCCGTTGATGTCGCGGGTCAAGTCGAACTGCAAGACGATCGCGGTCGAGCCGAGGTAGCTCGTCGAGGTCATCTCGGTCAGACCCGCGATGCGTCCGAACTGTCGCTCCAGCGGGGCGGCCACCGAGGTCGCCATCGTCTCCGGGTTCGCGCCCGGCAACGCCGCCGCGACCTGAATCGTCGGGAAGTCGATCTGGGGCAACGGCGACACGGGTAGAAGCCAGAACGCGAGCATCCCACTCAGCGCCACGCCGATCGTCAGGAGCGTTGTCGCCACGGGCCGACGGATGAAGAGCGCGGAGAGGTTCATCGCGGACGGTTGCCAGCGCGGCGCGCCAGCCGGTCGAACGCGAGGTAGACCACCGGGGTCGTGTAGAGCGTGAGCACCTGGCTCACGATCAGCCCTCCCACGATGGCGATGCCGAGCGGCCGCCGCAGCTCGGATCCCACGCCGGTCCCCAGCGCGAGGGGCAGCGCACCCAGCAGCGCCGCCATCGTCGTCATCATGATCGGCCGGAAGCGCAGCAGGCACGCCTGGAAGATCGCGTCGGCGGGGCTCTTGCCCTCCCGGCGCTCGGCGTCGAGCGCGAAGTCGATCATCATGATGGCGTTTTTCTTCACGATGCCGATCAACAAGATCACGCCGATGAGGGCGATCACGCTCAGCTCTGTACGGCAGAGCAGGAGCGCCAGGATCGCACCCACGCCGGCCGACGGCAACGTGGACAGGATCGTGATCGGGTGGATGTAGCTCTCGTACAGCACGCCGAGCACGATGTAGACCACGACCAGCGCCGCCAGAATCAAGAGCGGCTCTCCGACCAGCGCCGCCCGGAACGCCTGCGCCGTCCCCTGGAAGCTCGTCTGGATGCTCGCGGGCAGCCCGAGCCGCCGCGTGGTTGCATCGATGGCGCTCACCGCGGGGCCGAGGGAGACCCCTGGCGCCAGATTGAACGACAGCGTCACGGCCGGGAACTGCCCCTGACGGGTGATGGCGAGGGGCGCCGTGGTCTCGATCACCCGGGTCATGGCGCTGAGCGGCGCGGTCGCGGCTCCGCTGGAAGGAGGCGACACGGAGGGCGAGCCGACGGCGCCGCGAACGTAGATGTCCCGGAGCCCGCCGGGGTTCCATCGGAACTCGGGCTTGACCTCCAGCACGACTCGGTACTGGTTCAGCTGCGTGAACATCGTCGATACCTGACGCTGGCCGAACGCGTCGTAGAGCGTGTCGTCGATGAGCCGCGGCGTGATGCCCAGTCGCGACGCCGTGCTTCGGTCGATCGCGAGCGCGGTTCCGAGCCCCTGGTCCTGCTGGTCGCTGCTCACGTCGGCGAGCTCCGGCAGCGCGCGGAGCGCATCGACCAGCCTCGGCGCCCAGGCGTTCAGCTCGGCGCCGTCCGAATCCTCGAGGCTCAGCTGATACTGCGTGCGGCTGACTCGGTCCTCGACGGTGAGGTCCTGGACCGGCTGCATGAACAGCGTGATGCCGTCGACCTTCGCGAGCTCCGGCCCGAGCCGCCGGATGACGTCGGCCGCGCTCAGCTTACGCGCCGCCAGCGGCTTCAAGTTGATGAGGATCCGCCCGCTGTTCAGCGTGACGTTGGTGCCGTCCACCCCGATGAACGACGAGAGGCTCTCGACGGCCTGATCCTTCAGGATCACGGCGGCCAGGGCCCGCTGCCGCGCGGCCATCGCCGGGAACGAGATCGGCTGCGGCGCTTCGGAGATGGCCTGGATCACCCCGGTGTCCTGAAGGGGAAAGAAGCCCTTCGGCACGACGATGTACAGGACGACCGTGAGAACGAGCGTGGCCGCCGCCACGAGGAGCGTCGCCGGCTGGTGCCCGAGCACCCAGGTGAGTGTCGTACCATAGCCCTCGATGATCCGGCCGTACATCCGCTCGGACCAGCGGTAGAGGCGCCCCTGCCGTTCGGGAGGCGTGTGACGCAAGAGCCTGGCGCACATCATCGGTGTCAGCGTGAGCGACACGACAGCCGAGATGAGGATCGTGATGCCCAGGGTGATCGCGAACTCGCGGAACAGGCGGCCGACCACGTCGGCCATGAACAGGAGCGGGATGAGCACGGCGATGAGCGAGATCGTGAGCGACACGATCGTGAACGCGATCTGCTCGGCCCCCTTGAGCGCGGCCTGCCGGGGTGTGTCTCCGGCCTCGACGTAGCGCGCGATGTTCTCGATCATGACGATGGCGTCGTCGACGACGAAGCCCGTCGCGATCGTGAGGGCCATCAGGGACAGGTTGTTGAGGCTGAAGCCCAGAAGCGTCATGGCGCCGAAGGTGCCGACGAGGGACAGCGGGACGGCGACGCTCGGGATCACGGTCCCTGCGAAGGTTCTCAGGAACAGGAAGACCACCATCACGACCAGCGCGACCGAGAGCATCAGCGAGAACTGCACGTCCTCGACCGATCCGCGGATGGTCACCGTACGGTCGGTGAGCACGGCGACCTGGACCGCGGAGGGCAGTGAGGCCCGCAGCTGCGGCAGCAGGGTCTTGATGCGGTCGACCACCTCGATCACGTTGGCGCCCGGCTGCCGCTGGATGTTCAGGATCACCGCTGGTACGTCATTCATCCAGGCCGCCTGGCGCACGTTTTCGGCGTCATCGATCACATCCGCAACGTCTGACAGCGTGACCGGCGCGCCATTGCGATAGGCAATGATCAGCGGCCGGTAGTCCCGGCTCGTGAGCAGCTGGTCGTTGGCGCCGATGACCGAGGACTGCTGGGGGCCGTCGAAGCTGCCCTTGGCCTGGTTGACGTTGGCGGCCGCCAGAGCCGTTCGCAGGTCTTCGAGGGTCAGCCCGTAGGCCGCGAGTGCGGTGGGGTTGGCTTGCACGCGCACGGCCGGCCGCTGGCCGCCACTGATGCTGACCAGCCCGACACCCGGCAGCTGCGCGATCTTCTGAGCGAGTCGCGTGTCGGCGAGATCCTCGACCTGTGGCAGCGGCAGCGTCGCCGACGTCAGCCCGAGCGTGAGGATCGGCGTGTCGGCCGGATTCACCTTGCTGTACACGGGCGGGTTCGGCAGATCGGCCGGCAGCAGCGTGAACGCCGCGTTGATCGCCGCCTGGACTTCCTGCTCGGCCACGTCGAGCCCGAGGGTCAGCGTGAACTGGAGAACGATCACCGAGCTGCCGCTGGAGCTCGTCGAAGTCATCTGATTGAGTCCCGGCATCTGGCCGAACTGCCGCTCGAGCGGCGCGGTGACCGATGACGCCATGACGTCGGGACTCGCCCCGGGATAGAACGTGAGGACCTGGATGGTCGGGTAGTCCACCTGAGGCAGGGCGGAGACCGGCAACAGGCGGTAGGCGAGGGCGCCGCCGAGCAGGATGGCGGCCATCAGCAAGGTGGTCGCCACGGGCCGCAGGATGAACAGGCGCGATGGGTTCACGAGCCGCCCCGGACCTGCTGCTCCACTCGGCTCCCGTCGCGGAGCCTCTCCGCGCCGTCCACGACGACCTGCTCGCCGACGCGCAGACCCGCATCGATCGAGACGGTGTCGCCGTCGGTGATCGCGACCGTGACCGGGCGCGCCTCGACGGTGCGCTCGGGCGTGATCACGTAGACGAACGGCCCGCGCGGGCTGCGCTGGATGGCGGCCGCCGGCACCACCGTCACCCCACGCTTGACGTCCAGCCGCAGGCGCGCGTTCACGAACTGGTTGGGAAAGAGGCCATGGTCGGCGTTGGGGAACACCGCCTTCAGTCGGACGGTACCGGTGCTCGGATCGACCTGATTGTCGATCGTCAAGAGCGACCCGATCGAGAGCTTCCGGCGCTGCTCGCGGTCGTACGCCTCGACCTGCAACGGCGCTCTGCGCTCGAGCTGGGCGAGCACGGAGGGAATGCTGTCCTCGGGGAGCGCGAAGACCACCGCGATGGGCTGCAGCTGCGTGATCACGACGATCCCGCCGGGGTCGGCGGCGTGGACGATGTTACCCGGGTCCACCAGGCGCAACCCGACGCGCCCGGTGATCGGCGCGGTGATTCGGCTGTAGATCAGGTTGACCTTGGCGCTGTCGACGAGCCCCTGATCGTTCTTGATCGCCCCTTCGTACTGGCGCACCAGTGACGCCTGCGTGTCCAGCTGCTGCCGCGGAATGGAATCCTGTGACCACAGCACCTGATAGCGTTGCAGATCGAGCCGCGAGTTCTCGAGCAG
>WNEZ01017224.1_pt1 | contig 10335 bp, 8 predicted proteins | sample 5400521 | NCBI WGS metagenome assembly WNEZ01 (sample SAMN13153339, study PRJNA577476) | soil metagenome | isolation source: 120 cm saprolite under Douglas fir tree site 2 hole 1 replicate 1 | place: USA:California | collected 2015-04-18
GAATTCAAGCCATTCGATTTATCGAACTTTCTGGGATTTGTCGGCGGACTCGAAACGCTCGGTAGCCTGCTGGTGTCGCGAGAGCGGCCTCCAGGTTCGATCACTGCGGAACCAACGGGCGCCGAAGTCGATTCTGAGCCGCGTCCTTTTATCGACCCCGCGGCTGTCCGCTTCAGTATCAAGCTCGGAGCCGCGATCACTCTGGGGCTGCTGGTCGGGCTGACCACGCAACGCGCTGATCTTCAAACGATCCTATGGAGCACCGTGGTCGCGGGTCAACCAAACCAATACGGGGCAGTGGTGCGGAAGACTCTTCTGCGGCTTACGGGATGCGTTTTGGGCGGGCTTGCCGCACTCGCGGCGATGATCCTGGTGTCGCAAAACTTCGACTCGCTCCCTCCGTACCTCGTCGCGATATTCGTTGTGACGATGTTTTCGACTTATGTATCCCAGAGCAGCGAATGGCTGGGCTATGCGGGCATCCAGGCCGGCATCACGTTCCTGATCTGCTATGTCGGGCTCGCACCGGCGAGCGACGTTTACAGACCGCTGTGGCGCTTCTGGGGTATCATCCTCGGCGTTCTGACGACCGGATTCGTCTTTCTATTTCTGTGGCCCGAGTATGCCACGGATAAATTGATCGAACGCCTGAATAGGCTAATGCGAACAACGCTCGCTTTTGCAAGAGAGGTTGCACAAGGGAGGACTACTGAAGGACGGATCGCCACTGTCGAGCAGCGCATAAGCGCAGACTTACTGGACGTTCTCAACATGGCCGAACAAGCTCGGCTCGAGGGACGACGCGGCGTGCGCATCTCGGCTGCGGGTATCGAGGCTGCGATTACGGTCATCCGAATTGCCTATCGTTTCGAGACTATTGCACGAGGACAACTCGCCCGATCTGAAGCGCTTCTGCCTGGCAGTGTGCGGCAGAGCTTGACCGCGGTCGAAGAAACATTGTGCACAGCCTTCGACTACTCAGTTAGAAGGTTTGAGTCGGTCTGCGCATTCGAGCCTGGCTCGCCGTCAGAGGCACCGCTACAACCGGCAGTCGACCTGAAGCCCTTGATCGACGAGCTTGCGGTGGTCGCAACGCTTACGAGCCAGTACTGGTCCTCCGACGCCCGGGGCGTGCTCGTTACCCAACTAGAGTCCTACCATCGCCTCGTGATTCTTCTTGGCGACCTCGATGCTGAACTCTCAGACTTTGCGGCTTTCTGAGAAGCAGCGCCGTTCCGCAACAGGGGACCCGGGAGGCGTGTCAACAGCTATGATATTCGCCGTGGCCTGGCCGGTTGGATATAGCTGTCAGTTTCCGAAGTCGTTCGAGGGCTGGCTCGGACAACATGTCTTCTGTGCAACGCCAGCGCCAGTTGCCTTCCACACGACCGGGCAAGTTCATTCGGGCGTCCGTCCCGAGGTTCAGCACATCCTGGAGCGGAACGATGGCCAGTGCGGCCGCAGACGACCATGCCAAGCGGATCAATTCCCATGCGATCTCGTTGCTCTCGCCGCCTGTGCGCTTTAGGTAATTCCAAACGTTTTGCCGTTGGTTCTGTGACAAATATGCGTGCCGAATTCGAAATGGCTTCGCGCCAGCTTCGCGTAGGATGGTCTTCTCGAATTTCGAGGGTCTGTCGATCTCCAAGTGCCCGTTTCGGAATCTTCCCGAATCTGGAAAGGGCAGATGGGGCGAAGGACTGACTGCCGACGATATGAAGAAATGCCGCTGGCTAAAGCCGCAGCTAGTCGCAGCGATCGAATTCCTTTAGTGGACGCTCGATAACCACCTTCGTCATCCGAAATTCGTTGCGCTCCGCGACGACAGGGTCGCTCGAGAGGTGAACCGGGAGCGCTAAAATTCTGTGTCATCTAGTCACGCATTTGCGAAAGTCTGTGCTCATGCCAAAATCAGCTCCAGTGACACAGAGAGCACGATGGAGTGTATCCACGTCCTGACCGTTCCGGGTTCAAACCTAATCTTGTGAAGACATCGGAGAACGATGCCTCGATGTCGGCTGGCAGGAGGGCGTTCTTCAGTGACGGGCGACCGTTCCGTGGTGAGTAACTGGCGTCAGGATCGGGTTTCGAACTTACGTTTTTGCTCTCTCGAATCGGCTTGGGAGAACGCCTCAGATGCCAATTTTGGACGGTTGCTGGAAAGAGAAAGGCCCTTGAAGTTCAAGCGCGGAAAGCAGCGCCATGTCAGCGCTGCCCCATTCGCCGACTCTGCCGGAAACGATATGTGGTCCGTCAACGTCGTCGTTGGAGACGGAGATGGCACGTTCATCGAGGGTGGACTACCCACCGAGCGGTACGAGAAGGAGAGCGAACAGTGAGCGCGACGGCGAAAGCCGAAGACAAGGATTCAGTATTCGCGGATGTTAACGACAAGATCGACAAGATCCTCGGGTTGACGAAGGGGAAACCCCCTATGTTCTGCCACAAGGCGGCGTCTGACCAACTAACTAAACATGGGATGAAGGTCGGAGCCGAGCTTGTCCGCGAGATTTACGATCAAATAGAACTGAATTGGGCAAAATCGAAAAAGCCGAGACCCGCCGCGGAACTCTGGGTACCAAGAAGATTGTCCGAGTGGTCTGTGGAGTGGAGGTCGGCCGAAGTGCCTCTGGAGCGATCGGCGGTCGCTCTCTTCAAGTTTTATGACGTGCTTCGCGAACGCCTTGATAACAAACCCAATCCGGCACTGACTTGGTTCAACCAAATTCCGATCGCTTCTGGCATAGTTTCAAAAAGGGAAAGTAGAAACGCTATTGACCTCGTTTGCCGCACTGCACGAGGTATTTACGACTTTGTGGAACTGAAATTTCCGAAGCCAGGGAGCACTTCCGAAACACCTCTAAACGCTGCGATGGAAATTCTCAAGAATGGCGTTCTTTACATGTTCACGCGCCGTCACCTAATCGATTTGGAAGCCCAGGGCTACAAACCGCGATTGGAAGAGGATCAAGAGCTAACAGGCGTCGACGCGAGAGAAATCCTCGAAGCGAAGAGCGTCACTCTCTGTGTGCTGGCGCCGAGGTACTTCTATGATGCGTACGATCTTGCTTGGCTGGAGGACGAGTTGAATCGGGGAATCAAGGATCACCTTATAAAGCAGCCGGTAGATGGCCTCGAAATAGGTTTTCGTTTCGAGTATTTGCCTGACAAGCCATTCGAGATCAGCCCCAAAGACGGGTTCGGGTTTAAACTTGACTTCAGCCGTTTTCACCTCGACCAATGGGACCGCGCCTCCAGTCCCAGATAATTGTCCGATACTGATCTTCCGTGCGGGTCCGAATAACATCGAGGCACTAAAGAGGTTGGTGGCAACTGCATCGAGCTGTTATCAGGCGGGAAAACGCTGCTCCTAGGCTACCGGCGCGTGCGCGACTGGCAACGGTCGCGTGCGGAGCCGCCGGGACAAAGTTGCCTGCCGAAAAGGCTAAGTCGAACCGTGAGGCGAGACGATGATGGCGAGTCGCACGCCGTCAGGGAGCGAGGCTCGGAAGACGAGCTTCCCGAAAGCGACCACGCGGTGCCATTCGGTGCGTTCCTGCTGCTCACCGGTTCGATCCTTGAATCGCGCCTTGGTTGCGACTGAGAAATTCGCCACGTTCTGACCTGACGGCAGTGCGCGAACCTCGGGATCACGGCCCAGATTTCCGACCACGATTGCTTTGTTGATAGACATGACACTTACCTTCGATTCCTTTCTCTGTTTCCTTAGAATCCGTCTTCGTCGATTCGGTGGGCGATGAAGTCGCGTTCAGCCTTTTCGCCGTGACCGCAACGAGTGCCGTAGAGGGCCTTACGCTGGGGTAGTAGAACGCTCGCTCGCCGGAATTGATTCCCGTCTGGCAATTCGGCTCGGCGCATCTCGCCGGAGACCGGACGGTGATCCACTTTGGATCGGATTAAACTGGAGGTCGCTGCGCAGATTTCTAAATGCGCGAACGGAGCGGGCGGCAGGACGTGCCAGAGATACCGTCTTGCTGAGCAAGAGGAGCGGTATCGTGTTCGCGCAGTGAACCTGGCGCAGCGTGCTAGAGAAGTGAGCGCCACCACTTAAAGCAGCGCGAAGCGGAGCCGCAGGATGAGGGGTTCGCGGGGAAGGAACGTCCGGCGCGAAGTTTACGGACCGCTAGAGTAGCGGCTCACAGCGAAGTCGCTGCGACGGATGCAGTATCGGCCGAACATCCAAGTAGTATTGGAAGGAGGAAGGTATTTCCGAAGTCTACGACCGACGAGGACGATATCCGAGGGACTCGGAGCAGCCAGAAGGTCTCACCAATGGTGGCGGACTGATCGGAGGCTTACCCTTATCTTTCGGCAACTCGGTCGAGGAGCGCCTGTGTCATCTCGATGTGACGGGGCATTCCGATATACGTATAAGTCTCCAGCGCATTATCTAGTAGCCTTCGCGCCTTTTCGCGATCCCCTGGGGCGGCGCGATCGAGCAGCATCATCGCGTGGAAACGGCGTATTTCGGCCTGTTCGAGCACGTTGGGAAAGGACTCGGCGTGCTGCATCGCGATCTGATAATGCTCTTCGGCGGCGTCCCACTGACGCGCTGCCGCCGCGGCGGCACCCGCGATCGTCTGCGTGAAGCGAAAAATTGGCCAAAGCACCACCGGTCCAGTGCCGATCAACTCGCAAACCAAGGGGTAAAGCTGTCCACCTTGCGAATGCTCGCCGAGCATGACGAGGCCTTCAATTACAAGCGCGAGCATCAACCACGAACCCGCGGTGTTCGTTTGGCCGCTACGGGGTAGAAGCGCGCGCTTTTCATCAAGGATTGCCAGTGCGCCATCGCGATCGCCTGCATAAGTCAGCTGTTGAAAAATCATTCCAACGCCCAACCCCTCCATACAGTTCCCCGACTCTAAGCGGCGCGATACTTGGGCATGCAACAAAGCGCTCGTCCAGTTTCCGTGAAAGAAATCTACCAGACCTAGTTGCACCTCGAACACAACTTCCAGGTGGGCAAAGGATGTCTCCCGGTCAGATTTCCGCACTCGTTGAAAGCCGGCTTGTAGCTTGGCCAAGTCCGGTTCTTTACCAAAATCTATCAAGGCTCGCGTGCTAAGGCAGAACCCGACCGAGAGAGATTGGCCTATCTTCCTCGCCAGAGGTTCAAGCTCGTCCGCGATTCTCAACGCCTCTTCAGGGCGCCCAAGATACAGCAATACCTGATGTAGAATTAGTAACTGTAGGACAAAGATCCAGGGAGGCAGGTCCGATTCACCCACTTGTTTGCTTAGCAGCCCGTCTGTGACAGTCTCCCGCAACCGAAAGAATTGGATATTTATTATCGGTCGCACACCAAGCAATGCGGCCTCAAGCTTTGGATCGGACAGCTGGGATGCAATGTTCAACGCTTCCCGCAGCGCCTCGTCGGCCGGCTGATAGACTCCTGCCGCTGCAAGTGCCTGCGCGAGGGTAGCCAAAAGACGCGCCCGGTCGGCGCTAACCTCTGCCTGCAGGTAAGTAAGCCCGCGCCGTCCTGTTTCGGTTGCTTCCTGGAAGCGGCCAGCCCAGATAGAGGCGGCGGCCAACTCGATGAAGCTTCTCCCGACCATCTTGCGATCATCGAGGTTTATGTAGATTTCGAGCACTTTATGCAGATGCGCTATCGCCGCATCCCATTGATCAAGCCCTCGCTCGGCCATCGCGAGGCTCGCCAATAACCCGGCCCTTTCTCGTGCTTCAACGGTGCCTGTATGCGACAGGGCAGACTGGAAATTCCGCCGCGCTTCCTCAAATGCTGCAGCTTTAAGTGCGCCCCTGCCTGCCAGCGTCAGCCAACGGACCAGTTTTTGCCGGTCAACGAACGATCCTGCCTTGAGGAGATGCTCAGTAATCTCGCCGACGCGCTCGTCAACGGCATCAGGATTGAGCCGTTCTATCGCTTCGACGACGCTCGCGTGCAGGCGCTGTCGGCGGGGGACCGAGATATCGGCAAGCAGCGTTTGCCGCACCAGCTCGTGTCTGAAAGCAAATGGTCTCTCCGGCCCCTCTGAGCTGGGAATGATTATTCCCATCTGCTGCGCCTTATCGATGACGGTAAAGAGTTCGTCAAGGTCGATCTGGCTGACCGCAGTCAGAAGTTGAAAGCTGAAACCGCGCCCGATGACTGCGGCAGCCGCCAGTGCGCGCTTTTCATTCTCGTCGAGCCGCTCCAGACGGCGGTTGATGATCAACCGCACGTTTTCCGGAACGTCGCTCTCATCGAGCTTGAGGTCGGCGCGGAATTGACCGGCCGCGTCGAAGAGTTTCCCCTCTTCAACCAGATGCCGATATACCTCCTCGACGAAGAATGGATACCCCTGGCTTTCCTCGTAGATCAGACTCACCAAACTCTCGGGAGCAGCTTGGCGTTGGCTTAGCTCATGTAACATCTGCGCGACGGCGTCTTTGGATAGACCGCCCAGCTTCTGCGGACGGACACCCATCCGAATCAGCTCTTCGAGAGTTCTGGCTAATGCTGGATTGTCGTGCGAATATCCGCCGCGGTAAGTCCCGACAATCACAACCGGGAGCTGGGCAATGCGATTGGCCAGATAAATCAAAAGCGCCAGCGTCGATTCGTCGGCCCAATGAAGATCTTCAAGGACAAGTAACTGTGGACGAAATCGAGCCGCGCTGGCCAGCGCCTCTGAAACGCTATGGAACAAATAGCTGCGCTGCTGCGCCGGCGGAAGTTCCAGCGGTTTCGGAAGATCGGGAAAAGCTCGTCGAATGCTTGGAGCGATCTGGGCCAGTTCGGCCAAAGTGTCGCCCATACGTCGACGGTAATCATCTAGGCTAGCCGCCCGCGCGATATTGTTTTCGATGATCTCGACGAACGGGAGGTAGGGGAAAGGTTCGTCTCCTTCGTAGCAATGGCCGACAGAGCATCGAAAGCCAAGGCCCGACGCGTATTCCGCCATCTCCGCCACCAGGCGGGTTTTGCCTACGCCGGGTCCGTCAAAGAGCATGACAATCGATCCGTGCCCGGTCGACGCACGATCGATGGCGGCACGAATCGCGCTACCTTCCGATTCTCGCCCAACAAACGCGGTTCGTTCCGCCAGCGAGAACGGCGAAACGTTCAGCACACTCAGGGATGCCTTCCGATGACCGATCGGCGTGGGGTCGGGATCTGTACTTCCAGACGGTTGCACTACCGGCTCGAAAGTCGAACTTTCGTCTGTCACATCGAACTCCCACGCAATCGGAAAATCAGGATCGGGCTCGTAGGAACAGAAGGTGCCGGTTTTGATGCATCGCGCGAGTATGTCTCCGAGAGCGGAATGGCTCTGTGCAATTCGTTCCAGTGCTGACTTGATCGTCTTTGCGATGCTTTGCCGGGCTCGATCCGAGGCCGATCCTGCCCGTCGGCTACGCCCTCCCAGTCCAAAGGCGCGTGACAGCTCCCTGGCTAATACGTCGATCTCCTGTTCCGCCTGCTCAGCGCGCTCGACGTCTCCCCGCTGCTTGGCTTCTTTCAATTCCTCTCGCAATTCGGAAAGGCGGCGCCGGTAGGCCGACTTGGCTCGCTGGTCCGGCATTTCCCCGGCGTCACCGAGTCTCGTGATACTGATCCCGGCCTTCGGGAGCTCGCCATCGCTGCGGGTCGACCCCAAGATCCGCTGTCTGGCTTCATCCTCGTCGCGGCCAGGCGCCATTCCTCCGACGAGATCGAGCACGTGGAATTCAGTCCGAGGATGCCGGAGCAAATGGGCGAGGTATGCGAATCCCTTGGTGTCTTTGAGCCGAACGGCACTATTGCCGTATCCAACCGTCCAATACTCGCCCTCTTTGCGGAAAATCCCTTTTACAGTCGAACGGGAACCCGCTGCCCCATCGCGGAAACCGGCGCGGGGAGAGGTATCACTCCGACTGTCGTGTGGCATTGGAATTTTCCTGGGTACTTCGGAAGAAAAGGGACCGATTCGGAAACATTTCGCTTTTTTTGGACCTTATACAACGGTGACGACCGAGCGCACAACCGTGGAGCCGTCACTCTTCACGCCCTCCGGATCGAAGGAAATCGCCCTCTATTGCGGACCTTTTAAATCGGAAATCTAGGAGAGGTTCAGATGCGAGAAATTCTAGCCACGGCTTCGCGGAGTGACGAATTCGTCAACTGGATCGCGAAGCCCGAATACCATGCTCCACCCAAACCACTGATCTGCCGCGGGACTTTCTGGCCATCCATCGCCGGCGAACCGGCCGAACCGTGCGGCCCGTTTTCACGCTTTGTGAACTGGCGGTGGTCAAAGGGAGAAAAGTGACGGGTACCGGGGGACTCTGACAGCCGAGAGCGGAGGTTCGTCCCCATGATTGCCTGTCGCTCAGATGTCGACCGAGGGCGTTTCACGCCCTAAGAGGCCAGCAAAAGGAGATCGCGACATGCCGACAATCCAGACCCGTGACAATACAGGAATCTATTACAAGGATTTGGGAACCGGACGGGCAGTCGTCTTCAGCCACCGCTGGCCGCTGAGCAGTGACGCGTGTCATCGATCCATTCTATCTATACTTGTTCTGTGTGCGGCTGTCTCGTTGGTGGCGGCGATCGCTAACGCGCAGGAACTGGCCGCCTCCACTTCAAACGCCGCAGGACCTGCGAGCGGGTGGTGGTCACCCGTAACGGCGGAATCCGCAACAGAGCCTCAGCTCCAGATTAGCATGGTGGAGCTAATCCCCTTCAAAGCGTCTGACTCACTTCGAACTTTTCCGGCCCAGCGGACGACTTACCGCGTGACCGAACCGATGGATGGCCAGATCACCAGTTTGCAGAACATCGGTGCGAGGGACGCTGGGCCGAGCCTATTAGCAGACAGCGTTTCGCTACCTCCCGGATCTTTCCCATCGGTCCTGCAGGCCAAGTACGCGATATGGGAATCAAGTCTCGCGGACTCCCGATCCCTCGTCGATGTAAATAGGGTGTCTGTTTATCCACTCTTACAAATCGATTATGCAGGCTGGCATCTACCCGTCACGCTCTACATATCGTCCCTCCGCGGTAGCGACGCTTGGTGACCAACGGTGTTACGACTCGCGATAATTGGGAGCACCCTGAAAAGAATCGCATTCGCTTCGGCTATTCTGCTGCTGTCACTAGGCATTGCCTACAACGCAAGCGCGGACAGAGCCGAGCAGGAAATCTGTGATGTGGGCGCGGACTATGCGCTGGGCATCGAACACTATCGGGAGGTGATTCGTCTTCACGCCGAAGTCGTGCGCAAGCATCCTGACAACGCGCTTGCTCATTATCATCTGGGTTTTGCGCAAGGAATGACGGGCAACAGAACGGCGGAGGTCAGGGAGTATCAGCGTGCCGCAGCGCTTGGACTAAGAAAATGGGATCTGTTCCTGAACTTGGGGTTGGCTCAGCTCGAAAACGGCGACCTGGACGCAGCAACGGACAATCTCCGACGGGCGGTGCTCCTCGGCGAGAACCATCCCGAGTCACATTTCAATCTCGCCCTCGTCTATGAGCGGCGCGGACTACTTGCGGATGCGGAGCGCGAGATGCTGTCGTCGCTGCGGCTGAATCCCGGGCAACCTGATGCGCGGAACTCGCTAGGTGCGATCTATGCCGAGGAGGGGAAGACTGTTCGCGCGGTCCTGGTATGGCGTGAGCTGGTGCGCGAGACACCGGACTATGAGCCAGCGCGCAAACATTTGCGGTTACTTGGCAGCCTAGGCGAGGTTGCCCGTGGCGGGACGGCGGCTGTTTCCTTCCCCCCGGCTGCCGCCGTCAAACGCATCGAAGACGAACGGAAACTACCCGCGCAGATGCGCGAAACAGAACTGCTCCTGGTCCCCGCAAAACAAAATCGAAGGTGAATAGCATGGGCGCTTTAGTTCAAACCAAATCCTCGCGGTTCGCATCATTCAAAGCGATCGTATCGCCGCCGCGCCCTCGCCTCGTCCCCGCCACGGTGGTTTCCGCCCGCGAGCCGCGCGCATTTCCCGGAGCGTCAACGCCGCCCACACTGCCCCTGAGCATCCGCGACGAAACGCTCGAATACTACGCCTTCATTCTCTGTCAGGGCGGCTTTCGCCCACTGGACATGACCTTCGAACAATTTCTGCTCGTTGCCGCTGCAATCAAACCGGCCGATCTCCCGGCGACCCGCGAGGAAGCGCGGCCATTCTGAACTCGTACACGCGTCGCCGAAGGAGCGCGGCGCAAGGAGTTGTGCGATGAGTTACTAGCAGCAACCGTGTTCAGAAACCGCGCCCAGGAGGGGAGAAAGGGAAGCGGTTAGAAAGGTGGGCGCAGGTGTTTGCCAATGAGTTTTGTTGTGAAGCATGGCATTGAGAATAACGAGGAACTTG
>WNEZ01008089.1_pt1 | contig 10333 bp, 19 predicted proteins | sample 5400521 | NCBI WGS metagenome assembly WNEZ01 (sample SAMN13153339, study PRJNA577476) | soil metagenome | isolation source: 120 cm saprolite under Douglas fir tree site 2 hole 1 replicate 1 | place: USA:California | collected 2015-04-18
CATGGGAAATGTTGTTTTTGTCATGAAGGGCGGCGAGATCATCAAGAACACGAAGTAGACTCCGTTGATGGTTTGATGGTTTCGCGGTCTTGCTTAGAGAAACGGCGCATCCTGTGAGGGTGCGTATGAAGCGTTCCAGATGTTCCAACCCCCAACCCCGGATCGCTTTTCAATAGATCCTCGTAGATAAACGAGGCATACTCGTCACCGCAGTAATGGCATGTGTCATGAGTCGTTAACGGACTAGGACCGCAGGCATCCGTTACGCTGAAAACCGCTCCCTCTCTTTTTCCAAACAGCGTCACCCCAGTCTCACCTTCCCCGGCATACACAATCTCGTGAATTCTCTTCTGGATCTCAGGTGTGAATACAATCGAAATCATCCGGGTAACTCATGGTAATCATAATGCAATTTGCAAACCTGGCTCGCGCGTGTTCCTAGCATTTTTGAGCATTGAGTCGGGGACTTTGAAGCTGGGGAGCTAGAGGGGGACGGACTATGGCCAAGTTCTGACGCGCTCAATTTACTACTGCACAACGCTTGGTGTGTCCGGTCGGTCGCTCAACGCATCAATGGCGCCGCTCCCGATGGGCGTACACAATTTCCGCAGCCTCCGCGAGAGACGGTATGTTGCGCAGGATCTCGTACCCGCGGGAAGAGGATTCGCGCATGACGAGCATCTCTTCCCGACTCAATTTCGCTGGTTTCCGAAGGATCGCTTGCGGAATCCCGAGCTTGCCGATTTCATGGAGCAGTGCCCCAGCGGCAATGACTCGGATCTCTTCATCATCAAGCCTCAGAGCACACGCCAGTATCGTTGCAAACGCCGCAACTCGTTTGCAGTGACTCCAGGTACCAGGATCCTTTCGTTCGAGCGCTTCGCCCAATGTCTCAATCATCCGAGATGGTGGTACGGGTCCGATCGAGATAGCGTGCAGATGATCTTCGTCACTCATCAATTCTCCAAAGACTCCAGATTTCCTAATTCACTGCGGCTATCCCGACCTGATTCTAATTCAACTCAAACGCAGAACCCATCCTTGCGGTATGGGTTCTGATGCGTTTCTTTATACCGGATTAATGGTCTGGGCCCAAGCTATTCACGAATAGCATACCCATTCTGAGCAAAACAAATGCATCACTGCTGCATGGCCCTTTTTGATCATATTGTCCCACCAGTTCACCGTTTTTTCTTTGTGGCTGCAGGTTGAAGCAGCTTGAGCTTCCTGAGCACTCCGACGATCGGCTTACCGCAGCGTGCACAAAAAGAGTATCCGGCCCCATGGCCGACGCTAGCGCTCACCATTTCCTTGCTATCTTTAATTTCTCTTCCTTGCTATCTTTAATTTCTCTTTTGCAGAGATCGCATTTATAGATGAACATCTGCGAAATGATTATGTTCTAGGACTTAATTCGAGTTTCTTGATTCGAAGGGCATGATCCTGTAGTTGATCTTCGTGACCGCGGAGTTGCTTGGCACCGACGGTATTCTCCTGTTGGAGCGCCTCTACTCCTTTCAGGATGCCGTCCAGTTTAGTGATGACCGGATCGAATTTGTCGTCCAGTTTTTTCTCCATAGTTTCGCCAACGGCTTCTAGAATGACATTTGCCTGCTCGGAGAGGAGTCTATCCAATTTCTTGTCAAGACGCTCTTCAAACTTGCCGAACTCGGCTTTTAAAACAGCCGAGGTGACAGGGGCGTCTGGATTGTCTAGATCATTTTCCATAGATATGGTGTATGCCTTAACTATAGGGACGGGACGGAAACTGTCAATGTAAAACCGGGGAGAGGGGACTAGAGCCAGGGTTAGATCAACCGTGGCTCTGGCGGAGACATAGCCATAACCATCCTGAAGGAAGCCAAAGCGAGTACGCGATGCTGAAGTGGCCGGGTCCGGAACTACCGGATCGGAGTCGGGGGAGCCGCTACGATTCGCGACTCCCCCACGTCGACTGGAATGGCTTGCTAGCTCACTTTTCGTTCGCGAGAGGGTTCAGTACTATCAGTGGCCGGCACCGCTGGACTCCAATCATCAATTTGTCTTTGGGCTTCTTCCTTTGTTATGCTGTATCTTTCCTGGATTTTGCCCACAAGCTGATCTCGCTTGCCCGCAATGACGTCGAGATCATCGTCAGTGAGCTTGCCCCACTTTTGCTTCACCGATCCCTTCAACTGCTTCCACTTGCCTTCCACCTGTTCCCAATTCATATTCTCCTCCATTCAACGGCTCACGTCTCCGCCTCACTATAGGTCTCCGCAATGGGAATTCACATCAGTTGTGGCCTGTAGTCCCGTGAGGAAAGTCCGGTAACCCGGGACTTACTTTCTGGGTTTTACACCGAGGGGGCTCAGCTCGGGACGTTTGCGCGGATCGCAGGACACGGTAACATTCAGCACACTCTCGGCACATGGAGAGCGCCGGTACGGTGGGGGCGGTGGTTTGCGGACCGAAGAGCCCAACGCATCGCAAGCCCCTCCACCAGTATCTCGACTTGACCGTGATTCCTGAACTGAGCGCGGTCCAATGGCATAAGAGACCGAGCAGCAAGACGATACAAATTCTTTCCGCGTTAGGCGGACAGGGAAACTCTTTCCCCCAGTTTTGAGTCGTCCAGAAAATGACTAAACCTCTCGCAAATCGGCGCTTTCTATCCCTTCCCGCAATCAAGGCGTTTAGAAGTTGTAGCCAAAAATCAAGCGTAGTGTAGGGGCTGGTCGTGAATATAGGCTGGTCTTAATCTCAAAAAATGTACCCCGTCGAAATTGGACACCAGCCAAGATGTTGAAGCCAGTATCGAAATCAAAGTTTCCGAAGTCGATATCCCGTCCTTGGCCTTGTGTGGTCTGAAAACTCTGGTGGAGAAAGGTAAATGCGGGGCCTGCACCCATGTAAGGGAGCCAGGCGGCCTGGCGCGATACAACGGGCAACCGATAAACGGCTTCAAGGTTCAAAGCAATGAGATCAGTAACCTCTCCAAAGTCAAACTCGGCATTAGGTCGAAACAATACATCGCGATGGAAGATCGGACCTAGCTGAGAATGCACGCCGAACATGAGAAGTTCGGGATCCAGACCAGCCCCGGCCCGTACACCAAGCCGCCAACGCCGGGCTTCCCGCTTGATGTCATGTTCCAGGTCCCGAACGGCTGGAGGAATTGGCTGAGCTTGATCGGGCGGGTGTCCCTGCTGTGCGCTCGGAGCGGGTTCTAGCATAGAAATGTTGCTTGCTAGACGGCTTCCCCTTTCTTCTCCGGGCGTGGACACAACGCGCACGCGAGAGCCGTTTGGGATGGAACGAGGCTTCGTCGTGTGGCGATCGAATACAAACAATTGAAATTGATTATCTTCAGTTCTCACAACCAAAGTATCACGGGTTGACGAAACTACGGTCCCCTCAAACGTGTTGTCGCTCTGGCGTTGTGATGAGGTTGTTGTTGCCTCCTGAGACATTGAAATGGGTGATAGTGCGCAGGCTATGAAGAGAGAGAACACGCTGTACATTAGGAAGCTTCTTAGTGACATTTTGATTCCTTTGTGGATCTGATCAAGTCGTCAGCTGAGGGACGGTCCACTGCGGATGGAAGGTGCCAGGCTGTGCGAAGTATTTGATGGATTCCATTTATAAGGGTTGCCCGACGGAATGAACTTAACCCACGTAAAATCCGCAAGGAGTGCGTGGCCACTGTATTCCGAGGTTTACGCGGCACGTTCTCGGAACGTGTATGAACTATCTCAAACTCTTCTGACGAGTTTTTACAATAAGCGGCCATTCCGATGACTAGGATGCAAGTTATTTACGAAACAGCCGCGCTTGCCGTTTCCGACGAGAGTTCTAACATTGCTGGAGCCCATATTTCGTTCATGGTCTCTGACTAGCTAAGCTAGTGAGCAATGTCGCTGAAGTCCGGGCCCTTATGTTCGATGCCGAACCAAATAACACTCATGGAAGAAGCATCCGACGCTCTTATGGGCCGAAGTTTCGCCGCGATTTGAAATCTAGGCTACTCATGCGGTCGCCGCCAGCATCAGACGCACTGCAAGTCAAATGGATCTTTGGAGGAAAAATGCCGGATCAAGGACTGAAAGAACTTTATATCGACGAACTCAAGGACCTGTACAGCGCCGAAAATCAGCTGGTCAAAGCCCTGCCCAAGATGGCCAAGGCTGCCTCGTCTGACGAGTTGCGACAGGGGTTTGAGAAGCATCTTGAACAGACCAGGGGCCACGTCCAACGTCTGGAGAAGATCTTCCAGGCTTTGGGTGAGAGTCCCAAGGGCAAGACATGCAAGGGAATGCAAGGGCTTATCGAGGAAGGCTCTGAGGCAACAGAAGAAGACTACGAGGGCAGTCTCATGGATGCCCACTGATCGGGGCTGCGCAACGTGTCGAACACTATGAAATTGCTGGATATGGCACGGTCCGCAGTATGGCTGAGACTCTGGGCGAGGACGACCATGTCTCTCTCCTTGAGGAAACGCTGGAGGAAGAGAAGGAAACGGACAAGAAACTAACCAAGTTAGCTGAGCAGATCAATACACAAGCGAACGAGAGCGGCAATGAACAACGAGACGAAGCGAGCTCGCGAGACAAAAGGAAGTCCAAGCGAGTAGCGTGATATGTCATACCGAAGGCGTCTTCGGCTCAGTCGGGTCAAGACGCTTTCGTTATTCGCACTTAATCTTCCGCTTCTTAGTACCCACTAATAGATAGCTACCTACAGTGTTCACGTTACTGACGGTCTTCCGATCCTCAGGTAGGTTTGATTGTCGGTTCAACAAGGTGACCTGAGTTCCGCAACCTCCAAACGTACAGAGTTGCAAGGCGAAAAAAGGAGTAAAGATGAAACACGTTCTAAAGATGGCTTTTCAAATGAGTGTTCTTGCGTGCCTGCTGACTCTAGCATTGGCGTACGCGAGCGCACAGGATTCTTCTGCACAACAACCCGCCCCGGATAATACGAAGGTGAACCAGCGGGATAAGAACAAGGCAGAGCCCACCGCAGATCAACAGAAAGAAAATCAGCCTGATCGGGAGATCGCACGAAAGATCCGTCGGTCCATTGTGCAAGACAAATCACTGTCTTCGTATGCCCATAATGTCAAGATCATCGCCGAAAACGGAGCAGTAACGCTAAAGGGACCGGTGAGGTCGGACGAGGAAAAGACTGCGGTCGAAGCCAAGGCGGCGGAAATTGCTGGAGCGGACAAAGTGACCAGCCAACTGGAAGTTAAACCCAAGCAATAACAATTCAGGAAAATCGAGGAGATCAACTAATGGCAGGTAAGAATACAGCAGTATTTGGCATTTATACGGATCGGTCGAGGGTGGATCGGGCAGTAGAAGCTTTGAAGGAGGCCGGGTTTTCGAACAACGACGTATCCGCACTATTCCCCGAAAACAAGGGCACCAAGGATTTTGCCCACGAGAAGAGCACCAAGGCACCCGAGGGTGCGACGACAGGCGCGGGGACCGGAGCATTATTGGGCGGGGGTTTGGGATGGCTGGCTGGAATTGGAGCGCTGGCGATTCCTGGCCTCGGACCTTTCATCGCCGCTGGTCCGATCATGGCGGCGCTGGCCGGAGCCGGCGTGGGAGGTGCGGTAGGCGGTCTTACCGGTGCCCTGGTCGGAATGGGCATACCTGAATACGAGGCCAAGCGCTATGAAGGCCGCGTGAAGGACGGTGGGATTCTGCTGTCCGTCCACTCTGATAGTTCCGCGGAGACGAAAAGGGCAAAGGAAATACTCCAACAAACCGGCGCTCAGGATATTTCTTCGACCGGCGAGGCTCGCGGTGACAAGACTTCCGTGCCTGTCCGAGAGATTGCCTAGTATCTATTTGAACCGGCAAACCGGGCGAACACATGATTCGTCCGGCTGCCGGGAAATCTGACAGCCTTTTGGCTGCAAACCGGAAAGGTTAAGGAGAAGAAAATGAGCATCTGGACGATACTATTTCTTGTTCTGCTGATTGCTTGGATTGGCGGCTTCACTATCTTTCACGTGGCGGGAGGGTTGATTCATTTGTTATTGGTATTCGCGGTGATTTCCCTGATCCTGCATTTTGTAATGGGGAGACGGACCGTCTAAGGGTGCATGTTTCATTTCGCGTCCACACAGAGATGAGCACGGAAGGACGGTGCAACGGCGACAATACCTGCGATAAAGTCGGGGAATCGGGTCTCGACCTGATAGTGCTCTACTCTGGGTCCGTGCGAGAGTGAGTACAAGGAGCAAATCATGGAAACCAGAGTAGAACGTGGACAGACGAAAGAAGATCGGGTCACGGGCGCAATCGAGCGGCAGACATCTACGGTGCCTTCCAGCTTGTTTTTAGGACTCGCACTTGGGTCAATGGCAATATCGGCAATTCTGAAATTATCGAATAAGAATCACTGGGCACTTTTCGTGGGCCAGTGGGCTGCGCCATTTCTAATCATGGGGAACTACAACAAAATGGTAAAGCAACACGGGTCCGATGCAAGCAACCGCCCTCAGGATGCATAGTGGATATAGTAGATAAAGGAGGCTTGGGACGAGATGTCAGGCCGCTTTTTTATCCCGCTTGACCTGCGCCCACCTCGCCCGTTGAGCCGCTGCGATTTTGCGACGAGCCGATGCTGACATCTTTCGTTTGGCAGGCTTCGGACCTTTGCAAGGGACTGACCCCGCCGCTTACTGGAAAAACGGTGCTCGATGGTGAGATCGTTTGTCGGGGATAAGCGCGGCAGGCCACAGTTCCGCGATTTGCTCTTTCATCGCAGGCCCTGCTTCTACGCCTTTGATCTTTTGATGTACGGCCGCAAGGATATACGCTCGGAAAAGCGCACCGACCGCAAGCATGAACTAAAACGGGCGCTGACAGGACTTTCCAAGACCTCGAGACTTCAGTATGCCGACCACGTAGAGCAACACGGCACGGCGTTGTTCCAGCGTGTGTGCAAGATGGATTTAGAGGGCATCGTAGCCAAGCACGCCTTCGGCCCGTACGTCGCGGACGAGAACGGACGACATGGTTCAAAATCAGAAATCCTGAGTATTCACAGATGAAAGGCCGCGAAGAATTATTCGAGCGCGAACGCCACAGAGAACCTGTCGCTGGCTGGCATTGTTGCGAGTTGGCTTGCGCCGAGCTGGAACTGAATGCCTGAAAAACAAGAGGCACCATCTGCGCGGGCATGGATTGGCGGAGCGCTCATCGCAGCGGCACTCCTAGCGGCGGTGATAGCGGGATATTTTTACGTTTTTCACATGGCAAAATAGGTATTTTCTCCGATTGTAAGTGTTTCCCAACCGCCTAGAGTAGCGGTCATGAGCAAATGGGATATTCCAAGGCACGACGAACGAATGTCCGAGACAAGCCGAGAATTGGGCCGGCTTTTGAGGGACCAGACTGAATTCTTTAGGAAGGGCACTCAGCACAGCGCCGAGGAGCTTCGTCGTTACGAAGCATCGCGTGAGCGTGTCCGTGAACTGTTTGCCGAGTTGGAACGACTCAGGAGAGCGGCATACCGGCGATGAACTGCCAAATTGAGCACACGCGAAGTGACAGCGACGTGGGTACGCCATGCAGCAATCGTGCTGTCGCTGAATGCGCTGACTGCGGAGCGGCGATTTGTGCCGATTGTCGAACTTGGTGTTGTGGACAATCGTTTTGTGAGGTATGCGGCGATTATCACGTAACCCACACTTGTGTGAAAAAGCCTGTCCAAAGCGTTCGACCCGAATTCAGAGTAAGGTTACACATTGAGGAGTAGAACAAATGCACCGCCCTCCCCGGAATTACTATCAGATTTACAGAGTTGACCACAAACGAAGCCAGGAGCAGATGGTCGCCGAGGTCGAAGGATTGCATGAAGCGGAAAAGCTGGTTGAAAAGTATCTGCGAAATATGACTGCATCTGAAAGAAAAGATGAAATCAGCTATTACCGGAGCACTCTTTCGAGCAGCGTACCAAAGATGTTCGGATTATCGCGGGCCAGCTAATTCGCTTCCAAAGACTGCGACACAGGGAACGTCGTGCGGTAAGCGTCATCGTCAAACTCAAAGCGGGAGTCGCTTAGGCTGGCGTGGTCTTGGCCGATCATGAGCTTCGCGCCGGTCTTCGTCAGCACGATGTTGCCGGGTTTCAGATCGCGATGAATGACGGCGCTTTTGTGCGCTTTCTCCAGCCCTTCACATACTTCGACTCCGTACTTCAGCACCTGTTCCGGGGGCAGCGGCCCGCGGGCCAACCGCAGCGCGAGCGACTCCCCCTCGAGAAACTCGATGACCAGATAGTCGATCCCGTTCTGATGCCCGACGTCATAGAGGCTACAAATGTTGGGATGGTTCAGGGAAGAAATGGCGCGGGCCTCGCGGTCGAAGCGCTGTTTGGCCTCAGGGTTTTCTGACAGATGAGAATGGAGAATCTTGACGGCGACAGTGCGCTCGAGCCGAGCATCCCGCGCCCGATACACCTCGCCCATACCGCCCGCACCTAGCGGAGACTGGATTTCGTAGGGTCCGAGTTTTGTGCGAGGAGTAAGCGCTATTCGTGCGTGCAATTATAGCCTGAGCAGTGCCACGATTCTGGATGTGTTGTCGGCAAACAAGAAGTTGGGCCGACCGGGAACGCTGCTCGGTGTCCGCGAACTGGTGACTCGGTGGCGTTGTCCGTTACATCGAGTTCAAACTATTCCTCAGTCTTCCAGAATCACTTCTTTCTCGCGTTCACCTTCGCCCACCTTGCCCGCTGAGCGGCTGCTATCTTCCTACGGGCTGCTGCCGACATTTTGCGCCTAGGTTTGGCCGCACTTGTTTGAGCATTCGGACTCCTCTTCGCCCATCGCGCTTTCTGCGCGAGGCTGATCTTCCTGCGAGCAGCAGCCGATAGGGTACGCCGCTTCCGGACTGGACTCCTAACCGTCAGGCTTCCAAGAGCGGCCAATGCCGCACCCAATCGTTTTACTTCTTCTTGTGCTTCGCCATGTGCCATCTTCAACTGCTGGACTACTCCAGTCAGATTTGCCATGTAGTTCCCCCTCGGGTGGGATTGTATCAGGACAAGCCCGGGGCCCCACCTTACTGGATCTCGCAGGCTTTAAGAAAGATGTCGACAAGACTCAAAGCGTACGCATGGCGGTCTTTGACGTCCATGGAACGATGAGTTTGGTGGACACGTGAATTCTCGTGGAGGTCATGATTTTGCGTGGCGCTGAGATCAAAATGCCGCTCGGTAGTGCGGCTTTTGAGTTGGTGGCGGCTGGGAGGCGGGGAAATTCAATTGGAGCCTTTGGGCTTCTTCAACGTCGCATCGGTATCCGCCTCGATGCTAACGTCCACCGGCTTTGTCGACGGTGCCGTGCAGCTTCTTCCGTTTCTTGCCCATGGCCCCTCACCGGGTAAGGCTTATCTTGGCGAAGCATTTTATCAAAGAGCTGGCCTGTGCGTCCTTGCGCTATTTGGTCATCTTGCGCATCTCCGCCATCGCCTGGCGCTCCACGACAAGCGCCTTCAACGCAAGGCCGGTACATCTGCCCCCTAAGTCGGCACACCGGATCTTACAAGACTCTTCCAGGGGCACTCTTCCTTCTCGAGCTTATGGACTGCGGCTTGAGTCTTTTGCTCAGACTGGGAATCCCTTACCCAGACAATCCTGAAACGAGCTTTTCTGTCCTGGTATTCAATCCATATCAGGTCTCCGGACCGCACTTTCCGAGCCATTCCGGATAAGAGTGCGCCACCGCCGCTGATGCTACTTGCCACAGCGCTCTGCGCGAACAACTTCCCGCTCGTGTCACGCCCAGATATCCGTACTGCAAGATCCGCTTGCGTCCGGAGCTCTCGGCGACGTTCGACCATGACAGTCATTCTTCAACAGACAGGTCTAATCTCGTGGGGCGGGGGCAGGCGGCTCCGCATTGGTGGGCAGGGGAATGGCAAGGTCATCCCAGAACTTCCCGCCACGCTTGCGAGTGCAGCCGTTTTCCATCGACGTGAACACCTACCTTGCGATTCCGTAAATGGCTGATGTCGTTGATGCCCACCAGGGGCTGCGGCGATGAGGCAAAAGATTCTTGGTATCATTCCCCACCTCTATTATAGAGAGCAACCGGCGAGGCCTTTAAATTTCCCCAGGTGCTCTGCCCCGGAGAAACTTCACGCAGCGGCTAGGAAGCGCTTGACCGTCTCTGCCCACTGTCCGCGCGAAGCATCAATGCTGGCGATTTCACCTGGCCAGGTGCGCGACACGTACGTTGGAGGCCCAGTGAGGAAGACGATTCGCTGCCGTGGGTCCGCTGCCCTGATCTGCTCGTAGAATTCTTGCATCTCTTCCGAGGAATATCTCC
>WNEZ01026691.1_pt1 | contig 10333 bp, 9 predicted proteins | sample 5400521 | NCBI WGS metagenome assembly WNEZ01 (sample SAMN13153339, study PRJNA577476) | soil metagenome | isolation source: 120 cm saprolite under Douglas fir tree site 2 hole 1 replicate 1 | place: USA:California | collected 2015-04-18
GAACGGGAAGCAAAGTTGAAGGCAGGATAGAGTTCCGAGGCGTTGGGTAGGTTTATCCGGTTGGCGGTGAGCCCGGAGCCCGAGCGAAGATCGCGCGCAGCGGCCCCGCAAGGGAAGCAGCGAGAGCAGGTCGAGCAAGGGTCTAAACGCGAGCTACTGGCTGAGACGAATGCACCCAACATCACCTCGGGACTCTTTATTTTTGCGTCCGCTCGCGCCCACACCCCATAACATTTCTGCTACCTTCCGCAGACCGATCCCTCGCGCTCGGGCTGTTAGACTCGGAATCGCACTCCCGACATAGCCATCCACGCTCACGATGAGTGTCAGGCATGAATTCCGATTCCCGGTGGTTCAACTCGCAATCCGAAAAAATGCGGGTAAGCTACGACACCATCGCCGCTGAATACGCCAAGCGCATCTACCCTGAACTCAAAAACAAGCCGTTCGACCGTCAACTGCTCGATCGTTTTGCCGACGAGGTCCGCATGTCCGGACCGGTCTGCGATATCGGTTGCGGTCCCGCTCACATTGCACGCTATCTTTTCGACCGAGGGGTTAACGTTTTTGGTCTTGATTTGTCTGCAGGAATGCTTAACGAGGCCAAGAGACTGAATCCCAACATCGATTTCATTCAGGGCTCCATGCTTGCGTTGGGTCTTGGCTCTGACACACTAGGCGGCATCGCTGCGTTCTATTCCATCATTCACGTCGGCCGCGAACATGTGGTCGCGTCTTTATCTGAAATGCGCCGCGTGTTGAAGAGAAACGGTTCTCTTCTGCTCGCCTTCCATTTGGGAGAAGACGTAATCCACATGACCGATTTCCACGATCATCCCGTGGACTTCGAGGCCACCCTCTTCCGCATCGAAGAGATGACTGGCTACGCAAAGGCCGCTGGTCTCGACCTCCAAAAAGTGCGGTCGGAAAACGCGTTAAGATGAATCTCCGCCGAATCGCCCACATGAATTTGACCGAGATCATTCTCAAAAACGTCAGACACCACCCAAACTTCAGACAAGTCCGCGATCGTGAAGAGACTGGGGGAGTTGTCCAGGCTCTTGACCCCCTCAAAGCCTGCGACATTCTGCTCGACAATTGTTCCTGAGACCGGCGCCCGCACCTCGATCAACGGGCTCGGATGGTCCGGGTCAGCCCCAAGAATGCGCACCCGATGCTCGGCCGTGGAGACGTCAACCTTAGCCTTGTCTTCCGCGTCCTGTGCAGCTTCCAGGTCCTTCGCCGCCGCGGCGCCTCGGTCATACAGCAGTTGCGCCCGATCCAACCCCTTGTGTGACAGCATTTCATCGGCTCGCGCCTTCTGATAATCCGCCATTGCCGCCGCCAGATCTGGACTCGAGATCACCAGCAATGTCTGACCCTTTTTCACAAAGTTGCCTAGTCGTGCTTTGAGGTCGACCACCCGCCCTGCACCGAGCGAGGTGACATGGATCGTGCGAGTGACATCAGGATTCACCGTGCCGTTCGCAGTCACTTCCGTAGGCAACTTGCGGGTGTCCGCTTTGGCCAGCTTGAACAATTCCGGATGCTCGACTTCATAAACCCCGGGTTCAAGATTGATTTGTGCCTTGGGAGTCGCAGCCGGAGTGTCGCGGGAGCACGCGACAAAAAGCGAAAGTGCTGCCAGCACGAGAGACAAAATCCAGCCCGGAGCACCTCGCACTAGGTATCGAAACCGTTGCTTTGTCATGGGATCACCTCGCGCCCCACGGCCATATTCAGTTGAGCGGCAGCCGTCAAGTAAGAGCCAATCAAGTTCACATAGCTGAGCTGCACCGTGCGGTATTCACTTTCGGCATTCAAAAAATCCAGCAACGACGCTCCGCCCTGCCGATAGGAGAAAAAAATCGTGTCGCGCACTCGGGTTGCTTGCTGCAGATATTTCTGTTTGTAAGGCCGCAGCAGAATCACATTGCTCTCGAGTGTGGCGTAGCCGGAGTCGACGTCGCTGAGCACCTTGCCTTCGGTGGCAGCGCGCAATTTTTCATTGCGCGTGATATCAACCTGCGTGCGCAGTTTCTCCCCCTGGTTGCGGTCAAAAACACGTAGGGGAATGCCGACACTAACGCCGAGCGTGTTTATGCCAAACGGATTGTTGTTGGATGAATTGTGCGTATACCAAGCGCTCACAGTCGGATCGGTTGAGCCGTTGGCAACCGCGAGTTTGTGATCAGTCTGGGCTTTGTCTATGGCCTGAACTGCCGCTTTTAGATCAGGCCGCGTATCGAGAGCGATTTTCCGGAATTCATCGCGAGGCATGAGTTGGTCGTTGAAATCGAATGCACCGGTCACGTCGAACTGTTCAATCGGAGTTCGATCGTTCAGCAGGGTGAGCAACTGAATTTTCGCGGTCCGAAGATTGACTTCCGCAGTCTGCACATCCGATTCATACTGCACCCGCTGCAGTTCCAACCGGTCGAGATCGACTTGCGCGATGTCGCCGGCACTGAAGCGATCTCTGCTGATTTGGAGCACGTGGTCGTAATAGGCAAGATTATCTTTTGCCAGTTGCAGCACCGCCTTGGCTTGCAGCGTTGACACAAATGCGCCGCGCAAGTTGAACAGCAGAGTTCTCTCCAGATCTGCATGGCTCGACTCCGCAATCAGAGTCCCCTTTTTCGCACTCTCGAGGCGTAACTCCCGCTTGTGCCGCCGTTCGTGCAGATAGCTAACGCTGGGTGTCTCATAAGTCCCAGCGAACGGTCGCCAAACGTCTCTCTGCGGAGCGATTTGAGTCCCATCCGCGGTTAGCGTGAGACTTGGATTGGGACGAAGAAATGCCGTAATCTCCTGCGCCTTCGATTCGTCAATATTCAGCTTGTACGCCAGCAGCGTAGGATTGTTCAGCTCAAAGCGGTCTTTCACCTGCTCCCAGCTCCATGTGGAGGTAAGGAGCGGCTGCGGTTGTTGTGCGCTCGCAGCAGCGGCAACGAAGCCGAGCAACCTGAGCAGCAGGCAACACCGTGAAAATGTTTTTCGCATCAACAACTCCGCACGCAATGTTCCCTGGACAATGCTCCGGCAGCAAATGCGCTCCTTGACGTAGGGCTCTAGGTCTGGATGCGCGGCCGAGCTATTCGGAAATGAAGAATTGTCGCCGCAGACCCTTGACAGCAGATTGGCGGCAGCAAACGAACTAGCCGAGGCTGACAATTGGAGGGGCGCGGCCGGCGCGCAGAATGGAGGGTGCCGCTAAGGGAGAAGACGAGGTGATGACCGACTCACGCCAACTATCGCAGCTCAGCGCAAAAGCGCTTGCGTTCTCCAGAATCGCGGGCGGGTTGTGCAGTCGGCTTACCTTGACCGAAAACTTGTCTTGCGATGCCTGCCGGACGCTACGTTTGCTGACGCCCGGCTCTTCCATCTCCGCCCGCATAGCGTGAAGATCGTCAGTAGCGGAGATTATTGGGAACAGCAAAACCAGCAAACATCCCAAAGCCAGCAAACCCTGCAGTGAACGGAAGCGGTTCTGGCGCTTCGCAACCGCACCTTGCCGCCATATCCCGTAGGCCGGCAGCGCCAGCAATAACCAAGCGAGATTGAGCAACAATTCCATGCGACAGCGTCGCTTACCGAACCAAGGCCATGAGCAAGATGTACCGCGGGGAACGGATTCTGAACGGTCGGACGCACTAGTTTTTCAGAACATTAAATCCAAGTCAACGTGACCGGCGTAATTCTCCACCTAAACCGCCCCCAGCTTGCCGGCCGCAGCCGTAAAGTCCTACGGACCCACCGCCACCAGCAACGGCCCCGGTGTTTGCCGCCGAGCTCGATAAATCTGATTCTTCTCCGCAACTTCACCCACTGCGTCGGCGTGCACGACATACGCCCCGGGCGGCAGAGTATCACCGAAGGGAATCTCGAAATCCACGGTTCCCTTTTTCAAAGGAAATCTCTGATACCCGATGGCCGTTGCCCGCCCATTCTCACTCACCGCCAGCACGTAAAACGTGAAGTCGAAGTCCTCCGGTGTTTCGTTTGAGACCTGGACGCTCCCCTCAATCCGGCTACCCGCTACGTGCGGCGGAATCTTCCATTGCAGGACTAACGCCCTGAGCACGTTCAGTACAAACTCTCGCTCGACTGCCTGCTGCGGCTTTGCGTTATCGGTAACCGACACCCTGAAGCGATATTCACCCGGCTTCTCCGGGGCCCCATGCAGCGTGCCATCATCCTCCAGTTTCAGCCCCGGAGGCAATTCGCCTTTCTCAACCCTCCAATGCAAAGGAGGAATCCCCCCATGCGCGCGGAGGGTAAAGGTGTAAGTCCCACGCGTGTAGCCTGAAGGTAGAGAACTGGTCTCAATGATGAGCTGGCCGCCCTCCGGTGCCGAGGCCCGCCGCTGCTCTTGCCCGCCTACCCGCCGCGATTCCCCGCGAGTTTGCGACAGCCCCAGCCCGCTCACCGCGAACAAAAAGCAGACGTGCACTACCACCAAACGCAAAAGTAGTTTCACCTTCACCGCGATTCCTTTCGTGTCCCTTAGTGCCCTTTGTGATTAGCGCCCTCGCTGCCCCTATGCAAGAATCCATCCACCGCGCCAACAAACATTCCGGTCTGATCCACAAAAGTCATGTGCCCCGCCTTCGGCAAAATCACTATCTTCGATCCGGCAATCTTCGCGTGCATCGCCTCCGACAGGGGCGGCTCGCACTCATCATGATCTCCCACCAAAATGAGCGTCGGCACTGTGATGCTCGCCAGCCGGTCCGTGTACTCCACCGATTTCAAATTGCCATCCACCACGTACTCTCCGTGCGGACCCCACATTTCTCGGTAAAGGTCCCAACTGATATTTCCTCCGGCGACAGGATCGTAGTTCGGATCAGGCCGGTTCTGATAGAGATAAGGAAAATAACCCTCGCCCCACGCCGCCACCAAATAATCGTTGGTATATCGGTTCTTCTGATAGTCGAGGCCGTGCCCGAACAGCCCCTCCGCCTCCATGCGATTGATGCGATCGCGCAACTCCGCCGGCATCTTCTCCTTCATTCGCACAAAAACTTGGTTCAGCTCTTTGGTGCTCGACCACGTGCTGGCCAGGATCAGGTGCGTCAGATTCTTCTGATACTTAAGGGCATAAGCCTGAGCCAGCGCTCCTCCGTAAGAATGCCCCAGCAGCGTAATCTTGCCGAGACGTAGTGCGATGCGTACCGCCTCGACATTTTCCACCATGTTCTCCACGGTGTAGCCAGAAAGATCTTCCAGCTTTTGCGACCGTCCCGAACCGCGTTCATCGATGAAGATCAGCCGATTGCAGCATGATGGACTGAGTTTGCCGTCTGTCCAAGCGCCGGCATGGCGCCACGGTCAAGCACAACGACAGTGCAAACGCAGGCAATTAATAAACATTGGAGAGAGAATCCGCGTGTCTTCATGCCCGCCATCGTAACCTGCATGACGGTCAAGGGCAACGGACCCCGGGAAAATCCTCAGAGGATAGAAAAGAAAAAACCGCTAAGATCGCAGAATAAAATCGCAGAATCTAAGACCTGAAGCCCCACGCCTGGCTCCTGACGCAAGCCGAAGCCCGCACCTACAGCTTAGAAGATTGCCGGCGGGTCAACCACAGCAGCCGTCTGCTCTGCCATTCCGCCGGAGATCTGCGTGAGAGTATCCGCCTGCAGAACATAAGCCTTGCCACCCGCACCGCCCGATACCATGTAGAACACCAGGTTAGGGGACAAGGTGGTTACCGAGCTCGATACCCGACCATTCGATGCCACTGAGTACGTTCCCGGCAAACACCCCGGCACAGTTACTACTCCCGTACGATTCAACAGTTCCGCCAGGTTAAGGCCACCCTTGCCGTCTGCTTGCAGAACACCAGTTCGGTCCACAAAATTCGTCGCATCGTATCCTCCCATGACCAAGGCGAACTGTCCGTTGAAATCGCTTGTGGCGAACGAAGGATTCGACTGCTGATCTGCCGTGCCATCCTCCACCTTCGTGGAATCATTCACCAGGAAGAAAGCCCGGGAGGGGCTAACCATATAGGCCACTTCCGTGATCGTTCCCGCGGCGGAGTTCAGTGTGAACCGGTATCGGCCGTCGCCGCTCACGTCTGCGCTATAAGTTCCCGTTACACTGACATTGCTATTCACGGTGCCATCTCGAACTGAATCATACGAACCTGCACTGATTCGCCCCGACGGTGTTCACTCCGCCTGCCACTCCATTCGCCGCTACGCTGGCTGTAGTGTCGCCGCGGCTGCCAAAGGCAAACCCTGCCCCAGCGGACAGTGAGTTGGTCGTGAACGGCGCCCCGGTCTGCATCTCCGCCCGGCCCAACCCGACCATACCGCTGTCAATTTCGAAGAGTTCGAGGGTGTTAGTGTCCATCACGTAGTATTTGTAATTTTGTGTCCGCCCCGAACTGTCGATTAGCGTCGCCACGCCCCGGCCTGTGCTGTCCGGAGCAGTAAGGCTCCCGGTAAGCGTAAGTTGGGATGCTAACTGTCCGCCAAGTAACACATCTTCCTTGCCGGTCAAGGAACCACTTGATACCGTGATCACGCCCACGGTCGCCATCGAACCCGCCAACGTCGACCTCGTCGCCGCAATATGAGTATGGAAAACGAACGTTCCGCTGGGCATGGTGCCCAGTGCCGACGCTGTTTGCTGCGCAGCGGTTCCGGCAGCATTGGCAAAGATGTCGGCTTCAATCAAATAGAACGAGCCCGGACTCGTGCTGCTCAGGGTAATTCCCCAACTCAAGGTTTGCGCCGGATTCGCGAGCACCACAGTGATACTTCCAGTGCCGTTGCTGCTGATGCTGTACTTCCCGCTGAAGCTACGTCCGTAGTAATCGTCCATTCCGGAACTGATATTGCCGTTGCCGTCTGCCGTAAACACTCCGGCCTCGGTGTAGGAATTGACCCCAGTGCTTTGGCTGATCGTGCCCGACAAGTTGTAAGCCCACTGCGATCCTGCGGGCAGGCTTGCGTTTGTGAAGGTGCCAGTTCCGCCCGGGCACCCTACTCCGCTCGCCCTACTGCTACTGCTACATGCCGACAGGAAGGTCAACACCACCAGAGCCAAGGCCATCAGTAGCGACTTCCCGGCCCTGCTGGACACAACTCCCCCTGACAACGCGCGTTGGGAAAGAACGCTTAAGGATGACACGACTGCCTCCGCTCGACTCGAGGGCTTGAGCTTTAGCCAGTTCTAACACAGGTCAGGGGGGAAAGTTCCGCGGCAGGATTCATTCGTCGCCACGAAAAGGCGACCGTTCACGAGACGCGAGGGGAAAGGTTGCACTTCACCGTATCCAATTGGGTGATTGCGTTCTGAGGAAGCTGAGAATCAGTGTGAAGCCTGCCTTACGCTTCCAGCACTTCTCGCACTTTGCGTGCCAGATTTTGCAGGGTGAAGGGTTTTTGTAGAAAGGCCTTGCTACTTTCTCCAGTATTCTGGTCCACAATGGCGTCTTCTGTATATCCGGACAGATAAAGTACCTTGATCGCTGGACGCGATTCCACCAGCCGTTGGGCCAGTTCGTGTCCGCCCATCGCCGGCATGATCACGTCGGTAATCAGCAAATCGATGGTGCCCTTGTGGGCCTCGGCGGCTGCGAGTCCGGCATTCCCGTTCTCCGCTTCGATAACATGGTATCCCTTCGTCTCCAGGGTTTCGCGGACCAATTGGCGAACCGATTCTTCATCCTCCACCAGTAATACTGTCTCTGATCCTCCCGCCGCCGTGCGCCAGTCCGGCGTCGCGCCGTGGGGCTCCATGGTCCCCTGCACCCGCGGCAGATAAATACTAAACGTGGTTCCCCGTCCCACTTCACTCTGCACGAAAATGTAGCCACCGCTCTGTTTGATGATTCCGTAGACCGTCGAAAGCCCCAGTCCCGTGCCTTTGCCTTTCTCTTTGGTGGTGAAAAACGGCTCGAACATACGTGACTGTGTCTCTTTGTCCATACCCAGGCCGGTGTCGCTCACCGAGATCATCACGTACTCGCCGGGCTGGATGAACGTTTGTTCTCCGCGATAAGAATCATCCAGAGTCACATTGCCGGTCTGAATCATAATTCGGCCCCCGTTGGGCATCGCATCTTTGGCATTGACCACCAGGTTCATGATCACCTGCTCCAATTGTCCCGCGTCCGCTCGCGTGCAGCCCACGCCGGAGGTCAGGCTCGTCGCCAGCTCCACGTTCTCCCCAATCAACGGACGAAGCAGCCGCTCCATGTCTCGCACGATTGCGTTCAGATCCACGATCTTCAGTTCGAGCAGTTGCTTGCGGCTGAAGGCCAGCAGTTGCCGCGTCAGGGTGGTCGCGCGATCCGACGCTTGCTGTACCGCCCGCACCTTGCCTTGCAACGGGTGGTCGGCGCTCAACTGCTCGAGCAATACCTCGGCATATCCACTAATCACCATCAAGAGATTGTTGAAATCGTGTGCGATGCCTCCCGCCAGCCTGCCTACCGCTTCCATCTTTTGCGCTTGCCGGAACTGGTCTTCCAAAGCCCTTCGTTCGGTTACGTCTTCAACAATGGCTTCCAGCACGTCAGCGGGTTCGTCCTCGCTGGTCACCGCACTGCCGCTTATCCGTACTGTGATGACGCTTCCATCTTTGCGCTTCCACCTCACCTCAACGCCGTCCATTCGTCCCGCGCGCCGGAATTCTTCGATCAAGTGCGCCTGTTCCGCCGCATTCACGAACACATCTTTCAATGGATCGAGGGCCAGCACTTCTTGAGCCGAGGTGTAACCCAGCATGGCGATCAGCGCGGGATTTACGTCGAGAAACTTGCTCTCCAGACTGGAGCGGTAAATTCCATACACCGCGCTCTGCACCAATGAGCGGTAGCGCGCTTCCGACCGGCGCAGCGCCTGCTCATTGCGCTTGAGCTCGATAGCGCTGGCCATTTGCCGGGACACGAAGGTCAGGATTTCCCGGTCGCGCTCCCGGAAGCGGAAATTCTTCGAGTAACTCTGCACCACCAGCGCCCCAAACGTGTTGTCGCCCACCTTCAGCGGCACTCCCATCCAATCCAGCGATGGCGCCCCGAGCAGATCCACTTCTCCGCGCTCAACCATCTGGTTGAAAATCTCCGGATTCGCCAACAGCGCTTCGCCTGTGCGCAGCACATACTCGGTCAGGCCACGACCGAGCTTCCTCGGTGCCGGAGCAGCGTCTTCTTCATCCACAAAGTATGGGAAACTCAGCAATTGCGTTTCCGGGTCAAGTATCGCGATATAGAAATTGCGGGCATACATCAGCTCATCCACAATTCCGTGGATGGCAGCGAAGAACTGCTGCAAATCGTGAGCCGAGCTGGTCTTCTCCGCGACGCGGTAAAGCGCCGAGCTCAAAGCCTCGACTTCCTTTTGTTCCGAAATGTCACGATAGATGGCATACGCGGCCGCGATCTTGCCCCCTGCCATCAGTGGCGCGCACGATACCGACACATCCACCAGGCTTCCATCTTGGCGGCGTCGTTGGGTCTCCAGCGTGATGCACTCGCCTTTTTCAATGCATTCCGCTATCCAGCGCGTTTCCGCCTGCCGTTCCGAAGGCACGACCAGCGAGTCCAGACGCTCCCCGAGCACCTCCCAGTCGGCATACCCAAACATTCGCCTGAAGGCATCATTTACGCTCTGGACGCGGCGCTCGCTGTCCACAACGCTTAGCGCATCCGGCAGGCTCTGGAACAATTGCTCGAGACAGTGCGCGCGGGTTTCGGGGCTTTCTCTCTGGTTCCAGGCAAGTGCGGATCCGGGTGGCAGGAGTGTGGGCGCAGTTCCGCGCTCCAATGCCTGTTTCAGGAATTTGGCGCGGAGAATTTCCCCCGCTTGTCGAGACGGGGTGACACGATCACCCATTTCCGAGATCCCCCCTCAAATCTCCAGCCCAAAAATCATGTTAAACGGCAATCCGACCCATCGAAAGTTACCCAGGTAATTGGCCAATCGCCATTTTGAAACAGACATTTTGAAACAGAAACGATCTCCTCGCGCCGCGGATCGCGTCGTGCGCGAAGCAGCCCAGTGGTCCTTAGTTTTTGAGAGGCTCTAAGCGGCTACCGCGGAACTCAGGCATGCGGGCAGCACCGAAGAACGCCTTCAGCGCCGCCGCGCGCGCTACGACTTCATGGCCAGCATCTGACACACGCGCCGCACGGTCTCCTTCTGGCTGCCGTTCAAAGTCAGAAACTCAAAGCCATAATGCAGACCTTCGCGGAAACGAACGACGGCGCGCACTTTCAGAGGGTAGGGGCTCAAGGGAAGCGGAATCTCCAGGGAAACAATTTCGCCCGAAACAAGTTCACCGGTCAGCGTCGCTCCAATTCCATCTTCTC
>WNEZ01010060.1_pt1 | contig 10331 bp, 13 predicted proteins | sample 5400521 | NCBI WGS metagenome assembly WNEZ01 (sample SAMN13153339, study PRJNA577476) | soil metagenome | isolation source: 120 cm saprolite under Douglas fir tree site 2 hole 1 replicate 1 | place: USA:California | collected 2015-04-18
TCGTGTCCGACCAGGTCGTACAGGATCTTGGCTTACCATCTGCTGTGGTGCCTGGCACGAATCTGTTCGCCGGTCGCGTCTCTTACGACTTCAATGAAAACCTTAGGGTCGGAACAATTTTGACTCACGGCGATCCCGAAGCGCGGCGCAACAACACGCTGGCGGGCATCGACGCGGTTTGGCGCACTTCAAAGTTCCTCGGCAACAAGAACCTGCAGTTCGGCGCGTGGACCGCTACCACGCAAGGTGACGTTGGGCCCGGCAGCAAGGTCGGTTGGGGGCTCAGTGCCGACTATCCGAACGACCTGTTGGATTGCGCCGCCAGCGTGAACCAGTTCGGTGTTGCGCTGGAGCCGCTGCTTGGATTTCTGCCCCGTCCTGGCACGCGTCGCACCAATGCCTTTTGCGCTTACCAACCTCGTCCTTCCAAGGACGGTCCATTCCGTTGGATTCGCCAGGAGTTCTTCGAAAACGAATACGTCCGCTACACGGATCCGCAGGGCGTGCTCGAATCCTGGGAATATTTCATGGCACCGATCAATGTCCGGTTTGAGTCCGGCGATCGCTTTGAGTTCAACTGGAACCCGCACGGCGAGATCTTGCTGTCACCTTTTGCAATCGCTCCCGGAGTAGTCATCCCTCCAGGCTCGTACCAGTTCACGCGTTACCGCCTCGAAGCGCAGACCAGCAGTCACCGACCATTACAGTTTGGAAATACTACTTGGTTCGGCTCTTTCTTCGATGGCCACCTGACGCAGTGGCAAAACTACCTAAAGTGGACATCCCCAAAAGGCCGAGTGCAACTGGAGGCGGACCTGGAGAATGATTTCGGGCACCTTCCCCAGGGCAATTTCGTTCAACGTCTGTGGCAACTGCAAGGTGCCTACGCCTGGAACCCCAATCTGGTGCTAAGCAGCTTCATTCAGTACGACACCGAATCGCAGAATGTGGGTACAAATACGCGCTTGCGCTGGACAATCAAACCGGGAAATGACCTGTTCATCGTTTGGAACCGCGGATGGCAGCGATTGGTTCTGAGCCCTAGCGAGACAAGTATCGTGCCACAAAGTGATGTCGTTGCGGTAAAGATCCGCTGGACATTCAGGAAATAGGAGATGTCGGACGTAGCAGTCTCTCTTCTTAGGCAGCCCGTAACAGGAGTCCGGCCGCGGCCGCACAAGCTATCAAAATTGGTTCTGGCACTTTCCAGCGCACGAGGACCACGAGACTCACCAAGGCAATGATCAGTGTGGCCACATCATAGATCGAGCGTCGGGCCAGCACGATCACGGCTCCCGCAATGGCCCCGGTCGCGGCGGCTGTTACACCGCGGACGAATGCATTTAACTGGGGATTCCTGGCCCACCGCTTGTAGGACGGCGCAAGCAACACCACAATTAAGTAAACGGGGAAGAAAATGCCCAGCGCCGCCACCGTCGCCCCGGGGGTGCCGGCGACAAGATAGCCAATGAAGGCAACCGTGATGACTACCGGGCCGGGTGTGATCATCGCTACCGCGACGGCATCTACAAATTGCCGGTCGGTGAGCCAGTGATGTTCCTGCACGACTCCTCCGTAGAGGAATGGCACCACCGCCAGTCCGCTGCCGAATACGAACACTCCGGCCTTGACGAAGTACAGAAAGATTCCGAGTAAGCCGCCGCCCCCTGCGGCTGTTGGCAGACCGAACAGCCAAACAGCCGGCCTTATGGTCTCGACTTGTGCCCTTGTGGGCATCGCCTTGACCAGTAGGGCAACTACGCCAGCGATCAGGAAAAGCCACACGATTTCTCGCGAAGTCCATGCGGTCGAGACGGCTAGAACGATGAAGATCCCCCAAAGCAGCTTGTCCTTGCCAAGCGTCAGCTTAGTCAGCTTGTATGCCGACCGCGCGATGATCGCTATTACTGCCGCTCCGATTCCATAAAATATGGCCTGCATCCACCGCAGGCCGCCATACCGCACGTACGCGGCGGACAACGCAAGCACCATCAAAAACGAAGGCAGGACGAATGCGACCGCTACCGCGGTAGCGCCAACAATTCCCTTACGGACATAACCAAGATAAATTGCGAGTTGAGCGGCTAAAGGGCCCGGGGCCAGCTGTGCCAAGGCCAAACCTTCGACGTAGTCTTGTTTGCTGATCCAGTGACGCTCCTCAACCAAGTCCTGCTGCATGTGGCCGGCGAGTGCGATCGGACCACCAAACCCAAATGTACCCAACCGCAAGAAGTATCCGACGAAAGGAGTCAACGACACGCCCACTGGTTCCAGCGTGTCGGTCTTCTCCGGAGTACTTGCTTCAGCCATGTTCGCTGAAGCTTCCGATTTCACAGGGCCTTCACTTTGCAGAGTGGGTTTTGGCGAGTCTTCCTTCTTGAACATTTCCGGTCACCTAGGCAGCAAACTCCACAGTTCTTTCAAATCCCGCTTGTTCTGCCTTTTCGAACACCAAGGCCGCTGCCGCCACATCCTGCAGAGCCATGCCCGTACTGTCAAAGATGATTATTTCCTCTTGGGACGCACGTCCAGGTTTTTTGCCGGCTACCACCGTGCCAAGTTCGGCGTGAACGTCAGACCGGCTTACTGCACCAACTCGAATCGCATGGTGAAGATCGCCGTTGCTTGCGCATTGCTCCAAGATATCCACCACGATCTTGGCGCTGGCCATCAACTCCGGCTCCAGTTCCTGTTTTTCTGGATTGTCAGCGCCCACAGCGGCAATGAAAGTTCCCGCTCTTATGTGCTGCCGTTTCAAGAACGCCCCACGCGAGCTCGTACAAGTGACACAGACGTCGCTCTGCTCGATCGCGTGATTTAGATCTTTCGTTGCGTGTACTGGGATTCCCAACTTGGCGGAACACTCGTGCGCAAACTCTGACGCGCGCTCGTCCGCAATGTCATATGCGAAGGCTTTCTGAAGCTTCAGAATCTGAGCCAGCGCCTGCAGCTGCGCCCGTCCCTGGGCTCCACAACCACAGATGGTCGCAATTCTCGAATCCTTACGGGCCAAGTACTTGGCTGCCACAGCGGTTGCGGCCGCCGTTCGCGAGGCCGTAATTTCCATCGAATCCATCACCGCCAGCGGACGCCCATTCTGAGCATCGCAGAGCACAATGACACCTTGGATCGTCGGAAGATTGAACCGCTCCCGATTGTTGGGGAAGTTCGCGTTCACCTTTGCCGCAAAATAGCTTCTGGCCAGTGGCAAGATTCCTGCCTTGAGGTGAAATCCCCCTTCGGACGCATGAACCCCGGCCATCGCCGGCGGCAGGGTCTTCCCTTCCCCATAAAACCGAAATGCATGTTCCACTACCTCGATACAGTCTTTCAGGGTCAAAAAGTGCTGCACGTCGCGGCGTGTGAGCACCAATGTCCCACTGGTTATCACCCATTCACCTCTACGGACCGAGGCTCTAACAGAGTGTCCAGCGCTGTACCCGGCGCAACTTCCACTGGTTCTTCACCGCGCCGAAACACTCGCGCTCCTGCAGACCCTCTCAAACCGACAGACCGGTCTTCCACGCGCAGAATTCCTCCTTCGCGCAGTCCGACGACTGGCGCTTCATTCTCCTCTAGGAACTGCATGATGCGTTGCTCCTGGGTCTCGCCCATATGGGTCGACGACGGATCGGGATCGAGATAGTGCGGGCTGATCTGAAAATCAACCAGCCCGAGAGCCTCAAATGAAGGCGGTTGCACGACGGGCATGTCTTTGGTTGTCTTCAAACTCGGACAGGCGACAATCGACCCCGCGCTCGATCCGATATAAGGCGTCCCTGCTTTTACGGCTTGGCGAATCACTGCCAGGAGATTCCAGTCGTAGAGTCCTTTCAAAAGACGGAAGGTATTTCCACCACCGACGAAAACCGCGTCCGCGTCCTTGATGGCACGTTGAGGATTGGACACGTCGTGGACTGATATCAGGTCGCACCCCATGCCTCGAAACCGCTCCCGGGCCTGTGTCGCGTACTGGTTTCGGTCGTACAGTGCAAACGGCACGAAGGCGATTCTCCTGGTGTCCTTGAGGAAATCTCGGATCTCCGTTTCCACATGATCCAGGTATCCGCTCCCGTGCAGAGTTGAGTTGCTGATCAAAAGGAGGCGTGCCATCTGCCTATCCCCAGCACTGTTGCGACCAGCGGATCAAGGCGCATCCATTTCGCCTTTCGTCGCGATACGCTCGCTGTTTTCGGGTCCACATTCCGCCATTCGGCGTGTATAGATATATGCATCTCATTATATGTTATACATATAACGACTTGTATGCAACAACTAAATATGAGCGCCCTAGTCATCGGATCGCATCTCATCTACGATGAAGAATGAGCAGGCTAAGTTCAAAGATCGCCCCTCTGGCTCTATGGAAGGCACTGTATGGAACGGTTGAGCAAACAAATAGTTTGTCGAGGTCTCCTTTCGGTTCTGGGCTTTGTGTATTGCCTGCAAGCGCAGACGTTAAAGCAGATCGCCACGATCGATCTTCCGGGGCCTAAGGGAGAGCGCTTCGACTACCTCACGATGGATGATGAGGACCACTATTTGCTTTCCGCCCATCTCGGCCCAGGAATCCTGTATGTGATCGACGTACGAACCAACAAGCTAGTGAAAGCGATTCCTGGCGTGCCTGGAATTACTGGGCTGGAATACGTGCCGGGTCTTCGCAAGGTCTACACGTCCGATTGGGGTGAGGAAACGATTGGTGTCGTGGATTTGCGAAGCATGAGCGTGATCAAACGCCTTGCAACGGCTGCGAAACCGAACGGGAGCGCATACGCCGCACCGTTTCATAAGGTGTATGTTTCAGATACGCTGGGGAAAGCAGTGGCGATTGTCGATGTGGACAAGGATGAAATTGTAAGAACTATCGAATTCAAAAGCGAAACCGGCATGCTCGTTTATGACTCTGTAGGCCGCAAAGTATACGTGAACCTGAGGAATTCAAATGAGATCGCCGAGATCGATCCGGCAACTGACACCGTACTAGGAACCTACCCGGTTGAAGGCTGCAGATACAACCATGGGATGGCGGTTGACTCCGAGCACCATCGCGCATTCCTCCTGTGCAATGGAACCATGTCTTTCGCCGCCTGCAACCGGCGTTGGCGTTTCCTGCCCCGCTCAAACAGGTAGCTCACGCCAGCTCCGGCCCGAAATCTCTAATACTCCGGTATTCCTGCGCATTGACGGGTCGCGAGATGTGTTTGCTGAATCTACGAACGCTGCTTCCATAACCGCTAATACGACACGAAACGAGCTCGCTATGAAAAAGATCCTTAAGATGGTCCTCACGTTTGCTGTCACACTGATCGGTCTCGCAGCAGTCGCGTTGGTTTACCTAATCTATCTGGGCATACCCAGCGAATCGAAAGTCATGGCTTTCGAAGGTTTCATCGAGCTTCCGCGAAGTGGTCCGCTCACAATACTCGCCCACTTGATCGCAGACGCGCTTACGCCGAAGAGTCTACCGCTGCTAGGTCGCGGGGGCTAAACAAGGCGGCAAAAATGGCAGTCAACATCACGTGTATCAACAAGTCTGGAGGGCATCATGCAGATCCGCACCCCGCCATCTCTCACCTAGGGTGGAAAAATGAAGCGACCGGCGAAACCAGCAAGAGCACTCGACTTGAAGTCCGAACAGGCAGCTACGTTCTTGACTTCGTTGCCAAGACGCCCGTCCCAGAGATTCACCTTCTTGACCGCGATGTTTTCCTGAACCACATTGCGTTTAGATGCCCCGGCGCGACGTCGCTCGACGACCTGGGTAAAAAGCAGATGAAAGTCGATTACCTCACAAGTATTTATTCGCGGATGCGAAAAAGGGTTATCCCTCACAACTAGTTCATCGATGAACTCACTATCGAGCAACTGAAAGAGATGAGCTTCGTCTTCATTTGCATCGACAAGGGAACCAGCAAGCGCCTAATCGTCGAGCGGGTGCAGGAATGGGGTATTCCGTTCATCGACGTAGGAATGGGAATCCAGCTCGGGGAGAACAATACGCTTGGAGGGATCATCACAGTTACCACCTGCGCTGCAAGTAAGCGAGACCACGTCCGCAGCCGCACTGCATTCTCCGACGGAGAAGCAGTCAATGAGTATTCCCAGAACGTCCAGATTTCGGAACTCAATGCACTCAACGCGGCACTGGCTGTCATCAAGATGAGTTATCGAGCCAGTCGTCCGAATCCCGCGACGATGGTGTTTTGCTCGCACTCTCATAGCTCAGGTCGCATCAATATCGGGTCTAGTAGGTACACGACTTGACGAACACGAAAACCCACCTTCTTACGGAACAGAAATATCCACAAGTAGCCAACCTTAGCGGCATGTGGCAGACTGTCCGCATGACAAGCCAGCAGACAAACCAGCAGCTACGCCCCGCACCGCGAAGACCATAAAGTTCAAAAACTCGTAGAGCGCATCGAGACGAAACTTAAGCTTCAGTCGAAAGCGGCACGCGAGGCGAGCCAGGAAAGCTCGAAGAATTAAATGGTGACGAGCCAATGTCGCCCGTGCACCTAGCCCGCTCACAATTTCCCGTTTTCCTGGGACGATCGGTTCCAAGCGATGGCTCAGGTTAATAAGGGGTGAGGGGCAGATTCATGCTTCACTACGTACTTCGGACGCATCCGGTTCGCGAACCGACCAATCTTTGCCAAGTTCAACTGATCGGGCCTTAATTCGATGCTACCCCCGAAAGTATGGGTGGACACATCTACCACGGGAGCAAACGAAAACCCCGAGTCAACGTTTTCCGCTGTGTGATGACGAACCACGTATCCACCGATCAAGTATCCGAAAGTTCCTCCGACAAGAACGTCCGAAGGAAAATGTTGGCGTGCAGTCACGCGGCTGGCGCTGATTGCCAAGGCAAAGGCGTAAGCGGCCACCTGCATCGGCTTGCTTGGATATTCAGACGCGATCACACGGGCCAGTGCAAAGCTCGCCGCCGCGTGTCCGGAAGGAAATGCACCATCTAGCCCGTACGAACGGGTGCCACGAGGCCAGAATCCTCCTTGACCGTTTCCTTCGTTAGGGCGTTCGCGGTTCGTAGCGAGCTTCAACCCTTCTACCAGGATTGAGGCATCCGCGACCGCTTCTGCTCCCAGACGTCCTGTTTCGGCAAGGTGCTCGTTGTGAGTTCCCAAACCGAGGAAGTAGAGCCCAGCCGCACCTCCAAAGGCGGCGTAGGGTGAACCGAAGGCAGAGATCGTGTTACTCGTATCGATCCGACTTTTGTCGATGCCGAGCTTCTGTAACGCTTCCGCGTCATAGTGAAGCGCAACCCCGGTGGCTCCTGCAAAAGGCATCAGCCAGATGGCATCTGTGGGTGCCATACGCAATGGACTCGTCCAGATGCCAATCTGATCGTGGCCGATGTCTTTGAGGCATTGGCCGAGATGCCTTACGCCGCAGACAACGGATTGCGTGGCTGGCTGATGCTGGTCTGCCGGAACCTGATTCGATGCGGGGGACGGACCAGAAACCGGCCGCGTCTGCATTACCGGTTCACCGGGTAAGTCTGTCGTCTGTGCAAATGCAGATCCCGGGCCATAAATCAAGACAGTACAGACCAGGATGGAATATGCGGCACGAGGAAAAACGTTTGATCGGGCAATCGGCATGATCTTTGGAACTCCTTTCAGACTCATACGGGTTCTCAATCGCAACCCTTGCTGCGTTTTCAAAATTCAAAATCCAAAGAGAACTGGATTTGGCGGCGCCGGTTCCGGCAATGGGTTGCCTAAATCCCGACATCGGCGCTAGGTCTGAACCGAAGACAGGATTGATCTGGGAGACGTTCGCACCATTGAATAGGTTGAAGAATTCCGCGACTACGTCGAGGCGTTTCACCCCGCCGAACGGGAAGTACTTCAGGACGCGGAAATCCATCGTGACCAGTACAGGTGTGTTCAGAGAGTTTCTGACGAAAGCCAAGGATCTTGCCGACAACGGAAAGCCGTGACTCCGGTTCGAGTCTAGGCCTGTCAACGGGTCAGCAGGTCGGCCACTCTCTAGTGTCAGAATCGACGCCACTTCAATATGGCTGAAGGCGTGCGTGAGCCAACCCCTGCTTTCGTGTGGCTTTCCGCCTTTATCCTCTTCCTCCCCGATGGGCAAGTCCCAGAGAGTGTTAAACACAAAACGTTGCTGCTGATGTTGACGCGACCGTGCGTTCTCGGCGCGGAGATTGAATGGGTTCTGGGGCTGCTCGTCATAGTCGGAAGCGTCGTCGTAGGTTTTCGAGAGGGTGTAAGTTGCCGAGAATTCCAGTTCTTCATTCATTTTGCGGCTGAGAGTCAGGGAGGCCCCGTTGTAGCTTGATCTTGAAGAGGTTTGCAGTTCATAGATGTCGTCAAAGCTCGGGTTGAGCCGTCCCGGTAAAAAGACCTCTCTTCCGATCTGCTGTGGCGTCGGAGCAGGAACGGCAAGGTTAGTGGACAACCGGAGCCAACAGATTCACGTTGAGTGTTCGAGGCAGTTTGACGCCGTGCACGAACAGGTAATCGGCGCGCAGCGTGAGATCTTCCGCGATCAGATATTCGGCACCGGCGTTCGCTTGCTGGCTATATGGCGTCGCCATGCGTGGGTCAAGACGAAAGATCGATGGTGCGATTGCTCCTGCTGGAGCAGACAATGGGCCGCCTTGCGCAGCCGCGAAGAGATTTGCTGCTGCACTTCCATCCGCTACCTGCTCGAATGCCTGCAAACCATTCTTTTCGATCGGCCGCGTCAGGTTGGCGAGAACATAGCCGAACATCAAGCGACACATCCTGCCGCGCTGGGGTGGGTATCCGTTGCGAAAAGTGGCCAGCATCGAGGTTGAAGAATGGTTGCGGTCGTTGGCCTTGGCCAATGCGACCAAAGCCAAGCTCAGAAACCTTATGAGCGCGGTCTTTCGCCATGCGATTCGTTATGGGTGGCTGGGCCAACGCGAGAATCCGATTGCCTTGGTACGTGTTAGCGCAAAACGCAAGCGCGTACCAGTCACGCTCACGGCCGAGGAGTTCCGGGCATTGCTTGGAAAGCTCCCGGATCGGGAACGGGCCATCGGCGTTACTTGTGCTACGACTGGCCTGCGCGTAAGCGAAGTGCTCGGCCTCAAGTGGGAGGACATCGACTTTGGAACTGGGACGGCGAACGTTGTCCGTTCCGTCACCGATGGTCATGTCGAACACTGTAAGACTGAGACATCACAGCAACCAGTGCCGCTCGATGAACTCACGGGTGGCGAATTGCTTCGATGGCGTTCGGTGGCTCCATATGGCGCTTATTCGGTCTGGATCTTTGCCAGCGCAAAGCTCTGGGGACGAATGCCAATTTGGGCGAACACTTCACGGGAGAAAGTGCTCCAAGCGATCGCCCGTAAAGTGGGTATCGCAAAGCCGATCGGATGGCACACCTTTCGGCATACGTACAGCTCTTTGCTCGCCGAAAACGGCAACGACATCAAGGTGGTGCAGGAACTGATGCGGCATGCCAAAGTGTCAACCACTATGGAGGTGTACACCCATGCTCGAATGGAACGGAAACGAGCGGCGCAGAGCCGCGTAGTGGATGTGCTGTTCGAGCGAGAAAGGACCGAACTGGCTCATGCGGAGTCTTAATGTGACCTTAACGTGTCCAGATTGTGTCCAGAAGGTAAGAGTCAGATTGCGTAAATGCTTGGGAGAGAATGGTAGGCACGTGGGGACTCGAACCCCAGACCTCTACCGTGTCAAGGTAGCGCTCTAACCAACTGAGCTACGCGCCTACACCGCCTGTATTCTAGCAAATACGAGCGTTCCTAGCCTCAGGCCGCACCCACAATACGCCCACGTTAAGCCCTTGGCAGGGCAATCAGGATGAGCATTGAAAGCAATCTGGACTGGCAAAAAAGAATTCGAGTCCAAGTATCATCGTAATCAGGACTGGCAAAGACGACTGGGCCATAGATAAACTGCCCTAGGTAGTAGGGAAACCCGCTAAACCACAAAGGACACTAAGCAGCACGAAGGGTTTTGACCACTCGGCTTTCCTTCGTGTTCCTTCGTGTCCTTTGTGGTTATCAGGTTCTGCGTTGCTAGGGAGTCACGCACTCATGAAACGCATTCATAAAGTCGCCGTCCTCGGCGCCGGAACCATGGGCGCCCGCATTGCCGCCCACTTCGCTAACGCCGGCGTCCCCAGCTATTTATTCGACATCGTCCCGCCCGACGCTGATGGGCCCGCCCGTAACAAAATCGCTGCCGCCGGACTTGACGCAGCGAAAAAGTCAAAGCCCGCGGCCTTTTTCGAGCCCTCGCTCACCCGCCTCGTTACGATCGGCAACTTCGACGACGACCTCA
>WNEZ01030644.1_pt1 | contig 10331 bp, 9 predicted proteins | sample 5400521 | NCBI WGS metagenome assembly WNEZ01 (sample SAMN13153339, study PRJNA577476) | soil metagenome | isolation source: 120 cm saprolite under Douglas fir tree site 2 hole 1 replicate 1 | place: USA:California | collected 2015-04-18
CCGGACTTCCACCATGCCGATCACGGCTTCCTTGCGCTCCGGCGCGAGCATGCCGGAGAGCGCGGCCTTCATCTCCTCCACCGCCTCGTAAATGATGTTGTAGTAGCGCACCTGGATTCCCGCCGACTCGGCGAGCTTGCGCGCCGCGGCCTCGGCGCGGGTGTTGAAGCCGATGATCACGGCGCGCGACGCCATCGCCAGGTTCACGTCGGACTCGGTAATGCCGCCGACGCCGGCGTGCACCACGCTGACCTTGACCTCGTCGGTGGCGAGCCGGGTGAGCGCGTGCACCAGGGCCTCCTGCGAGCCCTGCACGTCGGACTTGATGACCAGCGCGAGCACTTTCTTCTCGCCCTCGCCCATCTGCTCGAACACGTTCTCGAGCTTCGCGGCCTGCTGCCTGGCGAGCTTCACATCGCGGAACCTGCCCTGGCGGAAGAGCGCGATCTCGCGCGCCTTGCGCTCGTCGGTGAGCACCATCATGTCTTCGCCGGCGGCCGGCACTTCGGACAGTCCCTGGATCTCCACCGGGATCGAAGGGCCCGCCGATTGCAGCGGCTTGCCGTTTTCGTCGAGCATCGCACGCACGCGGCCGTACACCGCACCGGTCAGGGCGATGTCGCCCCGGTTCAAGGTGCCGGACTGCACCAGCAGCGTGGCCACCGGGCCGCGGCCCTTGTCGAGCCGCGCTTCGATGACGACGCCTCTCGCAGGCGCGCCGACGGGCGCCTTGAGCTCCAGCACTTCCGCCTGCAGGAGCAGCTGCTCGAGCAGCTCGTCGACGCCCTTCCCGGTTTTCGCCGAGACCAGGACGACGGGCGAGTCCCCGCCGTACTCCTCCGGCACGACGCCGTGGCTGAGGAGCTCCTGCTTGACTTTTTCGGGATTGGCCTCGTGCTTGTCGATCTTGTTGATCGCCACCACCAGCGGTACTTCGGCGGCTTTGGCATGGTTGATCGCTTCCACGGTCTGCGGCATGACGCCGTCATCCGCGGCGACGACCAGGACCACGATGTCGGTGATCTTCGCGCCGCGCGCGCGCATGGCGGTAAAGGCTTCATGGCCCGGCGTGTCGAGAAAGGTCACCACGCCGCGGGGCGTCTCGACGTGATAGGCGCCGATATGCTGCGTGATCCCGCCGGCCTCTCCCGCCGCCACCTTCGTGCGCCGGATATAGTCGAGGAGCGAGGTCTTGCCGTGATCGACGTGTCCCATCACGGTCACCACCGGCGGGCGCGGCAGCGCTTCGGCCGCGGGATGCGCGTCGGTCTCGACGAGATAGGACTCGGGATCGTCCAGCTTCGTCGGCTTGGCCTTGTGGCCCATCTCCTCGACCACGATCATCGCGGTCTCCTGGTCGAGCACCTGGTTGATGGTGGCCATCGTGCCGAGCTTCATCAGGGCCTTGATGACCTCGGCGGCCTTCACCGACATGCGGTGAGCCAGTTCTCCCACGGCAATGGTCTCGGGCACGGCGATCTCGCGCACCATCGGTTCAGTGGGCTGCGCGAACGTCGTTTCGCCGCCACCGCCCTTGTGCCGCGTGCCGCCGCGCGCGTGCCAGCCGCCGACGCCGCCGCCAGCGTCACCGCGGGTCTTGATCTGGCGCCGGCGGACGGAGTCGTCGCGCAGCACCGTGGTGGGCTTCGCCTTCTTCGGCTTCTTGTCGGTCTTGGCTTCGGCCGTTTTGGGCGCATGCAGCGTGGTAGCAGCTGCCGGAGCGGCTTCCGCGACTTTCTGGTCGGCTTGCTTTTGTTCGGCTTCCCGGTGTTCGCGTTCCTGCTTTTCGCGCAGCTCGGCAGCCTGCAGCTCGGCCAGGTGCTGCTCGCGGCGGGCTTCCTCTTCGCGCAGCTCGAGCTCGCGGACGTCGACGCTCGGCGCAGCCGCAGGCGACGGCGGAGTCTCCGCCGCGACCGCGGCGGCGGTGACCTCGGCCGGATCGCGCTTCACGAAGACGCGTTTCTTCCGCACCTCGACCTGCACCGTGCGGTACTTGCCGGTGGCATCGGTCTTGCGGATCTCGCTGGTCTGCTTGCGAGTCAGCGTGATCTTGTTCTTGGTCTCGACGGAGCCGTGCGTGCGGCGCAGGTATTCCAGCAGCCTGGACTTGTCCTGGTCGCTGAGCGAGTCCTCGGGCACGCGCTTTTCCACCCCGGCCGCGCGCAGCTGCTCGAGCAGCACCGAAGGCGGCACCTTCAGCTCGCTCGCAAATTGGGCAACGCTGGTCTGCGCCACGTTACGCGGCCTCCTGCTTCTTGGCCGGCTTCTCGGCCTCGTTCCCGGCCTGCTTGTCCTCGAACCAGTGCGCGCGCGCCGCCATGATCAGTTTTTTTGCTTTCTCCTCATCCAACTGCGAGATTTCCGACAATTCGTCGACTGCCAGATCCGCCAGGTCGTCGCGGGTCTTGATGCCGGCCTCGGCGAGCTTGGCGGCGAGCTGCGTATCCATGCCCTCGAGCTTCAGCAGCTCCGGATCGATGCCTTCGACCTTCTCTTCGTTGGCGATCGCCGCGACCAGCAGGGCGTTGCGCGCGCGGGTGCGCAGCTCGTTCACCGTGCCCTCGTCGAGCGCCTCGATCTCCAGCAGCTCGTTGATCGGGACATAAGCCACCTCCTCGAGCGTCGAGAAGCCCTCCTGGATCAGGATGTCGGCGACCTCCTCGTCGACGTCGAGCTTCTCCATGAAATGGCTCTTGATGCGGCCGCTTTCCTCCTGCTGCTTCTTGTTCGATTCGTCTTCGGTCATCAGGTTGATCTGCCAGCCGGTCAGCTCGGAGGCGAGCCGCACGTTCTGGCCGTTGCGCCCGATCGCCACCGCGAGGTTTTCCTCGTCGACGACGACGTCCATGGCGTGCTTTTCCTCGTCGACCACGATCGAGGACACCTCGGCGGGCGCCAGGGCCCCGATCACGAACTGCGCCGGATCGGCCGCCCACAGCACGATGTCGACCCGCTCGCCGGCGAGCTCCTGCGTCACGGCCTGCACGCGCGAGCCGCGCATGCCGACGCAGGTGCCGATCGGGTCGATGCGCTTGTCGTTGGTGAAGACGGCGATCTTCGCGCGCACCCCCGGATCGCGCGCCGCGGACTTGATCTCGAGCAGGCCTTCCTCGATCTCCGGCACCTCGAGCTCGAACAGCTTCATGATGAACTGCGGCGCGGTGCGCGACAGGATGAGCTGCGGGCCGCGCGCCTGGCGGTCGATCTTCATCACCCAGGCGCGCACGCGGTCGCCGACCCTGAGGTTCTCCTTCGGAATCATGTGCTCGCGCGGCAGCAGCGCCTCGAGGCGGCCGGACTCGATGACGGCGCTGCCGCGCTCCATGCGCTTCACCGTGCCGGTGACCAGCTCGTCGCCGCGCGACAGGAAGTCGTTCAGGATCTGCTCGCGCTCGGCATCACGGATGCGCTGCAGGATCACCTGCTTCGCGGTCTGCGCGCCGATGCGGCCGAACTCGATCGGCTCGAGCGGCTCCTCGATGAAGTCTTCGAGCTTGACGTCCGCTTTGCGCTTCTGCGCTTCCGACAGCGGGATCTGCGCCGGGGGCGTCTCGAGCGCATCGTCGGGCACCACCTTCCAGCGCCGGAACGACTCGTAAGCTCCGGTGTTGCGGTCGACGTGCACGCGCACGTCGATATCCTCGGAATACTTTTTCTTGGTCGCCGAGGCGAGCGCCATCTCGAGGGCGCCGAAGACGATCTCGCGCGGCACGTTTTTCTCCCTTGCCAGCACGTCCACCAGCATCACCAGCTCACGATTTCCGGCTACCGGATTTCCAGCCACGAGATCCTCACAATTCGGGTACCAGCCTCGCCCGCTCGACGTCGTCGAGCGCCAGCGCGACCGTCTGTCCCTCGAGTTCCAGACTCAATCGCCCTTCTCCCGCGCCGCGCAGCACGCCTACGAACCGGCGCCGGCCGCTCGCGTCGGGCGTACGCATTCTCACGTCCGCCTTGTGCCCCGCGAAGCGCGCGAAATCGCGCGCCTTGCGCAACGGCCGGTCCAGGCCCGGCGAGGACACTTCCAGCCGCTCGTAGTCCACCCCTTCCACCGCCAGCACGCGCGTCAGGTGCCGGCTCACGGCGGCGCAATCCTCGATGGCGACGCCGCCCGGCTTGTCGATGAACAGGCGCAGCAACCTCCCGCCGTTCGACGCCTGCACGTCGACCAGCTCGTATCCCAGGCCGGCCACCGCCGGCTCCACCATCGCTTCAAGCGCTGCCATGGACGCATCATTGCGGGCGCCGCAAACAAAAAATGGGCCGAAGCCCATCTTTGACGCGGTGCCGCTAAAGCTTTTGAAGTTTAACCGTATTTGGCAGCTCGCGCCACTGTCCCGGCGCCAAATCGCGCGGCAGCTCGATCGAGCCGTAGCGCACGCGGATCAAACGGCTGACGCGGGCGCCGACCGCCTCGAACAGGCGCCGCACTTCGCGTTTGCGACCCTCCCTGAGCACCACCCGGTACCAGCGATTGGCGCTCGGTGCGGTGCGTTCGTCCGCCGGGGTAACGCGCTCGAACGCAGCCGACCCATCGTCAAGATGGACGCCGCGCGCCAGTTTTTCAAGGTCTTCCTTGTTGAGCGTGCCCTGAACGCGTACCGCATATTCGCGTTCGATCTCGTAGCGCGGGTGCATCAGGCGGTTGGCGAGCTCGCCGGAATCGGTCAACAACAACAGGCCCGAGCTGTTGATATCCAGCCGACCCACCGCCACCCATCTGCCTGGCGGCAGCCGCGAAAAGACGGTAGGACGTCCTTCCGGGTCACTACGGGTCACCAGCTCGCCTTCGGGCTTGTGATACACCAAGACGCGAGCCGGCTGCTCGGCTGGCAGGCTTACGACTTTGCCATCAACGGTGATTTGGTCTGCAGGGAGCGCACGATCGCCAAGCTTGGCGGTCCGCCCGGAGACGGAAACCCGGCCCGCCTCGATCCAGGCCGCAGCCAGGAGCTTCTGCAGCCGCTCGCCTTGCGGCTTAGCCGTCGGTTCCGGTGGCTGCTTCTTCCGGCTCGGAATCGGCGGCTCGCTGCCCGGCGTCGGTCACCGCAGGACGCTCGAGCTGAAGGGTCTTGGCGATTTCCTCGAGCGGCGGCAACTCCTCCAGGGTGCGCAGCCCGAGATCGTCGAGAAACTTGCGGGTGGTGGCGTAAAGCGCCGGCCGGCCCGGCGTCTCGCGCTGGCCCACGGCGTCGATCCAGCCGCGGTTCTCCAGCGTCTGGATGATCTGGCCGGAAACCGTCACGCCGCGGATGTCCTCGATATCGCCGCGGGTCACCGGCTGGCGGTAAGCGATGATGGCGAGCGTTTCCATGACGGCGCGGGAGTAGCGCGGCGGCTTTTCGGGAAACAGGCGCTCGACGTACGGCCTGAATTCGGCGCGCGTCTGGAACCGCCAGCCGCTCGCCAGGCTGACCAGCTCCACCGCGCGGCCGTTCCATTCCTCGCGCAGCTCGGCGAGCAGGTGCGCGAGCGTCTCGGCGCTCACCTCGTCGTCGAACAGCCGCCTGAGCTCCGCGACGCCGAGGGGCTCCTGCGACGCGAGCAGCACCGCCTCGAGGATGCGCTTCGCCTCAGCCGGGTTGTGCATGGCCCAATTTTACGTAAATCGGGGCGAAGCATTCGGACTGCGTGATCTCGATCAGCAGCTCGCGCGCCAGCTCGAGCAGCGCCAGGAAGGTGACCACCAGAATCGCGACCCCTCGGGCCGGCTCGAACAGCTCGGCGAACTCGAGGACGCGGCGCTCGCGCAGGCGGCGCAGGATGCCGCTCATGTGCTCGCGCACGGACAGCTCTTCGCGGGAAATGTGGTGGTGCCTGGACAGGCGCGCACGGTACAGCAGGCTGCGCCACGCCTCGGCAAGATCCTGCGGGTCGACCTGCGGCAGCCGCTCGGCGACCGCCTTTTCTATCCACACCGAGATCGCGACCACGTCGCGACCGACCTGCGGCAGCTCGTCGAGCGCGTGGGCGGCTTTCTTGATTCTCTCGTACTCGAGCAGCCGCCGCACCAGCTCGGCGCGCGGGTCCTCCTCCGCCGGCTCGACCGAAGGCGGCCGCGGCAGCAGCAGGCGCGACTTGATCTCCATCAGCATCGCCGCCATCACCAGGTACTCGGCGGCGAGCTCCAGGTTCTTCGTCCGCATGATCTCGACGTACTCGAGGTACTGGCGCGTGAGCGGCGCCATCGGGATGTCGAGGATGTCGAGGTTTTCCTTGCGGATCAGGTACAGCAGCAGGTCCAGCGGCCCTTCAAAGGCCTCGAGAATCACCTCGAGAGCATCGGGCGGGATGTAAAGGTCGCTCGGCAGCTCGATCACCGGCTCGCCGTAGAGCTTCGCCATCATGTGTAGGAAAGCCCCATCGCCTCGCGCACATCGCGCATGGTTTCGGCGGCCAGGCGCTTCGCCTTGTCGCAGCCGTCCGCGATGATGTTCTTCACCAGCGTCGGATCATCGACATACGCCTGCGCCCGCTCGCGCATCGGCGCGAGCTCGGCCTGGATCGCTTCGATGACCGGCTGCTTGCACTCGAGGCAGCCGATGCCGGCGGTGGTGCAGCCCTGCCACACCCATTTTTTCCGCTCCTCGTCGGAGTACACCTTGTGCAATTCCCAGACCGGGCATTTCTCGGGATTGCCGGGGTCGCCGCGCTTTACGCGCGCCGGGTCGGTAGGCATGGTGCGGATTTTCTTTGCCACCGATTCCGGCTCCTCGCGCAGGGAAATGGTATTGCCGTAGGACTTCGACATCTTCTGGCCGTCGAGGCCCGGCATGCGCGGCGCGTCGGTCAGCAGCACCTCGGGCTCGACCAGGATCTTCTTGCCGCCGCCCTCGAGCCAGCCGTAGAGGCGCTCGCGGTCCCCCCGCGAAAGGTTTTGCTGCTCGTCGAGCAGCGCCTGCGCTTTCGACAACGCCTGGGCGTCGCCTTCCTGCAGGAACTTGGTGCGCAACTCGTTGAGCAGGCGCGCCTTCTTCGTGCCCATTTTCTTCACCGCCGCCTTGGCCTTGTCTTCGTACCCCGGCTCCCGGCCATACAGGTGATTGAAGCGGCGCGCGACCTCGCGCGTGAGCTCGACGTGCGGCACCTGGTCCTCGCCCACCGGCACGTACCTGGCGCGGTAGATCAGGATGTCGGCCGACTGCAGCAGCGGATAGCCGAGGAAGCCGTAGGTCGAGAGGTCGCGGTCGGCGAGCTTTTCCTGCTGGTCCTTGTAGGTCGGCACGCGCTCGAGCCAGCCGAGCGGCGTCATCATGGACAGCAGCAGGTGCAGCTCGGCGTGCTCGATCACCTGCGACTGGATGAACAGGATCGCCTGGCCGGGATCGACGCCCGCGGCGAGCCAGTCGATCACCATGTCCCAGGTGTTCTTCTGCAGGTCGCCCGGATTCTCGTAGTCGGTCGTGAGCGCGTGCCAGTCGGCGACGACAAACAGGCAGGTGTACTCCGCTTGCAGCCGGATCCAGTTCTTCAGCACGCCGTGAAAATGACCCAGGTGCAGGCTGCCGGTCGGGCGCATGCCGGACAGCACGCGCGTTTCGTACATCGTCAAAACACGATCGCCCGGATCAATGCGTCGGAGGCGCCGACCAGCGGCTCAAGCACGAAGTTGAGGACGTTCGTCACCAGGAGCAGCAGAAGCAGCGGCAAGCCCCACGGCTCGAGCTTCGCGTATCGCCACGCGGCGCGGCTCGGCAGCAGGCTGGCGAGAATGCGGCCGCCGTCGAGCGGCAGGATCGGCAGCAGATTGAGAAACATGAAGACCAGGTTGACCACGATTCCCGCTTCCGACATCAGCCGCAGCGGCACGGAAAACAAGTTCGGCGGCAGCAGCACGGCAAGCTTGAGGAGCAGCGCCCAGAGCAGCGCCATCACCAGGTTGGCGAGCGGCCCGGCGGCGGCCACCCAGGCCATGTGCTGACGCGGCTTGCGCAGCGCCGAGTAATTGACGGGAACCGGCTTCGCCCAGCCGAAGAGGAAGCGCCCGCCGGACAGCACCAGGATGATGAGCGGCACGACGATGGTGCCGATCACGTCGACATGGCGCATCGGGTTGAGGCTGATGCGCCCCTGCGCATGCGCCGTCATGTCGCCCGTAGCCATGCGCTGCCTCGTGCAGCGTGATCGCGAACAGCACCGGAAGGGCGTAGATGGAAACCGTCTGCACGAGCTCGTTGACGGTGTGCACGAGGTTGTCCATCTTCTCGGCGCCGATTTTATCAGACGGGCTCGACGGCGAACGGCTCGAGCGAGCCTTTTCCCTTGCGCAGAACGCTCGGCGCGTCGCCGGTCAGATCGATCACCGTGCTCGGCTCGACGCCGCAGGGTCCCGCATCGATCACCAGGTCGAGCTCGCGCTCGAGCCGGTGGCGGATCTCGCGCGGCTCGGACAGCGGCCGCGCCTCGCCCGGCAGCGACAAGGTGGCCGAAAGCATCGGCTCGTTCAGCTCGGCGAGCAGCGCATGCGCGACCGGATGTCCCGGCACCCTGACTCCGATCGTCTTCCTGCGCGGGTGCGTCGAGCGGCGCGGTACCTGGCGCCTCGCGCGCAGGATGAAGGTATAGCTGCCGGGCGTCACGCGCTTCAGCAATTGGAAGCGTGCATCGTCGACCAGCGCGTAGTTGGCGATCTCCGACAGGTCACGGCACATCAGGGTGAGGTGGTGGCGCTCGTCGACGCCGCGCACGCGGCGCAGCCGGTCCAGCGCCTTGGCGTCGCCCAGCTTGCAGCCGAGCGCATAGCACGAGTCGGTCGGATAAGCCACCAGGCCGCCGGCGCGCACGATGTCGGCGGCGCGCCGCACCAGGCGCGCTTGCGGGTGCGTCGGATGGATGGAGAAGAACTGCGCCATGGCTAGCTACTCAAGAAATTCCTCCAACAACCGCGCCACCGCTTCAGGCTGGTCGTGATGCAGCATATGCCCCGCCTCCGGCACGGTCACGTAGCGCAGGTTGCGGAACGCGGCGCGCCGTTCGGCCTGTTCCGTGGCGCTTAGCCCGAGACGCTTCAGCGTTTCCGATTCGGCCGCATCGACCCAGAGCACCGGCGCCTCGACCTTCTGCCAGCACGCGTGAACCTCTTCGTAGCGATAGAGCACCGGGTTGACGATCTTGTGCGCCGGGTCGCCGCGCAGCACGACCTCACCCTGCTCCGTTTCCCTGCCCCAGTGGCGCGCCAGAAATTCGGCCCGCTCCGGCGTCAGGCGCGGGTTGCCCTGCTGCAGCCTTTCAGCCAGTTCCCGGAAGTTGCGGTAAGGGCGCAGCCGCGGCGGCTCATGCAGCTCGTCCAGCCAGCGCGCATAGCGCTCGGGCGCCTGCCCCGGGCGCGTCGCGGCGAGGCCAAAGCCTTCCAGATTGACGAGCCTGGCGACCCGCTGCGGCCGGATTCCGGCGTACATCGAGGCGACATTGCCGCCGAGGCTGTGCCCGACGAGGTTCACCGCCTGAATCTCCCCCAGCAGGAAGTCGAGGTCGGCGATGTAGTCCGGAAACCAGTAGCAGTCGGACTTGCCCCGGCCCGTCAGCCCATAGCCGCGCCAGTCGGGCGCGTAGACGTCCCATTCGCCGCGCAGCGCGTCCACGACAAACTGAAATGAGGCCGAAACATCCATCCAGCCATGCAGCAGCACCATCTTCGGCGCGCCCGTGCCCGGCCAGCGGCGCACGTGATAGCGCAGGCCGCGGATGTCCAAGAACAGCGATTCGCTCTTACGCAAGGAAGTCGAATGCGACCTCGGGTTTGCGTCCCGAAACGAGGTCCGCCAGCGCCTTCGCCGAACCGCACGCCAGGGTCCAGCCGAGCGTGCCGTGACCGGTATTGAGAAACAGCTTGCGCAGCCGCGTGCGGCCGATGATCGGCACGTTGTTCGGCGTCGCGGGCCGCAGGCCCGCCCACCTCTCCATGACCGTTATTCCGCCGAGACCGGGAAACAATTGCCGGATCCGCCGCGCGATCGCATTGCAACGCGCCGGGTTGATGGAAGCGTCGTAGCCAGTGAGCTCCGCCGTCCCTGCAGCGCGCAGGCGGTTGCCGAGGCGCGAGATCACGATCTTGTGCGCCTCGTCGGTAAGGCTGACCTCGGGCGCTGTCATCGACTCCGCCACGCCGAGCGGCAAGGTGATCGAGTACCCCTTGAGCGGATAGACAGGGATTTTCAATCCTGGGCCTCTCAATAGCAAGGAGCTGTAACTTCCCAGCGCGACCACATAGGTATCGGCGAGGAGACGCTCGCCGCTCTGCAGCCGGATCGCGTCGGCCTGTTGCTCGATCGCCTCGACCACCGTTCCGTAGCGGAATGCGACGCCACGCTCTGCACACCTCCGGGCAAGCT
>WNEZ01006400.1_pt1 | contig 10330 bp, 11 predicted proteins | sample 5400521 | NCBI WGS metagenome assembly WNEZ01 (sample SAMN13153339, study PRJNA577476) | soil metagenome | isolation source: 120 cm saprolite under Douglas fir tree site 2 hole 1 replicate 1 | place: USA:California | collected 2015-04-18
AGAAGGCCTTCTTCCCCACTAGTCCAGCGAGCTTTCGCTCCTGAGTCTTCGAGAAATCCATTCCGTACTCTATCTCTTCGCCACTCTTCCGAAGCATGTTCACCGCTTCTGAATACTGAATTCGTTTCAATGGCAGGGTCAGCGGTTCCAGTTCTTGGCCAAGCCGTTCCAATTCCTCACCGCATGACTCACGCACGGTCTTGACACAGTGAGCCATGAAATCCTCCAGAACCTTCATCACGTCCGCATCAGTCGCGAACGATTCTTCAATGTCCATCTGTCGCGCCTCGTTCAGATGGGTGGGCTGCTCGAATTTCTCAGCCCTGAATATCGGAAGAACAGTGAAGACCTTCTCGAACGATATCGCGCACATCTGCTTGTACAGCTGCGGCGACTGGGCAAGATACGCCTCCTTCTCGAAATACTTCAACGAGAACAGCTCAGCACCCCCCTCACTCGCCGAGGCGATAATCACCGGGGGCTGAATCTCCACGTAATGGAGTTGAAGAAAGAATTCCCGGAAAGATTCCAGGATCTTCGACTGGATCTTGAAGATAGCATTCGACTCCTCACTACGAAAATCCAGGACCCGCCAGTTGAGCCTCGTCTCCAACAGAGTATTCTGGACCCCGCGCGGGTCCAGGGGCAGTGGAGTCTCGGCCCGGCTCACAACCTCCAGCTCACTAGGGATAACCTCAATCCCCCTCTTCGCAATCTTACTCGAAACAACCATCCCCCGAACAAACAGCACATCCTCCTGGTGGAGACCCGCAATCTCCTTCAAGACCTCAGCCGGAGCCTTCGCCTTAGGAGCGGTCACTTGGACAATCCCGCTCATGTCCCGGAGAAGTAGGAACGAGATTCCTCCCAGGACCCGGACATCATGAACCCAGCCTGCAAGAACCACTTCTTTGTTCAGACTCTCTCCAAGCTGAGATGTAAGATGCGTTCTCCTGAGGCGTGAAGAGAGGTTATGTTCGGTTGCTGTGGACATTGGAATCTTGTGCGTGGTTGCTATGACATTTCTTTTAGAACTTGTTTCTATAGCCCACCAAGAACTTCAGGCATGCGCAAACGTCCAGTTCGAACGGGCCTTCATAGAGGGAACAACTTGCGCGCATGAACGCTCATTTCGCCTCGAAAAGTGGTCCTTCTCTTAAGAACGACTCTGAACGATGTCCAAGAGCTTACATCGTTCAGGAGGGTAGGAATTCTGTTACTTCGAAATACAGGCCCTCTATGCTGAGGTCGGCAATGTTGATGATGCCGCTGGCTAAGAGGTCCGCCGCCGGGTCGTAGTTTGGAGAACCTAGTCTCTGATTGAAGCCGAAACTCACTATGGAATAATCGTTTATGTCTACAGCGCCTCTGTGGTTGATATCCGGGGTCCTGCTGAGAAAGCAGCTTACTGAGCCTGCGGGAACGTTGACTCCACAGTTGGTCGACAGCCAGTAGGGGCTGGTGGGAATATCATCCAGGAAATGGGCTATTCCGAAAATATTGTAGGTCATGTTGAATCTGACTGTCTTAGAATAGATCGGCGCTCCGGTGCTGGCATTGGTCACTGTAAGAGACGTTGACCCGCTCAAAACTCGAATAGCGGTCTCCACCACGAAACGGCCTGACATCGTTGCATTGGCACCGCTAAATGTCATGACCGCCTTGAAGCCGATGGCTTGTTCCACAATTGTAGAGATAATGACAGACCGCGTCGTCGTTCCGTTTGAACCAGTTACGGTAACATTGTATCTTCCAGCTGGGGTGGAGATCGAAGCGGAGACAGTCAGTGTAGCAAGGCTGTTGCCGTTTGAGGGGACCGTAACGCTATTCGGGCTGATAACGGCCGCAGGTCCCGGCGGTGACACGCCCGTGGAGAGGTTCACGACCCCAGTAAAGCCGCTCAGACTCGCGACGGTTACTGTTGATGTGGTGGAGTTTCCTTGGGCAAGGGTCAGCGAAGTCGGGTTCGCGCTCAAAGAGTAATCCGGTGCCGCCTTTACGATGAATGATCCGAGCATGGAAGTAGGATGAACGGTGCAATAGTAGGTGTAGGTGCCAGGGAGGTTCGCGTTGAAGGACAGGGTTATGGGAGTGGAAGTGGAGAAGAACGCGGAACATGGGTCCACGCTGGGACAGTCATCGGAGGCGGTGCCATCGCCGTCCACGTCGAGCAGGAACTGATGGGTGGCACTGTCGCCGCTGCTCAATTTCAGGGTAACCGTATCTCCTTGGTGAACAGTTATCGTAGGATTCGGGCTTGTCGTAGCGTTCCAGCCGCCAACGGCGAAGCCCACCAAGGCTATTGTTAGATTGGCTGCGTGCGCCTCGTGTATCTCCGGCAGCGTCGACGAAAAAGCGTAGAGCCCGGAACCCGCCATGAGAATTGCCAGCAGCGCCGCAACTATCTGCCTCAGTCGGACCATAGAAAGCTACTATTTACCTAGCACGTTTATAAATTGATAACCTTGCCGAGCAATAACCCATAGCGGCACATCACGATGAGACCTAATAGAACAGTAGCGATTCGAATCCTTCCAGGGAACAGGTGCTTTCCGGGAGCTTGTTCGCTTCCATTCAAGCGATTCATTGTCATCATCGAAGACTAGGCCAACTTAGAACTTGTTCCTCTCGCCCGTCGAGAGGGATAATTGTCGAGTAGCTCTCTTGAATAGGTCGCTCTACCGTATAGTGAGCTTCCGTTTTCGCGGCAGTTGTCGGGTCCTGGACCCAGACAGGCCCTCTCTATTCCCATTCTGAGTTTTCTTCGTCCATCAATGACGGAATGGGATTCTCATAATCTTCCATATGGTCTTGCATCCCTTTCCACTAAACACTAACACACACGTTCACATAGGGACATAGACCCCTAACCACATAACCATGGGTAACAACCATGCGTATATAGCGCGTATACAAGTTCCTGCTGAAGCAAATGGCAGCGGAGGACGAAGAGATCGAGGACTACCGCACTAGTATAGTCATACCGAAGTCACTACAGAAGACAGTCGCCCATTATTGCATAGACCACGAACTGACTTTCACTGACGCTGTCATAGAGGCGCTCAGAGAATACCTTGCTAAACACAGTCGCACCCCTCCCAAATAATTCTTGGCGACTTGACGGTTCTAGGTTGTAGGTTGAGGCCGCGACGAAAGGATATACGAGTGTAGCCGAAGCCATCCGCTGGACGCTTTCTATCGCCTCCTAGAGGCAAGGTATCAAATAGTCACTTCCGAGAAAACCCGCCTTTAGGAGTCAATCGTCCATCGCGTCCCGTTTTCTTCTTCCAAGGGACTTCAATATTTCCGCCTCCGTTAGAGCGCCGAGGAGGGGCGCGGTGATAGAAATACCCAGCACGTTGGAGGACTAAGAACAAGATTGAGAATTTGGGCTATAGTAATAGTACTAGCATTTCTTCTACCTGCCGTAGCTGTAACCACAGCAGCCGCGACCCACGCCGACCATGATGACCACCAGAATAGAGGAACGGGCACGATCACGTTCACACACGGCGCGACAATCTCGGGACCAACGGTTCTGAACGACCACACAACCATCGTCAAAGTGCATGAGACTCTCAGTTTCACCGGCAGCCTGACAGGTACAGCATTGACTATCGAGAGAGACGTGATGCATACACTAACTGACGAGGGACAGAAGGTCAGCTTCACGACATTCCACGGCAACGGCACTTTCACCGGCACACTCGCTAACAACCAAGTCACGCTCCACATCAGATACGAAGGAGTCAAGAACAGCACCTTCGCAAGAGGCAACTTCGTCGTATCAGGCGATACAAGCCAGAACACCGACATCCACGGTGAGGGACACTTCCGTGGAACTCTTACAGGCGGCGTCGAGGGCGGTGGCAATTCGACAGTCGGATACACGATGCACTGGAACGTCTCGACCCATACTGAGGAACCAGAAGCCCGCGACAACGATAGAGACACAGACTAGGCCCTGAATTAATCAGGGTCCTATCTTCCCTCTTTTTCCCAAAGGGCTCGAAGATTTGACACCTATAATCATGGTCGTCCTAGACGGAGCGAGCGACAGACCGGACGGTGGGCAGAAGACCCCGCTCGAAGCTGCCTCAACCCCAAACCTAGACACCCTCGTCCGAAGAGGAGCTCTCGGATCAATGTTCACCGTCGGCAAGGGAATCGCTCCAGAAAGCGATGCCGGCGTCTTCTCCCTTCTAGGATACGATCCCTTGCAAATCCATCTCTCTAGAGGGGTGGTCGAGTCGATCGGAGCTGGGGTAGACTTTCACGAGGGGGATCTCGCGCTCCGCGCTGGCTTCGCGACGGTCGAAGGTGACAAGCTGGTGGACCGGAGATCGGGACGGAACCTGTCGACTGAAGAAGCACGACAATTAGCGACCGCAGTCAACAGCGAGGTCCGATTAAAGAACGGAACTCGTTTCCAGTTCCAAGCGACTGTGGGACATCGGGCAGTGGTGGTCTTCCGGGCCAACGGGCACAAGTTCTCTTCGGAGATTTCCAACTTTGATCCTGCCTATGTTCGTACGGGAAAGATCAGCATCGCCCAGCCCGGAGCGAAAGAGTATGACATTCCAAAGTGTGACCCGCTAGACGATTCGCCTGTGGCGGTAAAGTCTGCTGCTCTAGTCAACGAGTTCGGTTTCAAAACCAGGCAAGCACTCGACTCTCATCCGGTCAACCTGCAGAGGAGGAAGCAGGGTAAGAGGCCGGCCAACTTTGTTCTAATGCGGGACGCTGGCACATCCAAACCGATCGTACAAGGTTTCAGGGAAAAATGGGGGCTCAAGGCCGCGATGATAGCCGACCTCCCTGCAGAGCTAGGGATCGGCAGGCTACTAGGAATGGACGTGAGAGAGATTCCGCCAGGCACGTCACTTGAGGACTATCGTAAGAGGGCGGAACTCGTCTTGAGATTAGCTGGAGAGTACGATTTCGTGTACGTCCATCTCAAGGGACCCGACGAGCCGGGCCACGATGGGTTGTATGATTTGAAGAAGCAGAGGATCGAAGAGATCGACGCCGGATTCTTCTCACACCTCCGCATGGCCGCCAAACTTCAGAGAACACTCCTTTGCGTCACATGCGACCACTCAACACCATGGAAGGACAAAGGACACAGCGACGATCCGGTCCCAGTACTGGTCGCGGGAGGATCCATGAAACCAGACGGGTCCAACCGATTCACAGAAACAGGCGCCAGCTCGGGCCATTTCGAGAAGATGGAACGTGGAAGTATGCTTCTCCCACGCTTGAAACAGATAGCCGCCTAGATTTACGGGACACGCATTTTCTCCAATGAAGCCAACATAGCGGGATAGATTGATAGACCATCGAGATCAAAGATGATCTTGGTTTGAAAGAGCCGATTTCCAAGAAGAACCTCGACGGCTACGGTGCGCCCATGATTCCTTGGGAGAAAGTGGACAGACGTCTCCAGGAAGGGTTTACCCAAGCTCCGAAAACAGGAGGCCCAGATCGACACACAGCCTGGGTAGCAACCGTGCGTCCCGATGACAAGCCGCACGTCATGCCGATCGGAGTTCTATTCGTTGACGATGCCTTCTACTTCAACACTGGACCTAAGACCCGTAAAGCCAGAAACATTGCGCGTAATCCTCATTGTGTCATAACGATTGCAACGAACGACTTCGATCTTATAGTCGAGGGTACTGCGACGAGAATAGTAGATCATGCCGAGCTCCAGCGAATTGCTGATGCGTTCAAGAAGCAAGGATGGGAGCCGACGGTTGTCAAAGGTGGAATCACGGCCAAGTACAGTGCACCTAGCGCTGCACGGCCCCCTTGGAACGTGTACGAAGTAAAGCCGGAGACAATATTTGCCTTGGCCACTTCCGAGCCCTACGGGGCGACACGATGGAACTTCAAAACCAGCGCTCGACGAAAATGACCATCAGGCCGTCTCAAAGCGTTGGCGCCTAGCCACTTCAGAGTCGTGTTGGCGAAGCCAGAGGACATCGACACCGTACTCGGAATTCTCGACGAGGCAGCATCCTGGCTCCAGGAACACAGTATTCCCAGCGTTTGGAAGCCTGGAGGATTCTCCCGTCAAACGTTTCTCGAGCAGATCTCGCGGGGAGAAGTTCACATTGGAATGTTTGGCGAGACCCCGGTCGGCACTCTTACGCTCGAATGGGCAGACCCCGTATTCTGGGGAGAGATGCAGCCAGATGCTGGCTATGTTCACAAGCTCGCAGTAAGACCTGCCCACGCAGGGCAGAAGTTTGGACTTGAGATGCTGAAATGGGCCGAGGACGCGGCCAGGAAGGCGGGTAAGAAGTTTCTAAGACTCAATTGTCTGGCCGAGGATAGGAAGATCCGAGATTACTACGAGCATGCGGGATTTCTCTACAAAGGCGACGTTGTTGGGCCGAAAGGAATGGCCGCCAATTTTGAGAAGGCGGTGTAGCGGTCGCATGTATTTGTAGTGCGTCTCCAACCCGGAGAATCATGAAGATCAAACTAACAAGCGTATTCGTTAGCGACCAGAACAAGGCACTTGACTTCTACACCAAGACTCTGGGCTTCGTCAAGAAGACCGATATCAGCGCGGGCAAATACAGATGGTTGACAGTCGTCTCGGCTGAAGAACCGAATGGGCCACAGATTGTTCTAGAACCAAACGAGAACCCCGCCGCCAAAACCTACCAAGAATCAATCTTCAAACAAGGCATTCCCGCAACCATGTTCTTCGTAGATGACATACAGAAAGAGTTCCAGAGACTGAAGAAGCTCGGTGTGAAATTCACGATGGAGCCGACAAAGACACCCGGCTCGACAATAACCCGGTTTGACGACACCGTAGGCAACCTGATCCAGATAACCCAACTGGGCTAGAGACCCCAGGTCGCAGAACAGTTTCACTTAGGACTAGCTCGCAAAGGGTTTCGAATAGTTTCTCCAAGCTGACCAGTCTATCTTCTCGCCGGCGGAGAATCCATGACGGGGTCGCAATGGAACTGGATTACGTCCGACTTGCTCCAGGATTCGCTAGAGAGGTACTCGAGATATACGAGAACTGGGAGGGAAAAGCGTCCGTGCCAATGAAGGTCAGAGAGCTGATGATGGTGATTGAGATAGAAGTCAACAAACTCTACGATCCAGGTGGTTGGGATCGAAAGTACGGAATGCCAAAGCCCCCACCACTCAAGGACACTAAGCTAAGCTGAAGATGATCAACGGCCTCTTCGGAGGCTGATTGCCTATCCCTTCTTCTCCAAGACTTTCCCTCGAAACAAAACGATCCTACTCACAAGATCGTGGGGGATCTGTTTATCGATCGGGAATTTGAGATTACCCTTAGCACCCTCGTATGAAGATACTTCCTTCTTGAATTGTTTCGGTGCAGGTGGGTAAAGCCCGATATGTTTTCTGAATGCGGCAAAATGCGCCAGGGAGCGACCCTTCAACTTGAAGGTAGGTATCTGATAGCTGATCGTTTCTTCAGCTTCGGGTGCCGCTCTCCTGATTGTCTGTCTCATTTTTTCCAGAATACTCTGGACATCCTTCGGAAATGTCTTGATGTATTCATCTATCGTCTCAAACTGCTTCTTAGCTGGCATTCCCGTCCCTTCCCAGAAGGACCCAGCGACCGGATTTTATCCTATCCGTATGCCTAGGAGCTGTCCGACTAGTGTTCCGATTATGAAGAGGGCGAGGCTCGCGGCCAGAATTATTCCCGAGATTTCCGCGAACTGACGCATGAAACGCCGTCCTGAGATTACTGTGTCGTAGAACGTCATTGCTGCTACTAGTACAACTCCGATCACGAGCGAGGTTGCCAGCGCGCCAGCCATGTTTGGCGTAAGGAAGTAGGGAAGCGCGAGCAGGACGGCCGTAATCATGTACGAGACGCCTGTATAGATTGCGGACCATTTCGCTGATCCTTCGAAGCCCTGCTTGGCCTGGGCGTAGGCGGCAGAAGCCATCGCAATAGAAGCAGCTAGTCCCGCGATAATTCCGGCAAGACCCGCAAGCCTTGTTTCCCCGTAGATTCCAAGAGATCCAGCATGGATACCAGAAATTTCCACGACAGCGTCCGCGAGACCTAGAACGATGAATGACATGTACTTGACCCGGTTCTCTTTGATCTCGCCGATCAGAAGATCCTCTTGTTTCTCCTCACTATCCATCATAGCCTGAAAACGAGCCATGTCCGCCGCAGGGATATACTCGGCGAGTTTCCTGTATCGTTCGTGAAGCTTGCCCTCATGCCTCTCCAGCAGTTTCAGGGTGAAGGTCAGTCCGAGGATGAGTCGGAGAATCACAATCACATACATCCGGAGTCTCTTGGCTGAGACCTTCACGTCAGGAGCGAAGGTCTTCCAGAACTCGTAGTGAGTCTGTTCGCCGTTCCCAATCTCTTGAAGAGCTTTCTTGAAGACCGGGTTCTTCTCTCGACGACCAAGTGCAAGGTAGACGGAGCGGTCCGCGTACTCGTCCTGAGCAGACTCTGCGGCTAACTTGACCAGTTCGGGATTAAGGGTCTCTTGCAAAGGGCGAAACAGCTACCTGGAAATCCGTAGTCTCTTATTTAGTGATCTTGCCTTTTCAACTGTTAGTCGAGCTCCACGAACACTTCGTCGTTCTCGACCTTCACTTTGTATTTCGTGAGCGGTTTCTCGGCGGGAGGATTCACCGCTTCCCCTGTCAACAGGTTGAACCTGGACAGATGAAGAGGACAAGTAATCTCTTCTCCAATCAGGAATCCTGTCGAAAGATCAGCTTCCTCATGTGTACAGGTCCCGTCCCATGCGTGAAGCTTTCCTTCCAGGTTGACGATCAAGATTCGTCTGCCTTCATGCTCGATTCCCTTCACTGTTCCTGGTGGGAGCTCAGAAAGCGAGCCGACGCGTATCAGCGTTCCCAGAACGTGTTTCCCTACCGGTACTTGTAGTGCCTCTCGAAGAGATCCGCTTCAACAGCCTCCTTCTCAGGCTCCTCCTCAAATTCCGGAAGCAGTTCCACTCTTGGAGGAATCAAACCGCCTCTTCCTGCCCATTTCTCATCTATCAGAAATTGGAGCACAGCTCTCACCGATCTGAGAGGTATGCGTTTTACTGCTGGGTGGAGGAATCCTAGGATAACCATCCTCTGGGCCTCGCTATGAGTCAAACCTCGAGACATTAGATAGAAAATTTGTTCCTCGTCCACCTGGCTCACGGAGCCTGAGTGGGTCGCCTTCACTTCGTTCGTGAAAATCTCAAGCCCAGGGATGGCGTCCGCCCTTGCCTTCTTGCTAAGAATCATCGCATGCTCTGCGAGATAGGAGTTAGAGTTCTTGGCTCCCTCGCTGATCCTGATCATTCCCTTGAAGATAGCGCGAGCACTATCCCTCAACACGCCCCGAGCCAGAACATGCCCGGTAGTGTGTGTTGACTGGTGTGTTAGATCAGTTACAACATCGAACCGTTGTGTCTCGGAGCCGAATACAACCTCAACATCCTCCGCAGTAGACCCGGGACCATCGAGAACACTGTCCATCCTCGAACGCGTGGTCCCACCTCCAAGATGTCCCACTGTCCAGTTTATCCGGGAATCCTTCTGGCCAATTGATCTTCGATTGACCGTCGAGTGAACGTCGCCCTCAAAGTCTTGGAGACTCGCAAAGTTCACCTCTGCGCCTTCGCCGAGATAGATCTCCGTGACCTCACTGTAGAGCGCGGCACCTTGACGTTCCGCGCCTAGTCGTGAGTAGGATTCCTGCAGGAAGTTGACTTTGGTGTTCTCCTCGGCCACAATTATATTGTGAGTGAAAGAGGCTTGTCCATGGGTCTTGAGGAGGACGATGTTTCGAAACGGAATTTTGACGCTAAGTCCTTTGGGAACGTAGAGGAATGTTCCGGCCGTGAAGAATGCATCATTGAGAGCCGCGAACTTGTCATCTCCAGGCGGTATGGCTTTCGTGAAACGGTTTCGGGCGATGTCTGGAAACTTGACCAGAGCCGATGCCATATCTGAGAAGATGATTCCCTCCTTCTCGAGCGCGCCATGCACTTCTGTGCGGACCATCTGAGAATCCACTTGCAGTGCAAGTGTTGGCTCATCCTTCTCCTTCACTAGGTGGGCTATTTCACCAGGAATGGTTCGACTGTTCGACGGGAGTCCAAGCTCGATCGAATCGAGATTGAGCCCTGAGAGGATGTCCACGTATTTCGTGTATAACTGAGATTTCTCGACGGGTAGCTTGTTGAAGTAGTCGAGGGCTACTGAGCGTTCCCGGCTAATTTCTTCGGGTTCAGCGAATCGGCCGGAGACTTCTTTCACCATGCTTTCCGTTGGACTAGCCAGAAAGTTTGGCATG
>WNEZ01047276.1_pt1 | contig 10330 bp, 16 predicted proteins | sample 5400521 | NCBI WGS metagenome assembly WNEZ01 (sample SAMN13153339, study PRJNA577476) | soil metagenome | isolation source: 120 cm saprolite under Douglas fir tree site 2 hole 1 replicate 1 | place: USA:California | collected 2015-04-18
GATGGTCATACGCATACCAATGCTCAGCCGTTTACTGCGTGTAGTGAAGTAAATGGGATGTGGTTTGATGATGTCGAGGTCCGCACCTTCCGTAACTCTGTTTGTATGTACGTGAGGAAACCGTGCCAAGCTTCGGCGTAGCGATCGTCACATATAACGGACCGCTACGCGTTAGCGCGTTGCTCGATTCGCTTCGGCCAAACCGCGAAGCGGTTGACCAGATCGTGATCTTCGAAGATCCGTCTTATCCTGAGGTGAGCCGAAGGCTCGCCGCGCTAGCAAAGGAGCATGGTGTTGCACACAAAGTTCGCCCCGAATGGGGCTGCATGCAAGGGAACGCCGCGTTCGCGATGCAGAACATGGATACGGATATTGTGTGTTTACTCAGCGATGACATCCTACTAACGCCGACGTGTCTCGCTGATCACCGCAAGGTGTGGGAACGCTACTGGTTCTATCCGATCGCGTGCGCGCAGATTCCGTATTGGGGAAACTGGAGCGACTTGATCAACCTTGGCCTAACGCAGACGCAGGATGCGTTCTACAGCGAATGGCCGAACTACATCAAACGCATACCACGGAACAAGTTCTGGGATCATGATGGATATCCTCGTTTGTATGTTAATGTGCATGGCAGCGGCTTTAGCCTGCGTCGGGATGTGTATAGATCTGTCGGTGGGTTCAGCCCTCAACACTGGAGTTACGACGAGGATATTGCAGCTCGTATTTGGCTTAAATCTCCTTGCGTTGTTGTTGCTGTTCCTGGGAGTCCCTTCGTGCACTTCGGCGGAGCGAGCCAATGTGGGAACGAACATCCCGACACACAGTACCACACCCTAGATGCGTGGATCGAAGCGTGGGGCGCGGACAAGTCTGCGATACACGCACAGATCCGCGAGCGGATGAATGAGCGAGCATACATAGATGGTTACTTTCGGCGTTCCTAGCGGCATTGGCGACGTCAGTTGGGCATACTCGAAGCTCGTACATACGGGTAAGCAAATCTACGAGGTAGCGGATGGCTGGCCACATCGTACCGTTCCGTTCCTTGAACTACTTCCGGGCGTGGCCAGGACGAGTTATGGTCCTTTTAACTTCCATGATATCGTCGCGTTCGAGCAAACGCACGGGTATCACCCGAATGGCGAATGGAGTTCAATCGGTGAAAAAGGATTCGGTCGAACACTCATCGAACCTAATCGCTGGCTCGAGATGGGACATCGACTCGAGGAATGGTTGCCCGATCTGCCATGCGATTTTCATTACCCTATCAATGTCTCAGCAAATGATGCAACAAAGGCAGTCGACCGGCTTAAGCATCTTAAGCGACCGATCACCGGGATTAGCGCCGCGAGCTATCGCGGGAGCGAAGCTTGGAAAACATGGGGATACGCCGAGTGGTCGCAGTTTCTCAAAGCTTGGCATGCCGAAGTTGGCGGTACTATTCTGCTACTTGGTGGTTTTTGGGATGATCTTACCGATACTTTGGCTGATGACGGGTATGATTCGCTTGTTGGTAAGACTTCGGTTGGCACGATCGTCGAGGTGCTTCGTCTTCTTGACTACTACATTGGCTTTTCAAGCGGGCTTGGAGTGCTTCGGACGGTAATGCACAAGAACGCCCTAATGCTCTGGCCCGATTTCCAAGCGGAGCTATCGACATCGTGGGCTCCACCGGAGATGCTCGAGCAAGGAACGTATATGGCGCAGCTCTGGCGGGATCCGGAGCTTGTAGCGAAGCGCGCACGGCTCTGGCTTCGAAGGATGTCATGAGTGAACGACATTCTCGACTCGCTAGACAAATTCACGAAGGTACTCGGCCCGATCGGGATATTTGTTATCCTGTTCGTGCTTGCGTACTGGCGATACGGGCAGAAGAAGAACGGACTACCGATGGCGCAATGGCATGTGGAAAATCGAGACAGGTTAATTCGCATTGAAGAGAAGTCAGTAGTTGCGGTAGCACAGCAGGAACGCATAGTTACTATCCTCGAGAGAATCGAAGCAAGACTGAACAGGCGGAGGAACTAATGCCAGCATTTGCGATACCGTTAATCATCCAGGGAGGCGAGGCGTTGGTCGTCGGACTTCTCGCTTTCTTCGGTGCACACCAGGCCGGAGCCGATTGGCAATCTTCGATTATCGCTGGCGCTTCGGCAGCGGTTGGGAAGGTACTGCCTAAGCAAATCGTGGGAGGAAATAAGAATGCCAAGCCGAGTTAAGTTGCTCAATGCTGGTGCCGCGGGTTCCACCGGAACCCCGTTTAAGATTGGGATGGGAGCGCCACCGTACTCGATTCGCGTGACCGGCGGCTTTACGAACGGCGCGGGTCCCGTAGGGACCAATGGCGTCGATATCGAAACGAGTCCGAATCTTAGTCCGGTACTACCGGTGCCGACCGCGGCGGAGATCGCGGCTGCGAACTGGGACCGAGCAATCGGAATCGTCGGTGGTGAGAACGAAGTCGAGACGCAGACAGGTGAACTTGTCGATCTGCATGATAGGGCGAATTGCGTGATTCAATACTACTGCAAGTGGGTCCGGGCAAAGCTCGGATCGGGTGCAGTCGGAACCGCAACCGTGTACATTGAAATGCCGCGATGAGCCGAGCAATCGAAGATCTCGAACCAGATACGCGAGCGAAGTGCGTTGCGTTATTGCAGGCGTGTAGCAACGCCGGGTTTCCGCTGCTCGTCGTGGCAACGTATCGGAGTTTCGAAGAGCAGGAAGCTCTGTACGCCAAAGGCCGAAGCCGGCCCGGTCCTATGGTGACACACGCGCGCGCGGGCGACAGTTGGCATAACTACCGCCGGGCGTTCGATGTGTGCTTCCTGTTGTCCGATGGGAAGATAAGCTGGACAGGACCGTGGAGTGATGTCGCAGAGATCGGCAGATCTATCGGCCTAACCTGGGGCGGTGATTGGCAAGCTGGAAAGCAAGATCGACCACACTTCGAATATCATCCAGGGATGTCGCTTGAGGAAGCTAAAGCCAAGGCGTACATTCCGAAGGTAATACAAGCGTGAGTATTCCGACAGCAGAACCATCGCCGCGCTTGCGCGTAGGTGAGCAGGTCGCCGCGTGGACGAAGCGGTTGAGTGATTACGTCGATCGGAATCTCCGAAGCTTGATATTGATTCCGGTTACGATTACGCTCGCCAGTGGTCTGAATAATAACATCGACTCGAAAGCGGCGTTGCTGTTGCGCGTAGTCGGGCCAAGAGTTCTGCGAATAACCGAATCCTGACGACAACAGGTGCGAACGTCGTAACGCTTGGATCATCGCTTGCGCTATTCGTATACGAGAAAACTCGGTGGATTCTGCTCAGTGCAAGCAACACCGGAGGTGGCACTGCACTCGACCCAGGTACGTTCCTCCTCGAAGGTTATAACTACGTCGGTGATGGAACTGCGGACTACGGCGGTGGCATAACTGGGGATCGGATAATCCTCGGCCAGCGCGTCGGTGACACACTCACGACGCGGCCCGGTGCGAACGGCGTTATCATAGCATATCCATTCTTGATCTGTCGAACGGGGAATATAGATAAGCTGTTTGTTGAGGTGACTAGCGGCGCCTCCGCTGGTCTCACGTGTCGCGTTGCGATTTACAACATGGCTTCGCAGACCCGATTCTTCCCAACGAGTAAGATATTCGATTCGGGTGCCGTGGATAATAGCACAACGGGGATCAAGACGATTACAACTGGTGGTTTTGCAGCGACGAAGGGAACAGCGTACTGGCTCGCATTCAATTTTAACGGAGCACAGAGCCTACGTGCGATGTCTGCAGGCGCGTCATACGGCTGGGGCACGAACGTAGGCGTGGGTGCGACAATAGCTTCGCTTAATGGGTTGTCGATCACGCCGGGATTCGGCTCGGGAACTGCGTTCCCAGATCCGTTTCCAACGGCGACTGCAACAGGCTTCGGTGGGACGCTGTACGTTGCGACGGCGTCGTTTAGTACATAGCTATGGCAACACGCAAGGTCGACGTCTATGAAAACGGGAAGCGTGTCGTTCGGCACGTCTTCTATGGGAAAGATGCGAAGGAAGCGAAGCATCTCGAGCGATCACATGTCAAGGCTGACCGATTCCTGAAAGCGGCAATACGCACGGGTTTGTTCAAGGGAATTGAACTCGAGACGAAGCGACCGAAGAAGAGCTAATGCCGCGTGTTGACATAGATCCGAAGAACGCATTATTCTTACGTGCGGTGCAGCAGAGCATGCCGTGGCTCTTGCGGCTGGCAGGGTCCGAACCTATATCCGGGGGCGTGGCCGAAATGGCTGCGCAGCGAACCGAAGCTCCGAATAAACCGCTCGACTGGGGTCAGATCGCACTCGCAGCGAGCATGTGCGTGCCGCTTGCGGTTTTATCTAAAATCGGCAAAGTAGGTAAGGTTGCGAAGGCAGTAAAACTAGCATCAGAAGCAAAGACCGCTGAGGAAGTTACGAAGCGCGTGGCGAAATTCGTGGATCCAAGTGATCCGCTCGGAACTACACGGCATCTGTTGAATGAGTACGACTGGAAACCAACGAAGGGATATCTGTCTCGGACAGAGCGCGAGACGCTTGAAGGTACACCGAGTGGCGCCGCGAAGCTAGCGGAATACGAACGCAATATGCATCGCATGAGCAATTTAGGCAAAGCCGCTGCGGCATTCGATGAAGTCGAAACCGTGCTGCCCACGAAGGCAGTTCACTACCGAGCAAAGTTGAACAAGTTGCTCGTTACCGACCTACAGGCGAGCGGCGCGGGTGTCTCGCTCGAAAAGGGTGGCGAGTCGAAGGGCGTTCCGACGAAGATTGTATCAGGGCTACAGGAGCTGCTCGAACAGTATGAAAAGGACCTAACCGCAGCTGGACACAAATAATGCCGAGCTTCTTCATGTATAGCGACACCGGCGATGGCGCATTCGTTATGCGCCGCCTTCAGAAAGAAGGGCATCGTGTCAAGATGTACACGCATGACAAGACCGCGAAGGATGTGTACCGTGGACTTGTCCCGCTATCGTACTCTCCCTCTCCCGCGAAGGGAGATGTCGTATTGTTTGACATGGTCAAACATGGTGCTAAGGCTGACGCCTTTCGACGCTCTGGATTCAAGGTTGTCGGGGCATCGAAGTTCGCAGACGCGATCGAGATAAATCGCCCGGCTGGCGCCGATGTGATGCGAAAGATCGGTATCCGCGTGCCGGAGACCGAGGTTTTCAAAACCCTGTCTGCAGGGCAGAAGTTTCTAGAAAAGCAAGAAGGCACGTGGTATTACAAGCCGAGTGGGAATCTGCATTGCGCGACGACGTATAATGCGGAGCCGAAGATGCTTTCGCGATATCTCGAATGGACCAAGCCGCACCCGCCGGAACAGTTCGAGCTACAGAAGAAAATGGAAGGAACGGAAATCTCACTCGAAGGGTGGTTTGATGGGAGCCGGTGGGTCTGGCCGTTTAACTCTACTGTCGAAGATAAGAAACTCATGGCCGGGGATCTCGGTCCCCGAACCGGGTGTATGGCGAACATCGTGTGGGCATACGAAGATTCGCGACCCACGTTGGCGTTGAAAACCTTGACGCGGCTTGCGCCGTTTCTCGAAGCAGCGGGCCACGTTGGCCCGATCGACATCAACATCATGCTCGACAAAGAAGGTACACCGTATGGGCTTGAGTGGACACCAAGGTTTGGATACGACGCGTTACAGGCCCTGTGCCTGCTCCTGCAAGGCGATCTGGGTTATCAGCTTGCGAGATTCGCCTCCGGACAGCTGGAAGGTTTTGACGTCCGGACCGATGCGTATGCACTCACGATCAATGTGTCTGTCCCGCCATATCCAAACCACGAGTACGCAGAGCGAGAGGCCAAGGGCCTTCCAGTTGACCCGAGACTGGTGACAGATGCAGGCGTATATCCGCGAGATCTGATGATCCAAGACGGTAAGCCAGTTGTTGCCGGGGCTGATGGGAGCGTTGCGACCATCGGGGCGGTGGGTCCGGACGCAGCGTTGCTGCGAAGCGAGGTGAGAGAGAAGGCGAGCAAGTACGCCATACCAATGGCACAGTATCGAATAGATCCTGTTTCACGGTTTGAAAACGTGCTCACCGCCCTCGAGTCGTTTTCGTATGATATGCCCGCAGTTCGAACTATCGACACGCCGGAACGGCCGATGCCGAGGTATGAGGAACCGCGGGGCAACCCCGCTTCGCGAATGGTTGCGGGGGATAACGATAAGCCGCGCGCTAGCGCGGTGCTGCCAAGCAGCCCTCCTGTGATGCAAGATAGCCCGACGGCGAGTATATGAGAATACCGAATACACAAAGCGGAACTGCGCCGGCGTCGTTCAATTACGGTGGTGGTCCGACGCAGATTTTCGTAAACAACAAGGACGCGACGAATTCGCTAACGCTCAAGATAAATAGCGATACAGGCGCAATGACAATCGAAGCAGGAGGAAAACGCGGCGTCCGCATCAACGGCGGTATATACACCGTGGTGCTCGGTGGAACTGCAACGTTCGAGGTAACCACATTCTGATATGGCAGGCGTAGGTGGGACACCGACGAGCTCGGGAACTGGGTCTGGCGGCGGTCAGGGACCGAAGGGCGATAAGGGAGATCCTGGAGCACAGGGCATTCCTGGCTTATCGGGAGACGATAGCGAAGACAGCATGTTTCCAGGACCGCCAGGGATACCGGGACTTCCTGGTATCGCTGGAGTTCTTGGTCCGCCCGGATTCGATGGGGATGACTCGTCCGATCCTTTGTCACTATTTCCTACACCAAATTCGACTCTTGGAACAGGGGTTCCGACCCGGGTAGTATTCTGGTTAACGTCGACGCAGTTGGGGAGCGATGTAAACTTGTTTTGGGACAACACAAATAAGCGGTTACAGATAGGTCCAGTTGCTGCTACATCTGTTCTCCATGTCTCCACTTCTGGCGCCGACAGTGCGATTTTCAATGATGCTTATGGATCAGGCGTAACTCCACTGTTTTCTGGGCGCCATGCCGGAGGCACAGCAACAACTACAACAGCAACGGCCGCAAATCAGGGACTCGCGCAACTTGAAGGCTACTGCTCGTGGCACGCGGATTCAGTTCCTAACAACTCCGGTTACCACATTAACCCTGACTGAACGGATGCGTATTGGTTCTAACGGTAATGTTGGCATCGGCGGCACCACACTCACTGCTCTATTCAATGTTGGCAGTAGCGACCAGTTTCAGGTAGCTTCGTCAGGTAACGTCACGGGGCAGAATATTACCGGCCTTGGAAACACGCATGCCTTCGGCGGCGTGGCGGGCTCCGGCGATGTGACCGTGACCTATGGTCAGGGCACGACGGGGTTCGACAATTGCACGCTCCGAGTGCGAAGTGCAAATGGGCTCTCGTCGGTTCACCCGACATTATTTTTGAACCGTAACGGCACGGACTTCGCTTCGCTCTTTACCGATGGTACGGACCTCTTCTTTGAGTACCCTGGCGTTCTACGCTTTCGCGCGGGAGTTAATGGTACGGCAAGATTCATCCTCAGCGCGACCGGAACAGTGCAGACGTACAACAACATTGTAACCGTTTCTAACGGCGTCCCGTCGGAGTACGCGAAAGTAGATTCTACAACTCAAGCAGCCAATATCGGGCAGACGTTACTGTACGCGGTACCAGCGTCTGGTGCTGGACTGTATCGTGTGTCGGCATATGTAGTGGTAACGCGCCAAGCGACTACAAGTTCAACAATGCCGAAAGTGCAAATCGATTGGACAGACTCAGACTCTAATACGGCAGTTGGCCCGTTCGACATTACCTTGTCCAGCACAGCGGTTAATCCGGCTGCTGGCGCAAACTCTGTTGGCCAGAACTTGTTGACGACTGATACCGGCACAACAGCTGGTACTGCGATAATCAGCGCGCGCCAGTCAACGAATATCAATTATCGGACAACTGGATATGCTTCAGTCGGTGCAACGACGATGCAGTATGCTGTACACGTAAAACTGGAAGCGCTGTAGAAACACAAAGGAGAAGACATGGCTGCTAACAAGATCATTCTTCTTCCCCAAGTCGCATTGACCACAACCATCACGAACATCTATAGCCCAGGTACGACGACCGGGGGCACTGGTGTGCCATCGACTATCGCGAACCTAGCTTACATCATCAGAAAGGTTCGCGTGGTTAACACAACTGCTGCGCAAATTTTCGTAGCGCTGTGGAAACAGGTTACGATTGGTGCGTCACCTGTGGCTGGGAAAGAGGTTATCTGGGCTGGTACGGCGACGCTCTTGGTTCTTGATGCTGGCAAAGGTGCTACGGTTCCGGCTAACGGGTTCCTGGAGTCCGTAGACATACTGCGCCTCGACGCATCCGAAACCGACAAATTCCTGGTCGGTGGCGCCAGTGCAACCGGCTTGACAATCAGCGCCGAAGCTGAGATTACCATAGCCTAGCATGGATCCGATCTTCGGTCACGGTAGCAAGAACCGCGCAGCGAGTCCGAACTATGACATGAACCGGCAGGTTCATGATTCGTGGATCAATTGTAATGTCTGCGGATTCACGATTCCGACAGGTGAGGCGGTCGTGCATTACCGCAAGGGAAAGCTCGTCTGCACGCAATGCGATGACCAGATGACTAACGTCGATCTACAACCGTCGGCGAATCGGCCGCTTCAGGAGCGAATACAGAATAGTCCGCAACGGGTGAACGACTGATGATCTCATTCGACGCAATGCAGTCGGAGGTTATCTCGCGGTTGGGCAACCGGAGTGATATACAGGCGCGTTCCGTGAGGTGGATCAACCAAGCATTTCTCGAGTTGATCCTGCTCCCGCGGTTTTCATTTTTTGAACTAGACCTCACGACTTCATTCAACACAGTCGCCGGGACGCGAGTGTACAATATAACGGACTGGGTTGGGCTATCGCCACCTGCTACTGCAGGTTCGACAGATAGCCTGTGGTACATTCTAGATATATCCGACTTTACGAACAACCGGAAGCTTGCGCGAACGCATTGGCACGTGCTTGATCGCATCGGATATAACCCCCAGATTTCAGGGCAGCCAACGCGATATGCACGCTTCGGGAACGCAGTTCAGCTTGATCCTGTGCCTGATGGTGTATTCGCAATGACCGTGCGGTACCGAAATCGTCCAATGGATCTGCAGAGCGGTAGCACATTCGTGGGCCTAGGTTCAGAATGGGAAGAAGTCATCGAGACAATGGCGACGATCAAGGGCTTTGAAGCACTCGACCAGCGGGCGAAAGCTGGGGAGCTTCGATCGTTGCTCGAACCGATGATGTCGATTCGCCAGGATGTTCCGACCCAGGAAGATATGGATGCCGAGATCACGATTGCCCCGATTCCGATGGGTAACTACTACGCAGGATAGGAGAACCGATGGCAGATCTATCGACGCTCGACGCAACATCCCCAGCGGATGTCGACCTTGTCTCGCAAGGTGCTGCGCGAATCCGGGAGACACGGGATCAAACGAAGAATAGCTTCGGTCTGGGCTCAGGAGCTGGCGGGACGTTCGCGGAGCATTATCTGAGCGGTCCGCACAAGTTTGGACTCGGGAGCACGGCAGGTCGGCCCGCAGCGGGCAATGCGGGTCGGCTCTATCTGAACACCGACGGTGGTACGCACCTAGATTTCGACAACGGTGTCGCGTGGGCCGCGCTTGCGGGTGGGATCTTCGGGAGTAACGCGAAAGGCACGACGGCGATCACCAGTTCGAGCGCGCTAACTACGAGTTTCGTAACGTACCTCGGGCCTAGCGGAATCACGTTGGCGACAAACCAATGGCTTTTCGCCATCGCGACACCATTTCTTCAAGTTGGCGCAAGCAGCACCGTGCAGGTGCAATTCTTGCTGGACGGTGTTACTGTTGTTGGGAACGCCGGGCTACCGTTTAATATATCGACGACAGGCCCTTGGACGCTTTGGGCAGTGGTGACTGGCCTCGCGGCGGGAGCACATACGATCGCGTTGCAAGCAACAGCGAGTCCAGCGACAAGCAGCATCGGGGCTCGGACGATGTTGACGCTAGCACTGTAATGCCCGTAACACCACAGCGCGTACACAAGCCCATGCCCCTTCGGGGCCGGTATACGGCCCTGCCTGGCGATGCATTGGGCAATGACTTCGCACCAGATTGTTTGAATGTTCGATTTCGGTTCGGCGAAGTCCGGCCGACGCCGGGTCGCGACATACTCGCCGGACCTGCGGTAAACGAGCAGGTTTTGTGGATAGGGCAATTCGCGCAGCTCGACGGGACTGTATGGGCGATGATGCTTACACAGACAAAGTTGTTCCGCTGGGGAGCTCTGCT
>WNEZ01006402.1_pt1 | contig 10329 bp, 13 predicted proteins | sample 5400521 | NCBI WGS metagenome assembly WNEZ01 (sample SAMN13153339, study PRJNA577476) | soil metagenome | isolation source: 120 cm saprolite under Douglas fir tree site 2 hole 1 replicate 1 | place: USA:California | collected 2015-04-18
CGGCAGCCCTTGGGCGTTGCCGTCGTCGGCGGGCTCCTGACTTCGCAACTCCTCACGCTGTATATCACCCCCGTCATCTATCTCTTCTTGGAGAGCATGCGCCGCAACCTGTCGGGCTCACAAAAGCGCGGCCGGGACGTTCGACCGGTAGCAGCCCAGGCAGCAGAATAAATCCGCGTCGGCTTCGGGATCGTCTGCGAGACCCTCCGGCGTGCGAGGCGAGCGCGCCTATGAGCCTTGGGCTGTCCTCAAGGTGATAAAGCTACCGGGACCAAGCCGGTCCGTAGCTCTGTTCCGCGAATCCCGACGTGACGGGGGTTCGATGCGGGTCGATACCGTCGAAAGAAGATTTTTGACGATTCGGCGCGTCAGACACCAACCTTCCAGCCGTCCCTTTTGCCTGTCATTCTACGCTGGAGCCCTACGCTCCGATTCTTGTTGTTGCGCTCGCCCGATCCTGGGCCTTTTTAATCGTCCCCGACATTCGACCGCGTTGGGCGGTTGCGAGCTACGGGGCGACGGTGCGGACAGTTTCTCCTAAATCGGAAGCGGCTTCGCGCGGCGTCCGGATGCTGCGCACGGCTATGGGGCCTGCGATCACGGCCTGGCTGGAAGACCCGGCAGTTGTCGAGGTCATGCTTAATCCTGACGGTCGCCTGTGGATCGATCGCCTCGCCGAGGGCCTTGCTGACACCGGAAAGCGATTATCGGCGGAAGACGGCGAGCGCATCGTGCGTCTCGTCGCCCACCATGTCGGCGCCGAGGTGCATCCTGGATCGCCGCGGGTTTCCGCCGAACTGCCGGAGACCGGAGAGCGTTTCGAAGGCCTGATCCCGCCGATCGTTGCATCGCCTGCCTTTGCGATCCGCAAGCCGGCTGTCGCCATCTTCACCCTCGGAGACTATGCCTCCGTTGGCATCATGACGACCGCGCAGGCAGAAATCCTCCGCGACTCGGTTGCACAACGCCAAAACGTTCTGGTTGCCGGCGGGACGTCGACCGGCAAGACGACGCTTGTCAACGCGCTTCTCGCCGAGGTGGCGTGGACGGCCGACCGCGTCGTTCTGATCGAGGATACCCGCGAGCTTCAGTGCCAGGCGCCAAACCTGGTCGCGCTGCGCACCAAGGATGGCATCGCTTCGTTGTCGGATCTGGTGCGCTCATCGCTGCGGCTGCGCCCCGATCGCATTCCAATAGGCGAAGTCCGCGGCGCCGAGGCGTTGGATCTTCTGAAGGCCTGGGGGACCGGCCATCCGGGCGGGATCGGCACGATCCACGCCGGATCGGCCATCGGCGCGTTGCGGCGGCTCGAACAGCTCATCCAGGAGGCGGTCGTCACCGTACCACGGGCGCTGATCGCGGAAACCATCAACCTCATCGCAGTCTTGGCGGGGCGCGGCGCCGAACGCAGGTTGGTCGAGCTTGCTGTCGTCAAAGGCCTGGAGTCTGGCGGCGACTACGTCCTTGTGCCGGCGGCCAAGCGCACATCCAAGGGAGGCCGCCCATGATGGCGAGGACGGCGCGCGCCCGCACCAGAATTACGGCTGTGTTGGCAGTCGTGGGCCTGTTGGTAGCAACCGCCCCGGCGCTCGCAGCCGGCTCGAACATGCCGTGGGAACAGCCGCTCCAGCAAATCCTTCAGTCGATCGAGGGGCCGGTCACCAAGATCATCGCGGTGATCATCATCATCGTGACCGGTCTGTCGCTCGCCTTCGGCGATGCCGGCGGCGGCTTCCGGCGTCTCATCCAGATCGTGTTCGGGCTGTCGATCGCGTTCGCGGCGTCGTCCTTCTTTCTGTCCTTCTTCTCGTTCGGCGGCGGAGCGCTGATCTGATGGCACAGGTTGTCAGCCAAGAACCGATCCCGGGTTTCGAAGCGCCGGTCCACCGGGCCCTCACCGAACCGATCCTGCTCGCCGGGGCGCCGCGTGCGGTCGCCATCCTCAACGGCACGGTGTCGGCTGCCATCGGGCTCGGCCTTCGCCTGTGGATCGCCGGGCTCGTGCTGTGGGCGCTCGGCCACATGGCCGCGGTCTGGGCCGCGAAGCGCGACCCCCTGTTCGTCGAGGTAGTGCGCCGGCACGTGCGCTATCCGGCTCATCTCGGTTCGTGAGGTGACGTGATGTTCAATCTCGCCGAATATCGCAACAAGCCGCACAGCCTTGCGGATTTCCTGCCGTGGGCGGCGCTGGTCGCTGACGGCATCGTCCTTAACAAGGATGGCAGCCTCCAGCGCACAGCGCGCTTTCGGGGACCGGACCTCGATAGTGCCACGCCGGCCGAACTGATCGGCGTCACGGCGCGGCTCAACAACGCGCTGCGCCGCCTTGGATCGGGCTGGGCGATCTTCGTCGAAGCGAGCCGCCATTCAGCCCAGGACTATCCGGCAAGCCAATTCCCGGATCCGGTTTCTTCACTGGTCGATGCCGAGCGTGCAGCCCAATTCGAGGAGGAAGGAGCCCATTTCGAGAGCGCCTATTACCTCACGTTCGTATTCCTGCCACCGGCCGAGGAGGCAGCGCGGGCAGAATCCTTCCTCTACGAGGGCCGCGTCGACGGCGGAAGCGTCGACGCGCACCAGATACTCAAGGGCTTTGTCGACCGGACCGACAGGGTGCTGCAGCTCATCGAGGGCTTTGTGCCGGAAGCTGCATGGCTTTCGGACGCCGAGACGCTGACCTACCTGCATTCGTGCATCTCGACGAGGCGTCACCGCGTCCGCGTCCCCGAAGTGCCGATGTATCTCGATGCCATCCTGGTCGATGAGCCGCTGGTCGGGGGTCTCGCGCCTCGGCTCGGCAAGGCACACCTGCGAACCCTGACCGTGATGGGCTTCCCGTCGGTCACGTATCCGGGAATCCTCGACGATCTCAATCGTCTGGCCATTCCGTACCGCTGGTCGACCCGCGCCATTGCGCTTGACAAGAACGATGCCACCCGGGTCTTGACCCGCATTCGCCGTCAATGGTTCGCCAAGCGCAAGTCGGTGGCGGCGATCCTCAAGGAGGTGATGACCAACGAGGCCTCAGCCCTCCTCGATACCGATGCCCATAACAAAGCGCTCGATGCTGACGCAGCGCTCCAGGAGCTTGGCTCCGACCTGATCGGGCAAGCCTACGTCACCGCGACCGTCACGGTGTGGGACGAGGACGCGCGCGTTGCGGACGAAAGGCTCCGGCTGGTCGAGAAGGTGATCCAGGGCCGGGACTTCACCTGCATCGCCGAGACCGTGAACGCCGTCGAAGCCTGGCTCGGCAGCTTGCCGGGCCATGTCTACGCCAATGTCCGCCAGCCGCCGGTGTCGACCCTCAATCTCGCCCACATGATGCCGCTCTCCGCGGTGTGGGCCGGACCCGAACGCAACGAACATCTTGACGGCCCGCCGCTCCTGTTCGCCAAGACCGACGGGGCGACGCCGTTTAGGCTGTCGCTCCATGTCGGCGATGTCGGGCACACCCTCGTGGTTGGCCCGACCGGCGCTGGCAAGAGCGTGCTGCTCGCGCTTCTGGCGTTGCAGTTCCGCCGTTACCCCGGCGCCCGGATCTTCGCCTTCGACTTCGGCGGTTCGATCCGGGCGGCAGCGCTCGGCATGGCAGGCGACTGGCACGACCTCGGCGGCGCGCTGTCAGACGACGCCATGGAGCCCGTCGCGCTGCAGCCGCTCGCTGCGATCGATGATGCGGGCGAACGCGCATGGGCTGCCCAATGGGTGGCGGCAATTCTCGCCCGCGAAGGCGTGACGGTCACGCCCGAGGCCAAGGAGCACCTGTGGTCGGCATTGGGCTCACTTGCGAGCGCTCCTATACCTGAACGCACACTCTTTGGTCTTTCGGTCCTTCTTCAGTCCAGTGCGCTGAAGCAGGCGCTGCAGCCCTATTGCGTCGGGGGCCCGTGGGGCCGGCTCCTAGATGCCGAAGCCGAGCACCTCGGCGAGACCAGCGTCCAGGCCTTCGAGACCGAAGGGCTCATCGGCACCGGCGCGGCTCCCGCCGTGCTCGCGTACCTGTTCCACCGTGTCGAGGGCCGGCTCGACGGCAGCGCCACCCTGCTGATCGTTGATGAGGGCTGGCTCGCCCTCGACGATCCGACCTTCGGGGCGCAGCTGCGCGAGTGGCTCAAGACGCTGCGCAAGAAGAACGCGAGCGTCGTGTTCGCTACCCAGTCGCTCGCCGACATCGAGACCAGCGCCATCGCGGCTGCCATCGTGGAGAGCTGTCCGACCCGGCTGTTTCTGCCCAACGATCGCGCCATCGAACCGCAGATCACGAGCATTTACCGCCGTTTCGGTCTCAACGATCGCCAGATCGAGATCCTCGCTCGGGCAACCCCAAAGCGCGACTACTACTGCCAGTCCCGGCGCGGCAATCGCTTGTTCGAGCTCGGCTTGGGCGAGGTCGCCCTCGCCTTCACGGCCGCCTCCTCCAAGGCCGATCAGGCCGCCATTGCGGATGCGCTCGCCAGTCACGGCCGCGCCGGCTTCGCCACCGCATGGCTCCGCCACAAGGGCCTCGACTGGGCCGTCGAATTGCTTGAGCCCGCAGCTGCACCCGATGCGGCGGCGGCGTCCGAGGATACCAGCTCATGACCCGCTCGTGCATCCGGCCCATTCTGATCGGCGTGGCTCTGACCTTCGCTTCAGGGCCGGCCGCAGGGCAGACCGTCGTCTATGACCCCTCCAACTATGCCCAGAACGTGCTGCAGGCCGCTCGCGCACTGCAGCAGATCAACAACCAGGTCACAAGTCTTCAGAATCAGACCCAGATGCTGCTCAATCAGGTGCGGAACCTGACCAGCCTGCCTTATTCCTCCCTGCAGACGATCGACCAGTCGATCGTGCGCACCCAGCAGCTTCTCAATCAGGCGCAGCGTATCGCCTACGACATCAACCAGATCGATCAGGCGTTCGGGCGTTCCTATCCGCAGACCTACCCGGTCTCGACCTCGTCACAACAGCTCGCCGGCGATGCGCAGACCCGCTGGCAGAACGCGCTTGCCGCCTATCAGGACGCGCTGCGCGTCCAGGCCGGAATCGTGCAGGGGCTCGAAACCTCCCGATCCCAGACCAGCGGACTGCTCTCTTCCAGCCAGTCGGCCACCGGCCTCCTTCAAGCGAGCCAGGCCGGCAATCAGCTGATCGGCCTGCAGACACGGCAGCTCCTCGATCTGACCGCGCTGATCGCGGCGCAATCTCGCGCCCAGAGCCTGGACGGCGCCCGCCTCGCTGCCAACCAGGAGCAGGGCCGCACGCAGCTCAATCAGTTTCTAACCGCCGGCCGGGGCTATCAGCCACAGACCGTCCAGATGTTTCATCAGTGAGGACTTAATGAATACCGGGGTCATCGATCGGTTCACCGAGGTCTTCACGCGCTACATCGATACAGGCTTTGGCCTGCTCGGCGGCGAGGTTGCGTTTCTGGCCTCGACCCTCATCGCTCTCGACGTGACAATCGCGGGTCTGTTCTGGGCCTGGGGCACCGATGAGGATGTGCTTGCCCACCTCATCAAGAAAACCCTCTACGTCGGCTTCTTCGCCTTCCTGATCGGCAACTTCAACGGCCTCGCCAAGGTCGTGTTCAACTCGTTCTCGGGCCTTGGCCTGAAGGCTGCTGGCTCGGGTCTGACGGCCGACCAGTTCCTGCAGCCGGGCCGGCTCGCTCAGGTCGGGATCGATGCCGGCAGGCCGATCCTGCAGGCCGCAAGCGGGCTTCTGGGCTACGTCTCGTTCTTTCAGAACTTCGTGCAGATCTTCGTGCTGCTCGTCGCCTGGCTCATTGTCCTGGTGGCGTTCTTCATCCTGGCAATCCAGCTTTTCGTGACCCTGATCGAGTTCAAGCTTACGACCCTTGCGGGCTTCGTCCTGGTGCCCTTCGGCCTCTTCGGCCGGACGGCGTTTCTGGCTGAACGGGTTCTTGGCAACGTCGTCGCTTCAGGCGTCAAGGTGCTGGTGCTTGCCGTCATCGTCGGAATCGGCACCACCTTGTTTGGCGAATTCACGCAAGGCTTTGGCGGCAACCAGCCATCCCTCGACGATGTGCTCGCCCTGGTGCTGGCCGCGCTCTCCCTTCTCGGCCTCGGCATCTTCGGCCCCAGCATCGCGACCGGATTGACGGCTGGCGCACCGCAGCTTGGCGCCGGTGCTGCGGTCGGCACTGCATTCGCGGCCGGCGGGATCGGCGTCGCCGGCGCCGCAACCCTGCGCGCCAGCGCCGGCGCACTGGCCGGCGCCGCCCGGGGCGTCTCTTCGGTCATCTCCGGCAGGGCGTTTTCGTCCAATGCCGGTGGTGGTGGCGGGTCTGCCAGCGGCTCCAGCGGTCCGCCCGCATGGGCACGCCGGATGCGCCGCCAGCAGGCCATGAGCCAGGGGATTTCCGCGGCGGTCCACGCCATCCGATCCGGCGATCACGGCGGAGCATCCACCTCTGTCAGCCTGAAAGAGGAGGACCGCTGATGCTGTTCCGTCGCCCTTCGGTCCGCTATGGCCGCGCCCCTGAGCCGGAGACGCCCTACCAGAAGGCCGCGCAGGCCTGGGACGAGCGCATCGGTGCAGCTCGCGTCCAGGCCCGCAACTGGCGGCTGATCGCCTTCGGCAACCTGTTCCTTGCCGCGGCTCTTGCCGGCGGCCTGATCTGGCAGGCGGCGCGCGGCACCGTCACGCCCTGGGTGGTCGAGGTCGACAAGCTCGGCCAGGCCCAGGCCGTCTCGCCAGCGATCGCAGACTACCGGCCGACCGATCCCCAGATCGCCTGGCATCTGGCGCGGTTCATCGAGAATGTCCGCTCGCTTCCGGCAGACCCGGTCATCGTCCGCCAGAACTGGCTTTCGGCCTACGACTTCATCACCGACAAGGGCGCAGTCGCCCTCAACGACTATGCCCGCGCCAGCGACCCATTCGGCAAGCTCGGGAAAATCCAGGTCGCGGTCGACATCTCGAGCGTGATCCGCGCCTCAAATGACAGCTTCCGGGTTGCCTGGATCGAACGCCGCTATGAGAACGCGAGCCTCGCCGCGACCGAGCGATGGACCGCCATCCTGACGATCGTCTTCGATACCCCGCACGACGCGGAGCGGCTGCGCAAGAATCCCCTCGGCGTGTTCGTCCACGCCATCAACTGGTCGAAGGAGCTGGGCTGATGCGCTCGCGGTCTTTAGGATTCATGCTGCTGATCTCTACGGCGCTGACCGGCTGTGCTACGTTCAAGCCGCCGCTGATCAGCTACGATGATGAGCAGCCTGCTGTCTTGCAGTCTGATCCTCCCAAGCCCGTACAGGTCGTCGAGCTGCCGAAGCCGCTGCCCTTGCCCGGCCAGCTTAAGCCGTTGCCGGGCGCACGATCGGCGCCCGAGCCGCGCGATCCCCGCCAGCGTGTCGATCTCGCGAACGCCGCGGCCCGGGTTCAGCCGAGCCGGAGCGGCTACGTCAATGCCGTGCAAGTGTTTCCGTTCACCGAGGGAGCCCTCTACCAAGTCTATGCCGCGCCCGGACAGGTGACCGACGTCGCCCTCCAAGAGGGCGAGCAGCTGGTCGGCTCCGGTCCCGTTGCAGCCGGCGACACGGTGCGGTGGATTATCGGTGATACCGAGAGCGGGCCCGCCAATGCCAAGAGAGTTCACATCCTTGTCAAGCCGACCCGGCCCGACATCGTCACCAATCTGGTCATCAACACCGACCGCCGCACCTATCACATGGAGCTGCGCTCAACCGAGAAGACCTACATAGCCTCGGTGTCGTGGATCTATGCCCAGGACCAGATCATCGCGCTCCGCCGCCAAAATGCTGCCGCCGATGCCGCGATGCCTGTCGACGCTGGCCTCGACATCGGCCATCTGCGCTTTCGCTACACCATCGAGGGTGACAACCCGCCGTGGCGCCCGCTGCACGCCTTCGATGACGGACGCAAGGTCTACATCGAATTCCCGCATGGAATTTCCCAGGGCGAGATGCCCCCGCTGTTCATCGTTGGCCCCGAGGGCAAGACCTCAGAGCTCGTGAACTACCGGGTGCGCAGCAATCACATGATCGTGGATCGTCTGTTCGCCGCCGCCGAACTGCGTCTTGGCGCTAGCGGCTCCGAGCGCCGTGTTCGCATCGTACGCACCGACGGACTGGCGTGGTGAACGAACCGGAACAGGCTCAAACCGGACGGGGCCACGCACCCATTGCCGAATTGCGTCTGCGCAGTGAACGGCAACCGGTGATGCGGCTCTCCCGCAAGGTGCTGACGAGTCTCATGGGTATTGCGGCAATCACGGTCTCTGGTGCGCTGATCTGGGCTCTCTATCAGGGAAACAAGAAGTCTGGCGGCGGGCCCGAACTCTACAACACCGAAACCAAGACGACGCCCGAGGGCCTGTCGACCCTGCCGCGAGACTATGCCGGCGTTCCGCAGAACAACCTGGCCGCGTCCGGAATACCACAGCTCGGCCCACCCTTGCCGGGCGATATCGGCCGGCCGGTGGCCAGCCCGCAGTCGCCGGGCCCGGAACAATCGATCCCGAACAGCAGCGCGTCGCGCAGGAAACCGAAGCTGCCCGGACCAGCCGCCTGTTCGCCACCACCAGCACGCGGGAGCGGCCCGCGGCGCAGGCCGCGACGGTTCCGCCGGCGGATCAAAAGACAACGACAGCAACCGGACAAACAGATGCGCCTCCAATCGATCCCGAGTCGCTTCTCAACATGCAGGACCGCAAGTCGGCCTTCCTGAACGGCGCTGTCGATCGCAAGACCGTCAGCCCCGATCGCCTGGAAAATCCGGCTTCCCGTTACGTCGTCCAGGCTGGCGCGGTGATTCCAGCTGCGCTCATCACCGGCATTCGGTCCGATCTTCCCGGCCAGGTCACCGCGCAGGTAACCGAGAATGTCTATGACAGCCCGAGCGGCAGGTTCCTGCTGATCCCGCAAGGCTCGAAGCTCGTCGGCATCTATGACAGCCAGATCTCCTTCGGCCAGGATCGTGTACTCCTGGTCTGGACGCGGCTGATCATGCCGAACGGCCGCTCCATCGTATTGGAGCGCCAGCCCGGCGCCGACACTCAGGGCTTCTCGGGTCTTGAAGACGAGGTCGATCAGCATTGGGGCCGGCTCGCCATGGCAGCGGCGCTCTCGACCGTGCTCGGCGTCGGCGCGGAGCTTGGCGCCACCAACAATGACAGCGCCATCGTGACGGCGCTCCGGCGTGGCAGCACTGACAGCCTCAACCAGACCGGCCAGCAGGTCGTGCGCCGCAACCTCAACATCCAGCCGACCATCACCATCCGGCCGGGATTTCCAGTCCGCGTGATCGTCAATCGCGACCTCGTGCTCGCACCCTACCAGAGTTGAGCCCGACCCCAATGGCTAAGCTGAAACTTTCCGCCATTCCCGATGACCGGCCGGTCAAGCTCGCCGTCGAACTGCCGGCCGCGGTGCATCGTGATCTCGTCGCCTACGCCGAAGCGCTCGGCCGCGAAACGGGACAATCTGTCGAAATGGTGAAGCTGATCCCTCCAATGCTGGCGCGGTTTATGTCGACGGACAGAGCCTTTTTGCGAGCGCGCCGAGAAAAACAAGGGATGCAATGATTTCAAGTTGCATTTAATCGCGGTGGATTGCTTTGTGATGAGGTGTCCCGTCTGTTCCGCTTTACTCGGGCTGTTGCCGGCTCATGAACCGCCGCATCGCCGGCTATGGTTCTCCGCTAACGATACGGCGTTGAAAGTGAACTGCATCATGACCTGTAGACCGGACGACGGCGCCGGAATCTCCACTCCTTACGTTCCGGAACGCAAATAATGCGCGTTGAAATCGGAGCCGTTTTGCACAGGGTGGCCTCTGACAGTCGACAGAGGGGTCCACGGATGCGGCCACGGGGCCTTTGTCGCAGCGCGGCGGCGAATGATCGACCGCTGCACTCGCCGAAATCAATCGTGGATTCCGGGGTCCAATAGCTTCGCCTGCGCAATGTCGGCTCGACCGCTCATGAAATCTCCTTTCCGCAGCTTCGCGATGCCTCGGTTTAGTAACGCTTGAGCAGAGGCTGGATTGAGCGCGATTGCCCGGTCGAAATCCTGGATTGCAAGTTCGTAGTCACCTCTTGTGGCATAAACGAAGCCGCGGTTCACCAGCGCCTGACCAAAATTCGGATCGAGCTTGACGACTTCGTTGTAGTCCTGAATTGCACGATCGAAACGACGCTGCTCGACGTAGGCGCTGCCGCGATTGTACAAAGCATTTGCATAGTTGGGGTCTATCCGAACAGCTTGACTGTAGTCCCCGATCGCTCTGTCCAAGTCGCCTTTGCTTGCGTACGCGAAGCCGCGGTCGTTAAACGCTTTCGCATTCCCAGGATCCAGCC
>WNEZ01008165.1_pt1 | contig 10329 bp, 12 predicted proteins | sample 5400521 | NCBI WGS metagenome assembly WNEZ01 (sample SAMN13153339, study PRJNA577476) | soil metagenome | isolation source: 120 cm saprolite under Douglas fir tree site 2 hole 1 replicate 1 | place: USA:California | collected 2015-04-18
CGCCCGCCCGCCACCAGGGCGACCATCGGCGCGCCGCCGGCGTCGGCCACCACCACCACGTGCGCGGCCCGCGCGCCCCACGGCACGCGGGTCGCGCGGCCGCTCAAGGCCCAGCCGCTGCCCTGCCGGGCCAGCGTGAGGCCCTCATCTATATGCACGGGCGCCACGGTCATGGGCCCGAGCGGCGCGTCCAGGCCCGCCTCGGCCAGGATCGCGCCGGCCAACATGGTCTCGGCCAGCGGGACCGGCGCCGCGAAGCGACCGGCCGCCATCAGGACCAGGAAAGCATCGTTCCAGGAGCCGCCCGCCCCGCCGCGGGCCTCCGGCACCTGCGGCAGCGTGAGTCCGTTCTCCTCCAGCGCCTGCCAGAACGCGGCGGGCCACTCGCCCTTCTCGGCCGCCTCCAGCACCGCGGTGGTGGCGTGATCGGTGAAGAGGCGCGTGCACGTCTCGGCGAGAATCGTCTGGAGCTCGTTCATGGTCGGCTCCCTATCTCAGACCCAAACCGCGGGCGATGATGCCCCGTAGCACTTCGCGCGTCCCGCCTCTGAGGGAGAACGAGGGCGCGTGCTGCACCAGATAGCCGAGCGTCTTCTCGAACTCGGTCCCGCTGCCGATGCGCGGCTCGGCGCCGGTCAGTGTGTGCACCGCCTCCGGGATCTCCTGCTCGAAGGTGGTGCCGATGTCCTTCATCACCGCGGCCTCCAGGTTCGGGTTCTGCCCGGCCTGCAGCATGGTGGCGATCGAGAGCGACATCTGCCGCAGCGTCACCAGGTGCGCGGTGAAGTGGGGCCGCCGGCCAGATCGATGATCGGGCGGATCGAGATGCCCGGCGACTTCAGATCCACGAGGAACTGGGAGAGGCCCTCGTGCTTCTTGTCCGGCACCACCTTGGTGCGGAACAGCGCGATCGCGTAGTCGGAGAGGTGCGCGTTGCTGGTCCAGATCTTGGTGCCGGTGACCTTGTAGCCGCCCGCGACCTTCTCGGCCCGCGTGCGGACGGAGGCCAGATCCGAGCCCGAGTCCGGCTCGCTCATGCCGATGGCGAAGGCCAGCTCGCCGCGCGCGATGCGGGGCAGGAAGCGCTGGCGCTGCTCCTCGGTGCCGAAGCGCAGGAGCAGCGGGCCGCTCTGGCGGTCGGCCACCCAGTGCGCGCTCACCGGCGCGCCCGCGGCCAGCGTCTCCTCCAGCACCACGTAGCGCTCGAGCGCGGTGCGCTCGTGGCCGCCGTACTTCTTGGGCCACGTCATCCCGATCCAGCCGCGCTCGCCCATGCGACGCGAGAAGTCGCGGTTGAAGCCGCCCCAGGAGCGCGCCCGCTCCGCGGGCCGGTACTGGGCCATCTCGCCCTTGAGAAAGGTGCGGACCTCATCGCGCAGCGCTTCGGCTTCGGGGGGAAGCGTCGACAGCTCGAAGTTGAATGTCGCCATTGACCGGCTCCGATCTATCTGAAGAGTGAGCGCGCGATGACCATCCGGTGCACTTCCGACGGCCCCTCGCCGATGCGGCGCACCCGGGCCTCACGGTACCAGCGCTCCAGCGGGAACTCCTTCGACACTCCGTAGCCGCCGTGGATCTGGACCGCCGCGTCGATCACGCGGCCCAGCACCTCGCTCGAGTAGAGCTTGGCGATGGAGGCTTCCACCCGCGCGTCCTCGCCGCGATCGGCTTTCCACGCGCCTTCCCAGATGAGCCAGCGGCACGCGCGCAGTTCCACCTCCGCGTCGGCCAGCATCCACTGGATGGCCTGGCGCTGGCTCAGCGGGGCGCCGAACGTCGAGCGCTGCTTGGCGTGCTCGACGGCCATGCGGTGCGCCGCCGTCGCCACACCGAGATTGCAGGCCGAGTACGGGAAGCGGTTCTTGACCAGGAGATCGAAGGCCAGGTCGAGGCCCTGGCCCTCCCGGCCGATGAGGTTCTCGGCGGGAATCTCGCCGTCCTCGAAGCTCACGTCGTTGGGCACCGCCGAGGTCCGGATGGTGCGGATGGTCTTGGCGGTGAAGCCGGGCGTGCAGTGCTCCAGGATGAAGCAGGAGATACCCCCGCGGCCCTTCGCCTTGTCCGTGCGCGCGAACACGATGCCCCAGGGGGCGTCGTGCGCGCGCGAGATGAAGACTTTCCGACCGTTGATCACCCACTTGTCGCCGCGGCGCTCCGCCCGGGTCTGGATGGCGCCGGCGGGGTCGGAGCCGCCCGAGGGCTCGGTGATCGCGAAAAAGGTCTCGTAGCCCTCGCGCAGCGCGGGCACCGCGTACTTCTCGATCTGCGCCTTGCTGCCGGCCCAGATGGCGGGCGGCGGGTAGCGGCCGAAGACGCCGCAGCCCGGGTTGTAGAGGCCCATGCGGTGCTGCGACATCGCTTCGAGCGCCACGCACATGCTGAACGTATCGAGCCCACCGCCGCCGTAGGCCTCGGGCGCGCCCAGTGTCCAGAGGCCGGCCGCCCTGGTCTTGGCGGAGAGGCGCAGGAAGTCCTCGCGCGGGATCTCGGGCGCGTCGGGATCGATGCTCTGCTCGAGCGGGACAATCTCGTCGTGGACGAACCGGCGGATCTGATCGCCGAGCAGGCGCAGCTCCTCCGGGAGGGTGAAGCCGGGGAACACCGTCATGGTGGTGGTGGCTCCTCGAGACCGTGATGTGGGGGGGATCATACCACCGCGAGGAAAACCGGGTACACTCGGGGGCGGCCCGGCGGGCCGGCAGGGCGACAACCCGAGGAGAGAGCCCGAACATGAGGAAGCGCTGGTCCCTGTCGGTGCCGATGGAAGGCTTCGCCCTGCCCGAGCTGGCGGAGGTGGCCCGCGAGGCCGAGCGGTGGGGCTACACGGACGCCTGGTCCTTCGAGGTGGACGGCGTGGACGCCTTCACCCCGCTGACCGTCATCGGGCTCGCCACCACGATGCGGATCGGCACCGCCATCGCCAATGTTTACACCCGCGGCCCCGCCACGCTCGCCTCCACCGCCGCCGGGCTGGCCGACGTGGCGCCCGGGCGCTTCGTGCTCGGCATCGGCGCGGGCTCGCAGCCCATCGTCGAGTCCTGGAACGGCGGCACGTTCAGCCGGCCGGCCACGCGCGTGCGCGAAACCGCCCAGTTCCTCCGCGCGGCCCTGGCCGGCGGGCGCGTGGTGTTCAAGGGTGAGACCGTGAGCGTGGACGGCTTCCGCCTCACCAAGGTGCCCGCGCAGCCGGTGCCGATCCACATCGCGGCCCTGCGCGAAGGCATGCTGAAGGTCGCGGGCCAGGTGGGCGACGGCGTGATCCTCAACTGGCTCTCGCCCGACGACGTGCCGCGCTCGGTGGCGGTGGTGCGCGAGGCCGCGAGGCGGGCCGGTCGCGATCCCGAGGCCATCGAGGTCACCGCCCGGCTCTTCGTGAACCTCGATCCGCCCGGCCCCGAGTCGGACCTGGTGGTCCGCCGGCACATCGCCGGGTACCTGAACGTCCCGGTCTACCGCGCGTTCCAGGAGTGGCTCGGCCGCACCGAGGCGCTCGGGCCCATGTGGGCCGCGTGGGGCGCGGGCGACCGCAAGGGGGCGGTGGCCGCCGTCCCCACCCGGGTGATGGACGATCTGGTCCCGCGCGGGAGCCTGGCCGAGCTCAAGGCCCGCATCCAGCTCTACCTGGACCGTGGCATCGACACCGCGTTCCTCTCGCTCATGACCACGGAGCAAGATCCCAAGAAGAAACGTGACTTGATGCTGAATGCTTTGCGCGCGATGGCTCCCGGCGCGTAATCCGGAGGCGACACATGGCGGACGAGATTCTCCTCTCAGTGGACTCGGGCATCGCGACCGTGACGATGAACCGCCCGGACCAGCGCAATGCCATGAACACCCCGCTGCTGCAGGCCCTGCGCGCGACCTTCGACGACCTGGACGGCCGCCGCGACGTGCGCGTGGTGGTGGTGAGGGGCGCGGGGCCCGCCTTCTGCGCGGGCATGGACCTGAAGGAGATGCAGCAGCGCCGCGGCGAGGCCGATCCGGAAGGCAACGTGGTCGAGGTGCTGCGCCGGGTGGAGCGGTCGAAGCATCCCACGATCGCCGCGGTTCACGGCGACGCGATCGCCGGCGGCTGCGAGCTGGCGCTGCACTGCGACCTGCGGGTGGCCGCGGAGCCCGCGCGGCTCGGCATGCCCCTGGCCCGCATCGGGCTCGTGATCCCCTTCCCGCTCGGCCAGAAGCTGGTCGAGATCATCGGCCCCGCCCACACGCGCCATCTCCTGTTCACCGGCCAGCCCATCGACGCGCGGCGGGCCCACGAGATCGGCATGGTGCACCAGGTGGTGTCCGCCGATGAGCTTTCGACGGCGGTGCGGACGCTCGCCCGGCGCATCGCGGACAATGCGCCGCTCTCGCTGGCCGGGATCAAGGCGAGCATCCTGCGCGCGACCTCGGCGCGCGACCAGATCGTCCACGATGACCTGGATGCGGCGGCCACCACGGCGCGAACGAGCGCGGACGCGCAGGAGGGGCGCCGCGCCATGCTCGAGAAGCGGAAGCCGGTCTTCCGCGGGGAGTAGGGGGAGTAGCGATCAGCGCGGCGGCGCGCCGGCCATCAGCGCCGCCACCGTCCGCGCCAGGGGATCGTCCGCCGCGGCCAGCGCCTCGCGGGTGCGCGCCTGGTCCACCGCGTCGCGGTTCTGGCTGAGCTTGGCCTTGCCCTCGAGCCGCTCGATGGGGATCTCGAAGGCCACGATGGCCCGCTGCATGCCCGCCACGTAGTCCGCGGCCAGGCCCTCGAAGGACCACGCGGCGGGCCGCCCGCTGCCTTCGTAGGTTCGCACCAGGTCGGCGAGCAGCGTCGTGACCTGCGCGGGGTCCTCGGCCAGCGCGCCGGTGCCGGTGGCGTGCACCGCCACGTAGTTCCACGTCGGCACGCTCGGATGCGTGGCGTACCACGACGGCGAGACGTAGGCGTGGGCGCCCGCGAAGATCACGAGGGTCGGACGGCCGGCGGCCAGGTAGCGCCAGTGCGGGTTGGCGCGGGCCACGTGGCCACGCAGGGTGCCGAGCGGGCCGCGCGCGGGATCCACCAGGATCGGCAGGTGGGTGGCGAAGGGCACGCCCGCGTCGTCGGCCGTGATCATGGCCGCGAAGCTCTGGGCCCGCATCAGCGCGTGGCACCACGCGGTGTCGGTGATCTCGAAGGGCTTGGGGATGTACATGGCGTCAGGGCACCCGCAGCCGGCCCTCGATCACGGGCACCACGCTGCCGCCCACCAGGATCTCGCTGATGCGCTCGGCGCTCATGGCGACGCGGATCCGGATGAAGCTCGGCCGGCCCATCCGCGTGCCCTGCTCGCTGACGATATCGACGGTGTCGGCGGGGGCCACCAGGCCGCGCTCCACCAGGTAGGCCCCGAGCGGCCCGCTCGCCGAGCCGGTGGCCGGGTCCTCGGGAATGCCCGACGTGTGCGGGGCGAACATGCGCGAGTAGACGCGCCCGACCCGCGGATCCGGATCGGGCGCGAAGACGAACACCCCGAGATTCGGCCCCGCGCCCTGCGCGGCCAGCAGCGCGGGCACATCGAGCCGAGCCCGGTCCACCACCTCGCGGTCGCGCAGGGGGATATAGAGGAAGGCGTTGCCGGTCGAGCCGGTACGGACGGGCGAGCCCGCGAGCAGATCCGACTCGGCGAGGCCAAGGGCCCGCGCGAAGCCTGCGCGCTTGATCAGCTCCGGCCCGAATCGCGCCTCGCCGTGCCGCATCCAGAGAAAGCTCGGCCGCGCGGGCTCGCCCTCGAGGGTCACCTCGACCGGCCCGATGCCTTCTTCCAGATTGAACCGGCGCGTGTCCGGAGGCAGCAGCTTCTCGGTGGCCAGCACCCACGCCGTCCCGATGGTCGGATGGCCCGCGAACGGCACCTCGCGCGCCGGGGTGAAGATCCGCACCCGCGCCGCGCAGTCGGGCCGCGTCGGCGGCAGCAGGAACGTGGTCTCCGAGCAGTTCATCTCGCGCGCGATGGCCTGCATCAGGGCGTCGGAAAGCCCCGCCGCCTCGAACACGACCGCGAGCGGGTTCCCCCCGAAGACGCGCTCGGTGAACACGTCCACCTGGACGAACCGGAGCTCCCGGGTCACTGATCTCCCCTCACCCTGCCCTCTCCCCGAAGGGGAGAGGGAGAACGCTAGCCGACGCGGCGGCGGTTCTTGCGCACCACGTGGCTCAGGTGCTCGCGCTGCAGCTCGAGCTCCTTGATGCGCAGGAGCCACTCCTCCCGCACCGCGACCATGCCGTCGCCGCCCAGCCGGTTCACGTCCTTCAGGGTCTCCCGGAACGTGACCAGCGTCTGCTCGAGGGTCTTCAGCTCCTCTTCCGCGTTCATGCTCATCTCCGGGCCGCGCGCGCGATGGCCGCGATCTTGTCGGCGAAGTTCACCTGGCTGTCGTCCTCCGGCGCGTAACCGAGCTTCACGCGCGCGTTCGCGATGGACCAGAAGCGGTGCGTGTTGCCGCTGACCCCGTAGACGACGAGGAACGGCACCCCGTTCTCGTCGCGGATGTCCTCGGTCTCCACCATGCGCACCGCCTGCTGCACCTGGTCCCGCTTGGAGAGATAGGCCCCGAGGGCGCGGTGCATGACCTTGATGTCGCCCGGCTTCACGTGGTCGATATCGTCGTCGCGCGGGCCCCCGATTCGCCACTGCACGATCTCGAGCTTGCGCCCGTCCACCTTGCCGGTGGCGAAGACGAAGCCCAGCAGCTCGTAGGCCGCCTTGGCCCAGCCGTACCAGTTGTCCGAGCGCGGCGGCATCTCGGGCGTCACCATGTCGAGGCGGCCGTCCCACACGAGCCGTTCGTAATAATCGGCTGCATGATTGGAGCTGCACACCACGACCCGCCGCACGCCCTCCTCGAGGGCGACCCGGCAGACGTTGTAGGCGAGCGCCACGTTGGTGTGCTCGGCCCAGAACTTGGCGTCGCTGTTGTCCTGCCAGGTGGTGGCGTCGAGCTTGGGCGCGCTCACGAAGCCGCAGTGGATGACCGCGTCCGCCCCGCGGAAGTGCTGCCGGTACTCGTTGCGGTCCGGCTTCGTCAGATCGGCGACGATCAGGCCGGGCACCGGCTTGCCGTCGCGGGTGGTGGGCCGCACGTCGATCGGCACGAGATCCCACCGCTCCGTGAGCTCCGGCCACATCCGCTGGGCGACGTAGCCCGCCGCCCCGGTCACGACTACGCGTCGCTTCGCCATGGATTTCGCCGTGGATTTCGCCATGGATCCTCCTCAGTAGCGGTCATGGTCGCCTCACGGCTCGAGGGTGAACGTCACGGTCACGGAGGCCTGGATCTCCTGCTCGCCGGGGGCCACCGGCACCGCGGCCGACATCGCCATGCGCGGGGCCATCTCCGAGCGCGGCGACGCAGCGCCCGCTTCCTGCACCGCCACCACGCGGCCGACCTTCAGGGCGGCGGCGGCCGCGTAGAGCTCCGCCCTGCGCCGCGCGTCCCCCATCGCGCGCTTGCGCGCTTCGTCCAGCAGCGGCGCGGGCTCCTGCCGCCCGAACTGGATGCCGTAGACGAGATTGGCGCCCTGCCCCACCTGCTGGTCGAGGACGCGGCCGAGGCGCGAGAGGTCGCGCACCTTCACCCGCACCTGGTTGGTCACCTCGTAGCCGGTGATCTCGGGGGGCTGCCCGTCGCGGCCCTGGCGGCGGAGCGGCGACACGCTGATGTTCGTGGTCTGGATGTCGCGCGCGGCGACGCCGAGGGCGCCGAGGGCCTGGAGCAGCCGCTCCATCGCCTGGCTGTTGGCGGCGAGCGCCTGCGCCGCGGTGGGGGCCTGCGTGACCACTCCGGTGGTGATCTCGGCCATGTCGGGCGCGGCCGACACCGTGCCCGTCCCGGCCACCGTGACCGTCGAGGTCCGGGGGTGATGGCCAGCATGCCCCATGGGGGCGCACCCGGCGGCGCCGAGCGCCACCGCCACGAGCAAGAGCGCGCCGCCGACCCTGGCCCATCGGGGGCTCACGCGGTCTGCTCCTGGGCCGCGGCCGCGGGGCGCCGTCCGTAGACCAACTCGAACAGCGGGGACGCCATCAGGGTGGTGACGACCGCCATCAACACCATGATGGTGAAGAGCGTGGGGGTGATGACCCCGCGCTGCAGCCCGATGTTGAGGATGATCAGCTCCATGAGCCCGCGCGCGTTCATCAACACCCCGATCGCGACCGACTCGCGCCAGGCCTCTCCCGAGACCCGCGCCGCGAGCAGGCACGCCACGCCCTTGCCCACGATCGAGAGCGTGACCAGGATGACCGCGACGCGCCAGATCGCGGGCGAGTCAAGCAGGGCGATCTGGGTGTTGAGGCCGGAGTACACGAAGAAGACCGGAAGGAGGAACGTCGTCGTGAGCGGCTCCAGATGCCCGATCGCCGCGTCCGCGAAGCGCCCCCGCGGCATCGTGATGCCCGCGATGAAGGCGCCGAAGACCGCGTAGATCCCCACCGCGTCGGTGACGAATGCCCCCAGCATGAGGACGAGCAGGCCGGCCACCAGGGTCCCGGGCGCGATCCGGCCGTGGTCGTCGACGCCGCGGTCGAGGACCCGCAGCAGCGGCCGCCCGAGCAGGAGCATGACCAGCACGTAGAGCGCGCCGCCCCCGATGGCGAGGATCGCGATCATCCACGAGCCCTCGAGGTAGGAGAGCACCAGCGCGAGCAGGCACCAGGCCACCGCGTCGTCGCTCGAGCCGGCCGCGAGGGCCAGCGTGCCCATGCGGGTGCGTGCGATGCCCTTCTCGTGGAGGATGCGCGCGAGCATCGGGAACGCGGTGATGGACATGGCCGCGCCCAGGTAGAGGGCGGCCGCGCCGGGGGTCACGTGGGGCGCGAACAGATCCGCGTCGCCCCGAAGCGTGAGCGCGGCGACGGCGCCGAGCGCCATCGGCACCGCGATCCCCGCGCTCGAGACGAGGGAGGCGTGGCGCACGCGCCCCAGGATGAGCCGATGGTTGAACTCCATGCCGATCAGGAACATGTAGAGCACGAGTCCGATCTGGCTGAGCGCGTAGAGGATGAGCATCGACGGGTGCGGGCCGCCCGCGGCCAGCGTCTTCGGGAAGAGCCAGGCCTGCGCCGCGGGCGCGAGCAGCCCGAACAGCGACGGCCCAAGCAGCACGCCCGTCACCATCTCGCTCACCACCTGGGTCTGGCCGACCCGCCGACCGAGCCAGCCGCAGACCCGGCAGGCGGCCAGGATCACTGCGAGCTGCAGGAACAGCTTCACGGTGAGATCGTGCGGGCTCATCAGAGCGAGCCCATCATGAACAGATCCAGCTCCTCGTCCTTGGCGCGCAGCCGCGTGATCAGGAAGTGGAGCAGGTTCAGGTAGATCACCTTGCCCACCCGCGCGTCGCCTTCCGCGATGCTGCGGAACTCCTCGCGCGAGAGGAAGAAGAGCTTGGCCCCCGCCATGGAGCGCGCCGCCGCCGAGGTGGAATGCTCGTCGATCAGCGAGTACTCGCCGAGACAACGGCCGGGACCCATGGTGTTGAGATGCACCTCGGTGGGGCGCCGGGCGCGGCCGGTAGTCCCGTCGGGCAGGAAGATCTCCACGAGGCCTTCCAGCACCACGTAGAGGCCGGGGCCACGGATGCCCTCGGCGAGGACCGTCTCGCCGGCCGCTACCTCGACCAGCAGCCCGCGCGCGATGATGTGATCGAGCGCGGCCAGCGGGAGGTGCTCGAAGACCACCGAGCCCCCGAGAATGTGCCGGTAGCCGTCCTTGGCCAGCTCCATGAGGGGCCCATTCTGGCACAGACTCCCGGCTTGCGCAGGACCAACCAGCCCGGACTCACCGAAGATCCGGGCGAGCGCCTCCGGTCCCTTCCAGCACCGCCTCGCGCCATTCCCGCTTGAGCGGCAAGATAGGCGGCATCGGCACCACGTCGGGCGCCTCGGTCGGCTCGGCGACCGCATCCTTGCGATCGGTCGCGGCCCCCTTCTTCATGAACAGGCGCCGGGCCATGGAGGACAGCGAATAGAACGTCTCGTAGGCGGTGTTCTGCCCGAGCCGAAGCTCGTCGCCAGACATCCGCGCGGGGCGATAGACGACGTTGGCCTGGTCGTACTTCTCCCAGTCGTACGAGACGATGCGGTTGGCCTTCTTCATCTCGTACCAGGTCAGCGTGCCCGGATACGGCGTGAGGACGGAATACGCGCAGGCATCGTAGTCGGCCTCGATATTGAACTGCGCCGTCTCCCCGAACACCGAGGGGTCGTCGCCGTCGAAGCCGAACATGAACAGGCCGAACACCATGATGCCGTACGAGTGCACCTTCTCCACGAGCGCGGCGAAGGTCTCGGGACGGTTCACGTGCTTGTGCACGCT
>WNEZ01007635.1_pt1 | contig 10327 bp, 9 predicted proteins | sample 5400521 | NCBI WGS metagenome assembly WNEZ01 (sample SAMN13153339, study PRJNA577476) | soil metagenome | isolation source: 120 cm saprolite under Douglas fir tree site 2 hole 1 replicate 1 | place: USA:California | collected 2015-04-18
TGAGAAACTCGGCCATCGCCTTGCGGGCGTATATCTGCTCCAGCTGTGGAGTGTTCAAGACATCCAGCATCAGGATGGTGACCGCTCCGCCGGGCTCCTGCTGGCTGAAGTTCGTGTACTGATTCGGCGGCAGCTGCAACGGAGGCAGCGCACGCGGCGCTTCAAATCGATGCACATTGAAGCCCGAGATTCGCTGCGGCTTGCGGTCCTCCTCCACCGTGAAATCTTCTGCTTTGAGGCCGGGCACAAATTGGCCTTTCTTGTCGGCCACAATTACATCCACCAGCACCACCCGGGTTTGCGCACGAAAGGTGGGGACCGAATCCGCTTGAGTTGGGGATGGTTTCTGCTGGGCGTGAACCAGCGATGTCAGCAATGCGCAAAACACTGGGCTCAGCAACGCTGATGTGAACGATCTTGCCACATAGACCTCCCTGTCGAACCATGCCAGTGGGCTCGGGGATGCCCACCTGTGCCAAGTATACGCGCCCGCAAGAGATGACTAATCAATGCTCTTTGTAAGTAGCGAGTTCAACATACCCGTTCCGCTCTTAGTCGCGGCTACCCTTAAAGGCGGAGATTACTTACGGAGGGCATAGTGCAGCTTGACCACGCCGTCTGTGAACTGCGTGCAGGAGATCAGTTTTATTGGCACGGTGCGAGGGCCGGGCGCGATCAATGGAATGCCCTCACCTATAAACTTCGGAATCACGTGAATCATGAACTCGTCGATCTCTCCTTCGTCGAGAAACGACGCAATGATGCCAGCGCCACCCATCATCCAGATGTCTTTCCCCTTTTCCTCCCGCAGACGGGTTGTGAACGCTTTGATTGGTTCGCTCACGAACTCCACGCCCGCCGGCGCTGCCGATGACGGCAGACTGTGTGTGAAAACGTAGTTCTTAACTCGTCTATCGAAGGCCGTCCCGCTCACGCCTTTCTTTTGAAACTCAAGCGCCATATCGCATGTCTTCCTGCCCCACAGGATCGTGTCGATCGATTTATAGAACGCACCCATGCCGTAATGCGGAACGCCTTAGGATTTCCATCAGGACCGCTTAGGGAAGAAGGCGCTCGCCTGTCTCCTCCCCTCTCGTTTCGTTCGGGAATCCAGACTTTAACCACGGGCTGTTAAGCGACTCGCCCTTCCAGCACGTCAACTCCGGCCTGCTGGACTCGCACTTCGACCCAGCGGTTCGATTCCAAGCGTCCGTGGATCTTCATTTTCAGGTAGTTGTCGGTCAGCGCTTCGGTAGACTCGTCATCCCCGGACCGCAGTGTGATCGCCTCGACGACCCTTCCCATCTGCGCCCGCATGAACGAAGTTCTCTTGGCGGCAGCGATCTCTCGCAGCACCTGGTTGCGATCCCTCGCCACAGCGACCGGCACCTGATTGATGTGTGTTGCAGCCGGAGTGCCCGGCCGAGGGGAATACGTGAACACGTGCAGATAAGTAAAGGGAAGGTCTTCAATCATGCGTCGCGTTTCGGCGAACTCCAACTCGGTCTCGCCCGGGAATCCCACCATGACATCGGCCCCGATCGCCGCGCTGGGCATGGCATTGCGAATTTTCGTAATCTTCTCACGATAGTGCCACGGCCGGTACTTGCGATGCATCCGGCGCAAAACGGCATCGCTCGCCGACTGCAAGGGCACATGCGCATGCTTGGCGATTCGCGAAGACGTCGCTATCAGCTCGATCAGCTCCTCGCTCCAATCCATCGGCTCAACGGAGCTGATTCGCAGCTTCTCCAGCGAGGTTTCTTGCAGGATAGCGAGAACGAGTTCCTCAAATCGATGGCCTGATGGCTGAATGCTGAGTGCTGAATGCTGACGGCTACCTTCCAAATCCCTTCCCCACCGCCCCAGATTGATTCCCGAAATCACCACCTCGCGATAACCCGCACTCACCAGTGACCGCACTTCGGTAAGCACGCGCTCCAGCGGCAGCGAACGGCTCTGGCCACGCACGTAGGGGATCACGCAGAACGAGCAGCGGTTATCGCATCCATCCTGCACCTTGAGGTTGGGCCGGGTGCGTTCATTGGCTGCCTCAAGTACCGGAGCCGCCAGCAGTTCGGTGTGCGCGAAAATGTCGCCCACGAAAATGTTGTTCGGAGAATCACCCGCAAGCACGTTGCCGGAGAGCTGGGCCAGTGGAACGAATCCTCGGCTGGAAGAGTCGGGAGACGTCGCGATCTCCGCCGCCAGATGCTTATGCGAATTTCCCACCACCCAGGTGACGCCCGGCAGGGCCGCCAACTCCTCCGGAGCGCGTTGCGCGTAACATCCCGTCACCAGAATGCGGCAATCCGGATTCTCGCGGCGCACCCGCCGGATCGAAGCCCGCGCATCTTTGTCTGCGCCCTCGGTCACCGTGCAGGTGTTCAGGACAACGATTTCGGCATCCCGCGCGGCGCGAGCACGCTCCAATCCGCGCTCCAGAAACTGGCTCTCGAGCGCCGCTCCGTCCGCCTGCGTGGCGCGGCAGCCAAAATTCTCTATGTAGAAACTGGCCACGCTCCTATACTACCCGAGTAGCAGATGCGGAAAGCAGCTGGCGACGGCTGCGGACCTATCCGCACTGATCTGCATCTCCCAGCCCCTCCCGAGGTGCACATGAAACGGCGTATCCTTCTCGTCGACGACGATCTTGCCGTCCTTCTGACTTTGAAAGCTGTCCTGGAATTCCAGGGATTTGAAGTGGACACCGCAGGCAGCACCATCGAAGCTTTATCCCGCCTCGAATCCTCCACGTATCAGATGGTCATCAGCGATTTACGCATGGAAACCGAAGACGCCGGCCTGAAGGTACTCCTCGCTGCCCGCCTCCAGAACTACGATCCCGCCACCGCGCTGCTCACCGCGTATCCGCCCTCAGGAGAACATTGGCGGAAAGAACATTCCGAGTCTCTTCTGATCAAGCCGCTGGGCACGAACGATCTGCTGCGGCAGGTCGAAGCCCTGCTTGTCCGCCACGAAGATGCCAGGCAGGGACGCCAACGCCTTGCCGCAGCCGGAGCACAAGTGTCCGCCCGCAAGGCGGGGTAGCACCCGTCTCGCCGTGTCTCTTGGTTCTTCTGGATAGATCAGGCGCTTGCGACGTGCCGTCTCTGCTGAAAGCATTCCCGGCACAGCACCGGCCGCCCCTGGGTCGGACGAAATGGTACCGTCGTCTCCTTGCCGCATTGGGAGCAATTCGTCCGGGTCTCCGTTTTCGTGTGAGGCTGCCCGTGAGGGGTGCCTAGCACGGCGACCCGTTTCCCCTTGCAGTTCTTGCAGCGCTTGGGTTCGTTTTTGAATTGCTTGTCATAGAAAAACAGCTGTTCACCCGCCGTAAAAACGAAGTCCGTGCCACAATCCACGCACTTCAACAGCTTGTCCTGGAATTCCATGCGAAGAGGCGCTCCATTCCCCGTCCCTGCGCTTCACGGAGATCCGAATGGGGAAGGATCCGGCTCACACGTGGGCAGGGGATTTTCTCCCCCTCATATTGACCCTGGATTCGGCCCGCCACGCGAAGTGCTTCGCATGGTTACAAATAAAATTCCTGGACTACGCAATGAACGTGCGTGTCAGAGGAACGGGGCCATCACGCGAGGGCGTGACGGCCCGGTTGGCTTAATCTTGCTCTTTGCGAGCTTTTTTACGGCTGCGCTTACGTGCGAGCGCTTCTTTCACCCGCTTTTTCTCGCCTGGCTTCAGATAAAAGGAGTGACGTTTCACTTCCTTGATGATGTCTTCCTGCTGTACCTTTCGCTTGAAGCGGCGAAGCGCATTTTCGAGAGACTCACCCTCTTGCAATCTGACTTCGGCCAAACGGACTACACCCCCCAACTCGTCCCTAAATGGACCGTCTAGTTATGGCAAGCATCCGCCTACTAAGTCAAGTGGAATGTAACGGTGTGCCACTGGGCTTTAGAACACGAACCGTAATCCTAGTTGAACCAAGCGTGGCGCATACGCGCTAGTCGCCTTCAGGAAGCTTGTAGGTTGCTGATAATAAGCAGGATATAGCCTACCCCCTGCGTTCCGGTTGAGCGGAACGAATTGCCCCGCCGAATTCAGGAACCCGTTCTCGCTCAGGCTGTATCTTCGGTTGTCGCGGTTAAGCAGATTGAAAGATTCCGCCGTGAGTTCGATCCGGAGGCGCTCCGTGACTTGAATCTTCCTGGTTAGACGCAGGTCCGTGGTCGCGTAATCCGGACCAAGAAACGCGTTTCGCCCGAATCCCGCCAATCGGTCGTTGCTGGAGTTGTCGTCGCGATTGGGATCGCCGGTCACGCGCGCATCGGTGGGACGCCCACTGCCGTACGTCATCACACCGGCAATCTTCCAGTCATTGAAGATCTTCGCCAGTACCTCCTGCCCGCGTCCGAACGGATTCGGCTCCGCAATCCACGAAACCGACAACCGATTCCGCTGATCGGTCACGCTCGGCCCGCGCTCACTCGGCGTCGAATATGAGTTCTGCACGGTCACCGGACTTCCCGTCACCAATGCGTCCTGTCCATCGTCAATCGCGTGCGCCCAGGTATAGGCCAGACGGAAATAGAAGCCGCTGGTCATGCGCCGGCGAACCGACACCGTCATGCCGTGGTAGATGCTGGTGGCAGCGCTCTCAAACTGATTGATTGCGCTCAATTGCGGGACCGGCCGCGCCACATCATTGATGCACGGAGGAAATGGACAGCTCATACTCTGCTGCGTCTGCCACGTCCCAAACGAATCCACCGGGTAGAAGGAGTCGGTGAAGTTGTTACCGGTCGCGTCATAAATGGGGTAGCTGTATTCCGTCGGTGGCGGAAGGTTCACATCTCGCGCCCGAATCAGGTTCTCGCCATGCACGTACAAATAGGACACTCCCACGGCAAACCGGTCCGCGAACTCCCGCTCGAGGCTGAAGCTTCCCTGCTGCACTTTGGGGGTAATGAAGTTCGGCGCGAATGCGGAGACATCGCTGGTCAGATACGGCTTTAGCGCGTCAGGCGGCACGCATGCCACCGGCCCGCGAGTGCACGTCACCATCGCGTTCGGGTAGGTGGGAAATATCTGATGCTCGGTCGTATCCGCGTTATCCAGAAAGAGAAAGGTTCCGGTCAGTCCGTCGTTGTTAATGACCGCCGCTTCGTAAATCTGTGGCAGCCGAGTATAGAAGATCCCGAATCCGCCGCGCACCACCAGCGGCCGCTGATCTCCGATGGAATACGCGAATCCGACCCGGGGCGAGAAATTGTTCTTATCCGAGGGCATTTTCCCTGACGCCGGCCAGAGCGGATTGTTCGCCAGATCCTTGCTGCTGAACGATTGCATGTCGTAACGCACGCCCAGACTCACCGCCAGCCTCCCCGTCAGCCGTATGGTGTCCTGCACGAAAGCCGAATAGTCATTGCTGTTCGGATGCGACACAGGATTCCCAAAGTTCTGCAGGTAGTATCGCGGGACGCCGTGCGCCCACGCGCGCAGCGGCGTGATCCGCAGGCCGCCATGCTCGGGCACAAAAGTAAAAGGGTCGACACTAATGTCGTCGTAAAGGTACTCACCGCCGAACAGCGACGGAAAGTAGTTGTAGTCCCATGTGAACATGGCGTCGCCGCCGAACTTCCAGTCGTGACGGCCACCCACCAGGCTCAACGTCTCGGCCAGGTGGAGACGATGCTCTCGCGTCTGCCGAGGCAGGATCGACGATTGCCCGAACCCTTCAATCACGTTGTAGATGCGCGTTCGCACATCCGTGGAATTTGCAAACGACTGCTGCAAGTCGCGCGAGAACTGCGCCCGCAGGTGACTGGTCAGCTTAGGCGTGAGCCCACTCAGCAAAGCCAGCGATGCGCTTTCCGTTTTGACGTCCTCTTCACCGTTCGAACTCATCGCGAAATTTGTGATCGGACTGGCCGGATCGAAGAACACATTGTTCGTTCCGTAATACCGCGACGTGTTCAAGCGCGCCGTAAGAAACTGCTTCGGGCTCAACGAATAATCCAGCTTCACGAAGCCGCTATTGCCCAACATCTTCCCGGGGAATGCTCCGCCGAGGGTGGAAAGCTGGGCGGCCGATGCGAACACCAGAGTCTGGTCACAGGCCTGCCCCCCAATCGCGGGATCGCAGATCTCGTAGTCCAGAGGATGCGAGGGCGTGCCCAACTGGGGCACCACCACGGTCGAACCGCTATCAAACTCCACCACCGCGGGATCGTGAAAAGTGTGCTGGTCGTATCCCGCAAAAAAGAAAAACTTGTTGCGCTTGAGGGGTCCGCCCAGCGTCCCTCCGAACTGGTGTTGCTGGTCCTTCGTTTTGAACCCCACGAACGGCGGAGTCGCCCCGAACGCGCTGTCACGCAGAAAATAGAAGCCCGTCCCGTGCCAGTGATTCGACCCGGACTTCGTGACCACGTTGACCACCGCTCCGCCCGCGCGTCCCAGTTCCGCCCCATAAGTGTTGGAAGAAACACGAAACTCCTGCACCACTTCGTTCGAAAACTGATAAGGCGCTCGATACCGTCCTCGTGCCTGCGCGAAGAAACCATTGTTATTGTCGGCGCCGTCCACTAGGTAGCTGGATTGGTAACCGCGGATACCTCCAAAGGCGAGATCGCCGTTCGAACTCGAAGTCAGCCCCCGCGGATCCTGCGTCACCCCCGGCGCCAGCAGTGAGAGATCGGTATAGCGCCGCCCAAGGAGCGGCAGATTCCCAATCGCCCGCTCGTCCACCAGCGCCGAAACCGCGCTGGGCTGAGTCTCCACCAGCGGCGGCGCGTCCGAGACGGTAAGTGACTCCTTGGCACCAGCCACCGCCAACTTGAACGCCAATTCTGTCGCCGCGCCGACCTCTACTCGAACGAGCGGCGAGTTCTGCGGCAGCATGCCCTCCGCCTCCGCTCGCGCCGAGTATTCCCCAGGAGGCAGCAGGTCGAGCTTGAAGCGGCCCTCCGCATCGGTTGCGCTGTGATAGCGGATTCCCGTATCCACGCGAATGGCAACGATGTCAGCCGCCGCAATCGCTGCCCCCTGCGCGTCCAGGACAGTCCCGCGCAGAGCGCCCGTAGAGGCGTCCTGCGCCCGCAGGACGCCTCCGGCCAGGATCAGGGTGAGTAAATAAGAAGTGCCGAGCAGGTATAGAGTCTGCCGTCCGCCACCAAACATGGAAATCCTCCTGCGTCCAAGACTTCGGAACGGGAGGAAATTTGGGGAGACCTCTCAGGTTGTATCACTTCGTCCGCGTGGGAGATGTGACGTGCGACACCCCCTTATGTTTGGTTTTCTGCCACCGCTAACGAAACTGCTACCGCAGACCGAGGCAAATAGATCGAGGGGTGCCTCCGAGAAGAGTGGGACGTTCGTCTCTGGCGGAATGGCTGCAAGGTTGGTCAGGAGGGCGGCGGGGGCCACTCCCCCCTCCGGACAAGTTTCGTCCGCCCTCCAGGCGCTGAACGATCGTGGAAACGACTAGCTTTTCAGTTCGACGGTGACGGGCTCAGCCAGTTTAAACGTGAGCGGAGTCTCGGCGGGAAGTCTGATGTCTTTCTTCCCAGTGAAGAAGGCTACCGCTGTCCCGGCGCCCGCCCCGATGGGCCCGCCGATCAGAGCGCCTTTACCGCCGGCGGCGAGGGCGCCAATCAGAAGTCCTCCACCCGTCCCTCCACCAATCCAAGCGAAGTTCCGCTTCTTGTGGTTCCCCCCAATCCTGTGGGAATAAGCAGTGCGAATCTCATACTGCTTACCGTCGAGTTCGATGCTTTGCAGCGCGAGCTGTAACCGGGCTCGACCCATTAGTCGTCCCGACTCATGTGCATCAACCACGACGCCTCCGACGTGGGCGCCCTGAGGGATGACCACTTTATCGGAAACCAGGATCGGCTCTGCCACGGTCGCGTCAAAGCGATCCCCTGGCCTGCTCTGGTTGCTCGTCAGCGCTTGATCCAGAGTCACGTGGATGGATGTGCGTTCTGGCACCGTAACGGGGTCCGGCCGGTGGTTCGACCCCGCGATGCCAGCCGTTGCCAGCACCATCGCCAGCAGCAAAGCACCACTGAGCAGGACATACTTCCGTTTGGTCGGATACATAGGCACCTCCCAACTCGGATTAGAAGCCCAGCCGCCATCGCGGGTTGCTCGTGTAAGTTATTCAATACAAACGTGATATCTGATCGACAGCTGGGAAGCTTGCTCCGATTAACGGCACGAATTGTCCCGGCGACACCCTACTACCGTGCCGGAGCCGGTGCTGTCTGGGGTGCTGGCTTGGTGCCAAAGTCCACCTTCGGAGTCTGGCGAGAAGCTTCAGAAGCCTGGAAATATGCCTCATTCGCTTTGAACCCGGCAAAACCAGCAATCAGATTGTTGGGGAACTTGAGCAAGTAGGTGTTGTAGTCCTGCAAAGCGTCGTTGTAGCGCTTGCGCTCCACTGCGATCCGGTTCTCAGTGCCTGCCAGCTCATCCTGCAAGCGCAGGAAGTTTTCATTGGACTTGAGCTGGGGATAGTTCTCGACGATCACCAGCAACCGCCCGAGTGCGCCATCGAGTTGCTGGTTGGCGGCAATCTTCTCCGATGGCGTTCCGGCGGAAAGCAACGCCGAGCGCGCTCTCGCGATGTCCCCGAAGACAGTTTGCTCCTGCTGCGCGAATCCCTTCACCGTCTCCACTAGGTTTGGGATCAGGTCGGCGCGGCGCTGCAAAACGATATCCACCTGCGACCATGCCGCTTTCACCGCCTGGTCCTTGCTGACCAGCGTGTTGCGCACACCCACGTACTGCATGAAGACAAGTCCGACAACGACCGCCAAGACAATCAGCACGATGATGCCTTTACTCATTTCCGTCTCCTGAAACTCTGAGTTTACCTATTCGTCTTCGTCTATGCGCCGCTGGGCGCCGCTGGGTTCCGATGAATCCAGCATTTTATCTACAGTGGCCGTCACCTGCTCAACCGTTTTCAGATATCGGCCACACAACTCGTTGACATCCGCAGTCTTGCGATCAGCTTTGTGTTCACGAACATCGAGAAGGTGCAGGAACGCCCCCGGATCGCATCCAACCTTGGCCGCGAGCTTTTGCACCACCTCTCGCTTCGAGACGGTTGCAGGCTCCCCTAATTCAAGCAGAGCATGCCGGAACAGCGTGGCGAATGCCGGGAGTGAGCGCAGCAGAAGTGCCCAAACAGCGGACGCATTTCCGGCCGCCAGGAGCAGGCCCTGACGCAGCAAGATCGTCTTCTCGCGCAACTCATATTCCAGTTGCACGCGATGCAACTTCACCGGGACCACTAACGTGCTGAGCACATCCTCTCCCCACAGGACACGGTAACTCTCCCGCATGTCCAGCAACTCAATCGAAAAGACGTCGGCCGACCGTCTGAGTTCTTCCATGCCCATCACCAGCGGAGCGCGATTCTTCTGTGCCCTCCACCATCCGACGGCCGGCGCCAGAGTCTGGAGGGATGCAAACGAAGTCTCTCTCAGCACGCACAACAGATTCACGTCGGAATGCTCGACAACGTAATCTCCCGCAACGGCCGACCCATAAAGGATGATGGAAACAAGGTTCGTTTCCCCCGTCGCCCGCAGCCGGCTTACGAAATCATTGAGGTTTGTTTCCGGAACCATCGCGTCTCCCGTTTCCTTCGTTACCAACTGCCACCCGCGCCGCCGCCACCCGTACTGCCGCCCCCAAAGCCGCCAAATCCTCCACCACCGCCACCAAAGCCGCCGCCTCCAAGTCCCCCGCCACCGAAACCGCCACCGCCGTAGCCACCGCGCCCACCGCGCATACTTCCCGCGAGCAGACCCCACAAGAAGCCGGATAACAGCCCTGAACCTCCCCCGCCGCGATAGCCGCCGCCCCCAGCTCGTCTAAAAACCCAAACGATAAACAAGAAGATGAGAAACAGAACCAGGGCCACTGGGATACCGGGCTTGGAATCGCCTTGCGCCCCACGCGGCTCAGGATGCGCCTGCAGTCCTTCCAGAGTCACGCCAGCATCCTTGGCAATGACCTCCGCCACTCGCGAGGACATCAACGCCACCGCCCCCGCATAGTCACCGCTGCGCAGGAGAGGTACTGCCTCACGACCGAAGCCACCCACCTTGCCGTCCGGAAGAATCGGCTCTAGGCCATACCCGACGGTAGTCCAATACTTGCGATCCTGCGTCGCCAGCAGGATCAGCACTCCCCGGTCCTTCCCTTTCGCCCCGATCCCCCACTTTTGGTAGAGCGCGACCGCGTAACTCACCACGTCCTGCCCGTCCAATGACTTCACTGTTACAACGGCAATCTGCGCGTGAGCCTTCTCGTCCACCTGCCGGCAAAGATCATTGAGACGCGCCACGGT
>WNEZ01026959.1_pt1 | contig 10327 bp, 10 predicted proteins | sample 5400521 | NCBI WGS metagenome assembly WNEZ01 (sample SAMN13153339, study PRJNA577476) | soil metagenome | isolation source: 120 cm saprolite under Douglas fir tree site 2 hole 1 replicate 1 | place: USA:California | collected 2015-04-18
GGGGAAGTTGTAAGTCATTGATTCCAAAGGCCAGACCATAAAGCGCCACCCATTAACTCCTTTGTTTTGAAGACTTTGAAGATAAGTACTTTAGAGTCAATACTTTAACCGAAAAGTGGGGGGGGTAGTTACCAATTGGTAAATATCGGGTAGTTACCAACTGGCGAATAGATGTTTTTCAGCCTTCCCGATAGGCCAAGCGGACCAGAGTTCTCTCCGAAAAAGGCACGTAAAGTAAAGCCGCAGTCGCGGCGAACGCCAAGCCCACTCCAATTTGCGGCAGAAGAAGAAACGGCGCAATAGCCCAGAGCTGATCAAGCGCCAGCACAAATGGGAAGAGCCGCCCGAATGTCCCGCTCAGCTTGCGAAAATCGAAAGCGACCGCGGACAGCAGATAGAATCGCAGCGGGATTCCCACCGCTCCTGTCACCAGCACCGCACCCACGATGAACAGAGCTCTCCAGCCCGGAACAAAGCTGCTGGCGACGCGGTCAACACCGCGCAGGTGAGCGAGGCCGCTCACGTAGAAGATGAGATACATCACCTGAATCAGCGCGAACAGCGCGCGCACCAATCCGCGCCTTGGAACGGGCACATGCAGTTCGGCGTGCAGCACCTCATAGGCGGACGAAGTTGCCGCATCAGTAAGCCCGTGTGGCGCGGGCGCCCCCGCCCGCGTGCCCTTGTCCTGTGCAAGGTTCTGTGCAGCCGCGGATGCTGTCGTTGTCGCCGCGACGCTGTCGACAGGCGCGATGAAACGGTATCCGCGGCGAGCGAGGGTTTCGACGAAGCGCGGGCTCGATGCGGAATCGCCCAGCGACTCGCGAATCTTGTTCACCGCGGTATTCAGGCTGTGATCGAAATCGACGAAGGTGTCAGCGGGCCAGATTTTTTCGCGCAGCTCGTCGCGGGTGACGACTTGACCGGCATTCTGCAGCAGCGCAGTGAGGACTTGAAACGGCTGTTCCTGAAGCCGGATGCGAGCGCCGTTCTTGCGCAGCTCTCCGGCGGTCAAGTCGACTTCAAAAACGCCAAATCGCAGAAGCCTGGCTTCGCGGTTGGATGAAGGCATCGGCATGACGGCGCGCCCGTAGTGTACCGCGAGGTAGTAGTTGGTGGTTAGCAGTCGTTGGTCGCTAGTCGTCGGTCGTTCGCGATGAATGATTGCGAACCGAGGTTTGCCAACGACCATCGACCGACGCCTATCGACGCACGAAAAGGCTACAATAGCGCCGTGAATCCCCCCGCTCCGCCGAAGCCCGCGTCTGACAACAAGCATCAGCACCGGCATTCGATTTACGCCGCCGAAGCCACCGGATTGCTTGTCATGGCGGTTCTGCTGCTCGTTCTTACCATCATTCGCTATTGGCGGTACATCCCTTGGAGCGCGCGCTGAAGTCGCAGAAGCTGCCGAATGTGCCAAAGGTGACGGATCGCGAGCCCCTCGTCGTGGTAGTGCTAGGTCCCACAGCGAGCGGGAAGACAGCTCTGGCGCTCGCCATCGCGCGCCGCTTCGGCGGTGAAATCGTCAACTGCGATTCGGTTGCGATGTACCGCGAATTTGAAATCGGCACCGCCAAGCCCAGTGCGGCAGAGCGCGCGGAAGTCCCGCATCACCTGCTCGATTGCGTGGATCCGCTCGCCGACGTTAGCGCCGGAGAATATGCACGCCAGGCGCGCAAGGTTCTGCGCGAGATAGTTCTGCGTGAGAAACATTTGCCCATCGTCAGCGGAGGAACTGGACTCTATCTGCGCGCGCTGCTCGAAGGACTATTTCCCGGTCCGCAGCGGTCCGAAGAGCTGCGCAACAGACTGCGCGCCCGCGCGGAGAAAAATGGGACCGAGCACCTGCATCGCATGCTGCGGCGGCTCGACTCTTCGGCGGCGGACCGCATTCACGCCAATGACGTTCCGAAAGTGATCCGGGCGATCGAAGTCTGCCTGGCTTCGCGCCAGTCCTCGCCCCGGGCCTCGCGCCCGACCTCGCGCCGGAATATGACCGAACTTTGGAAGGAAGGACGCGAACCGCTGCACGGCTTTCGCATTCTGCGTCTCGGACTCAGTCCGGAGCGCGAAGCTCTTTATGCCCGCATCAACCAGCGAGCCGCGAAGATGTTTGACCAAGGACTGATCGCCGAAACTGAAAAGCTTCTCGCAAAATACGGCGCACAAGCGCGCCCGCTCGCATCGTTGGGATACAAGCAGGCGGTGCAGTTTTTGCGCGGCGAATTGGATCGGGAGTCGGCGCTAAGCGCGGCGCAGCAGGCACATCGCAACTATGCCAAGCGCCAGATCACATGGTTCCGCCGAGAACCGGATGTGCATTGGCTGGCCGGGTTCGGCGATGACCCTGCAATCCAGGCGCAAGGCATTGCGGCCGTGGAACGGGAAATTTGAGGGATGTCCAGCCCCTAAAGGGGCGTCTGATCGCGAAGAACTTTCGGTATCGCTAAAGCGATAACCTGATACGAATCCTGAGTTCTTCCGCAGCTATAGCGATCCAGAGTTGCGGTGGCCGCAGGCAACTGCCGAGCTATGCTCAACTTCGACGGCCGAGGCGGCGTTTCTACGTGGACGGGCGAGGCGCCCGTCTCTCCACTAGCTGCTGGAGGACGTTCTCGTCCGTTTTTGCTATTGTCAATTGCATGCTCCGACATCTTCTGTTGATCGCGCTGCTGCTTGCTGCGGCGCTCTGCTTTGCTAAAGACAAGAGTAAAGACCGCTTTCTGCAGGCGGGTCCTATCCACATTGACAAAGCCGGCCATAAATGGGTCGACAAGACGTTGCGCAAGATGTCGCCCGAAGAGAAAGTTGGACAACTGTTCTCAATTTGGGTGCGAGCGCAATTCCTGAATGATGCCGACCCCATCTTTATTCAGCTACGCGACAACATCCACAAATATCACATCGGCTCTGTGGTGATGAGCGTTCCGGTGGATGGAGCCGTCCTGCTCAAGAGCCAGCCCTATGTTGCCGCCGAGTTGCTCAACCGGCTGCAACGATCATCTCAACTGCCGCTCCTGGTCGAAGCAGACTTCGAGCGCGGAGTCTCCATGCGGCTGAATGGGACCACCGTCTTTCCCCATGCGATGGCTTTTGGAGCTACCGGCAAGACCGAAAATGCCCAGGCGTTTGGACGGATCACCGCCCTCGAAGCGCGGGCCGTCGGAGTACATTGGAATTTCTTTCCCGATGCTGACGTGAATTCCAACCCTGCGAATCCCATCATCAATACGCGTTCCTTCGGAGAAGACCCGAAGCAGGTCGGCGATTTTGTGGCGGCATATATCCGCGGCGCTCACGAGGGCGGCATGCTGGTCACGGCCAAACACTTTCCGGGACACGGCGACACCGCAACCGACTCTCACCTCGGCGTCGCTCAAGTCACCGGCGACCGAGCGCGACTCGAGGCGGTTGAGTTGCCGCCATTCAAGCACGCGATCGAGGCCGGAGTGGATGCCGTCATGGTCGCGCACGTAACCGTTCCCGCTCTCGATTCCGAGCCCAACCGGGTGGCCACAACTTCAAGGGCGATTGTGACCGGACTCCTCAAGGAAGACATGGGATTCAAAGGGATCGTCGTGACCGACGCCCTCGACATGGCGGGGCTGACGCGCCTGTACGCGAACGATATCGGCCGGGCAGCGGTCGAATCTTTCAAGGCGGGCAATGACCTGCTGATCATTCCGGCTAATCTCGACGCCAGCTACCGCTCGGTGCTGCAAGCGGTGCAGAGCGGCGAGATCAGCCGTCCGCGGCTCGATCAATCCGTGCGCAAGATTCTGGAACTAAAGGCTTCCCTCGGTTTGAACAAGGCGCGCCTGGTGGATCCCGGTAAACTCTCCAGCGAGGTTGCCAAACCAGAGAATCTGGCCGCCGGCCAGCGCATCGCCGACGAAGCGATTACCCTGGTTCGCGACAATGGCAAAGTAATCCCGCTGCAGTCTCTTGGAACTTCTGGAACAACGGAGGCCGCGCTTCCGTATCAATCAATGACAGAGGTGCACAATCGTCTGGTCGCGGTAATTTTTTCTGACGACCTGCGCACCGACTCAGGACGTATGCTCGAACGCCAGATTCTAGCCCGTGTGCCTGACGCCCGCGTCATCTATCTCGATGCGCGTTCGGCCGTCGGTATGAAGGCGTCGGTTGTCGAAGCGGTGGACGCCGCGGAGCATGTTATCGCTGCGGTGTATGTGATTCCGGTCGCGGGCAGGGCCATGCGTGCTGCCGGAGGAGGTTTGACGAATACGGTTGCCATGGGCGACGCCACGGGATCTTTACTTACAACGATTCTCGATCACGCCGCCAAGCGTATTGTAGTACTCGCCATGGGTAATCCCTATGTGGTGCAGGATTTCCCCGCGATTCAGAATTATGTGTGCGCGTTCTCCAATGAAACCGTGTCGGAAACTGCCGCCGTGAAGGCGATCTTCGGCGAGATCCCGATCAGCGGTCATCTGCCGGTTACAATTCCGGGTGTCGCATCCCGAGGCGAGGGTCTCGAACGCCCCGGCCGGCCAATCTCAGCTCGACCAAGCTCTGGAGGTTCCTCCCATGTTCAACAGAAACACGTCCAGCCGTAAAATGTTCAGACGCGCCGTGATCGCAAGACTTTCGCTTGGCTCGCTGTTTGCCGCCCTCTGCGTTCTTCCCGCTTGCAGCATCAATGCGAACGACAAGCACAATAGCAAGGATGGCGAAGCTCACGTTGACATCAAATCTCCCCTAGGTGATTTGCACGTCAGCGAGCAAGCCGATATCCGCGACGCTGGGCTGACACTTTATCCCGGCGCCAAGCCCGCTCCGAAAGACGACAGCGACGATAAGAAGAGCGCCAATGTAAATCTTTCGATGCCGGGATTCTCGCTGAAAGTAGTCGCTGCTGAGTTCCTCTCCGATGACGCTCCCGATAAAGTTATCGCTTACTACAACAAAGAGCTGCCGAAATATGGCAAGCCCATCCAGTGCCATGGCGGCTGGACCGGAGGCCACTCAAACTACAACGGCAAGGATGACATGTCCAAGCCGGTGTCGTGCGGGAACGACGGCAGCGGAGACTCGGTAGAGTTGAAGGTTGGAACCGAGGGGAACCAGCACCTCGTCGCCGTTAAGCCGAGCAACAGGGGAAGCCGCTTTGCGCTCGTCTACGTGCGCATGCACACGGGCAAGGAAGATACCATCTGATCGAAGGCACGGGTGGTCGGAAGTGGTGGCACGGTAAAGATCAGACGGTGCCTAGCCTTGCTCTCCCGGCGCAAATCCACGTACAGGTTGCGACTACAGATGCCAGTGTTGGCGCAAATACAAAGTCCGGGCAGGACGGATTTACTCCGGAGTTTGCTCAAGCCGGACGTTCGGATCGCCTCATGCCGTCAGGAAACGCGATGGACAGCGGAATTGCCGCTCGCGCTGCCTTCAAAGCGGGCGCGATCGGCTTAGTCATTAGTGCTATCCCATTCATCGGCATATTGCTGACTGGAGCGCTGGCTGTTTTTTTCTACCGGCGCAAGACTGGTGTCATCCTCCCTGCTGCCGTCGGGGCACGCCTTGGGGGAGCGGCGGGAGTCGTCGTATTCGCCGTCAGTGCCTTGGTTGTCCTCGCAGTTATCGTCCTTCACGCCCAACGGCAATGCATCGAGATGACGATTACCATGCTTCAACGGTTGGGAGCTAACACGGCCGACGCTCGAGTTCAAGCTGACATTCGCAACGTGTTCACTCCGTCGGGCCAGGCGCTGTCCTTTTTTGTTACCGTGGTGTTCGCCTCGGTTGGCGGTGCGCTAGCCTCGCTGTTTCTGCGCCGTCGCAACCCCCGCGTGTAGCCCAGCCACAATCGATGCGGGTTTTCACGCCCGCCCTTGCTCTCATCTTTCCGCACGCGTATGATGCAGCGTTTATGAATTCACGCACGCCAGGGCGTCCCGTCGAGATCCATCAGAAAGCGCAACTGATGTCGGCATCCGAAGTGGAGCGCACCTTGATCCGGCTGGCGCATGAGATTCTCGAGAAGAACAATGGCGTCGAAGATCTGGCACTGGTCGGCATCCGGCGTCGTGGAGTTCCGCTGGCGGAGCGTCTGGCAAAAATTATTCAGCGCATCGAAAAGAAACCGGTGTTGCTCGGCACGCTCGACATTACCCTCTATCGCGACGATCTTTCCACGCTGGGATCGAAGCCCGTGGTGCAGAAACACGAACTGGAAATTCCGATTACGGGTAAGTCGGTGGTGCTGGTTGACGACGTGCTTTATACGGGCCGCACCACCCGTGCCGCCATGGACGCGCTGTTCCGGGCGGGCCGTCCTAAACGCCTGCAACTTTGCGTATTGATCGACCGAGGTCATCGGGAATTGCCGATTGAGGCCGCCTTCGTCGGACGAGCGGTGCAGACAACGGAAAATCAGATTATTGAGGTAAAACTTCGCGAGATCGACGACGCGGAGAAAGTCCTGCTAATGGAAAAGCAGTAGTGAGTTCAATTTGTAATTGGTGATTTGTAATTTGTAATTGAAAAGCCCAAGCGGTTCTTAAATTACAAATCAGAAATTGCAAATTACAAATTCCCAATATCCAATTCGGCCGGGGATTATCTAACAATGAATCCAGCGCGCGGTTCCTTGCTCGGTATCGAGCACCTGGAAGCAGCCGAGATCCTGAGACTTTTGAAGTTTGCCCGGCGCATGAATCCGGACAAGCCACGGCTCCTGCTTAAGGGCAAGCGCGTGCTCCTTCTCTTCTACGAAGCTTCCACCCGCACGCGGAGCTCCTTTGAAATCGCGGCCAAATCAATGGGCGCCCACACCGTCCTCATCCAGTCCGCCGGTTCCAGCATTGAGAAAGGCGAATCGCTGCTGGACACGGGATACACGGTGCGCGCGGTCGGCGCCGACATCATCGTCATCCGCCACCCCAACGCCGGAGCACCCTACGTGATGGCGCAGCACATCGACGTGCCCGTCATTAATGCCGGAGATGGACTGCACGAGCATCCCTCGCAGGCGCTGCTCGATGCTTACACAATTCTGCGAAACAAGAAAACCTTCAAAGCTTTGCAGGTCGCGATTGTCGGCGACATCTTTCACAGTCGTGTGGCGCGGTCGGCGTGCCATCTGCTAAGCAAATTCGGCATCAAGATTATTCTTTGCGGTCCGCCGGAACTGGCGCCCGACATTGCGACCACCCTCGCGCCCGGCATTCGGGTGACCCGCCACATTGAAGACGCATTACACGGCACCGATGTTGTCATGCTGCTGCGCGTGCAAAAAGAGCGCCTTTCCGGACTGAAGATTGACCTTTCGGAATACATCGAACGCTACCAGATGAACCCCGCCCGGTTGAAGATGGCGAAGAAGGATGCCATCGTAATGCATCCCGGCCCGATCATTCGCGGTCTGGAACTGACCAGCGAAGTCGCCGACGGCGCTCAGGCGCGCATCCTGGAGGAAGTGCATAACGGCGTGCCCATGCGCATGGCGATTCTGGCGCGGGCGATGGGAAAGATGCGATGACAAGTTCGGAAAAGAATCGAAACGGCTTCCAGACCAGCAGTCTGTTGATCAAGGGCGGTCACCTGATTGACCCGGCGGCTCGCATCGACGCGCCCATGGACGTGTTGCTGAAAGATGGCCGCGTTGCCGAAGTGGCTGCTCCCAACAAGATCAAGGGCAGCGCGGACGAAAAATTCGATGCCCGCGGACTCATCGTCGCGCCCGGCTTCATCGACCTACACGTACACCTGCGCGAGCCTGGCCAGGCGCACAAAGAGACCATTGCGACTGGCACGGCCGCCGCTGCTGCGGGCGGCTTCACATCTGTCTGCACCATGCCCAACACGGCACCGGTTGTCGATTCGGTCGAGTGGATCGAGTGGCTTCGTCAGCCCGAGCGCGGCGCGGTCGTCAATGTGTTTACCATCGCGGCCGCGACCCGGTCGAGCAAGGGGGCTACGCTCACCAATTTCCGCGCGCTGCACTCCGCCGGAGCAATCGCGGTCACCGACGATGGCAAGCCCATCCTCGAAGACGCAATTATGCGCGAGGCCCTGGTTCTCGGCGGGGAGCTGAATTTCCCCGTCGTGCAACATGCCGAAGACACTCGCATGACCGAACATTGCTCCATGCACGCGGGCGCCCGTTCGTTCCGGCTCGGGTTGCGCGGCATGACCGCGGCTGCCGAAGCCTCGATCGTTGAGCGTGACGTACAGCTCGCGATGCACATTCCCAACGCCCGCCTGCACGTCGCGCATCTTTCCACGGCGGACGCGCTGAAGAGTGTGCGCCGCGGCAAACGCGCCAAAGCGCGCGTCACGTTTGAAGTCACGCCACACCATTTCACGCTGACTGACGAGGACATGCGTGACTATGACAGCAATTACAAGATGAATCCCCCACTGCGCTCGGCCTCCGATCTCGAAGCCATCCTGGTCGCGCTCGCCGACGGCACGGTGGACGCCATCGCCACCGATCACGCTCCTCACGCCGCCCACGAAAAGGAGATGGAATTCGAGCGCGCGGCGTTCGGCATCACCGGACTTGAAACCGCGCTCGCGCTGTCCATCACCCGGCTGCATCGCGCGAAGCGAATCCCTCTTGCCCGAATCGTAGAACTCTTCACCGCCGGTCCAGCTCGCTGTTTCGATCTTCGCGGCCGCGGTTCGCTCGTCCGGGGCTCGGTCGCCGACGTTACGGTTTTCGATCCGAAGAAGAAGTGGACCTTCGACGCCGCCAAGTCGCACTCGAAATCGAAGAACACGCCGTTTGACGGATGGCACCTGACGGGGAAAGTGGTCGCGACGATTGTCGGCGGAAGGATCGTGTACTCCGCTTGAATCCGGGGAATGCCATGAATCGCGCACTATTCCTCTTTCTGCTGATTCCATTCCTGGCTGCGCAGACCGCAACTGAAGTCGAAATTACCTCTGAACCCTCGCACCACCTTGCCCTGGAAAACGAATTCATTCGGGTGTTCAAGGTTGAGGTCGCGCCCCATGCTTCGACGCTCATGCACCGCCACCGCCACGACTACGTCTTCGTCACGCTCTGCGATGCTCAGGTCTCTAACGAAGTCGAAGGCAAGCCGCCCGTGGACCTCAAACTCAGCGACGGTGAGACCCATTTTGTGCCGCGAAACTTTGCCCACGTCGCAAAGAATCTCTCGGACCAGCCGTTTCGAAACGTGACGATTGAGTTGATGCAGGATGAAAAACTGCGGCAGATGTCATCTCATTGGCCGGAGGAAAACGGCGAAAAGACCTTCCGGGGTGGCCGCATCAAAATTCTTTTTGTAAAAGATGGAGTGCGCGTGTCCGAAGTCAACCTCGAACCAGGCGCAATTGTGCCCAGCCACCATCACGACGGTCCGCATCTGCTGGTCGCTATCACGGATCTCGATGTACGCAGCGACGTCGAAGGAATGGGTCCGATGCCAGGGAAATTCAAGTCCGGCGATGTTAAATGGTTGCCAGGAGGCTACACTCACACCTTGACGAATGTGGGGAAGAGCCCGGCGCGATTCGTGACAGCGGAATTTTAGGGTGCATATGTGGAGACGGCGTCCCGCCCGTCCAAGCCGAGCGCAGCTCGCCAGTCTCCGGGGCCGCGGCAACGTCTTTTCCGTTACGCGCTCTTGATCAACGGATTCCCCGGAGAGACCAAGCCGACCCGATGCAGCTTGGCGGTGAGGCGGTCTTTGTCGGTGGAGGCTGATGCAGCGGCGAGACGCTTGCGAAGCTTTGCGACTTTTTCTGCGCGAGTGCGGCGGCGGCGAATTTCCGGACGACGGCTGGGTGCGGACATAAAGTTCTCCTTGGTGTTCAATGTCGGTGTTCGTGACTGATGTTCCTTGAAGTGACCGTTGAAATCACGAATCAGATAGAAGGTCGGCGCCGCGTCCTCGCGACGAAGGCTTAATTATAGGGTTCATCGGCACTTACTGGCAAAGCGGACCCGGTGGCGACTATGCGCCCTTAGCAGCCGGATTTTCCCTCTCAGGCCGATAGCCGCTGCAAACCAATACCGGCAGACGCGGATACTTTACGAACCGCGAGTCCTCGAACGAAAGCTTGCACATAAGGAAAGTCGAACCGCGATCGGACTCAATCCGCCGCGCATGCTGGCAGCTCTGGCAAAGGCCTGGGTTGGGGTGGGTCGGAGTGTTGGCGATCACGGTCGTAACAAGACCGATTGTATATTCAATCCTCTCGCCAGCAATGCTGAGGACTCGAGCCTCATCCCGCCGGAGAATCTCCCGGCAGCTATAATATTTTTCTTGACGTGACCATATGGTCACGTTACAATTGGGTCACATTACGAGGATCGCTTAATGAA
>WNEZ01024443.1_pt1 | contig 10326 bp, 10 predicted proteins | sample 5400521 | NCBI WGS metagenome assembly WNEZ01 (sample SAMN13153339, study PRJNA577476) | soil metagenome | isolation source: 120 cm saprolite under Douglas fir tree site 2 hole 1 replicate 1 | place: USA:California | collected 2015-04-18
GAAGGCGTCACCGGGCGCAGCTATCTGTTCTGTTACCGTCCAAGCGGCAGCGCCGCGATCGCGGCGGTGTTGCACGAGGCGGGTGGCCTGATCGCCGGCGACCGGCTTGCTCCGGTGACGATCGCCGCCAAGCTCGAGCGCTGCTTCGCGCTCATCGGCGTTACGGGCGTCGTCCGGATGGCGCTCTCTGCGCTTGATATGGCGTTGTGGGATGCGCTCGCCGTCGCGGCCGGACTTCCGCTCGCCACCTTGTTGGGCGCCGCGCCACGGCCGTTGCCGGCCTATAATTCATGCGGGCTCGGGCTAATGGCGCCGCAAGCCGCAGCCGACGAGGCGGAGCTTCTCCTTGAGGGCGAATTTCGCGCCGTCAAGCTCAGGCTGGGTCATGCGACGCTGGCGGAAGATGTCGCCGTCACCCGCGCGGTGCGCCGGCGTCTCGCCGACCACATCGCCATCATGGTCGACTACAACCAGGCCCTCACGGTGGCGGAGGCGTTGGCACGCGGGCGGGCTATGGCGGGCGAAGGCGTCTATTGGATCGAGGAGCCGATACGACACGACAACATCGCCGGCTACACCAAGCTCGCCCGCAAACTCGCATTGCCGATCCAGATCGGCGAGAATTTTGACGGCGCCAAGGCCGTGACGGCGGCGCTCGATGCAGCGGCTTGCGATTTCGTGATGCCGGATGCCGGCCGCATCGGCGGGGTCACCGGGTGGCTGCAGGCGGCGGGCGTGGCGGCGACGCGCGGTGTCGAAATGTCGTCGCATCTCTTGCCGGAGGCGAGCGCCCACCTGCTCGCCGCGACCCCGACCGGCCACTGGCTCGAATACGTGGATTGGGCGAATGCGATCCTGGCCGAACCGCTGGCGATCGCTGACGGCTGCGCGATTGCGTCATCATCTCCCGGCACCGGCATTGCCTGGAACCACGATGCGGTCGCGCGCTCTCGCACAAAATAGCATCGTGCGGCCCGCAACGACGAAACAATGGAGGTCATTTTTGCCGAATTTCCGGGAACTTATCCAAGGCGACGAGCTGATCGTCGCTCCCTGCGCGCTCAATCCGATCATGGCGCGGATTGCCGAGGATGCGGGCTTCAGGGCGGTCTACATGAGCGGCGGCTCGCTCGGCTGGCTCAAGTGCGTGACCGAAGCCAACGTCACCTTGCCGGAGATGGCCGAAATCGCGGTCGATATTCGCGCCGTGTGCCGGCTGCCGATCATTCTCGATGCCGGCGGCGGCTGGGGTGATCCGATGCACGTCCACCGCACCATTGCGCTCACGGAGGCGGCCGGCTTCTCGGCAATCGAGATCGAGGATCAGCTGCTGCCGCGTCGCGTTGAGCATCACATCGGCATCGACAATCTGGTCGACACCGGCCTGATGGTGGACAAAATCAAGGAGGCTATCGCGGCGCGCACCGACCCCGACCTCGTCATCATTGCCCGCACCAATACGCGCCGGGTGCATGGCCTCGACGACGCGCTGCGCCGTGGCGAGGCGTTTCATCGCGCCGGCGCCGACGTGCTGTTCATCTACACCCGGGACGCCGGGGAGATGCGCTTCGTGGGCGAGCGCCTGCCGGCGCCGCTGATGACCTTCGCGCCGCCGGACGGATTTGCGACGTTTGCGCTGTCGCAGTCCGATCTGTTCCGGCTTGGCTATCGGGTGGCGGCTTCGTCGGGCAGCTCCTTCGCCGCCATGTACAAGGCGGTGCGCCAATCCATGGAATGTCTTGCGGAGAACCGGCTCGACCCCTTCCTCGGGAAGGGTGGCGCGGAGATGGAGATGAAACGGTCGCACCAGACCTCACGGCTCGACCGGCTTCTCGAGGTCGAGCGGCGCACCGTGAAGGGGCGGTGAACGGCATGCCGCCGTAGGGGCGGGTTCGCTTTAACCCGCCGCCCCCTCCTACCCTCCCCCGCATGCGGGGGCTAGGGGATGCTTACTTCCAATTGGTGGCCGCGCCGGGCTTGAGCTAGGGCAAATTTTGCCCTATATAGGGTAAGCTCGCGGGAGAGCGCATGCCGGAGATCAAGCGGTTCGGCAGCTTCAAGCTCCTCATGTTCTTCCAGGACGAGAACCCGCCGCACGTCCATGTGAAGGGTGCCGATTTCGCCGCGAAGATTCGCATCTCGAACGGCGATTTACTTGCAGGCCATGCGCCGAACAAGGCGTTGAGACAGGCGCGCCGCTGGGTTGAAGAAAATCGGGCAGAACTGTCGACGATGTGGGACGAATTCCAGAGGTGATCGGCATGAGCGATGACGTAACGAGAGTCACAAAGGTACGCCCGGCTGGGGGACATGTTCTGCTTGTCCGTTTTGCCGGCGATCGACAGGACCATAAACTCGACATGACCGGGCTCATTGCTCGTAGTGCGCATTTCGCGCCGCTGATGGACGATGCTCAATCCTTCGCCAAGGTCGCGATTGTGGAAGACGGTCTTGGGCTTGCTTGGCCGATCGAAACCAAATGGGGGCGATTGGACGTTTCGGCCTCGACGCTACGGCGGATCGCTGAGGAACAGGAGCCGATGACTGGAGCTGATTTCGCCGAGTGGCGAACGGGATTGGGACTGTCGCTGACCGAGGCAGCAAAGCTACTTGGGGTTGGACGGCGCACGATCATGGGCTATCTGAAGAAGGAAGAGTTGCCGCCCGTTGTTGCAATCGCCTGCCGAGCACTCGCCCGTGACAAGCACCTCCTGGCGGCTCACTACGTGCCGGCGCGGAAGATCAACCAGCCGGCCGCCTGAACGCCCTCCGCCCCGGCGGCCCGTTGAGCGTGCGACGGCACGCCGTTATTGAAACAGCTTCAGATCGACAGCCTCGCCCATCGCCTTGTAGCCGGCATCGTTTGGATGAAGGTGGTCGCCGCTGTCGTAGGCGGCGGCGATTGCGCTCGGATGGGCTGGATCCGCAACGACGCGATCGAACTCGATGAGGCCGTCGAAGGCGCCGCTGGTCCGAATCCAGTTGTTCACCGCTAGGCGTTTGGCTTCCTTTTCGGGCGTGAAATAGCCCTGATTGGGCCCTCCCGCGAGGGCATTCTCGAATGGCGTCAACGGGCTGCCGATGACCTTGATCGAGCGGAGATGGGCCCGTTCGATCATTTGCTTGTAGCCTGCAATGATCTCGTCGGCGGTGCGAACGATGCCGCCGGGCTCGATTGCGGTGCCCGGAAATCCGAAGTCGTTGATGCCAACGAAGATCACAACGTGCGAAACCCCAGGCTGGCTCAGCACGTCGCGCTCAAATCGCGCGAGCGCGCTGACGCCGGCGCCGTCGCTCAGCACACGATTGCCTGCGATGCCCTGATTGAGAACCGCAGCGGCAACTCCGGCTTCCTTCAAGCGGCGTGCGAGAACATCGGGCCAGCGCGCATTGGCATTGACGGTCGAGGCCGTCCCGTCGGTGATCGAATCGCCGAAGGTCGCTATCGCCCGCACAGGAGAACTGGGCACCACCATGACGCCGGTCAGGAAGAAACGATTTACGAAGCTGTCTACGACGGGGAACTCCGAACTTGCCGTGAAGTCGCCCGTGGTCGAAACATAGGCCGTCTGCAGCCCGGTCGCGTGAACCGTTCCAAGCTCCGTCGCAGCAGGCAGATACAGACTCACTGCGACATCGGAAAGGGGAGCGACATTGAACTCCACCGGATCGCTCACGGCCGGGGCTCCCGGCTGAATGATGACCGACTTCGAGCCGCCGAACGTAAGCGGACGCAGGCTTGCCGAGACAATGTCCGAAGTTCCGCCAGCCATCGCGACGCTGGCGGCCCCTATCAGGACGGGTTTGGCGCCGAACTCGTTGGACAACCGGACCCTGATCTTGTTGCCGCCAATACTAAGATGCACAATTTGGCGAATCGTCCGGTTCGAGAAGCTCGCGGGCATCACCCCGCGGGGCGCCTGAGGACTGGCGGTCCAACTGCTGATCCACGACGTTGTCTGGACCTGAGCGCTGGCCGGCGAGAGCGCAAACGAACTCACCGACAACGCGGCGGCGCCGACAATCGCTAGAAGATGGCGATCGATGAAAATCATCCGGGTTCTTCGCGGACTGGCCGAATAGGAACCCCGCAAGAAGACGTTGCTATCCATTTCCTTCCCCCCTACGAAAACCCGATCCAGCGTCCGCCCCACGCCACGCCAAACCACAGAACCAACGATATGAGCGCGGTAACGCGGCCCTGCACCGGCCGGTCGGAGGTCAGGTCCATTTGCGTCACGCGGCGGAGGACCGTGAACGTAAAGAGGAGCACCAGGAACAGCGATGTCATCTTCACCCAGAAGGCAAAGCTGTACAGACACTTGATCGATTCGGAAAGGAACAGGGGAACACCCGACGCGAACATCAAGGTCACGCTGCCAAGCAACCACGGTTGAGTATTCGCCCACAGCTGCGCGGCGCTCTGTTTGCGCAGGCCCACGCCTAAGAGGCGCAAATCTACGACCAACACGGCTCCCGCCGTTAGTCCAAGACCGAGGAGGTGGAAGGCCTCGATGACGGGGAACAGCCAGGTCGAATTGCGTATCCCCTCGCCGATCGGCGTGCCGTAGCACCACTGAAAGAATGGCAGCAGATCCATCGGCGCGCCTATTCAGAGGGTACGCAACTGGTCAGGAAATTGATGATCGCCGGTTGCGGCTGCCTATCGCAGTCGAACCAGTTATAGGCAATCATTCTTCCCGAAAAGACGATGCCGATCCATAGGACAAGGGAGAGCGCGCCGGCAATCCTGGCGGCCTTTGGCGGTATGGCGTCGGCATCCCATTTGGCCACGCTTGGAAAAACGCGTGAGTGAAAAAGCAAGACGTTGACACCAGCGAGCAGCAGCAGAAGCATTTTGGTCCTGAAGAAAATATTCTGATAGGAACGCAGAGGTATGGCGTAAACCAACAGCGTGCCGGTGATGACCATCAGGACGAACCCCGCGATGGTCCACGGCTGCAGGCGACGACCTTCCGCATGGTCCAGCCAAGGAGGCGCAGGTCGAACATCACCGTCATGCCGAAGAACAGACACAGCGACCACACGTGCAACGATTCGATGAGGGAGTAAGCAATCTCCGATTCGTGGAGCGCGACGCTCCACGGTGTTTCCGACAACTGCTCGAAGAAACTCAGAAAAGACATTCCCATCCCGTGGAACTACGATCGCGGGTGCGACGTACGACGGGCAAAGCCCGTGGCGGCCGACTGGTTCATCGCGGACTAATCCCTGTCCCCCAACCTTACCCGCAAGCGGGGCGAGGCAGCGCGCAGACCGCACTCCTGGGATGGCCGGGACGAGCCCGGCCATGACCAAGCGGGAGCCGATACGCGTTTTTACCCCTATATGTGCGGCGCTTCAGGCGAAACGCCATCGCTTATGAGGTCTATTGGGTCTTAGGCGCAGCCCCGGGGGTCAACTCGTAGGGAGCGCCGGTTCCCGAGGAACCAAGAAACAGCTTGCGTCCGTCAGGGAACGTGAGATCCCGCCCGTTGGCGCGATTCGTCCCGTCTTTCGACTGGTACCCATCGATTACGATGTCGGTGCCGGGCACAAGTGAATCCTTGGTGAATCCGCGCCGGAACAGGACATTCGGCGTTCCCGCTTCGATCGCCCATTTTACAACCGTGCCGTCGGCGTTCTTGACGTCGACGTGCAACCAGGTGTGGGGATTGACCCATTCCATTTTCGTGATCGTCCCCTTGAAATTCACCGGCCTGTTGGCGTCGAACTCCGCGGCAAACGCGTGGTGTGCCGAGGCCGAAGACGCCCATCCGGACATCGCGAAACCCATGCAGACTGCTAAGGCAAGCTTCGTTCGCATCGATTTTCTCCTCCACTATAGAACCAAGAAAGGGCGCCCTTGCCCGCTTGCCCCCTCCCTACCCTCCCCCGCGCGCGGGGGAGGGTAGGGAGGGGGGCCAAACCAGGATATGGCGCCCCCCGTCCGTCTTACCTGCCATACCATTGATAGAAGAGATCGCCTGGCGGCACCTTGCGCGTGATATCGACCGTCATCGTATCGCCTTCCCAATGCCTGACCAGCGGCTGCTTGCGAAGATTTCCGTACATGAACTCCTCGACGAATTCGTTGCAGCGAAACTCGAGGAGCTGCATGTTCGGTTCGGCGCGCCGATAGATCGGCATGGCGATGCGCCACGGACGGGTGAAAACCTTGGGGTCCTCAATCGTCACTTCGTACCAAATGACGTCAGGCGATCTGAACGTGAAGCGCTCGACCAGGTGCAGTGCGTCGCTGTGAAAATTGCCGGCCCGGTCGAACCAGGTCCGATCGTTGAAATTCGTCACGTCGACGACGAGCGTGTCTCCGTCCCATCGTCCGACTGAGTGGCCCATCCAGGTGTCGTCGGGCGGACCGTCGACCTTGTCCAGATGGATCGTGCGCGCCGTGTTCGAGAATGCGTAGGCAATGTGAATCTTGTTGGTGCCCTGCGTGATCTGGAACGGATGGGGCAGGTACATCGCCCGCGGAATGCCCGGCAGGTAACACTTCAGCTCCGGATCGCGGTCAATCCAGTGTTCCGCGTTCTCCTTCTTTGTTGCCAAGGCTTCCGGCTTGTAGGGGATCTCCCCGTCGCCCTGCACAACGCCGAGCGAGCCGGGCACGGCGCCGGCGGCCCCGAGCGCGAGAACCGGCGCGGCCGGCACCCGCGCATAGTCATAAGGATAAACGCCTTGCTGCATGACGGCGGCGGGACGCGCCGCATGCGCCTGCAAGTCCCAGTTGGCCTCGTTGTTGGCTTGCCAGATGCCGCTGAAGTTGGGCTTGCCGCCGACGGTGGCCGGCCGCGCGCTCTGCGCCTGACCCGACGTCTGCGTGATGGACGCCGAAATGACGGCGCCGACAGCGGCCGCCGCAATGGCGACCGTTATCGTTGAACCTAAGTATCGGCCGCGCATAGTGGACTCCTCCCTGGCTTTTACTTGACGCTACTGTAACGACGCTACTGTAACGGATCATCTTCGACGCCGACAAAGTCCGTGGCGTTGTCCTTTGTCGCCGGATGGGGACCTCGTCCCTCCGCAAAGGCGAACTCTTCCGCACGCGCTCCCCGCATCAGTCCCGGCAGACCATAGTTTCCTTCGATGCAGCGGGGCTCGTAATAAAGTCTGTTCTCCTGATCGCTCTGCCTGGTGAACTCTTGGCGGACAGTCCACGGCCGCGTCCACACCGCCGGATCTTCGATCGTGACAACGTACTCGAGCGAGGCCGGCCCGGTGCGCGTCCAGCGCTCGACCAAATGCAAGTTCTCGCGCGAGCCCTGAAAGTCCGTCTTCAGGCTGAAGTTCGTCACGTCGATAACGAGCGTATTCCCTTCCAAGTGGCCACGCGAGTCACCGTACCACTGGCGGACATTGGCCGGCAAGTGCGGACGTCCGTCCATGACGATGTTGCGCTGCCACCCTTGCCCCTGACCCACGTCGTAGAAGATCGAGATGCCGCCCGGCGTCTGCACGATCCGGCGGAAGCTGCCGGTCGCGGCCCCAAACTCCGGCAGACCGCCGGTCAGGCAGCGGTCCGGCAACGAACCGTCCTCCGGACCGTCATGGCGATTCATGCGCGCCGTGTTGTAGCGAGGAGGAAGTTCCGCTATTCGCGGCGACGGGGTCGGATCGTATTTGCCGCCGCTACAAGCCACCGACTTGCTCCTGCACGTCTCGGTCGCTTGCAACAACGCAAGACGGAACTCCCGGTCGGCGCCGGCCATCTTCTGAGCCTCCGGCGCCAGCGGCGGAATCCGGCCGTTGGCCGGATCGACAATCATCGACGTGCGCGCGCCGGTGCGCTTCTGGGTCATGAACAGCGCGTTGTAGGCGCCGGCGACGTCGAGTTCGGTCCCCCGCTCGACACGCCTGTCGCGGCGCAGCAGCTCCGACCGCTCTTTGTCCAAATCGGCGCGCTGAACCTCGGTGAAAAATTCCTGGTTCGCAAACTTGGGAGAGCGCTGCAAAGGCGTATCAGTTTCGTCGGTCCAGATGCCCTGGAGATCAGGTTCGCCCCAGGGCGTTGTCAGCGCTGGGGCCGGCGGCGTGACAGAAGCCGCCGGAGCCTGGGCCGATGCCCGTGTCATGGGCACCGAAACGAGGGCGCCGGCAGCGGCAGTGGCAATCGCGACCGTTAGCATTGAGCTTGACAGCCGGTCACGCATGATGGTCTCCCTTTACCTTCAATCGACTTATTGCAGCGGATCGGCCTCAAACTCAACACCCTTTATGCTGTCCCTGGTTCTCGGATCAGGACCCCGTCCCTCCGCAAAGGCGAACTCTTCGGTGCGCCGGCCATGCAGCAGACCCGGGAGGCCGAAGTTTCCTTCGATGCAGCGAGGCTCGTAATAAATTCTGTTCGCCTCATCGTTCTGCCTGGTGAACTCTTGCTTGGCCGTCCATGGCCGAGTCCACACGGTCGGATCCTCGACGGTGACCTCGTATGCAAGCGATGTTGGCCCGGTCCGCGTCCAGCGCTCGATGAGGTGCAGGTTCTCCCGGGCGCCCTGAAAATCTGTTTTCGGACTGAAGTTCGTCACGTCGATCACGAGCGTACTGCCCTCCCAGTGGCCACGCGAGTCGCCGTACCACTGGCGGATGCTGGCCGGCAAATGGGCACTTCCGTCCATGACGATGTTGCGTTGCCACCCCTGGCCTTGCCCCACATCGTAGAAGATCGAGATGCCGCCCGGCGTCTGCACGATCCGGCGGAAGCTGCCGATCCCGCCTGCAAACTCCGGCAGCCCGCCGGTCAGGCAGCGGTCCGGCGGCGTGCCGTCCTCCGGACCATCGTGGCGATTCATGCGTGCGAGGTTGTAACGGGGAGGAAGTTCCGCAAATCGCGGGGAGGGCGCTGGATCATACTTGCCACCGTTACACGCCGCCTCCTTATTTTTACACGTCTCGGTCGATTGCAACAGGGCAACGCGAAATTCCCCTTCCACAGCGGCAATCTTCTGAGCCGCCGGCGTCAGCGACGGAAGCCGGCCATTTGGCGGATCGACAATCCTCGACGTGCGCGTGCCGGTGCGCCTCATGGGCGTGAACGTCGCGTTGTAGGCGCCGGCGACGTCGGCCTCGGTCCCGCGCTCCGAACGCCTGTCCCGGCCGAGAAAGGCGGATCGCTCCTTGTCCAATTCGGCTCGCTGTGCGTCGGTGAAAAATTCCTGGGTCGCATACTTGGCGGAGCGCTGCAGGGGCGTGTCCGATTCATCGGTCCAGATGCCCTGCAGATCGGGGTTGCCCCAGGGCGTTGTCAACGCTGGGGGCGGCTTGCCGGAACCCGCCGGAACCTGAGCCGGCGCCGGCGTGGCGGACATCGAAATGCCGGCGACAGCCGCTGCCGCGAAGGCGACGGGTACCAGCGAGCTTGAGAAGCGGTCACGCATGACGGTCTCCTCCCTGCATAGCGGTGTGTTTGTTATTGTAACGGATCCTCTTCAGCACCCAGAGAATCCGCAGCGGTGTCCTTCGTGGCCGGATGCAGACCTTGTCCCTCCGTAAAGGCGAGCGGATGCTCCAAATCGACTTCAGAAGCCGGATCCGCATCTCGTGCCTCCTGCTGCCCACAGCCCCCCTCCCTACCCTCCCCCGCTTGCGGGGGAGGGTAGGGAGGGGGAAGCTCGACACCAGGGAAGGAGCACATCGGCCAAGTGCCGTCATTATCATCGGGCCCGAGGCAACTGTCCAGCGGATTGGATGCAGATTGCAACCTATCTCTTCGGCGACGCCCTTAACTCGTTACCCGCAAACCGTCGGCGCCGGTGGTAGGAAGAATCGGGTCTCGTTACTGTTCAATGCGATAAGAGCGACAGCGATGCCAAGCAATGTCAACCCACACACCATCGTCGAAACCGAACGCCGGATTCGGCCATATATGCGGCACACGCCCGTGGTCGAGGTCGCCGGCGCAGACTTCGGTCTCGGGTCGGGAAAAATTCATCTCAAGCTTGAGCTTGCGCAGCACTCCGGTTCATTCAAGGCACGCGGAGCCTTCGCCAATCTGCTGATGCGCGATGTGCCTGCCGCCGGCGTGGTCGCGGCATCGGGCGGCAACCATGGCGCCGCGGTGGCCTATGCGGCGCACAAGCTCAAGGTCAGAGCCAAGATATTCGTACCGGAGGTTTCCTCGCCGGCGAAGATTGCACGCATCCGCAACTACGGCGCCGATTTGGTGATCGGCGGCGAACGGTACGCCGACGCGCTGATCGCCAGTGAAGCCTGGCGGATACAAAGTGGCGCGATGGCCGTGCATGCTTTCGACCAGACGGAGACGCTGCTCGGCCAGGGAACGATCGGAATGGAGTTGAGCGATCA
>WNEZ01006405.1_pt1 | contig 10324 bp, 10 predicted proteins | sample 5400521 | NCBI WGS metagenome assembly WNEZ01 (sample SAMN13153339, study PRJNA577476) | soil metagenome | isolation source: 120 cm saprolite under Douglas fir tree site 2 hole 1 replicate 1 | place: USA:California | collected 2015-04-18
GGTCGGACACTCGACCCTCGCGCTCGACGCCTTCCTGGCGCTCCTCCGCGCGCACGGGACCGAGGCGGTCGCCGACGTGCGTCGCTTCCCGGCCTCGCGCCGGCACCCGCACTTCGCGCGCGAGGCGCTGGCCGCCGCGCTCGTGGGGGTGGGGATCGGGTACGCGTGGCTCCCCGGGCTCGGCGGGCGGCGCGACGGCCGCCCCGGTTCGCCGCACGTCGCCTGGAAGAACCCGAGCTTCCGCGCCTACGCCGACCACATGGAGACGGCGGAATTCACGGCCGAGCTGGCCCGCCTGCTCGAGCTCGCCGCCACCCGCGCCACCGCCATCCTGTGCGCCGAGGCGGTGCCGTGGCGCTGCCACCGCCAGCTGATCGCCGACGCGCTGGTGGCGCGCGGGATCGAGGTCCGGCACATCGTCTCGGCGGCGCCCCCCGCGCCGCACCGCCTGACCGCGTTCGCGCGCCTCGAGGGCGCGCGCGTGGTCTACGACGGCGGTCAGCTCGGCCTCACGCGCGGCTGAGCCCTCGCGCCTACCCGGCGGATCGGGGATAATGCCGCCTTCCGCGATGCCGAATCGGGTCCACGTCGTGAGCCACGGCCCCCACTGCCTGGACGGCGTCGCCGCGGCGGTGGCGGTGGCGCGCTACCAGCGCGGCCGGGCGGAAGTGGTCCCGCACTTCGCGGGCAACAACGAGATCGACGCCGTGCTGCGCGCCCTTGCCCTCGACCCTACCCGCGACGGCGAGCTCTGGATCACCGACATCTCGTGGCGCGAGCCGGCGACCGATGCCCACCTGCGCGCGCTCGCCGTGGCCGGCGTGCGCATCTACTGGATCGACCACCACCGCACCGCGCTCCAGCGCTTCGCGGCCGGGAAGGTGGACGTGCCCTTCGCCGACCGGGTGCTGAGCGAGGAGTTCGCCGCCTCGCGCCTGGTCTACGAGTACCTGGGACGGCGGCTGGCGGCCGAGGGGCGCGCGGCGCCGGGCTTCGCCGAGCTGGCGCCGCTCATCGCCATGGCGGACGACAACGACCGCTGGCTGCACCGCGTGCCCGGCTCGCGCGAGCTCGCCTGGGTCGTCCGCTCGCTCGGTGAGGAGGCCTACGCCGACCTCCTGGACATCGACGAGCGGGTCACCTACTCGCCGCGCATGGCGGCGGCACGCGCCCGGGTCGAGGCCGAGATCGCCCACAGCCTCGCGGTGGCGAACGCCAGCCGCATCGAGCGGCCGCTCGACCAGGCGACGCTGGTCACCGCGGTGTGCGACGGGCATCCGAGCGAGATCGCGGACGCGTGGGGCAAGCAGTCACAGAACACCGTCTTCGCGCTCTACGACGCCAGGAGCCTCGCGGTCAGCCTGCGGCGCTCGCCCGACTGCACGGTCGACCTCTCGCGCGTCGCCGCGAGCCTCGGCGGTGGCGGGCACGCGGCGGCCGCCGGCTGCGAGCTGCCCGAGCTGCGCCGCGGGCTGGCCGAGGCGCTGGCCGACCGGGTGGCGAAGGTGCTGCCGTGAAGCCGCGCCTCACCCATCTCGCCCTCGGCGTCCGCGACCTCGACCGCACCATCGCCTTCTATCGCAAGCACGTGAACCTGCACGTGGTTCACGAGCGGGCCGATGACGGCCGCCGGGTCGTCTGGCTCGCCGAGCGGCCGGCCGACGCCGACTTCGTGCTGGTACTCCTCGAGGTCCCGGGCGAGCGGCCGCCCGGCCCGAGGAATCTCCAGCACCTGGGCTTCGCCGTGGCCTCGCGGGGGGAGGTCGATCAGGCCGCCGCCGCGGCGCGCGCCGACGGCGCGCTCGCCCTCGAGCCGACCTACGCCGGCCCGGTCGTCGGCTACTTCTGCATCGTCACGGACCCGGATGGGAACCAGGTGGAGTTCTCGTACGGGCAACCGATCAACCCGCGGGATCTACCACCGGCGCGCTGAACCGGGCGCTCTGCCGGAGGCCCGGGGGGAGAATCCATCGCTCGCGCGACCGAACCTCTTGTTGCCCCCACCCCTTGGCTCCACCGTTCCCCGGGCCCCCGGCACAGCGCCTTGTCCACAACTGGGGAGAAGCTTCATTTCTCTCCTGCCGCGTTCAGCTTCGAGCCACCTCGACCCGCCACCCGGCACCGGACGCACCACGTCCCGGAGGAAGACCGCAGGCGGGACGCGCGCCGCGGGGCCGTGCGCGCGAATCGAGGGAGACACGAAATCCGAACTCGGTGACCGCCCTCTTAGCGAAGTCCCGCCGGCGCTGTCAAGTAAAAAAGTTAGAGCCCGCGGCTCACGCGGCGTGGCGAGAGGGCGCCGCGCCGGGCACGGGCACCTCCACGCGCAGCTCCGCACCTCGGCTCGGCGCGGCCGACAGCGCGCCCTGGAGAAGCACGGCGGCGATGACGACGAAGGCGACGACCAGCAGCGCGATGACGAGTGGCGCGCCGAGCGACACGACGATCGTGGAGCCGGGCGGCAGCACCGCCGGCGGAACCGCGCCCGGAAAGGCACCTACCATGGCAACTTCCTCCTTCACTTCCACGCTACGCCCCGAGCTGCTTCAGGCAAATTAATAATTCCGGGTGTCATACATAAGCGGAGCGAATGCTTGTGGAGCCGAGCGCACCGATGCTAGCGAGCGCGCAACCACAAAACGGAGGGGCACCCATGCTCAAGGACTTCAGGGAGTTCATCGCGCGCGGCAACGCCTTCGACCTCGCCGTCGGCGTCATCATCGGTGGCGCCTTCGGGGGCATCGTGAACTCGCTCGTCAACGACGTCGTCATGCCGCCGATCGGCGTGCTGCTCGGCGGGGTCGACTTCACCAACTTATTCCTGAGCCTGAAGGGCGGCGCCTATCCGTCGCTCGCCGCCGCCAAGGCGGCGGGCGCGCCCACCGTCGCCTACGGGGCGTTCCTCAACACGATCATCAACTTCCTCATCATCGCCTTCGTGGTCTTCACGCTGGTGCGCGGCGTGAATCGGCTGAAGAAGCAGCCCCCCGCGCCCGATCCGGTGCCCACCACCAAGGATTGCCCGCACTGCCTGTCGACCATCCCGGTGAAGGCGACGCGCTGCGCGCACTGCACCTCGGAGCTGCGGGCGGCATAGCGTCCGGGCGTCGCTGCTTGACCTTGCCGCCGTCGCGGCGGAGGAAGGAAGCATGGAGCGGATGCGGGTGGGGGTGGTCTACGGAGGCCGGTCGGGCGAGCACGAGGTGTCGCTGCGCTCGGCGACATCGATCATCGCGGCGCTCGACCCGGCGCGCTACGAGGTGGTGCCGATCGCCATCGCCAAGGACGGGCGCTGGCTCACCGGGCCGGACAGCCTGGAGGTCCTCGAGGCCGCCCAGCGCGACCTGGCGCCCATTCCCGATCACGGGAGCGAGGTCACGCTGCCCGCCGATCCCACCCGCCATGCGCTCCTGCCGCTCGGCCACGGCCGCGCGATGCCGCTCGACGTCGTCTTCCCCGTGCTGCACGGCACCTACGGCGAGGACGGGACCGTCCAGGGGCTGCTCGAGCTGGCCGACGTCCCCTACGTGGGGGCCGGCGTGCTCGCCTCCGCCGTGGGGATGGACAAGGCCGTCATGAAGGCCGTCTTCCGCGATGCGGGCATCCCCGTCTGCCGCTGGCTGGTGACCCGTATCGGGGCGGAGGAGCCGCGGGTCCTGGCGCAGCGCGTCGGCACGGAGCTCGGGTTCCCGTGCTTCGTCAAGCCCGCCAACCTCGGTTCGTCGGTGGGGATCACCAAGGTGAAGGAGGCCGCGGGTCTGGCCGCCGCGGTGGCCGAGGCGGGGGCCTACGACCCCAAGCTGGTGATCGAGGAGGCGGTCGACGCGCGCGAGTTCGAGTGCGCGGTGCTCGGCAACGACGCACCCCAGGCCTCGGTGGTCGGCGAGCTGGTGCCCTCGCACGAGTTCTACGACTACGCCGACAAGTACGTCGACCAGGGCGCGGAGATCGTCATCCCGGCGCGCCTGCCGGCGGAGACTGCCGATACGATGCGCGCGCTCGCGCTGCGCGCGTTCCGCGCCGTCGACTGCTCGGGGCTGGCGCGCATCGACTTCTTCCTCGACCGCGCGGGGCGCGTGCTGGTGAACGAGATCAACACCATGCCGGGCTTCACCTCGATCAGCATGTACCCCAAGCTGTGGGAGGCGAGCGGCCTCCCCTACCCCGCGCTGCTCGACCGCCTGATCGCGCTCGCGCTCGAGCGCCACGCGGCGCGCGGCACGCGCCGCCTCTCGTTCAATCCGCCAGCGGCGGCCGCGCCGCTCCGCCGCGCCCGGCGCTGACCCCTAGAGCAGCACCAGCACCGGCCGGTAGCCGGTCTGGCGGAGCCGGGTCGCCGCCTGCTCCGCCTTGCTCACGCTGGTGAACGAGCCGATGCGGAGGCTGCGCCCGGCGAGCACCACCCGGTAGCCGTGCTGCGCCAGGCGCGAGCGCGTGGCGAGCGCCGCCTGCCGGCTGGCGTAGGGCCCCAGGCGCACGGCGTAGCGCGCGATGCGGGGGTCGCTCCCCAGGTCGTCGTCGCCCTCGGAGGCGGCGCGCCCGAGCGCCGCATGCTGCACCACCGCATGCCGCACCAGGCGGTGGTGGCCATGCCTCGTCGCGCGCACCATCAGCGCCGGCGCAGGCCCGGGGGCCACGCCGAAGCCGTAGGTGAAGAGGCGCTGGGCGTCGCTCCACAGGTCGCGCGCGCCGAGGAGCGCGACGATCAGCTCGCGGCCATCGTGAGACGCCGCCCCGACGAAGCAGCGGCGCGCGGGCCGCGTGTAGCCGGTCTTGCCGATGACCTGGTACGTGGAGGCGGTGAGCAGGCGGTTGTGGGAGTGGAGCGCGACCCACTGGATGCCGCCTGACTCGAGCGGCACCTGCACGCTCCTGGTCTCGAGGATCTCGCGGAAGAGCGGCACGTCGAGCCCGTGGCGGAAGATCGTGGCGAGGTCGCGCGCGCTCACCTCGTGCCCGGCGGCCGTCAGCCCGTGTGGGTTCGCGAAGTGCGCCGTGCTGGCGCCCAGCTCATGCGCGCGCGCCGTCATGCGCGCCGCGAACGCCTCCTCGGAACCGCCCAGACCCTCGGCCACCACCTCGGCCGCGTCGTTGGCCGAGTTGAGGAGCACGGCATAGAGCAGGTTCTTGAGACGCATGCTCTGCCCCGCGCGGAGGTGGATGCCCGAGGGCGGGGTCTCGGCGGCGTACTGGCTCACGCGGAAGGTCTCGTCGAGCCGGCCGCTCTCGAGCGCGAGGATCGCGGTCATCACCTTCGTGGTGCTGGCTGGCGGCAGCGGATCGCTGGCGTTCCGCTCGAAGAGCACCTCGCCGCTCGCCGCGTCCACGATGATCGCGGCGCGCGCCGTGAGCGACGGCCCAACCTCGCGCGCCCACGCCGGGCTGGCCAGCGCCGCGCCGAGCGCGAGCGTGACCCCTGCCATCCACGTCCTCCGCATCCTCCACCCCCAAGCAGCTGGTCTGTGCCTACTACTCCTCACGGGCGATTATTTCCATGTTAGCGGTCCAGGCTCAAGCAAAAAGGCGGTCCTCAGGCACCGCCCAGGGCTCCCTCGCGAGTCAGATAGGCGATGCCCCGGCGGGCATCGTCAATACCGACCTCGAGGATGGCGGGCAAGCCGCGGAAGGCCGCATTGCGGGCGATGGAGACGAGCCCATGGCCCACGCTGCCTTCACCGGGCACCGCATGGCGATCGCGGCGGCAGCCGACGGGCCCCTTGCAGTCGTTCAGGTGGAACGCGACCAGCCGCTCGAGGAGGCCCTCGCCGGAAAGCCCGTCGGCCAGGCGGTCCCCGGCGTCGGTCCCCGAGAGGTCGAACCCCGCGGCGTGCAGGTGGCAGGTGTCGATGAGGACGCCCAGGCGGTCGGGGGGCGCCGCCACCTCGCGTACCAGCCGCCCCATCTCGGCCAGGTCGGCGCCCAGCTCGCCGCCCTCGCAGGTGTTCTCGAGCACGACCGAGACCCCGGCGGGCGCCTCCTCGACCAGGGCCGCCAGCTTGCGCGTCGCCTGCCCGAGGGCCGCCTCCCGGTCGGGGTGGCCCTTGGCGTAGCCGGCGTGGAAGCAGACGCCCGCGAGACCCAGCTCGCGGGCCAGGCGGAGGTCGCCCAGCAGGCTCGAGACCGAGGCGTTGCGGATGCGCCCCTCGGGCGAGGCCAGGTTCACGAGCAGCGAGCCGTGCACCAGGCCCCAGAGCGATGCGCCGGTGGTGCGGAAGGCACGGCAGTCGTCGTCGGAGGGCACGTCCGTGTTGCCGTAGCGCTGCGGGTTGCGCAGCGTGGTCTGGAAGTGGCGGAGCCCGTCGGCGGCGAGCACGCCGGCGATCGCGGCGAGCGGCGGGTCCAAGTGCAGCGCCGCGTGCACGCCTCACACCTCTTCGATGGCCGTCGCCCCACGCCAGCGACCGGCCTCGTGCTCGACCACGACCAGCCCCGCGTTGCGTGCCACCCTGCCCTTCAGCCACTCACCGGTCACGTGCCGCCAGAGGGCCATCATCACGCCACCGTGGCTCACCACCACGAGGTCGTCCCCCGGCGCGGAGGCGGCCACGCGATCGAGCGCCACGCCCGCGCGCGCCGCCACTTCCACCAGGGTCTCGCCGCCCGGCGGGCGCCAGAGCCAGTAGCGCGCCGGGTCGTAGTCGGTCGCGTCGCGCAGCGCCGCGTACGGCCGGCCAGCCAGCGAGCCGTAGGACTGCTCGCGCAGATCCTCCTCGACGCGCACCGCGAGCGCGAGTCGCTCGGCCAGGATGGCGGCCGTCTGGCGCGCGCGTACGAAGGGGCTCGACACGATCGCGACCGGCCGGTAGCGCCCCGCGACCCATTCGCCCGCCGTGCGCACCTGCTCCCGGCCCGCGTCGGTGAGCGGGTTCTCGGGCGTGCGCGTGAACACGCGGTCCCGGTTGCCCTCGCTCTCGCCGTGCCGGATGAGGACGAGGTGTCCCATCAGCCGTCGCGGTTCACCTGGTCGATCAGCTGGCGCAGGCGGCCGAAGTCGGTGCGGTTGAAGGGGAGGACCAGGCGCGGCAGCGTCGCCAGCTCCGGCTCGTCCTCCTCCGCGAGCGCGGAGCGCTGCACGATCGTCCCCGAGAGCAGGATGTCGGCGAAGTCGCGCGCCAGGCGCTCGACCAGCTTCGCGGGGACGGGGCGCGTGAGCCGGATCACCAGCTGGCGACCGACCGTGCGCGAGGAATGGTAGACGCGGTAGAAGCGCGTGATCTCGTCGACGGCCTCGTCGACGGAGGTGGTCACCTTGAAGAGCGCCAGATCCTCCTCGGAGATGAGACCGTGGCGCAGCAGGTGCTCCTCGACGTAGCGCTTCCAGGTCTTCCAGTACGTGCCGCGCGGGGCGTCCATGAACACGATGGGCATGGGCTTCGCCTTGCCCGTCTGCACCAGCGTCAGGCACTCGTAGGCCTCGTCGTGCGTGCCGAAGCCGCCGGGGAAGAGCGCGACGGCGTCCGCCTCCTTCATGAAGATGAGCTTCCGCGTGAAGAAGTAGCGGAACGTCGTGAGCTTCGCGTCCTTGCTGATGAACTCGTTCGGCTCCTGCTCGAAGGGGAGCCGGATGTTGACGCCGAAGCTGCGCTCGCGACCCGCGCCCTCCTGGCAGGCGCGCATGATGCCGCTGCCCGCGCCGGTGATGACCATGTAGCCGTGCGCGGCGATGCGGTGCGCGAACTCGTGCGCCGTGCGGTACGGGGCGGCGTCCGGTCGCGTGCGGGCCGAGCCGAAGACGCTCACCTTCCGAACCCCGGCGTAGGGCGCGAACACCTTGAAGGCGTAGCGCAGCTCGCGGAGCGCGGCGTTCAGCAGCTTCACGTCGCCGAGCCGCGTCCCGTCGCGCAGCAGCTTGAGACAGGTCTCGACCATCTCGCGGACGAACTGCTCCTCGCCGCGGAGCCTCCTGTCCGTCTGCAGACGGGGGAGCAGCTCGGCCAGCAGGCTCTTCCGCCGGCGGATGCGGGGTGATTTTCCTGGCAGCAACCTGGGCATTCCCTCCTCGCGCGTAGCGCGTGCGCCATTGTGCCGGGAACGCCCGCCGGTTGCGAGCTTGCCGCTCGCTCCCCCGCTGGCTACAGTCCGCCCCGTGCCGCCGTCGCCGCGCGAGCTGTTGCGCACCGTCCGCGAGGAGCTCGGCCAGATGTTCCTCGAGCGCGACGAGCTGATCGACGGCGCGCTGGTGGCGCTCCTGGCCGCGCAGCACGTGTTGGTGATCGGGCCGCCCGGCACCGCCAAGTCGATGCTCGCCGACGAGGTGTGCCGCCGGCTCGGCGGCGCGCGCTACTTCCAGTGGTTGCTCACGCGCTTCACCACGCCCGAGGAGCTCTTCGGCGCGGTGAGCTTGAAGGCCCTCGAGGCGGACGACTACCGCCGCCTGACCACCCACAAGCTCCCCGAGGCGCACATCGCCTTCCTGGACGAGATCTTCAAGGCCAGCTCGTCCATCCTGAACACCATCCTGACGCTCATGAACGAGCGCCGCTTCCACAACGGGCGCGAGGTGGCAGAGGTACCGCTGCTCACGCTCTTCGCCGCCTCGAACGAGCTCCCCGAGGACGACGAGCTACTGGCCCTCCACGACCGCTTCCTGCTCCGCTTCGTGGTCGACTACCTGGACGAGGACTTCCGCTTCCTGAAGCTGCTGCAGGCGGGGCCGGTGGCGGCGCGCACGATGCTGCCGCTCGCCGCGCTCGACCAGGCGCGGGCCGAGGCCGGTGCGCTTCCCGTTCCCGGCGCGGTGCTGCGCGCCATGACCGACCTGCGCCGCGAGCTGCGCGCGAAGAACGTGGTCGCCTCCGACCGGCGCTGGGCACAAGCGGTGGGCGTGCTGCGCGCGCACGCCTGGCTCGCCGGGCGCGACGCGGCGAGCGAGGAGGACGTGCCCTTCCTGGAGCACGTCCTCTGGCGCGACCCCGCGGAGCGCGCCGTCGTGCGCACCGCCGTCCGCGAGCTGCTGAGCGGCTACGAGGACGAGGTGCGGGTCCTCCTCTACCAGTCGCGCGAGCTGCGCGAGTACGCGCTCCGGCCGTGGGACACGCGCGAGCTGCGCTCGCGCGCCGCGGTCGAGGCGCACACCAAGATCCGTAACATCCTCGGCAAGGTGGACGTCATCCTCTCGCAGGCCCGGAACGGCGGGCGCCCGGTCGAACGCGCCCAGGCGCTCAGGCAGGAGATCGCCGAGATCGAGCGCGAGATGCTCGGGCGGCTCTGATGGCCGGCCGCCGTAAGGACCCGCCCCGGCCGCGCGCCGTTCTCATCCCGCCCGACGAGCACTGCTGGGTCGAGAGCGACGCCTACGATCGGAGCGCGTTCGCGGCGCTCGTCGGCGAGGCCCCCTCGCTCGCCAGGGTGGCCGAGGACGGCGGCGCCCTCGTCCCGCACTTCCGCGCGCTCCTCGAGGACGTCTTCTGCCTCCTCTTCAAGCTGGAGCCGCGCCTGCGCCCCGCGCAGGCGGTGGCTCCGGCCGCGGCGCTGGGCCGCGCGCTGCTCGACGCCTTCGCCGGCCACCCCCTCCTCGAGCATCTCCGCGAGCGGACGCAGCTCGACGAGGCGCAGGCGGGGCTCGGCGTCGTGCTGCTCGCCGAGCAGGTGCTCGCCATGCTGCGCGAGGAGCGCCTCCTCCCGCGCGGCGACCTCCTCGACCTGTGGGACCTCGAGCGGCGCGAGGACGAGCTCCGCCGTCGCGGGGAGGAGGTCGCGGACCTGGACCGCCTCGCCGAGGAGGGCGAGGCCGCCGCGCGGCGGGTGCGCGACGACGCCGTGCACGCGGCGCAGGTGGCCGAGGCGAGGCTCCGCCAGAAGAGCCAGCAGGTCGCCGAGCGCCTGCGCGAGATGCCCGCGCGCGCCCGCGCCGCGCTGCCCGCGGCGGCGGCGGGCCTCGCGCGCCAGCTCGACGAAGCGGGCGAGGAGTCGCGGAGCTGGGGCACCGGGCTCGGCGCCGCCGGCCGCACCTCGCCGGGGCGGAAGATCGAGCTCGGCCGCCGCCTCGCCACCAACCCGAAGCTGCGGAAACTCGCCGCGCTGGTCGGCCGCATGCGCCAGCAGGCGCTCGCGCTCCGCCGGAGCCCCTTCGAGCGCTCCAGCGAGGAGGTCTTCGAGGTGCGCCTGGGGGCGGACCTCGAGCGCCTGCTGCCGCCCGAGCTGCTGGCGCTCCACCATCCGCTACTGCGCCGCGACTTCGCGCGCCGCCTGGTCGAGGGCCGCCTCCTCTCCTACGCGCTGCGCGGCGCCGACCAGCGCGGGCGTGGCCCGATGATCGTCTGTCTCGACGGCTCGGGCTCGATGGCGGGCGACAAGGAGATCTGGTCGAAGGCCGTGGCGCTGA
>WNEZ01016670.1_pt1 | contig 10322 bp, 13 predicted proteins | sample 5400521 | NCBI WGS metagenome assembly WNEZ01 (sample SAMN13153339, study PRJNA577476) | soil metagenome | isolation source: 120 cm saprolite under Douglas fir tree site 2 hole 1 replicate 1 | place: USA:California | collected 2015-04-18
GGTTGAACTCGATGTCCCGCCTTGTGGCCGTTATCGTTGACTGCGCCTCTTTTGGAAGGAGCCCGTGCTTTTGGCATAACCTTTGGAATTCTCTCAAACCTTCCTTTTCCTTTCCTCCAAAGCTGAAGCACAAATGCTTCCCGTAATAGAGCGCGCAAAATTCATGATCGAATTCTTTCTCCTCGACGATGAGATTGTCGATCCTCGCCAAATTTTCATCGCGCAACGCGCGCAAATCTTTCGCGATTGTTCCTGCATCGACAACTTCCGGGCGAATGAGCCAGAGCGCGTAAACGAATGGAAGATCGATCCCGCGGCGGCGGGACGCCCATTGCTCGCCGAGGTCCCAGAAATGAAAGTCCTGTGCTTGTTTTTGACGAAAGCGAATCGCCTGGTCACCGATAAGCAAGCGCGCCCGCCGCTTCGAGATAGGAGATGCCGCTGTCGAGACGAGGCGCGCGGGCAATGTCAATTCGGCCAGCAGGCAGCGGAGGAGATTGACGGAGGTTTCCGCCGCGGGATCCAGTTCGATTTCTTCAACTTCGGAGATTTCTCCCTGATGCGCGACAATAACGCTGTAGACCGGGCCGGCGGAAGAAATGGATACGTCATCGACAATCCGGTAAATCGGATTGCGTAGAAATTCGAAGCTGGAAACGAGCGCAAGATCGACATCCCTGCGGGCGAGCCGTTGGCACAACGATGACGGATGATCGAACTCGACGTGACCAGGCCAGCCGCGGATGAGCGGGCGGGCGTTGAGGTATTTTACGCAACCGATACGAGGCAGATTCGTCGGCTCGACAGAGTCTCGCCCTACCACGCTAGGCGCAGGCAAGTTCAGTTTCGGCACGCGCGAGTGCAGATGTCGATCTTTTCCGCGGCAAAGTTATGCGTCGATAAAGGCTATCGCGCTGGACCGGCTCACGACCCGCTTCGCGAATGACGCGCTGGAGTGTAGCTGCGCTTTGCTCCTGAGGCGTGGTTGCGCCCGCCATATGGAAGATTTTTTCTTCCATGATCGTGCCGTGCAGATCGTCGACGCCGTAACTGAGCGAGACCTGTGCAAGCGGCAATCCCATACTGACCCAATACGCGGTGAGGTGGTCGATGTTATCGAGATAAATGCGGCTGACCGCGAGGTTACGAAGTTGCTCAATCGCAGAAGCGGGTTTCACATGCGCGAGGACAGTGGTCTGCGGTTCGAAAGCGAACGGGACAAAGGCAGTGAAACCGGCAGTTTCGTCCTGCAATTCGCGCAATTGACGCAAATGATCCACGCGTTGGGCGAGAGTCTCGATGTGTCCGTAGAGCATGGTACAAGTGCTCCGGCCACCCATGGTGTGCCAGATGCGATGTACATCGAGCCATTCCGCGGCACTTTCCTTGCCGCGGCAAATTTCATCTCGCACTGCGGCGTCGAAAATTTCCGCGCCACCGCCGGTCATCGATCCGAGGCCGGCCTCGCGCAAAAGCGCAAGCGTTTCGTGGATCGACATGCGAAAGATTCGTTGTGCGAGATGGCGAACTTCAATGGCGGTGAAAGCTTTGATATGCAGATCGGGATCGAGCTCGCGAAGGCGTCGTAAAAGCTCGAGGTACCAATCCTTTTTCAGGGTTGGATGCAGCCCACCGACCATATGCACTTCGGTGATGCCGAAGCCGAGCGCGATGCGGACCGCGTTTAGAATGTCGTCGATGGATCGTTCAAAGGCATGAGCATCGCGCCTTTTGGCAGCAAATGCGCAGAACTGGCACGAAAGAACGCAGATATTGGAGTAGTTGATGTAACGATTCAGAATGTAGGTGACGTAATTGCCGTTCTTCTGTTCGCGGACCGCATTTGCGATAACCCCGAGCGCGTTGATATCGTTCGAGCGATAAAGGCTCAAAGCGTCGGCCTCCGAGACGCGTTGCCGCGCCTCAACTTTTTCGGCGATTGGCCTCAGCTCCTTCGGAATAAGCAGGTGATTCATCAAAGTCCGCCTTTTGAAACAATTCGCAGAACAAGCATGCACAGAGCGCTTCCCGGTTGCAACAAAAGACATTGCAGACGGCAATCCGGCGAACTTTCGACTAGTTCGCGACAAAATCTTTTTTGAGTTAAATATTCGGGATCGATGCTTGCCAAGCGCCCGCGATCTGTAATCGGTCGCACGGTTGAAGCGTCCTTCCTGTAATGTCCCGCATTGATCAAAAACCAGCGGGCGGATTCAAAGAAGATGACGAAGACGTGCGGCTCATGCGGCTGGTGGGCACCGGTGACACGCAGGCGTTTGAAGAGCTCATCGAACGCCACCAAAGTCTGGTCGCCGGCACCGTCGCGCGAATGCTTGGCAGCAATTCCGAAGTCGAGGATATCGCGCAGCAAGTCTTCATCCGGGTCTGGAAAAGCGCCCGCCGATACACGCCGCGCGCAAAATTCACCACCTGGCTGTTAAAAATCACCCGCAATCTGGTTTTTAATGAACTGCGCCGCACCAGACGACGCACACACGTACCGATCCAAACCGAATCGGAAGGTGAGGAGATCCCGCTGAAGGATGAAACTAGTCCAATGCCGGATGCGTCGCTTTTGGAGAATGAGCTGCAGGAGGCGATCGAGAAGGCAATTACGGAGCTTCCCGAAAGACAGAGAATGGCTCTGGTTTTGCGGCGATACGAGGAACTCAACTACGAGCAAATCGCGGAGATTCTCGATCTTTCCGTGCCCGCCGTTAAAAGCATCCTCTTCCGCGCGCGAACCGAATTGCGTGCCCGGCTAAGCAAATATCTCAACACCTGAGCAGAAACAAAGAAGACGGATGCCTTGCGATCACCCGCCCCCTCTCAACCTCACATCTGAAATTTATTAGAACTCGCGATCTTTTGTCGAAGATTTGAATTCCATCTCAGTCGCCTGCTCTGGCGCGGGCGGAATGCCAGGCTTGGGGTAATCGACCGCGAGTTGGCGCTGCGCGGTGGAAACGAGTCGAACGGCACTCTTGGCATTATTACACCAGCCATTCGGATCGGCGTATTCCTCAAAATCAGCCTCGGACGGTGTAGTGGCGCGTGTCCTCACGCGCAGTGCGCAAACAAAATTGCGGCCGCTGGGGACAGCCGACTCTTACACCTTAGAACCAGCCTGATCAGTGTGCCTCACCGCGATCCTGATTCCGAAGCAAGAGCTCACTGCCGTCCGCCTTCATCCTGCTCGATTACACGGCCTCGCACACGGCGAACCTGCGAATGATGAGTGAGCACATGCACTCGCCCGTCACTCCCGCGAAAAAATGCGCTGAGTAACCAACTCACGATCGAAATGATGATCGCGCCGAAAATTGCGCTCCAGAAACCGGGAACTTTGAAACAAGGAACGATCTCACTCACGAACTCCAGCATCAACGCGTTGATGATCAAAATGAAGACTCCGAGCGTGACAAGAATCAACGGAAGGCTGAGCAACAACAAAATCGGACGAATAAAAGCGTTGATGATGCCAAGCAAAAGCGATGCGCCCAAGAGACACCCCAGGCTGCTGCCGTAATCAATGCCCACGATCGGCGCGGCGACGAATACCGCAAACGCCGTCACAATCCAACGGAAAACAAAATGTCGCATGCGCAGAGCTTATTAGACATTGGCGTTGTCGCCAAGTCCGGCCGAGAATCTACTTGCCAATCGTCCCACCCGCAGTAATCCGATTAAAGTCGTCAAATCAATCCAATCTGTGCCGAAAAAAACTAAAGTTGTCCAAGACGAAAATGAGGAGCCGCTTGAGCCCAGCGCGTTATCTGCCGAGGCGAAGGCCGGCAAGGTGACGCCGCGCCGTCCATCGAAAAGCAGAAAGAGCGACAACCCTGCACGCAAGAAAAGTGCGACCGCGCGGAAAACGAAAATGCCGAAAGAGCGAACTGGACTGAGAACGGCCGCGGCATCGGACGAAGAAATTCGTCTCCGCGCTTACCTCATTTCCGAGCGCCGGCGTCGATTTGGTTTATCCGGCGACGTCAGTTCCGATTGGCTCGGAGCCAAACGACAGCTCCTCTCCGAATCGGGGCCGCGGTAGCGTTTGTGCTGTAGTGGCGGTCTGCGACCGTCGCTCGAATAGCCACAAAAGTGCGATACTCATAGAGCGCCACCTCATCGTCCACAATCAATATTTGCTCCGGAGGATTTTCGCGCACCAATGCACGCTTGCGTCAAACCGCGAGGTGTTTCAAGTTTTTAACGCGCGACGAACGGCTCCTTGCACCGATGGAAAATGTAATTGTCGATCTTACAAAGGCGTTACGAGAACGCCTCGCCATCGTTCGCGACGAACAAAGCCGGCACGACCCGGAAAAACATTTAGCGCGCCTGCAAACCGTTTCGGAAAAGATCGACAGGTTGCAAGCGGCGCTACCGCGCCCGGTTGATGCGCAGCTCGCGCATTACCTTAAGCGCCACAGCTACGACAAGGCGCTCGAGTTTTTGGAAGGTACGGGCGATTGACCTCAATCGCCCGGGCGGTTCAGCCTCCTGCGCGCCAAAGCGCCTCGGCGGCGGCACGTGGACCGCCTCTAACTTGTCACGGCATCGACGACGCGGCCGGCCTACATAGGAACGAACTCATGATAAACGGTCCCGGTTCTTCGTAGGACACGATTTCCATCCTTCCGCTTCGATCAAACGTTCAAGGTAGGATTTCTTGTGGTGAGCATAGAGCAGCGGTTCTTTACGAACGCGATCTTCGAACGTATCGACCGACTCGTCGCAAAATACCGACAAAAAGAGAAACCCATCCGGGCGCACCGTCTTGCGCATCAGCTTCAACATCTGTGAAGCGTCTTCCGGCGCCAGATGCGTGAAAAGAGAGAAAACCATGATGATATCGTAGCTCTCTTTAACGGGCAACGCTTCACACGTACTCATCGGCGGGGCCTGTGGGTTATACCTGGCGTTATGAACGTTACAATGAAAAAAAGCGGAACCTCTCGTCTCTGCTCTCCACATTCTCTTTGAGCCAGTGAACAATCGGCAGAGACACTTCGATGCCGGCATAAGAACGAAAAGCTAACGAGCGGTTGATCAGGGTTTGCGTGAAACGAACGCCGCAGCCAACATCGAGCAGATCCCGGCCCCCAAGATCGGGTCGTCCCATCCGGCGAGCCAAGTTAGCGAGAAGGATCTCCGGTGTGCTCTACACCGGCCGCGAAGACGCCGGATGGTTCCGTTGAAGCTCTTTTGGAACCTCGATTAGTTGAAGAATGCTCATGGACCACAATCCAATCAGAAGACATGGGTCGAGTCGTTCCACCCTTTCTTATCGAGAGCGCGAATATTAAAAATCGACAACCGCACTTAAAGGCGGAAGCGTCTCTTAGCGCGAATACAGCTCGACGATCAACTGTTCGTTGACGATCGGCTGCATTTCGTCGCGCGAGGGAATGTGCGCGACTTTGCCTTTCAAGGCGTCGCGATCCACTGTGAGCCAATCCGGGACCGGCACAATCTGGGTGAGCTCGAGATTGCGCAGGACAAGCTGACGGGATTTCGGTTTGTCTTTGATCACGATTTCGTCGCCCGCTTTCACATTGTAAGAAGCGATATTGACGGTGCGACCGTTCACAAGGACGTGCCCGTGCGAAACGAGCTGGCGCGCGGCACTGCGCGTGTTCGCCAAGCCAAGCCGGAAGATGACATTGTCGATCCTAGTTTCGAGAAGTTGAAGAAGTGTCTCGCCCGTGACGCCCCGCTTGCGCAGCGCATTCTGAAAAATGCGGCGGAACTGGCGCTCGAGCAGTCCATATTGATAACGCAGCTTCTGTTTCTCACCCAGCGCGATTGCGTAATCGGATTGCTTGCGACGCGAACCCTTCGGGCCATGCATGCCAGGTGGATAATTTTTTCGCTCGAGCGATTTCGACGGTCCAAAGAGCGGCACGCCGTAACGTCGGCTGACTTTTGTCTTCGGTCCGGTGTATCTGGCCATAAAAGTAGATGTCGATCTAAACGCGGCGCTGTTTCGGTGGACGGCAACCATTGTGCGGCACCGGCGTAACGTCGCGAATCACGGTGAGATCGAGACCGATCGCCTGCAAGGCGCGCACGGCCGATTCGCGCCCAGCGCCCGGGCCTTTTACGCGCACTTCCACTTCTTTCAATCCATGTCCCATCGCCTGGCGCGACGCATCCTGGGCGACCATCTGAGCGGCATATGCAGTACTTTTCCGCGAGCCTTTGAACCCAACCTTCCCCGCGCTCGACCAGCCGATCACTTTCCCGGTTAAGTCAGTGATCGTGACAATCGTGTTATTGAAAGTGGAAAGAACGTGTGCGATGCCGGAATGAACGTTCTTGCTCCCTTTTGCCTTGACGATTTTTACCGGCTCGATGTCCCCGCCGGACAATGAAAGATTCTCTGCCGGGGGTGCAGCGGGGGCCCCTTCGCGCTTGCTGGCTTTGGCCACTTCCTTGGGGGGAGCGACGGGCGATGCCGGCTCGGCCGCGGCTGCTTGAGACGGCTCTGGTTTTGCCCCTTCATGCGCCGCAACCGCCTTTGGCTTTTTCGCCTTAAGCTTCTCAGTCTTTGACTTGGTCGTTTTCTTTGCTTCTGCCATTGGAAATTAAATCATTAGACCTTGCCCGCTTTCGCCTCCGGATTTCGAATCACACCCTGGTCCCTTGCGCGTCCGTGCATTTGTCGATGTCCGCTGGCCGCGCACTGGCAAGCCGCGGCGATGCCGAATTCCGCGGTAAGAATTGATGGCCTGCAACCGCTTCAAGTTGCCCTGTACCTCGCGGCGAAGATCGCCTTCAATCGGGATTTTGTTGTTCGTGATCGCATGAATGATTTCATTCAGTTGTTGCGGCGTCAGATCCTTCGCGCGCAAGTTTGGATCGATATTGGTTTGCTCGAGGATGCGCTTCGCCGTGCTCAAACCGATTCCGTAGATGTAAGTGAGCGACGCTTCGATGCGTTTGTCTGCTGGAATTTCAACTCCGAGTAATCTTGGCATAAAGTTAGATGTCGATCTTGCGCGGCGTGGTCATCCCTGGCGCTGTTTGTGGCGCGGGTTTTTGCAGATCACGCGCACCACGTTTTTGCGCTTCACAATCTTGCAACTGGCACAAAGTCTTTTTACTGATGGTCGTACTTTCATAATCCGCGAAACGGAAAACGCGGAGACAAGTCCGCGCTGTCATTTTTGGCGAAATGTGATTCGCCCTTTCGACAAATCGTAGGGGGAAATCTCTAGCATAACTTTGTCGCCTGGCAAGATGCGAATGAAGTGCAGTCGCATTTTCCCCGAGATATGCGCCAGCACGCGATGACTGTTCGCCAGCTCGACTCGAAACATCGTGTTCGGCAGCAGCTCGACAACCGTGCCCTCTACTTCAATTGCGTCTTTGCGCGCCATGTCAGGATTTCAGGCTCATCCTTTCCGATCAAAACCGTGTGTTCGAAGTGCGCAGAGGGCATTCCATCGGCCGTGCGCACGGTCCATCCGTCTTCGAGCAATCGCACCGCCGCCGTCCCCATGTTAATCATCGGCTCGATTGCCAGCGTCATGCCCGTTTTCAATTTCGGGCCGCTGCCGCGTTTGCCATAGTTTGGGATTTGCGGCTCCTCGTGGAGCCTGCGGCCAACGCCGTGCCCGACGAATTCACGCACGACCGAAAAGTGGTTGCGAACAGCTTCATCTTCAATTTCCGCGCAGATATCTCCGAGACGCGTGCCTTCGACTGCGATTTTGATCGCGCGCTCAAGCGCAGTTTCGGTCACACGCAATAGTTGCTCGATCCGCTCGTCGACCATACCGGCGGCGATAGTTGTCGCCGTGTCACCTACCCAACCGTCTTGAATTACTCCGATGTCGAGCTTCACGATGTCGCCGTATTGAATCCGACGCTGACTGGCGATTCCATGGACAACTTCATCGTTGATCGAGATGCAAATGTTGCCCGGGAAAACGCGGTGCCCAAGCCGATAACCCAGGAAAGCGCTCTTCACGTTCGCCCCCTGCATGAACTCAGCCGCCGCGTCGTCCACTTCTTTCGTGGTAATTCCGGGGCGAACTAATTCGCTGACTTTATCGAGAATCTCGCTCGCGGTGCGGCACGACCGCCGCATTTTGTCCACTTCCTTCGCGCTCTTGATTGGAATCATCAGCTACTTCGCTTCGATTAAACGCGAGATATCTTTGAACACTTCCTCGCGGTCCCGATTCCCATCGATCCGGTGCAAGATCGACATCTTCCCATAAAACTCCGCGAGTGGCTCGGTCTTGGTGTGGAATTCCTGGAGGCGCGTTCGCAAAACGCTTTCGTCATCGTCATTCCGCCTAACGAGCGGGCCGTCGCAGTATGGACAGATCGGCCGCTCGGCAAACTTTGCGCTCGTTATACTCGTCGTAAATCCGCAACTGCGGCATTGCAATCGGCCGCCGATGCGCTCGTGCACTGTTTGTTCCGAAACCTCGAGCCAGATCGCGAGGTCGAGAGCCGTCCGCAGCCGGGTCAAGATCGACAATAAACTTTCCGCTTGCGGCAGCGTTCGGGGAAATCCGTCAAAAACAAAGCCGTGGCTTCCATGCAAACGCAACCAATCTTCGATCAACTCAACGATGATTTTGTCCGACACCAAGTCTCCGCGCTGAGTAATTTCAGCCGTTTCAATCCCCAGCGGCGTGCCAAGATCTTTTTCGCGCCGCAAGATCGCGCCTGGCGACGTCACCGGGATGCCAAATTGGCGCGTAATCATTTCCGCTTGCGTCCCTTTTCCCGAACCGGGCGCGCCCAGAAGAACGAGTCGTCTTTTCACTAGCGACCGTAAAGAAAAATGGCGACCCCGGCGATGACGAGCGATGCGATGCCGACATAAAGCCACATCAGCGTGCCACGCTCCGCCGCTTCACCGCGGCTGTAAGAGGCGCGATCAAACGCTCGCCCGCGAATGCGCCCCTTGCGCAGAAAACCGTCATAATGACGCTGGATTAAATGTGTTTCCACCTGGCGCATGGTATCGAGCATTACGCCGACGATAATCAGCAAGCTCGTGCCGCCGAAAAATTGCGCCGTGATCATCGGAACTTGCAGGCTTTGACTAAGAAGACTTGGCAGAATCGCGATTAACGTCAGAAAAGCGGCACCAGCGAAAGTCAGCCGCGTCATCGTGAAGTCGAGAAAATCCGCAGTCGGTTTTCCGGGCCGCACGCCCGGGATGTAACCGCCGTACTTCTTTAGGTCGTCCGCGATTTGTGCTGGTTGAAATTGTGTCGCGACCCAAAAATAACTGAAGAAGAAAATCATTGCCGCCATCACAACGTAATGCGGCCAGCCGTTGTTTAGAGCGCTGGCGATGCGCGCCGCCGTTGGACTGTTCTTGAAGGCGAACCCGACAATCGTCGTCGGAAACAAAAGCAGCGCCCACGCGAAAATGATCGGCATCACGCCCGCATAGTTCACTTTCAGCGGCATATACTGCGTCTGACCGCCGTACATTTTTCGGCCGACCACGCGTTTGGCATACTGCACGGTGACCTTGCGCACGGCCTGCGTAATCGCGATCACCGCCGCGATAACGATGAACAAAAACAGTACCATGAGCACGAGGATAGCCGGATTGACCTGGCTGGTCCCGGTTTGCGCTGACGGGACAAAGGTCTTCCACGCCTGCGCCAGGGCCGCGGGCAGACGCGCGACAATACCGATGGTGATAATAAGCGAAATACCGTTGCCCACTCCGCGCTCCGTGATCTGATCGCCCAGCCACATCAAAAAAAGTGTGCCGGTTGTAAGAGAAATCACCGTCACGATTCGAAATGTCCAGCCCGTGTCGTCGACAAGCGGAACGCCGAGATTTCTGATCGTGTCCGTGATCCCGGGCAACATCGTGTGATACGATTCCGGGTGCTGAAATGAAACCGCGAGCAGATAGCCCTGGAAAATGCAGAGCCCGACTGTCGCATAACGCGTCAACTGCATGATTTTTTGCCGGCCGCCATCTTCGCGCGCTAGCCTGCTCAGCTGCGGGATCACGGCGGTCAGCAACTGCATCATGATCGACGCGCTGATGTACGGCATGATGCCAAGTGAAAAAATCGCGCAATTCTCCAGCGCGCCGCCACTGAATAAATTGAAAAGGGCCGCGACACTCCCGCCGGACTTTTCGGTCAGCGCACTGCGAAACCACTCCTGCAGCACCGCCTGATTGACTCCGGGCGTGGTAATCGCCGCACCCAAACGCACGATCACGATTATCGCCAGCGTGAACAAAATGCGCCGGCGCAACTCCGGGATCTTGACCGAATTTAGGAACGCCGAAACCATCCGCTAATTGTGAAGCATCTCGCGCC
>WNEZ01019176.1_pt1 | contig 10322 bp, 8 predicted proteins | sample 5400521 | NCBI WGS metagenome assembly WNEZ01 (sample SAMN13153339, study PRJNA577476) | soil metagenome | isolation source: 120 cm saprolite under Douglas fir tree site 2 hole 1 replicate 1 | place: USA:California | collected 2015-04-18
AGAGCGCCCCACCAAAAGTAAGTGCTGCCAATGCGATCGAGTTTTTCAGCGGTGACCTTGCGAACGTCCGGCCAGGTGTTCTGATAGTCTTCGCGTTCCCACCCGTTGTAGAAGTCTTCGAACTGCTGATTGTAGTACTCAAGCGGATCTTTTGGATGGTCCCACAAGAACAGACCGGTGGTGCGATAGGTGTGTGTGTTCAAAACATGGGGGAAAAGCCAGGCGTTTTCGGTCAGCCGCCAGTTGTAGTAGCCGATGAAGCCGATGGTCAACAAGATCACAACGGCGAGTGGCGCAAGAATGCGGACGACGCGAGTGCGCGGCGACACAGGCGATTTTGTTTTTCCCGCGAGCCACCACAGGAACCAGCCTGCCACGGGGATGCAGAAGAGCAGTCCTTCATAAGGCCGGGAGTTTGCCAGGATGGCGATTCCCAGGCCGAGAAGTAAGGCATCGAGTGTACGCGCGCGGCGCATGATACGCGGCATCGCGCCCAGTACCAGCGCGCCACCGGCGGCCGCGACAGCTCCACCCCAGTAGCTGTTGATCCAATAGCTGGCGATTCCGAATTTGAGCGCGACTAATGCTGCGCCGAGGAAGGCCCACCTTGCCGGAAGCCAGGCTTGCATCATCCAAAGAATCGCAGCGCACATGGTGGCAGCGCTAAAGAGCACTCCGATCCAGGGATGTCCCAGCAATTGACCGAGGGCCAGAATGGATCCTTGCCCAGGCGGATATTTCGACGAATACGTCGGAAACCAATTCACGTGAAACGATTCGAAACTGATCCACATCGGATGGGGAGGATTGGCCAGACGGCCGTGAGCGAAGGTATCTGCCATCAAAAGGTAGCTGAATTCATCATGGATTCCGGGGACGGGCACGGGCAAATACCGCAGAAGCGCAAGACGGACACCGATGACTATGAAGAAAACAGCGACGAGTGCCAGCGCCTTGCGCTCGGCCAAGCGCGAGAAAAAGGATTCGATGGCGTGGAACAGTCTTGGTACCAAGCGTGGGAAAAATACAGGAAGAAGAGAAAAACAAAAGGCGATTCCCAGCACAAAAGAAACGCGCGTCAACAGAATGTTGATGAAGTCACTCATAGAGGGAGCGAGTTTTCAGCCTTGGATTGTGGCACGCGCCGGAAGAAGTACAAAGGGCGCATGCTGCGCCGAGTGCCGGGAATGGACGGAACGGCTGGCCTATCTCTCGATTTCGATCTCGGTGGTGCGATTTGGATCGTGCGAAGCGGGCTTGCTTGCCGCAGGCCGCTTAAGGCGGTCGTCGAGGAAATCGGCCATTTCCAGACGCAGATTCCCCGCGTTCGATGAATACGTCATCCCGACCTCGAAATCCACGATCCCCGCGCGGATGAGCTTTTCAATTTCGCCATCGAAGTGTTGCATGCCTTCCGTGTCGCCATCGCGCATGGCATCGAGAAGAGACTTGCCTTCCGTTTCTCCCTTTTCAACGTAATCCCTGGTACGCATCGTGGATTTGAGGACTTCCACGGCGGCGATGCGCCCTTTGCCATCTTTGCGCGGAAGGAGACGCTGGGAAACTATGTAGCGGAAAGCCTTACCAAGACGGGTGCGAATGGCCTGCTGGTCGGCCATGGGGAAAACTCCAACGATACGCTCCACGGTTTTCGAGGCATCAATGGTATGCAACGTGGACATAACCAGGTGACCTGTTTCCGAGGCTTCCAGCGCAATCTCAATCGTTTCCCGGTCACGCATTTCGCCGACGAGAATGACTTTCGGGGCCTGCCGAAGCGCCGCGCGCAAAGCGAGCGCAAAAGTCGGAGTGTCCGAGTGCAGTTCGCGTTGATGGATGGTCGCTTTCTTGTGACGATGAAGAAATTCGATGGGGTCTTCAATGGTGAGGATATGGTAGGCCTTCTCCTCATTCATCTTGTCGAGGATGGCGGCGAGTGTGGAGGATTTCCCGGAACCCGTCGGGCCTGTGACAAGCACAACGCCGTTCCGCAGATCCACAATTTCCTTCAAGCCTTCAGGGAGATGCAACTCATCGAACCCGGGGATTTTGTCGGGAACGACACGCATAACAATGGCGCAGCTTCCGCGCTGTTTGAAAATATTCACTCTAAAGCGCGCCACACCCGCGATTCCATAGGAAAGGTCTGCCGAGCCGTCCTCCTCGAGCTTGCGGACGGGCGTCTCGTTTTTTCCCATGACGTCGTTGGCAATAGCGAGGGTGTCTTGCGAGGTCAGACACTCCAGTCCTTTGTATTTGAGCTCCACCAGTTGGCCGCTCACTTCGACTTGCGGAGCGCGGCCTGGGGAGAAAATTAGGTCGCTAACGTGCGAATTGGACTTCAGCATGGCGGTGACGAGCTGGGCGGTGTGAATGGTGCGCTGCGTTGTGGGTGCTGATGAAGGCGCCGGCGCTTGCGGAGTTACACTCGGCAGCGGAATCGTTGGCGTAGATGTGGCCATGGATTGAGTGGTTCCTTGCGAAGCCCGAGATGAGGAGGGCGAATCGCGTGAATTGCAGGCAAACGGTGCCCTGCGTGACACTTCAATTGTAGGCGAACCGGTACTTGCGGACAGCGAAAGGTTAATACGTAATTTCCTGGGCACTACTGTACGAATGGGCAGGTGAGGACTGAACAAGAGAAACGCGGCCGCCGGCACGTAATGTGATGGCAGCCGCGGCAAGAACTAAATGATTTTCGTGCCAACAGGTGCGTTCTCTTGCTCACCGCTTGGAAGCACCATCGATAAAGGCGGAGATGTTGGTCTTCAGTTTGGCGAGATCTTCGTCGCGGAGATACATCATGTGGCCCGCGTCGTAATACTGCAGGTGGATGTTTTTCTGAAGTTTGTCCGGCAAGCCGAGATGCTCCATGGTGTACTCGGTGGCGTAGAACGGTGTTGCCAAATCGTAAAGGCCATTTTCCACTTCGACTTGCAGGTGCGGATTGGTGAGCATGGCCTGAATCAGATCGCCTTCCACGTTTGGCGACCCGGGGAATCCGAAATTGTCGCCGCCGCCGCGATGCTTCCAATCCCAACTATTCCCGGCTTCGTCGGAACCGGTGCGATAGACCTTGTCTTGCCCGAACTTTAGCTCGTCGCGGACATAATTGTTAAACGCCGCGGTGAACGGCCCGGTGATCGAGGTGTCTTGCGGATCGTACTCCGCATATTCGCCGAGCAAGTCGTAGCTCCACCCGGAGAAACGCGCGTCGAGGCGCCCGGTGGTCAGACCGCGGCTGCGCTGCAGTTCCTTCATGAATTGCGGCAGGTTCACGCGCAGATTGGCTTTGACGAGGTAGTCTTCGCTAAGGCCCGTAAAGCGGGAGATCCTTTTCGCGACGGCGGCCTTTTCCGCCTCGCCGAGCTTGGAACCTTTCATCAGGGCATTCGCGTAATCGGTTTGCGCATACTTGCGCGCTTCCTCGAGAAAGGAACTCAAATTGTCAGGCCGTTCCTTCAATACTTTGTGGTACCAGGCGGTGGCGGCGTAGCTCGGCAAGTAAAAAATGTACGGCATGTCTTCGCCGGGATTGAAGGAAATCGTTCCCAGGTTCAAAACGGAGGAGATCAGCACGATGCCGTTGAAGTACAGGCCGTCATGCGATTGCAAATAATTGGAAAGTGCGGCAGAGCGGAAGGTGCCGTAGCTCTCACCAATGAGAAATTTTGGCGAATTCCACCGGCCCGTGCGGCTGACGTACGTGGTGACGAATTGCGCCAGTGACTTGACGTCTTGATCGACGCCCCAGAAATCCTTGTCCTGGGCCTTGCCCACGGCGTGGCTGAACCCGGTTCCCACGGGATCAAGAAAGACCAAATCTGTCCGGTCGAGGAGGCAGTGCGGATTCTCGGAAAGCTTATAGGGGGCGGGAGGCGTGGCATCGGCGTTCACGGTGATCACACGCCGCGGCGAAAGCGAGCCCATGTGCAGCCATACCGAGGAGGAGCCCGGACCGCCGTTGTAAACGAACGCTACGGGCCGCTGGCTCAGATCCTTCACGTCGCTGCGAGTGTAGGCGGTGTAATAGACCAATGCAGTCGGCTCATCCTTTTCGTTCTTTAAGAGAATGGTTGCCGCGGTCGCTTTGTAGGGAATGTTCTGGCCGCCGATCTTAATGCTGTGCTCGGTGACGGAAGATTCTTCTTTTGGCGGCGCAGCGGGGGCGGCATCGGCGGGCTTATCGGCAGGTTTGGCATCTTTATCTTGCGCGCGTGCGGTCATGGCAATCGCGGTGATGGACAAGGCAAGCGCCAGCAGCACGCTCAGGTTTTTCACACGAATCATCTTTCTCTCCTCCGAACAGACTGGTATTTGGTGATTTGGCGAAGCTGAGATTCTACCTGTTTCCACGAAACCCTGGACTATTATGTCCGACGCCTTAGGAGCAAAAAGTCTTCATCGGCCGCAGTGGAATCCAGAAAAATTCCGGCGCAGTCATCGACGATCCAGTCCGCACCGGCCTGTTGGAGTTCGGCATCGCTCGCCGTAGTGCACAATGCAATGACGCGTGCTCCCGCGGCTTTGCCGGCGCGGATGCCTGCGGGAGCATCCTCGATGACAATGCACTCGTTCGCAGATACATCCAGCATTTGCGCCCCCTTCAGATAGGGCTCGGGGTCAGGCTTGCCATGCTTCACATCCGTGGAGGTGACCAAATGTCGAGGCCGCGGCAATCCCGCTGCGGCGATGCGCACGTTTGCCAGCGCCCGCGTGCAGGAAGTCACGATCGCCCAGCGTTCTAGCGGGAGTGCTTTCAGCAATTCCATTGCTCCTGGCAGCGGAACGACTCCCTCCACGTCAGCGATCTCCCGTCGCTCCACCTCGCGATCCTCCGCTGCGTGGTCCGCGTGGGGGAGGAGCTCGCGGATGGTGGTGATGCTGGGACGGCCGTGCGCTTTCTTGACAACTTCATCGGGATTGAAACCGTGTTCGTGCGCCCAACCGGCCCACACTCGGGCCACCGCGGGCGTGGAATCCACCAATACGCCGTCCAGATCGAAGAGTACACCGCGGCAACGAATGCTGGTCATAATTCATGATAGGCAAGAATCCGAGAATTGCGAAATGCGGAACGCGAATAGCGTTTCTCTATTGCTGCGCGCTGCTAACTGGAAGAGTCAATATCACTGGGCCGCGAGACGCGGAATCGCCGGGAAGAACACCACAAGTTGACTTAGTCCAGTAACTTAGTCTAGTATTGTGACATGAAGGCGGTGAACACCCACGAAGCGAAAACCCAGCTTTCGCGGCTGCTGCGCCGCGTAGCTGCGGGCGAGGAAATTACTATCGCCAACCGTGGCGTTCCGGTCGCACGGCTGGTTCCCGTACCTCCAGAAAAGACGCAGCGCGTATTGGGGATTTTTCGCGGCCAGTTTAGCGTCCCGGCTGATTTTGACGCACCTTTGCCCGATGCACTACTCGATTTGTTCGAAGGCCGCAAGAAGAAGCGCTCCCGAAAAACAAAAAAGAACGCATGAAGTTCTTGCTAGATACAAACGTGTTTCTCTGGGCCCTGTCCGAGGAATACAAACTTAACCCCGCCGCACAAGAGATACTCAAATCCTCAACATCGGAGCTGTATTTCTCGGCCGTAGGCTCGTGGGAAATTGCTATCAAGTTCGCGCTCGGTTCACTGCCTCTCCCAAAGGCGCCTTCGGAATACATTCCTCATGCGCTTAGGGTATGGGCGTTGCGCGCATTGGATATCACACACGAACACGCACTGCGTGCGGGCGAACTGCCTGTACATCATCGTGACCCGTTTGACCGCATGCTCATTGCCCAGGCACTCTCCGAACAAATGACCCTGCTCACTGCCGATCGCGTGTTTCAAAAATACAAAGTCGATTTGATATTTTGTGGAAAATGAAGTGAGTGGCAGGCAAGAAATGAACCAATGCCTCCGCTTTTCCGCTTATTCCAAAATGTTTCGCTCCGAAACGATCTTGTTGCGAATTGCGTAGTGAATGAGCTCGGCGACGGAATGCAGGCCAAGCCTATTCATGATCTTTGCCCGGTGAGTCTCCGCCGTCCGCACCGTAATCCCAAGCTGCGCGGCAATCTCCTTATTCGCTTTTCCTGTAGCCACAAGTCGAATAATTTCAACCTCGCGTGGAGTTGGCCGGGCCTGCGGCTGCTCCGCCGCGTCCGGTTGATTGCCGGTCTTGAGAAAGCCCTTCAATACGATGTCGGATACTTTGGGGGTGAGGAAGACCGGCGGACCATTTGGTCGGATTCATGCATCGTGAGGACCACAACTTTGGTCGCCGGCGATTGTTCTCGAATCTTGCGTGTCGCCTGCAATCCATCTAAATCGGGCATCGTGAGATCAACAATGGCTACATCCGGTTTCAGCTTGTTGGCCTTCTCTATTGCCTCCCGGCCGTTGGCAGCTTCGCCGACTACTTTCCAGCCGCGTGGTGCGCGAAGGAGACCTCGTATGCCACGCCGGACGAGTTCGTGGTCGTCCGCCACCAGGATGCACAGTTTCTTTGCGGCTCTACCCATTAACCGGCACCGTCACGCGCACCATTGTGCCGCTGCAACTGGAATCAATTTCGAGCCGGCCACCGATAAGCTTCGCTCGCTCCTGCATGCTGGCGATGCCAACTCCAAGCCCGAATGGTGCTTTTCCGTTTCGCCGGTTCCCAGGAATTCCACTGCCACTGTCGCTTATCTCCATCGTGACCTTTCCCGGGTCGCGGACAATTCGTATTTTGGCCCGCAGGCTTCCCGAATGCCGCTGGACGTTCGTAAGGCTTTCTTGAACCACCCGAAAGAGAGTCAACTCCGTGTCTCGTTCAAGCCGCCCCAACTGGGGGGAAACTTCCAGTTGCACCTGGATTCCGCTGCGCTTCGTGAAGCCCTCTGCGTAGAGACAGATGGCATCCTCTAACCCGGCCTCTTCTAGCATCGGCGGATGCAATAAATAGGACAAAGTGCGGACTTCACGAATGCACTGATCCGCCAGAGCTTGAGATCCAGAAACAAGCATTCGAGACTTTCGACTAGCCGAAGGAATGGAATCCTGGAGCTGAACCAGGGAGGCCGCCAGAACGACGAGATTCTGTCCCGTGGAGTCGTGCAGGTCGCGCGCGATGCTTCGGCGTTCTTCGTCTTGCGAACGCAAAAGCTGTCCTGAAAGGCGCCGCAACTCTTCTTCAGCCCGTTTGCGCTCGGTGATGTCTTCACAAACGGCAAGCAAGCGTTTGCGGCCCCCCACCTCGATAAGCTCAGCCGAATAGTTGACGATGAGAAGTTTTTCTGACTTCGTTTGAAGTGCAATCTGCTTGCATTGCACTCGCCCGGTCTGCCTGAGTTCGTTCAGGATGCCTTCACTATTGTTGAGATTCCATAACCCAAGCTCGGATGATGTGCGGCCAATGGATTCCTCACGGGGAAAACCCATTATCCGGACAAAACCATCGTTCACATCGAGGATCTTGCCGTCTTCCATCGTGAAAATAATGATGGCATACGGACTGGCGAGAAATGCTTTCGAGAATTTTTCTTCCGAAAGCCGCAGCGCCCTCTCTATGCGTTTTTGGTCTGTTACGTCATGTGCTATCCCGCGCACGATCGGAGCGCTTACGCCGTCCGTTCGAAGAGTGTTGTGGTACTCCCAGATTCTCCGCTCGCCGGTTTTGGTCAGAACGGCCATTAAACCCTTAACGAAGCCCTCTTTTCTAATGCTCGCGAGTGATTCATCAAATTGCACCCGAGCTTCCGGCAGCAGAAATTCCCGCATGGGCTTCTTAAGCAGCTCTTCCCGCGAATATCCAAGAAGTCTGGCCGGCAGCTCGTTGACCGAGAGGAGCTGTCCCTCCAGATTGTATGTGCAGATCAGATCGGTCGAATGCTCAACCAAATCGCGATAACGGTCCTCACTTTCGCGCAACACGGCTTCCATCTCTTTGCGAGCCGTGATTTCCTGAACCGTGCCGACAAAGCTCTGAATTACGCCGGCCGAATCCTTGACATGAAATCCAATAGCCCTCAGCCATTTCACGGCCCCGCTCGGGCAGACGATCCGAAATTCCTCTTCGAATCGATTGGTCCTCTCCAACTTCTCAAGGCCTGCCAGGACTCGTTGCCGGTCCTCGGGATGAATCAGCTCGCGATAGGAGGTTGGATTTGAATACAGCGCCTCTAACGGCGTCTCGCAGATTTGTTCAAACGCCGGACTCACATACGTAGCCTCTTTGGTCACCGGATTCATCATCCAAAATATCTCCTGTATGTTTTCAGCCATCTGCCGGAATCGCTCTTCGCTCTTTTTCAAAACAGCGTCTTGACGAATCAGCTCTTCATTCGCGGCTCTCATTGCCTCAGGACTAGGCAGGCTCAATGCCTGAGGAACAAGACGGGCGAGAGAGACGGCGGTGGGTATTGAGGCCAGAGCGGTAATGACTTTGACCCCTCCCGAAAACCAATAAGAAGGAATCCACAGCGTCCACACCTCCATCAGGTGCGTCGCGCCACATGCGGCGATGAAGACGCCGAAACAAACAAACATCCAACTGAAAGGAATATCTCGCCTTTTGCGCACCAGGTGGATTAGAGCGATGGGGATCGAAAAATAGGCCAGGGCAATCAGGGCATCAGATACCGAGTGGAGCCAAATTAGAGCTGGTTTCCAGTGGTAACAGAATCCGTGCGGCATGAGTCCGTTTGACGACAACCACTCGCTCAGCAGATTCATAGTGTCTCTCCCAGAGGCGGTTGGCCGGGGCGAAAGAAAGATGACAAGAGGAAGTGCTGTAAGGCCGAGGACAGGTGCTCGCTGACGGACTCCCCGTGAATCTCAAACTACAGTCTCGTAAGTCCTGTGTAATTACGTACGTATTCACGACACTACTCATACACCTACACGCACGGAGTTGCAAGGATTTCTCTGATTTGCAAGGCGTACGCGTAGGCACATTAATTTCCACGCTAACGTACGTATTCTTGGGTATTGCAACAATTCAACAATATCTCTACACACCTAGTCAATTATCTACGGTCTTCCTGGAAATCTTGATTTCTGAAGATTTGGACTGCAGGTTCCTATTCAGTCTACAAGGAGACCGCAGAATCTGTCGCCACTCGAAGTTGCTCATAGATGCTGGTCCCGGATTTGTGCGGCGGGGCCAGGCTACCGTCTTTGCAGAACAAGCCGGCGCCTCTCGCGCACGCTGGCGTTTGAACTCTTGGAGCGAATTGTGTGTGTGAACTTCTCCCGAGGGAGAGTTCTAGAACGGGAGTCATCCATGCCTACAGTGCTCATCGTCGAAGAAGACATCGCTTTCCGGAAACAACTCCTTGAAGTTTTCGATCACGGCAACGGATTCGATGCCTTTGCCGAAGCTGGAAATGGGGTAGAAGCTTTAGACAAGACAAAGTGCCTGTCTCCCAACTTGGCGATCCTGGACCTCTCGCTGCCAGACGTCAGTGGCATAGAATTGGCTCAGGAACTCATGGAAGTCATGCCTGGATTGCGGGTCTTCATGCTGACAGCGGACTACAGCATGAAGATGGAAAAGAGCGCACTCTCCTGCGGAATTACCGCCGTCTTTTCCAAACTCGATGATTTGGAGACCGTCGTCGCTAATGCGCGCGCCGTCTGCGGCATCGATTAGGCATCGTCAAGCGGTTTCATGAACAAGTTCTGGAAGCGCTCTTGGCCAGATGCCGGCGAGCCTCCAGGTCAGTGTGCAAATCAAAGGTTGTCGCAACCAATCTCGCGGATCGACTGGGTGCTCCTGTCCTTCGTGAGCGAAGCAGCATGCTATAAGAAATGTCTTTGAAGGTTGGGGTGGGAGACGGGGATTGAACCCGCGACATTCGGTGCCACAGACCGACGCTCTACCAGCTGAGCTACTCCCACCATCCGTCGAACTACCCTAGTTTACGCTAATTCCCGCGCCTCGAAAAGTAGCTACCGCCGCTTCATCTCGGATGCTGCTACGTGCTCATCGGACCGTCCGCTACCTCAAACAGGCCACCGTTGCACCCTGGAAACCGCCCCGCCACGAACATCTCGCATCTTGTTAGACTGAATTCATAGGACACTCGTTCCCGCGCATGAGCCCTCATCAAACGGACCGTCACCATTTCGAGCGGCAGATTGTTTACGCACGACCCGTATTCATTCTGTTGGCGCTGCTCGCTGTATTAGAGCGGCGGCCTTCGAATGAATTGCGGCGTTCTGTTTCATTTCTGATTGCTTATTTGATCGCGGCGCTCCTTGTGACGCAACTGGAGCGGCTCCTCCGAAAACGCTCTTGGCATTTGCCGTTGATTTGCGATTTGCTCGCCCTGGGATATTTCATCTA
>WNEZ01022523.1_pt1 | contig 10321 bp, 7 predicted proteins | sample 5400521 | NCBI WGS metagenome assembly WNEZ01 (sample SAMN13153339, study PRJNA577476) | soil metagenome | isolation source: 120 cm saprolite under Douglas fir tree site 2 hole 1 replicate 1 | place: USA:California | collected 2015-04-18
TGTTCACCTTGATTGGGGCGTTCCTGGCCGGGAGCATGCCTGGGGCAGCGCAACTGCTGCTGCTGCTGAGTATCGTAGTGTGTCTCTACAGTGTAGTGAGTGTGTTGCTGCTCACCCCGAAAGATTGGCTGCATCCGCTGCCGCGCGCGCTGGCTGCTGTGCTCATTGCTATTGGATTGTTTATCCACTAGAAGAGAAGACTGTCTTTCATTTTTGACTGACACCTACGAGTAAAGCCACTTTGGACACGTCATACTGCCTGCCACACCTGCACAGTGTCGTCATAGCTCGCCGAGGCGATACGCTTGCTGTCGGGCGACCACACCACTGACGAGACAGCCAGGCTATGGCCGCTGTAGGTGAGAAGAGACTTGCCCCCGGTGGTGGCATTCCAGACCCTGACCGTCCTATCAAAGGCCCCCGATGCGATGAGCTTGCTATCAGGGGACCATGCCACCGATTCTACGGACCCGATATGGCCAATGTACATACCGCGAACACTCGCTTCGCTCGTGGCATCCCACACCCGCACCAGGTTGTCATAGCCGCCAGAGACGATGAGCTTGCTATCAGGGGACCATGCCACCGATGATATGCCAAACCTATCAACCTTGTAAGTGATAAGAGCTTTCCTCCCGTTCGTGGCATCCCACACCTGCACCGTTTTGTCCGCGCCTACTGAGGCAACGTGCGCTCCATCAGGCGACCACGCCACTGCCTCTACATAATCAGCATGACCCCTGTAGACGATGATGGGGGACTCGCCAACAGTAGCATCCCAAATCTGTACTGTATGGTCATAGCTCGCCGAGGCGATGTACCGGCCGTCGGGTGACCACGCGAGCGATTCTATAACGCCGGTATGGCCCCTGTAGGTGACGAGGGGCGTCGTTCCTTTCGCGGTATCCCAGACCTGTACCGTCTTATCCTGACCACCCGAGGCAATGCGTTTTCCATCGGGCGACCATGCGACCACCGCGACCAGGCCGCTATGGCCTGTGTAGGTGACGAGGGGCGTCGTTCCTTTCGTGGCATCCCAGACCTGTGCTGTCTCATCCCAACTTCCAGAGGCGATGCGTTTGCCATCCGGCGACCATGCCACTGAAAAGACAGGCCCGGTATGGCCTGTGTATGTGAAAAAAGTCGTGCCAGCAGGAGGAACAGGAGCCGGTGGAACAAGAGCAGAAGGAGCAGCGCCACGTCGAGACGATAGGTACCATATCCCTCCACTACCAGCGATGACAGCGCCCGCTCCTATACCCATGGCAAGCAATTTCCGTCTTGATAAATAAGGGGATGGCGTTTCATGCATGCTTGTAACCGTTCATCACGTATTCTCTTGCTGCAAGATATCATTCATTATGAGTAACACGCGCAGCCCTAAATTGACCCGTAAGTCGGAATCTCACGCCAAAATGCTACCTGCTCATCGAGCCAGAGAGTGAGCCTTTTTTGCGATCGACGCAACTAAACTGCTTTCGAGAGTAGTATAGCATATTTCAAAGTACCCTGGTATTAACTACGGATACCTGACATAAGGTAGCAAGAAAGCCTGTTCTAACCACGATTGTATAAGATAAAACAAATAAAAACAAGTGATTGCCGCAGACTTTCATTTTGTTTTTCCTGTGAATGCATAGCAATTAGTATCTAACAGAAGCCAATTTGGTCGAAAAATGCTTGTTGAGACTTGTTATTTGCATTTTTCCCATATCAATAGTTTTCGAATATTTATCTCTTGACAAATTAACATAAGTTTGTGTAATATTTAAACAGGTCAGAAGGCCTCCACACCCATATTTACGAGATGCGGCATGGCACAGGTAGCTGAACGTGACTCAAGCATATTGTAAAAGATGTCTTGTTTGATCGAAAGGTCGCGATCAAGGTGACTGCGTGCGTGCTGGCGAGGGCAATGGAAAGGAACATTGATTTCGCCGTCATGCAAAGGACAAGGCGGTAATGGCAGATTCGAAATCTGATGGGGAGATACCCGGAGAGATGCGGCGAGAGCAGATGCTTGCCCTCGTCCGTGCCAGGGAATTTGTACGGGTGAGCGATCTCAGTTCGCGGTTTGGTGTGTCAGAAGTCACTGTGCGCGGCGATTTAGACACCCTGGCAGAGCGTGGGCAGATTCGTCGTATCCGAGGTGGGGCCATGCCGAGTTCGCTGCCTCATCCAGAGCGTCCATTTGAGGAAATGCAGGGCGCGCGGGTCGACGAAAAAACCATGATTGGCCGGGCAGCAGCGAACCTGGTCTCGCATGGAGAGACCGTTATTTTGGATGTTGGAACGACCACAGCGGCTGTCGCTCGCGCGCTCGTCCAGCGGCAAGACTTGTATGATCTGGTTATTTTCACGAATGCGCTCAATATTGCACTTGCTCTCGAGCCAGCAATCCCGCGCTTTACGGTCGTTGTCACCGGAGGGACACTCCGACCGATGCAACACTCGCTCGTCGATCCCCTGGGCGGGCTGATGCTCGAACACATTAATGCGCACACTGTCTTTCTTGGGTGCAACGGGATTGATCCTCACGGAGGCGTTACGAACATCAACTTGCCTGAAGCAGAAATCAAACGTCGCATGCTTCAGTCTGCTCGACGGCGTATCATCGTAGCTGATGGCTCTAAAGTAGGAGCAAGAGAGTTGGCCCATCTCTGTAGCATCGACGAGATCGATTTGCTGATCACAGATAGTACAGCAGACCCAGCAGTGCTGAATGTCTTTCGTGAAAGGGATCTCGAGGTGCTGGTTGCAGAGTAATGCACCTGGCAAGACAGCATGGTGACAGCTACCATCGTAAAATAAACAAACCGAGCATTACACTACGAATTAGTGAAATTTACCAATAATAAGTCGTAGTATTCGTAGCAAGGTAAGCTGTTCTGTGAGGAAGGAGGACCAGATGATCCCTTATTAAGACCGATGAACGGCCACCTGGCCTTGCCTAGCAATCAGGCCCCATCGCGAGTATCCAGGCAACACGGCATCCACAAAGACTGCTCTAGCGCAAGTTATCCTGTTCACTTTATTGATCGCATCGCTCTTTTGCAGAACTGATTGGAGTTCTATTATTTCGCTGTAACGAATGCGGTACTGAGCTGTACCAAGACAAGGAGAACAGAACATGACCCAACAACATCCTTTCACAACTCCACTCACGCGACGGCGTTTCCTCCAGTATACCGGCTCTATGGCACTGGGCAGCTCCCTGCTCGCCGCGTGTGCAGGCGGCAGTAGCGGCAGCAGCAGCACTAACAGCAATCTTCCCGCGCTTCAACAGTGGTATCACCAATATGGTGAGGTGGGCACCCACGAGGCGGTTCTCCGCTATGCCAAACAGTACACGAAAGCCAACGTGACCGTGAGCTGGGTACCGGGCACAGGCCAGGATTACCCTAACAAAGTGCACGCTGCCCTGCTGGGCTCCAATGCCCCCGATGTCTTTGAACTGCCCAACCCCACCGTTGACCAGGTCAAGGCTGGCCTGATCGAACCGCTGGACGACATCATCGCCGACGTCAAGAGCGATTTCAATCCCGTCTCGCTGCGACCGCTGACCATCAATGGGAAGGTCTACGCCATCAAGATGATCAACGATACCACCTTTGTCTACTACCGCAAGAGCTTGTTACAGAAGGCGGGCCTGCAGCCGCCCACGACGGTGGACGAACTGATTACAGCGGCCAAGAAGCTCTCTACGGGCAGCATGAAGGGACTGTATATCGGCCAAGATGGCGGGGTCAACTCGCTGAGCTATATCCTGGGCTGGTCGGCCGGCGGCGACTTCCTCTCCGATGCCAACAAAATTGTGTTCAACACCGATTCCGTGGCAGCGGCTTATGAGAAGCTGCACGAGTTGAATGCGTCAGGCGGTCTGCTGCCCGACGCGCCCACCTTCTGGTGGGACCCCTCGGCCTTCACGCAGGGCCTGGCAGCCATGCAGTTCTGCGGCCTGTGGGCCATGCCGGGCATCACCAAGGCGCTGGGGGATGACTTCGGCATCTTCCCCTGGCCGGCGTTGAACGCGCAGAGCCAGCCGGCGGTCAACTTAGGCGGCTGGGCGGAAATGGTGTGGGCCAAGGGCAAGAATGTGGCGGCGGCCAAGGAATTCGTCAAGTATCTCTGGATCGATAACTCAACTGTGCAGATCGACTGGAACGTGGGCTACGGCTTCCATGTGCCGCCGCGCGCCAGTATCGCGGCCAAGACCACCAAGCTGCAGAGCGGCCCGGCCGCGCAGGCGGTGGATCTGATTAACAAGTATGGGCATGCGCTGCCGCCATTGTGGGATGCGGCCATGGATACCGCGCTGACCGACGCGGTGAGCAACATTTTGAAGAATGGCGCCAACCCGGTGACGGCGCTGAATACGGCGGCGGACAAGGCCAATACCGAGCTGCAAACCCTGCTGAGCTAACCCAGGCCGGCAGGGGTGAACGAGCCTGGAGGCGGCGGCACGTGTGCGCCTTTCCAGGAGCAGCAGGAACCGCTCTTGACAGGGGTTCCTGCTGCTCACGTGCACGTGCTTCGGATGCATTTCCTGGTCAATGCCGCTTACGCGTGGGCATCCGCTCGTCGTGACGCTGCAGCAGATGCCCACACGTACCCCGTGAGGAAGGAAGGATCAATGAAGTCCGTCAGTACCATTACCCCGGCAGAAGCGCTGACTTCAGGCGCACAGGAGAGCATGAAGCGGGTGCGCCTGCGTTCGCTCAAGACCACGCTGCTCTTCTGGAGTTTTGTCGGCCCCTTGATGGAGTATCGTGCTCAGTTTCGCCGAGGCGCGCGCCACGCTCACCCCCACCGGGTTCGTGGGTTTCCAAAACTATCGTGCGCTGCTGGGGGATCCGGAGTTTATCAAGGCCCTGGTGACCTTTACCATCTTCGCGGTCTTCATCGTGCCCACGACGTATGTATGCGCCCTGGGTTTCGCCTTGCTGGTCACGAGTATCAAGGTCGCCCAGGGCTTTTTCCGCTCGGTTTTCTTTCTACCCACGGCCTGCTCGTATGTGCTGGCTTCGATCGTGTGGAAAATGTCCATCTTCAATGGCTTATCCTTTGGCCTGGCCAATACGTTCCTGCACGTCTTTGGGCATGATCCCATTTCCTGGATCTCAAGCCCCAACCCGCCCTGGTACTGGCTGGTGCTGGTGACGGTGCGCCTGTGGCTCCAGGTCGGTATTTACATGATCATCTTTATCGCCGGCCTGCAGGAAATTCCGCGCGAACTGTACGAAGCCGCGCTGGTGGATGGGGCCATGCGAGGCTGGCAGACCTTCTGGCACATCACCTTGCCACTGCTGCGCAACGCGTCGATCGCGGTGCTGCTGCTCAACGTGATTGCGGCCTTTCAGGCCTTCGACGAGTTCTTCAATATCTTGTCCGGTGGCAACCAGGTGCTGGCGCGCCCGCCGTTGGAGTACCTGTACAACATTGCCTTAAGTGATCAGAACTACGGCTATGGCAGCGCCGGGGCCATCATCCTGACGCTGATCATTGTGATCTTTACCCTGCTCCAGGGACGTTTCCTGGGCTTCGGCAGGTCCGAGTAGGCAGCGCGCAGAGGCGCAGTCCATAAGTTGAGTGCGCCCCGACAGACATGCAGAGAGCAAACCAGGGAGGATGTTATGGCAACAACAGTCGTCTCGCGAGCAAGGCAGGCACACCAGGCTCCAGGTCCAGCGGTGGGGAAGCTGGTGATTCTGATCCTGCGCTATGGGCTGCTGATCATCCTGGCGCTGCTGTTCCTGCTGCCGTTCTACCTGATAGTCAGAAATGGCCTGGCGGCCGAGCGGGAGATCACCTCACCCAACTGGACGTTTTTCCCCAGCACGCTGCATTTCGAGAACATCCAGGAGTTGTTCAGCGATCCGGAAGTGCCGTTTCTGGACGGTCTGATCAATTCGGCGGTGATCGCCGTTTTGCAAACGGCGGGGCAGATCCTGCTGTCGGCGCTGGCCGGCTACGGCCTGGCACGCATCCGCTATCGCTGGGCCAACGTGGTGTTCTTCGCCATCCTGCTGACCTTGATGATCCCCTTCGCGGTGATCTTCGTGCCGGTCTACGTCATCGCCTCGTTCCTGGGCTGGGTCAGCACGCTGCAGGGCCTCGTCGTGCCTGGCATTTTCAGCGGCTTTACCACCTTTCTGTTCCGCCAGTTCTTCCTCAGTTTCCCGCGTGAGCTGGAGGAAGCGGGGCGCGTTGATGGTCTGGGCTATTGGGGGATCTTCTGGCGTATCGTGGTGCCGAACTCCCGCGGGATCATCGCGGCTCTGAGTGTGATCACCTTTATCGCCAGCTGGAACGCCTTTTTGTGGCCGCTGGTGATCGGTCAGGATCAGTCGGCCTGGACGGTGCAGGTGGTGCTCTCCAACTTTCTGAATGCGCAGGTGCTCAACTTGCACGAGCTGTTCATCGGGGCCACCATCGGCATCCTGCCGCTGCTGATCATCTTCTTCTTCCTGCAGCGCTACATTGTAGAAGGGTACAAGCAGAGCGGCATCAAAGGATAATCCTATCTCGGTTGCGTGCGGCCTCTAGCCCCGCAGCCGCATATAAGCCAGCCGTAAGCCTTCTAGCGGCAAATACTGATTCACAAACTGAATCTCAGGTATGATGGGAGCCATCAACTGGGCCAACCCTCCATGTGCGATAACCTTTACCTCGCTATATTCCGTCACTCCTGGTATCTCCTGGCGCAGGCGGCCAATCAGACCTTGCACCAGTCCGACATGCCCGTAAATGATGCCCGATTGCATGTTTTCAGTGGTGTTTTTGCCCAGTGCGGAGCGTGGCAGCGTTAAATCCACGCGGTAAAGGCGGGAAGCGGCACTACTCAGGGCCTCAGCGGAGATAACCAGGCCAGGCGCGATTGCTCCTCCTAAAAAATCTCCCTCTGAGGAGATGACATCAAAGGTAGTGGCGGTACTAAAGGCTATGATGATTGCAGGCCCACCATAGAAATGGTACGCGGCAAGCGTTGTTGCAATGCGGTCAGCGCCAATCTCCCAAGGGTTGTCGACCAGCAACTTTATTCCCATGTCAAGCGTATAATCCAGCACGATCGCTTCTTTGTCGTAGTAGCGCACCGCTAACTCCTGAAACACTGGTGTCAGCGGCGGAACCACGCTCGACAGTATGATGTCATCGATATCGGTCAATTGATAACCTGCATGGCGAATCAAGTCATTCAGCACCATAGCATATTCGTCCGCGGTGCGTTGGCGAGCGGTTGACACGACCCAGTGATGACTCATGGTTGAACTGTTGTAGAGGCCCAGTTTGATATTGGTATTACTGATATCGATGGCAAGCAGCATTTGAGCAACTCCAATTTTTAGGCTATCCAGAATACGGGCGCGAATTCAGGCGATTCGCTGTATATTGGTCGCATATTCCTTTAGTACGGCAGCAATCGTGAAAGGATCACCATACGAGGCGTCTGTAGCGACAATCACTTCGCTATCGGTACGGCTATCGATGAACGCCAGCGTTGTGGGTGCGCGCTTGCGCCTGCGGCGCAGATTCATACCAGGTACCAGGCCGCGTCCAAACAGAAAGCCGGCAAAATTTTCGCCAGAGCGCGGCATCTGGCCGATTATCTCTTCCCTGGGAGGGCTGCGATCAGCAGGAGGAGTTGCACCACGTGACGTTACATGTCGCACATACATTAGCGGCACGTGTATTATTTTCTCGCCCTCTTGCTTTACAAAGTCTTCGGGGGTAATGACGATGACGTGTTTATCAGCATGTCGCAAACGGCGCGCGTCAACGATGATTTGCCAGATACTCCCCACACCAATGAAAAACACGATGCCCAATAAAATGGTCGAAAAGAGGGCGGCGAATACACCGGATTGATAATTGTGAGGGATCATAACAGAGGCCATCAAGGCGAAGAGTCCAAAACCGACAATGATGCCAAAAACCCATCCGACGATGCCCAGCGCTACTTTGTCGCGCAAGAGCGTTAAGACGATCCAACCTTGGGGGATTTCGTCTTCGGCCGTGGCTTTTTCAAGAATTTCGGCTGTTTCCATGGCAGTTTCTCCAGTTCTGTGGTTACAAGGTTGCAGCATACTCAATTATACCAAACAGGGTGGGTTTTTGGCGAAACGGCTTTTTGTGTTATTATTCCTCCCGCGGCCTGACTCTATCTCGATAAGACTGGCGACCTGAAGGTCGCGTCCAATAAAATAAAATGTGTGGAAGCGGCAGTGCATGGCTTGCGCGTGGCGGCGCCACGCGCAAGCCATGCACTGCCGCTTCCACACTGAAAGAGGTGAGGCCGCAAGCGGGCCGATGTGTGAGTGGGAAGCCAGAAAGTATGAGGGAGAGAGGAGAGGAGAAGAGCTCTCTCCCTGACACATCTGGTCATGATTGATAAGGGAGCGGAGAGGACAGAGTCAAACACAAGCTATCCTACACCCGAAGGGCGACCGCAAGGGTCCCCACCCTTACAATGATGAGGTCTTTAGCCCGGGGATTCATGACAACAATACCCCTCGACTTTCAATGAGGCGAGGACCGGTGATTGTGCTGGAAAGGTAGCGCTCAGACCATAGCTGAAAGATGAGCAATTGCCAGAGCTTGTGCGCGTGATCGCGAACTCCTTCTTTATGCTCTTGAATCAGCTTCTGGACGTACAGAGGCTGAAAAATCCCCTGCTGACGAAGGCGTGCTGGTGAGAGCGCATCCTGCAAAAGATCGCTCAGCTCATTACGCAGCCAATTCTTATAGGGGATATTGAAGCCCAGTTTGGGACGACGTAATATCTGCTGGGGGAGGATATCCCGCATTGCCCGCTTGAGTAGATACTTCGTCGACAAGCCGTTCAGGCGTAGCTCCATAGGAAGGCGTGCCGCAAACTCGACGAGCTTATAATCCATAAGTGGCCCGCGTGTCTCCAGAGAAACGGCCATACTCATCCGATCCACTTTAAACAGGATGTCATCTGGAAGGTAGCGTTTGAGATCTGCATATTGTTGTTGATCAAGGGTATGGAGGCTCCCACTGGCCACAAAGAGGGCCAGAAATCGTGGGTCGACAGCTGCAGAGCGTTCGTTTTTAGGAATCGTCAGCAGGTGCGCCAGGTCGTCATCTTGCCAGAAGGTTTGCCAGCGTGTGTGCTGCATCTCTCTTGGTAAGATAGCGACCTCCAGGAAGCGCCGCGTGATATCACGCATACCCTTCTTCTGAGGGGTGGGAGGAATATGTGAGGCAAAAGTGCTGAGCCGCTGGCCCAATTGAGTGGGGAGGCGGTCGATAGTGGCTGAAGCGAAACGCTGTGCGCGATACCAATCGTAACCAGCAAAGAGTTCGTCACCCGCATCCCCTGAAAGCGCTACTGTGACATGCTGACGTGCCATGCGCGAGACGAGGTAGGTGGGCAAGGCCGAGGCGTCAGCAAATGGTTCATCCAGGATATTGGCGATGGTATGAATGAGATCATTGGCATCAGGATTGAGGATCTCTACATGGTGCTCAGTGTCAAAGTGACGTGCAACGATTTGGGCATAGTCCGATTCGTTGTACGTTTTTTCCGCAAAGCCGATGCTGAAGGTCTTAGGTCGCGTGTTGCTGACCTCGGTCATCATCGCAACGATGCTGCTTGAGTCGAGGCCGCCACTCAGAAACACCCCCAGGGGAACATCGCTGATTAAGCAGCGCGCGACAGCTTTTTTGAGCAATTCACGTAGCTCTTGTGCATAATCATCAACCGACCGTCGGCTCTCTTCAGACTCCTGGAAGCGTACGTCCCAGTACTGCTGGGGATCCCAGTCAGTTGTCTGCCGCCCCTGAGCAGAGCCATCGAGCTGAAATTTCAGGAAGTGAGCCGCCGGTAACTTTCGAATGCCAGTAAAGATACTTTCGGGTGATGGGACATACTCGTATACCAAATAGGATTGAAGTGCACGCAGGTTCAACTCGCGTGGTACTGAGGGCAGGCTTAGCAAGGCTTTCACCTCAGAGCTGAAAGCGAAGTGGCTGCCGTCGCTCCAATAATAGAGCGGTTTCTCGCCCATACGGTCACGAGCGAGAAAGATGGTGCGTTTGCGGCTGTCCCAAATGGCAAATGCGAACATGCCAACGAAGCGTTGCAGGCACTCTGTGCCCCATTGCTCATAAGCATGAATAATCACCTCGCTGTCCGAACGCGAGCGAAAGCGGTGACCTGCCTGTTCGAGCGTGGGAACCAGGTCCTGAAAATTGTAGATTTCACCGTTAAAGACCAGCCAGACTGTACCATCCTCGTTGGACATTGGCTGGTGACCCGCGGGAGTCAGGTCAAGAATTGCCAGGCGGCGGAAGCCCA
>WNEZ01008056.1_pt1 | contig 10318 bp, 4 predicted proteins | sample 5400521 | NCBI WGS metagenome assembly WNEZ01 (sample SAMN13153339, study PRJNA577476) | soil metagenome | isolation source: 120 cm saprolite under Douglas fir tree site 2 hole 1 replicate 1 | place: USA:California | collected 2015-04-18
CAATATTCGCACCCCGTTGCGTTTCCGCGCGTTGAATCTGGCTGCTGACAAGAGTGAGCATTTTACGGAAGCGATGAACGTCTCGCGCGGCGGCTTCTTCTTTGCCTCTTCGGCGCCGCTGCAGGTAGGCATGCCGCTGGAGGCCATGCTGCGCATGCCCGCGGAAGTGACGGGAAGCCAGGCCCAGGAGACGCGCTGCACCGCGCGCGTCGTGCATGTCCGCAACGAGCCCTATGGCGACGGCCGCATCGGCTTTGGCGCGGAAATCGAGAAGTACCACACACAGTAAGAATCAACGAGAACAACCAAACCAAGTTTCGAACGCCGACCGTGACCGCGGTGAGCAGTCGCGTCTGAATTGGCGTCAGGGAACCTTGAAAGTGGTTTTGGCGCTGCCAACGTTTTCGAAATGGTCGTAGGCGCGAACTGCTATGGTGTGCTCGCTTCCGGGTGCGTTGTTCCCAGGCAAGCCGACGGAAAATTCGTAGTGCTCTTCCGGTGCGTCACTGATTCCGTTCTTTGGCGTCACGATGATCCAGTCGCCGCCGTCCACGCTGTATTGAGCGCGTTCGATACTGCTGGTGGTGTCGCGCGCAACAAACTGCGCTTTCACGCCCACGAACGGAGGGAGTGTGCCATCTCGTGTGACGAATGCGATGGCCTCCAATTTATCGATCAGCGGAGGGGTGTTGTCGACGACGAAGCGCTCGGTTTCGCGTTCGGCGGTCAGAGCTTGGGCAGGAGGATTCGAAAGCGCATCGGTAGCGACGATCTTTAGGTAGTAGGCGCCGTCGGGCAGGGCGGTGCTGTCCCAAGAATAAAATTTCTGCTCGAGTTTGTCCCTCAGGAGTTTCCACTCGGTTTCGCTTTCACCGCGGAAGTACACGGCGAAACGCAGCTCGTCGTCGTTGTCGTCGTGCGCATTCCATAAAACCGATTGATAGCCTTTTTCACGGAAGCCTTGCGGCGGCTGTTCGAATCGCGCGGGGGAAGAACTTTGCGTGATCACCAGGCCCGTGGGATTCGAACTTTGCGGCTGGCGCAGGTTGACGCCGGCTTGCTGGCCAGTCTGGATGATGCCATTCACCTGCGCGCGCACGCCGGGATCTTGCAGGGCGATGGCGTCGATCACCGGAGCGACGTTGCGCGGAAGATAGGCGAGCGTAACCCAATCTACGCCGTCGCCGGGGCGACCGTCGTGAATGACCGCCTTCCACTGAAATTCGAGGCGCGGCGCGTTCGAAGCACTGGAAGATTTCGCGCCGGATTTATCGGGCGCGGTAGGGGGAGGGCTCCACCAATCGAGGCGGCCCCATTGCGAAAAAAGCTGGGCGTCAAAGGAGCGCGATTCGTAGGTGCCTTCGGGTTCGTATTCGGGGCCGACGGAAAATACCTTGCCGGGATTGGCGGTGCACAGGAAAAGCTTGCCGGCAGCGTTGCGCACCATGCCGGTGATTTGCGCGGAGCCGGCCTTGGCGAGCTGTGCGAAAACGCCGCGGCCATCGATGGCCAGAAGCGCGCCATTGTTGCCGGTTCCGGCGAGCAGACGGCCATCGGAATTGAGCGCCAGAGAATAGACGACGTCGTCGCGTGAGTTCCACAACTCTTCGGGTGCGCCGTCCGGGGAAAGGCGGTAGATGTTCGAGGAAAGCTGCTGCGGGAAGGGAATGAACGGCGCTTGTCCTTGCGGCTGGCCGCCGAGGACGACGGCGCCGCCGGTGATCGTAGTAGCGCCTTGCGGAGTAGTGATGATGGTTGTGGGAGCAGGAGCCAATGGCCGCTGTTTTTCGCCGATGGCCGCGGCATAGATTTCGCCGCGCGGGGAAACGGTGATGGAAGTGACTTCCCGCTTGGCGGTTTCGTAAAGCACAAAACCCTGAGCGCTTGGCGAGCCTTTGTCTTTGCGGGAATTGTTTTCGGCACGCGTGACGCGAAGGATGCGGCCGCTGGGCTCGGTTCCGGCGACAAGATTATTGTGGGCGTCAAAAGCGAGCACACGGATGTGCGCTTCGTCGCTGGAGTAGAAGAGTTCGCCCTTGCCGTCCGGAGAAACGGCGAAGATTTGGCCTTTGTCGCCGGTGGCGACGTACAGCGTGCCATCGGGTGCGAAGGCCAGATCCCAAATGTATTTTGTTTTGGGGTCGAAGAAGACGTTTTTTTCACCGGAGGCAGAGACGCGATAAACCTTGCCGTCGGGTGAGGTGGCGACGTAGAGCGAGCTTTTCGCATCGAAGGCGATGGCTTGCGCGACGAGGTCCGTGGATTCAAACACTGTTGCGGGTTTTCCGCCGCCATCAAAGCGAAATACTTTGGCAGGAGAGCCACCTGAGGCGTAGAGAGCGCCTTTGGGGTCAACCCGCAGAGACCAGAGATAAGAGGCGTCAACGTCGGCCACAAGCGTGAACTTGGGCGCGAGCTCCAGGCGGCCGTCGCTGCGGACGGCGACGCCGTGGGGATTGCCTTTCAGGAAATCGTCGTAGGAGGCTTGGCGCCAGGTGCGGGTGTGCTCGGCGAGAAGAGTTGAAGGAACGAAAATGAGGAAGTAAAGAAGTAAGGAAAGGCAGGCGTAGAGAACTCTGGGTTTGAACATTTGGTTGGTCACCGAATTTGGAGGTTAAGCGAAATTACGCCGGAGACGGGGCCGCCGAGCGGGACGGAGGATTCGCCGGCGAGCGATTCGCGAAGGACCTGGACGCTGCCGGGAGTGGGCCGGCCGTCGATCACATTAATCTGAGAGAGGGGAACGTTGGGCAGCTCTTTGTCTTCCCAGAGCATGGCGGGCGAGGGCATGAAGAGTCCGACGTACAGGCGGTCATTCCGGCGCTCGCGATTGAGTACGGCGATGAGTTGATCCAGGCCGGAAGGCCCGGCGGCGCCGCCAAAGGCGAAAGCGCGCGAGGCGCGATTGAGGGTGTCGCCGTCGGTGACCAGGATGCGCAAGATGGCGCCACGGGTGGTTTGGTCGGGGACGCGGACGGTGGTTTCTTCCACGCGGTCCGCGCCGCGGTAAGGATGCAGCAAGACACGAACGCGTAGGGTTTCGCCGGGCGTGGCCTCCCCTTTTTCGAGCCACGCGCTTTCGATGGTGAAGGATTGGCGGCCAGGAACGCTCTCGACACGGAGGGCGATGCGTTCGACGCTGGGAACCTCGAAAGTGTTCATAAAAAGGCGCGTGAAAATGTTTTGCACGCTGAGCGCAATGGGGAAGCCGTCCGGGATGAGGGTGTCGCCGGGCGCGTAGGTGTTTTCGATTTGCACGGCGGTGTGGCCTCGGAGGCGGATTTCGCCGGTGAGACGCAGTGTATTTCCTTCGCCGTAGATGGCGTTTTGCGTGAGTCCGTTAAAGGTGGTGATGGCGACGAGAAGCGGTGTGAGCTTGGGGTGATTGACCACATCGAAGTGCAGTTTTTTCTCGCCAAGACTGGTGGCCACGGCGAGGTCGAGCGGAATCATCGCCGGAGGAGCGCCAAGTTTTCCGGTCACGGCGGTGAGGTGGTCGCCGGTGATGGTGCCGATGGAGCCGCCAACGTTTACGATTTTGGTGGAGGCGAGGTCGGAGGAAAGCGTGGTGAGCACCCGGCTGCGGGCCATGGGGAGTTGGACATCGCCAAGATTGAGGAAGGGATGGCCGCAGAGAAAGACGCGGTCGGCTTGCACGGCAGTGACGGTGCAGGCGGAATTGATGGAAGCGTCGCCCTGCACGAGCACCATACCGGCCATGTCGCCGGGAACGAGGTGCGCGTCTTCCGGACGCGGTGCGGAGGTGCCGCCTTGCGCGGCGACGAAGCCGTAGCTTTGAATTTGCGGCGCGAATTGTTGCAGCGTGGCGGACTGAAAGCCGGAAAAGACGAGCGGGGTTTCGATGGGCGCGAGAGTGGAGCCGGAAGGAAGAGAGAAAGAGGTGTTGCTCCGTGGCAAAGCGGAAGGATCAACCGGCAGGGGCGCAGAAGCGGAGGGTCTGCTTTGTGCGGGCGGGCGGACAACATCTTCGATGGGAGTAACGCCGGCGATGGGATCTTTGGTGAAGATGCCGAGCTTGAGGGAAAGGGCGCCGGCAAGTTTGCCGTCGAGATAGACGGGGCTGCCGCTCATGCCGGCAACGACACCGGTGCGCTCGACCTTGGGGCCTTTGAGCTGGACAAGAATAATGGATTGGCGCGGGCCGAGGAAATTGGGCATTACGCCGATGACTTCCAGGTCGAATTTTTCGACCTGATCGCCCGCAAAGATGGTGTAGGCGTAGCCTTGCATGCCAGGGCGGACTTGCTCCAGTGGCAGGATTTCGCTGGATTGCGCTGCGGCAGTGATGGGGAGAAGCGCGATGAACAATGCGAGGCGGAGGGCTCGGAGAAGGCGAACGTACAGATGGGGCGGGGCCGGCGGCATGAATCGCTAATGATACTTGGCGGAGGTACTGGGTGGCAATTGGACTGGAGGCGTATGGATGTTGGGACTGAGGTTGTAGAACTCACTCGTAGCGGAGGGCTTTAATTGGATCGACTTGGGTGGCGCGGCGCGCTGGGATGTAGCTGGCCAATATCGCCACGGCAGCGAGAAGGGCGGAGACGCCGAGATACGTGATGGCATCGGTGGGCTTGATGGCGAAGAGGAGGCTGGTCATCAGGCGGGTGAGAATCAGCGCAGCGACTACGCCAACTACGACGCCGATCGACGTGAGTAACACGCCCTGCTTCAACACCAGGCCAAGAATATTTGCGGGTCTGGCTCCCAGGGCCATGCGCAGGCCAAATTCCTTGGAGCGCCGCGCGACGGAGTAAGAGATCACGCCGTAAATTCCCACTGTAGCGATGATTAGCGCGATGCCGGAAAAAAGAGTGAGCAGAAGGGTAAGAAAGCGTGGGCGAGACTGCGCGGAGGAAAGAACGTCGTCCATGAGGCGCACGCGCGAGACGGGAATGGTGGGATCTATGGCTTGGACCTCCTGGCGCACAGCGCTGGCAAGGGAACGCGGATCGCCGTTCGAACGAAGCACCACGTAAGCGTCATTGGTGCCGCTGCCTTGTTTTTGCAAGTAGGGAAGATAGAGCTCGCTGCCGGTGGCGCGATCGATGCCGGCATTTTTCACGTCTTCGACCATGCCGATGATGGTGCAAAACGGCCCGCTCATGCCGGGCTGAATGCGGCGGCCGATGGGGCTTTCGTTTTCGTAGAACGTGTGCGCGAAGGTTTGGTTGATGATGACCACATCGGGAGAGCTTGCGGTATCGCGGGAATCGAAAAGGCGGCCATCCATCAAGCGGATACCCATGGTTTGAAAATAATCGGCGCTGACGACCTGGTAGTAGTCGATGTTTTCGATGGGGCCGCCTTCGCGGCGCACGAAGCCTTCGATGTGCGTGTCGTTCATGTTGGGCGGACGCAGCGGCGGGAGGCCGGAAGCAATGGCAGCGGAGCGAACGCCAGGAAGATTGTGAATGCGTTCTTCCAGCCGGGACCAAAAACTGTTGATCATTTCGGGTTTGGGATAGGCGGTTTGCGGCAGCGCGAGGTTCATGGTGACGACGTTTTCAGGATTTAAGCCGATGTGGACTTCCTGAAGCTTCCAGAATCCGCGGACCATCAAGCCGCAGGCGACGAGGAGAACGAGCGCGAGAGCCAGTTCTCCGGCGACGAGAGCGCGGCGGAAGCCTTGCGCGGCGCCGGTGCCAGTGGTCGAGCCCACCGTTTCCTTGAGTGAATCCTGCACGCTTTGCAGCGCCAGGGGAATGATCGGTGCGAGGCCGAAGAGCACGCCGGTGAAAAGGCTCGCTCCGATCGTGAAGAGCAAGACGTTGGCATCGACACCGATTTCCGCAGCGCGCGGAATCGCGCCGGCGTTGGTGAGCTGAATGAGGCGAATGCCGAGGTAGGCGAGGGCGAGGCCGAGCAGGGCGCCACAGCCGGAAAGAAGCAGCCCCTCGGTGACGAATTGCCGAGCGAGTCGCGACAAGTCCGCACCGATAGCGCTGCGAATGGCGATTTCGCGACGGCGGGATTCTGCGCGGGCGAGAAGCAGATTGGCGACATTCACGCAAGCGATCAGCAGGACGAAGGCGACGGCTCCAAGAAGCATGAGCAGCGCGGGGCGCACGTTGCTGACCACTTCGCCTTGCAGCGGAAAGCTGATCAAAGTGTGGTTTTTGGTATTGAAGTAATGCTCGCCTGGGGATTTGTGGGCTTCGGTGGAAGCGGTGACATAGGCTTGCATTTCGGACTGCGCCTGAGAAGGCGTGATGCTGGGCTTGAGCAATCCCAGAAGATAGAAATTGTGCGAGCCACGGCCGCCGGGCTTGGCGGGATTCAATTGCAGCGGCGACCACAACTGCGGCGGATCGATTTCACCGGGAGGAAATTCGAATCCGCGGGACATGACGCCGATAATCGTGCACTTCTGCCCGTCGAGCAGAGTTTGCCGGCCGATAATTTGCGGATCACCGCCGAAAACGCTCCTCCACAAGCCGTAGGAAATGTCGGCGACGACCGGAGCGGTGGGCTCATCATCGGCGGGAGTGATCAGACGACCCATCATCGGGGGGACACCGAGAGAATTGAGCATGCCGCCGCTTACGAAGGAGGCGGTGACGCGCGCGGGCTGGGTGATGCCGGCAACATTGGAACTGGTGTTGGCCCAGGCGTCGATGGAATCCCAGGACTTGAGGTCGCGGCGCAAATCGAGAAATTCCGGAGCAGAAGTCCAGAAGCGGCGCAGGCCGCCGTTGGGGAACGTCGGGAACTCGGTGTAGATGCGCACGAGGCGCTCGGGCTGCTTGTAGCCGAGCGGGCGAAGCAGGACAGCGTTGACGACGCTGAAAATTCCAGTGGTGGCGCCGATGCCCAGAGTAAGGCACAGAACGGCAGCGGCGGCAAAGCCGGGATTTTTGAGGAGCATGCGCAGGGCGTGGCGCAGGTCAAGCCACAGGTTGTCCATGCATCTTCCTCCGCACGGCGACGACGATTGTCGCGGGCACGCGACGACAAACGCGGAGACTCTATCAGAGTCTCTCTAAGGAGAACGAAGGAGAAGAAAATAAGTTCCGTTGCATTGAAAGATTGCGCGCCGCCGTGATGGATGGGGCGCGAGCAAGGTGAAACGTTTGTTGCGCCGGTGCGTCTAGGGAACTAAAGGGTATCGGTGTCCGTTTATAAGGCCAAGTCGAGGATTTTTGCACGCTGAGGGGGAACAGATGCGGTCCTCATATTCCATTTATAGATCAGCCTTTCATTATGGATGGTTTGTTGCGCTCGCTTTAGCCCTGGGTTTTGCCGGGTTCAGCTCGACGGCTTCGGCTCAGGTGGCCATTACTGGAAAGATCGTAGGGATCGTGACAGATTCCTCGGGCGGCGGTGTGCCTGGAGCGACGGTAACGGTGCAGGGCAGCGCCTTGATGGCTCCGCGCCTAGCCACGACGCAGGCGGACGGGAGTTTCTTGTTCGACTTCGTGGACATTGGCAGGTACGACGTGACCGCGACCGCGCAGGGATTCAAGACCGCCGTGGAGAAGGGCGTGGAGATCACCGCGGGATTTATCGCCACGGTGAATATCCCGCTGACCGTCGGCGAAGTGCAGGAAACCGTAGAGGTCAGCGGTGAAGCGCCCATCGTGGATGTGCGCAGCAACGCGACGCCAAGCACCTTCGACCAGAGTCTGCTGCAGGACATTCCGAGCGGGCGCGATCCATGGTCGACGGTAGCCCAGGCGCCCGGGACGCTTTCCAGCAATTACGACGTCGGCGGGAACCAGAGCTTCCAGCAGGCGGTGATGCAGGTTCATGGGAGCAAGCCGGGGGAGCAGGTGTACAGCTTCGACGGGCTGCGGCTGAACTGGCCGGGGTCATCGGGAGGGTTCACGGCGTTTTACATCGATCACGATTCGCTGCAGGAGTTCCAGGTGGTGACGGATTCGGCGCCGGCGGAAGTGGGCGTGGGCGGCGTGTACATGAATATGGTGACCAAGTCGGGTTCGAACCAGATTCATGGGTTGGCGGCGCTGTATTACACCAGCTCGGCGTTTCACAGCGGCGAACCGCTATTGCAATTTGCCGGGCAGCCCGATCCTGTGGGCAGCCCGATGATCATGAATCGCGATACAACGGTGAATGCGGGCGCGCCGCTGATGAAGGATCGCTGGTGGTTTTTTGGTGCGTACCGGCGCTACGACATCAAGGAAAGCATTCTGGCGATACCAAAGCCGGCATCGGAAGGCGGCGGACCGATTGCGGACACAAACCATCAGACGAATACGGTGCTGCGGAGCGATTTTCAGGTCAATGCGAAGAACCGTGTGAATTTTCAATGGCTGTACAACAATCAGAACCGTTTCTTCCGGCGCGATACGAATTTTCAGTTTGTCGACGAGCAGGCCAGTTGGCGACAGATCGAGCCCGCGCACATCGTGCAAGGGCAGTGGACAAGCCAAATCACGAATAACTTTTTGCTCGACGCGCGAATCGGATACCTGCACCTGCTGTTTCCGCTGGGATATCAACCGAGCGTTACGCCGACGGATATCAATCTGCAGGACGTGACGCTGTCGACGGAAAAAGGCGCCGCGCCGTTCAATTATTTGAATCCGGCGCAAACGCTACGCGCGGCCGTCAGCGCGTCCTATTACCGGGGAGCATTTCTCGGCGGGACGCACAACTTCAAGTTTGGATATGAGGTCGGGAAGAGCAAGAACGGAAACTTCTTCAATGTGAATGGCGACATCAACGCGCAGTTCGATAGTGGCAAAGCGCTGGAGGTAATCATCTACAACACGCCAGTACAAGAGCAGGCGATATTCCACGATTCCGCATTCTTCTTGCAAGACGCCTGGACGGTGAAGCAGCGGCTGACGTTGAACCTGGGATTCCGCTTCGATCATTTCCGGACATTCAATCCTGCACAAAGCAGCCCCGGAACGGGAACATTTGCGAGCTTGTTCCCGAACCGCACGTTTCCGCAGTCGCCCGACGTGGTGGTGTGGAACAACGTGGCTCCGCGGATTGGGGGCGCTTATGACCTGACCGGAAAAGGCCGCGCGGTGATTCGTGCGAGTTATAGCCGCTTCTATCGGATCGAAGGAACCGAAATCGCCGAGGCGGTGAACGCTAACGGGCTGGGCGGGCAGGGTTACAAGTGGACGGACTCGAATGGGGACGGCCTTCCACAGTCGGGCGAATTCTTGTCGCCGGCAAATCTGCTATTCAGTTTCGGCGGCATCGCCACGCGCATCGATCCGAATCTGAAGCACCCGTATTCGGACCAGGTCAGCGTGGGCTATGAGCAGCAGGTGTACAAAGATCTGCACGTCGGCGTGACGTATTACTACCGCACGAACAAGAATCAGGTGGGGCAGCTCAACGCGGCGATCACCGCAGCCGACTATTCGCCGATCACGCAACTCACACCGTTCCCGACCACAGCGGACCCGAATCCTGCGACGCAGCCAATCGTCAATCCGCTCACAAACCAACCGCTGACGATATTCGCGGTGAATCCGAGCTTGGTGGGTCAATCCGATTTGCTGGTGACCAATATTCCAGGCCTGGACAACAACTCCTACCATGGATTGGAATTTACCGCAGTGAAACGCTTCAGCAGCCGCTGGCAGGTGCTTGCCGGCTTCACGGTGCAACGTGAAAAAGGCACTTGGGCCAACCCCAACGGAATCACCGCAGATAATTTCAACGATCCGAATCTGGACATCAATCGCAAGAACAGCTACCTAGATTTCGACTCGACGTACATTTTCAAGCTCGGCGGGACATATGATTTGCCGTGGCATGTCACCACCAGCGTCAATTTCCAGCACTACACCGGATATCCGATTCAGCCGACAAAGGTGTTTAGCGGGCAGGAATTGCCCCAAAACTCGGAAACAGTAGCGCTGCAGCCGGCCGGCACCGTTCGGTTGCCCAGCGTTAACCTGTTGGGCTTGCGCATTTCGCGGCCGTTTAGCGTTTGGGAGTCGCGTTTGACGCTAGAGCCGCTGGTGGATTTGCTGAACATCGGCAACAGCCACACCGTGGTCAGCGAAGTGACCTCGTTTGGCGGCGCGTATTTGAAGCCGTCGGACTTACTACACCCGTTCGTGACCAAGTTCGGCCTCCGCGTTAAATTCTAGCGTTCCTCCGGGTGTTGCACGGCCGGCGCTTTGCGCGGAGAATAAGCGCCGGCCGAGCGAGCCGGGAGCCAGGCCAGTCGTCGGAAGAACAAAATAAAGTGGGAGCGATCATGAAGCGTTTTTTCACCGCGTGTGCATTGCTGGTGCTGGCGTCCCCGATGTTTGGCGACGATCATCCGGTTCTGAAGCCGCCGACGGTCTCCACGTTCTCG
>WNEZ01015809.1_pt1 | contig 10317 bp, 10 predicted proteins | sample 5400521 | NCBI WGS metagenome assembly WNEZ01 (sample SAMN13153339, study PRJNA577476) | soil metagenome | isolation source: 120 cm saprolite under Douglas fir tree site 2 hole 1 replicate 1 | place: USA:California | collected 2015-04-18
ACGCTCCAAAGTGCATTCCGCAACGCCGCAAAGGCGAACCATCCTGACCTGAATCCCGGCGATCCGGATGCACCCAGGCGGTTCAGGCAAATTGTTGCCGCGTATGCGATCCTTCGCGACGCGGAGCATCGGGAGGCTTACGACCGGCTGCTGGACCGGCTGGTGGCGCTCGAACGCGCCCAGCGTCGCGCGAAGCTAACGCGCACCATCGTCTCTGACACGGCCGCGATTGTCGCCTTCACCATCGTTCTGGTTGGTGGCTACACGTTTTACGCGCACGTGTCGAAGACTTCCGTCGAGGGGGCCAAGGTGGTCGAAGTTGCGGCACGCAAGCCGGCTGACATGACAGCCGTCCAACCGACAATAAGGGCCGAAACGGCTGACCGGGTCCAGCCATCCGAGACGGCTGAGATCCATGTTGTCGAACCGGTGGGGGACATGAGTCACCTAGGTGAGCCGAGCAGCAAAACTGCGCGTGTGGAGCCTGCTGACGTACCGATCCCGAGTGTCGTTACGCCATGAGCAAAGAGCAACGAGCCTTTGATAGTTGCCAATGGCGGTCCGGATCCCTACCCGACCGGATCGAACAGTGGGGTCGCTAAGGCGGTCGACGCTTTGGATGCCCGCGTCGATCGGGGCGACGCGAGGAACGGCGCCGACGATCACAAGAGAAATGATGATTCTAATACGATCGATCAAGGTAAATTGCTATCAGTCGAACCTCAGTTCTCGTCGTCTGAGAAGGATATTAGCGTTGTAAAATCAACCTCCCCTAATTTGGCGAAACATTATTTCAGGACGACCGGCAAGCTGCGAGTGCTCGCAAAACGACCGGCGACAGACCGCACGTCTGTCAGACAAGCTGCTGTGGAAGGCAGAGATATGTCGCAGGTTGCGCTCGAGAGCAGAAACACATCGGCCTGCGCTGGTTCTTGCTCAAACCGTGCACCGCCTCTTTTTGGGGTTGGCTTTTAGTCCCCGTCGGGCTGCCTTTCGTTCAGCGCTTTTCCTTGTGTTATGGCGATTTCTTAAATTGCGTCTCTTGGGCGAGGCACGTCTGCGCCGGATTCTGAAATCTTACGCTACGCTCGCCACTATAATGAGACGCGCACGCACTTCGCTTTGGACAAGGATGCTCCCCTATCGCGCACCGTAAAGAGGGCAGGGCATATTCTTTGCCGCCCGGTCCTCGGCGGGTTGCATCACGAATATGCCCGGATTTGATTTCCGATAAGCACAGGCGCAACGTCTCAACGTCTCGACCAAGGTTGCAAAGCTTCGCGACAACCGACTTGCCGCGGCCGCTGCCGTCAGGACCAAAGCGTTCAACTACGCTGTACACCGATAAAGGCCGCATCGAATGCCACATCCCTCTCCTGGCGGCAAAACGATGTCAGGGAGCGATCCGAATACATCGATAGTCCCGCCAATGAAATCCATGACGGTGCCAAATAGCGAATGGCTTTCTGGTGCATGCTGATGGGGCTCGTGGCAAGCAAGCCGTTGCGGCCGATCTGGTTGTTCATGCGGCGGGTCGCGAGCCTGATCTGGAGGAGCTGGATTTAGCGACGGGGCACGTCGCGGTCGTACGCTGGACCGCCCGGTTCGGCGTTTCTAATTTCATGGCAAATATAATCAAATCGAATGAAATACTCTGCCTGAAGAGCACCCCGCGGAAGGGAAGACGCTTCGTGCGTCAACCGGAGCGACAAATCCTTCGCTATCCGTCGTGCGTTAGACTGAAAGTCAGCGCAAACGGCATGCGCAGTATCGAGGTCACCTGCATTTCGCATCCCGTAGTCAGCAACCCAAAGGCAGTAAACAAGTCTCTCCCAGGGAGCGAGACTACCCGAGCCGCTGCGGGCTTTCTTTTGGATGACCACATCGCCTGCTTCGATGACCCAAGTCTCGTTGTCGGCAGGGACCCTCATTGTTTCATTCCTTCGCCAAACATTCACGGTGAGGGACGAGCCGCAAGCGGTAATTTGCGGGCGTCTGCCTTCGACCGTGAGATTGGGCAGCTTACTCACGTGCACCAGCACCCGCTGTCCGCCTCCGCCCCACCCCCGCCTTCAAATCGCGCAACTTTCATTCCGCAACTCCTAAATCGCCGTCTCGCGCGCATTGCGTCGGAAGCGGAAATCGAATTGTCGCAGGTTAGGACGTCAGAAAGGCAAGGCTAGAGGGATGGCGCGCCGGCGGTAGCGGATGCCGGCGCCACTTGTTCAATCGCGGCGCGCGTCGTGTTACCGAGATGAGGCCGGCGTGGACGCACCACCGGCGACGTGGTCGGCGATGCCTGCGCAGCTGACGACGGGTGCGTGGATCGCGACTGAGAGTTTGTTGCTGCGGGCGTCGCGATGGCGGCTGGTGGCCGCAAACGATGATGGCTCTTGGCTGCGTTTTGCCGGGCAGTTGGGGCAACGCCCGACACGCGCGCGGCTCGCCATTGCAGAAACTCGCGAAAGAGCGCTGCGTCAGTGGCGTCATCTTCGGCCTTTTGAGTCTCGCCGAGGGCAGGTTCACGAGCGGCGATAACTTCTGATGTGACCGGTGGTGCGGTCTTGGGCTCTTCGGAGCCCGCGGCCCCCTCGTCGACAGCCGCACTGGATAATCTCAGCCCCGCAGGGCTAGCGGCGCTGATCTCCGATGGATTTTCGCTCGACGTGTTTTGACCGGACGCCGTTGATCCGGGGCTAGCCTCGGCGGTGCCGAGCGGCGTCGCGGCATCGATTGCGCCGCTCCGCACTTCAGCCTGCGGCGCGGCGGGATCCGGCGTCACCTCGTCGACGACCGACACTGGTGCGGTCGCAACCGAGATTGATTTTTTCGACACAAATCGCGTCGGCCATACCAATCCGCCAATCACCGCGGCGGCCACCGCGAGACTTGCGATAGCAGCTGCTGGCCGCCATGATATTTCACTCCAAGTGCTTCTTCGCCTTTCAAACTGAGGATTCGCCACGCTATGCCCGGCTCGGCTGCGAACGGTAGACAGTTGGGTCGCCATGTTCTCACTCCTGTTGATAGGGAGGACGAAGCGTGTGAATTGTTTCAAGGTGACCAATACTGCCACCGTGACGAAAGCGGCGAGGCCAAGGCCACCGCCGATGCCGGGCAAGAATATCCTGACCTGAATGATCAGGCTTGCAAGAACGACCGCCCCTAACACCGTCTCGATCCATCCTTTCAGCCGCTCACGCGACGACATTCCCAAGAAACATCCCGCATAATAGGCGTCTAACAGCCGCGCGTCGGTCAGGCTAATCCGATGAACTACAATCAAACCCATCAATGCAATCGCGGAAGCAACAAACGTCTTGTCGGCCAAGTCGGCGGCCGCAACGCGCTCTCGCCGCAGCACCAGCAAACTCACCATCGTTCCTGTCAGGCAGGCAGCAATAATAGGGGCGAGCGAGCCAAGATTAACATCGGCCAGATCCGCACGCGCGGCATGAAAGAGTCTGTCGTCCGCGCCACATAAAACGGCCAACTGGACGAAGAACACGCAAGCGACCGTCGCTATGGCCCCTGATCTTCCGCCGTAGCCATTGGTAAACCGGCGGCCAGAGTAGGCGTCGAAGACTGCAACCGCGCTAAACGCGAGGCCGCAAACGATCGATAGTGAGATGAACAACGCCCCGGCCAACACAATCGGATGATCTGATCCAATGCCGCTCAGCCAAAGGACCGACGTCATGCCCCCAAAGGCGCCGCCATAGACGGCCGGGACGAATTCGCGCGTCAACAGGATTGTTGACCGCGCGACCAGGAGCTGTCCTCCTAACAGCGTCCCAGCTCCAGTCGCGCCCCCTCAGAGGAAACCACGGGTAGACCACGCGAAGCGCTTGATCCAACCGGGCTGAGCCTATTGCCGATCAAGATCGGGAGCTGAACTTTCTCGGTAACGCCTGCTGCGTTCGTACTCATATACAAATAGCCTTAAACGCGTCACAACAATCACACCAACGTCAAAATAATCACACCAACGTCAAAATCGCGGCGGCGACAACGATGCCGTACAGGCCCAAACCGATCAAAAGTCGGCTCGCATTTGCGCGAGCTTGCGCGCCGATATCCCTCTAGGCGAGTCGCGCTGCAACCTTCCATGAAAACACGTCGCCATCAATCCAAACCCGAAGGAAAACCTGTGCGAAAAATTGCAATGCGCCATAACCGCAACACCGCCTCAGTCCCAAAGCCCGTAGCGATCGCATCTGGATGCATCACCGGCGCCTTCGCGTACAAAGACGCCCCAATCAAGCGGCGAACGCGAGCTTTGGCGCATCTGCGGTTCCCTCTTCGACGCGATACGAACATGCCTTCCGTGGACCCTTGCCGGCTCTGGCCATGAAGACATCGCCTAGACGTTGACAAAATGCCATGACCAATAACAAAGATTGTGCTTCTGCTTCTCTAATCCAGAATGCATCATTCTCATTTTCAAATGCCACGCGCTGGCGGCAGAAAGCAGCCATGGCACGGCAATGCGCAAGGACATCCATTCGATACTCCCCCACGCAGACTAACGCTAAATGCTATGCACATGATGTACCAGTTTTGTAACAGGCTGGTGCCATGCAGCCCCTGCTCGACAAAGCCGCAACGGCCGGCAGGTCACCGGCATCATACGCAATCGCGGCGGCATCGAATGGGGCTTCGGCGGGAAACGGGGGCTGCGGTTATGAGGGTGACCTGTGGCCCTACCTGTTTGTCGCCATGGGGCCGGACCGGTGCCATCCGGTAAAGGCTCGCGCTGTTCGCGCCCCCGCGTCGCGGCTTGCGGCGTTGACCGGATGCGCCGGCTCGGCAAGTGGCCGCCATGCAACCCGCCGCCTGCAAGCATTTTTACGCCGCAAGTCGATGACTCGAACTTCTGACTTCCGTCGCGGAATTCCTGGCTGTTTCATCCGATGGACCCTGACGAGGGAGCGTCGGTATGGCAGAGGAAGAGGAACGGAAGGGGCCTTGTCCAGCGAACGACAACGGATCGCCCAACGGCGAGCCCATCGATCCCCGCATTCGGCGGACCGCCGAAGCCATCGGCCGACAGCTTGCTCGCGCGCAGGGTAAGCCTCCGGCCGCCGCCAATGACAATGAACGAGGGCGACGATAGCAACGTTTGAAACGGCTTCCAAAAACTAGGCTCGGCTTTTCTGAACCAGCGAATTTTCATCCTGCGTGGCCCACTCGCACAGGTGATGGTCAAGTTCCGGGGATAGCGTTGACAGGGAACGGCCACGCGCACCGTGGGACTTCTTGGTGGCATCCTTACCTATGCCGTCGAAGCGGGCATCATCGAGAGCAATCCAGCCCATGGCATTCGTAAGCCGAAGGACAATGTACGAAAGCGTCGACTATCGGAGGCGGAGTATCGAATAATAGGTCAGATGCTCCGCGACGGCGCCAAGCAGGAGAAATACACTACGGCCGTTGATATCATCCGCCAGCTTGCGCTGACCGGCTGTCGGCGAAGCGAGATGATCGGCTTGAAATGGACGGAGGCCGACACCGAGGCGAGCTACTTGCGGTTGGAAGACAGTAAGGAGGGTGAATCCATTCGTCCCATAGGGTTGCCTGTGGTCGAGTATCTTGAACGACGGCGCACCGACGATGTCGGCACATACGTCTTCCCGGGGCAGGGTGAAGACAACGCCTTCGGCAGCTTCCCGAGCCATTGGAAACATCTCTTCGAGGATTCCCCGCTATCCGATGTAACTCCCCACGTCTTACGTCATAGCTTCGCGAGTATCGCTAACGATCTTGGCTTCACCGAGGTGACCATCGCGGCGCTGGTAGGCCACGCCAAGGGCTCGGTGACAAGCAAATACATCCATACACTTGACACAGCGCTCATCATGGCCGCGGACACGATCTCGGGCTACATTCAAGGGCTCCTTGATGGCATTGAGTTCACGCAAACCGCCTACGCATTGGACCGCGATTCACGAAAAGCTGCTCTGGCCCGCTTCCTGAAAAGGGCTTCGGCGGTGCCCGAGGCAATCGAAGAGGAGCGCTTGGCTGCCTAGGTGCCGCGCCAAAACGTGGAATTCAACCCCATACGACACAGATGCTTTCTTGAGATGCGCGAGCCGCCGGAGCCGGGGGCATTTCCGCCTCTCGCTAGTTCTCGATCCAAACAGTCATGCCCGGCTCAAGGCCTGCCACTTCTCCCTCGGCGTCGAGGCGCAAGCGAAGCGTATTGCGGTCATGATCCCCAATGACCCGCTCGGCCTGCCAGGTCGCGAACGTTCCGAGCGGTCGCAGTTCGGTGATGACGGCTTTGGTTGCGCCATCGGTGCCGTTCCGCATCACGCTCGCCGTTTCTCCCATCGAGAGACGGTTGAGATGATCTTCGCGCACATTGAACGAGAGCCATTGCCTTCCCGCCGCTTCGACCATCAGGATCGGTTGGCCCGCGCGAACATTCTCGCCCACCTCTGCGGCGATGACGGTGACAACACCGTCAGCCGGAGCACGCAAGACCATCTTGTCAAGCCGGCGCTCGAGCACGGTGACCGCGGCGGCCGCGGCCTGCACCTGCGCGTCGGCAATCGCGCGTTCTTCCCGGGTCGGGCCCGCCACCGCCGCATCGTAATTCGCCTGGGCCCCCGCGACGTCGGCGCGGGCGCTTGCAACGTCGTTTTCGGCCTGGTCAAGCGACTGTTGGGACTCAAAGCTCTGACGTGCCAGCGTGCCGGTTCGTGTGAGCTGGGCCTGCACGTAGTCAAGGCGGGCGCTTGCCTTGGCGATTGCAGCCTTCAGCGAGTCGACCTGCTCGCGGCGGACGCCGGCATAGACGTTGTTGCGGTTCGCGGTTGCCGATGCCAGCGCGGCACGCGCCTGGTCTGCCTGTGCCGTCAATTCAACCGCGGAAAGTCGCGCCAGCACATCGCCTGTGCGCACGTGGGCGCCTTTCTCGACTGCGATCGACATGAGTTGGCCATTCACCTCCGGCTCTACCCTGACTTCGGTCGCCCGCACGACGCCAACGATTGTGGCCGCCGATTCGGAGCGACGAGCGGAGTAGATCAGAACGCCCGCGATGAGCACGAGCGCGATCGCAACGATGGCGACGCGCCTAGCTTTGTGCATGTCCCCGTCCTCTCTTGACGGCAAGTGCCGAGGTCACCGCGAGCGCGAAATAGCCCAGGGCCAGACACCACAGTCCGAGCCAATCATGCGCGACCTCCCAGATGCTGGCACCCAGCTGGTTGATGCGTACGAGGCCGTCAATCGCGGAGTCGGCGGGCAACATCCGACCCAGCGCGATGGCCGCGTCGGGGATTGCTTCGCGCGGCCATGCGAAGCCGGCGGTGAAGAACTGAGGCAGGCTGGTTGCAAGTAGGAGGAGGGTGGCGTTTTCGGGCCGTGTGAACCAGGCCCCGATGGCCTGTCCCATGAAGCTCGTCGCCAGCAAAAAGACGGTCGCGAGCGCGAAGATTTGTGGAAGATGGCCGAGCGTTGAAAAGCCGTAGATCCGCGGCAGCACGATGAGATAAAGCGCGAGCGCCGGAAGGTAGATGGTCAGATGGGCGACGCCGCGGCCCAGCACGCCGGTAAGCGCTCCGCTGGCGTTCGCTAGCGCAGTGCCGGTCAACATCGCCGCCCCGATCAAGAGAGTTTGTTGCAGGATCAGCACAAACGCCGCCGGAACGACGTAGCTGGCATAGCCGCCCACCGGGTTGAAGATCGGCTGCAGTAGAACGTCGGCCGGGCTCGTGCTCGCCAATTTCGCCTTGACGAGGCTTCCGTCCGAACGCGCGCCTCGCGAAACGAGCTCGGACGTCAATGCTCCGAGGGCCGTGGCGACCCCGCTTGCGGTCGACCTGAATATGAACAGGTAGGTTGCATCCGCGTAGACCGGGATGTGAGCGGTGATGCCCTTGAGCACGTCGCGCTCGGCGCCTGCCGGGATTTCGACGGCGGCAAAAGCCTTTCCACGATCGATTGCGGTGTGCGCCTCGGCAAGTGTGCGGGCGCGAATCGCAACGCTCAATGCGCCACTCGCATCGAGCGTCTCGACGATCCGGCGGCTGAGATCGCTGAGATCATTATCGACGACGGCGATGGGAAGCTTGCGAAGGATCTGGTTCAGATAAGGCTGCGGATAATAGATTCCGTAAACCAGGGGAGCCAGGAACAGCACGCTGAAGGCGCTCCGCGTTCCGAGCACGCGCCGCCACTCCGCCATGAAGGCGCCGCCGATGCCTCGCGGTGTGTGGCTGATCTCCGCTTGCTCGGCAGGTCGCGCTGTCTCAAACCGGCCCTTGCGCTTGAGGCTCGCCAAGCGCAGCAATGCGAAACTCCCAAAGAGCACCGCCAAGCCCGCGAGCGCGGCGAAGGGAACGGCGGATTCCGAGACCGGCAATCCTCGCGCCGCTTGTCCCAGCAAGACGGCCATGTACCAGCGCAGCGGCAGGATAGCGCTCCAGACTTGCGCAAACGCATTCATACCGACCGTGGGAAAGCCGACGCCGGCGTAGCCGAATGCAGGAGAGGCAAAGAGGCCTGCAAGTCCCAGCCCCGTCGCCAAGTCGCCGACCAGGAGTTGCAGTAAGGCGCCTACCGACAAATAGGCAATAATCAGGAGGGAGCCGGCGGCAACCATCAACGGCACGTCTCCCCTGAAGGGGATTTGCAGCACGCCCTCCAAAAATAGCGGCTCTGCCAGCATGATGAGGAAGAAGATGCAGAATAGCGGCGCGAGCTTGCCCGCCAGCGCGACGACCGGATCGCCACCGGCGCTTTCGAGCCAGGCCCGCGCGTCGCGACGGCGGAATTCGGAGCCGACGGAATAGCCTGCGGCGAGCGTGATCACCACATGGATGATCGTCGGCAGCAACGCACGCAACAGGAATTGCGCATAGTTCTTTTGCGGATTGACAAGCGCGATGGTCTCCCCGGCGAGCGTCCCGATGGAAGCCGGTGCGGCGGCGGCGCGCCTGGCGGGGGCGGCCACGGCCGCTGCTGCGGAAAGCGCATCGCTCAATCCCGAGGACGCAATGCCGGCCGCCGTTAGGAACTGCTGGTTATAGAACCCGACGACCTGCGGGCGGCGTTGGGCCTTCAGGTCGCGCTCGAAATCTGGCGGGATGTGGATTGCCGAGATCGCCTTGCCCGACCGTATATCCTGCACGGCCGTGGACAGCGTACCGGAGCGGTCGACGATTTTCAGGCTCGGCGAAGCCGCGACGTACTCCACCAGGGCACGCGAAGCGTCCGATCGGTCCTCATCGACGACCGTCACCCCGAGCCCCCGTATGACCGGATGGCTGAATACGGTCGTGAGAACCACGAACGCGAACAGAGGTACGCCGAAGATCAAAAGCAGCGCCACACGATCGTGAAACAGCCAGTGGCATTCGCGCCGCACCACCAGCAGAAATCCGGGCTTCGACGCTCCCCTCATTGCCGTGACCGCCAATCGAGATAGGCGCTCATCCCCGGTCGCAGCTCGGGCACCGGCTGGACCGGATAGGCGCGGATCGAAAACGTCCGCAAGTCGAAATCGCCGGAAGCACGCGTGGCCCGCCAGCTCGCATATTCGCCCTTGGTTGCAACAAGCTTGATCTCGACCGTGACACGGCGGTCAGCGAGGGCCGGAATATGGACATCGAATCGATCGCCGACCTTCAATCCCTTGACGAGATCCTCGCGAAGATCGAAGTGGATCCAGACATCGGCAAGATCGATCAAGGTAACGAGCGGGACGCCCGGCGACACATACTCGCCCGGCTCCACGTTGCGCTGATAGACCTGCGAGGCCACGGGAGCATAGACCTGGAGCTGATCGATGATCGATTGAATGCTCTGGATATCGGCATTGGCCTTTTCGACGTTGGTCCTGGCAATCGCCCGCTCTTCTTTTGTGTAGCCGTTGACGGCCTGGTCGTAGGCCGATTTGGCCTGATCGACCGCGCGTTCGCTTTCGTGCAGCGCATCCGTCATCTGGTCGAGACGGGCTTGCGGCGCGTTGCCTTGCTCGGTCAGTGTATGAGTACGATCAAAGGTCTTCTGCGCCAGCACCAGCGCTGCTTGCGCACGCTCCAGCTCCGCCTTCCGCGCGGCGATGACTTCCGCTCGCGTTCCGACCAGCACGTTGGCAAGCTGTGCCTCGGCCACGGCCATCGCCGCTCGCATTTGCTCGTGTTTGGCCAGAGTTTCGGGATTGTCGATCTGTACGAGCACCGCTCCCGCAGTAACGTTCTGGCCGCGGTTGACGGGGATTTCCTTGACCCGTCCGTCGACACGCGCGGCTATATCGAGGCGCGTTGCATCGACCTCGCCCTGTACGAGCAGTGGTTCCGGTCGCAA
>WNEZ01008861.1_pt1 | contig 10315 bp, 8 predicted proteins | sample 5400521 | NCBI WGS metagenome assembly WNEZ01 (sample SAMN13153339, study PRJNA577476) | soil metagenome | isolation source: 120 cm saprolite under Douglas fir tree site 2 hole 1 replicate 1 | place: USA:California | collected 2015-04-18
GTCGCGACGTGCCACGGCTGACTGTCGCCCGGGTACCTCCACTTTGACAGGGTGGTGTACACGTCTCCCGTGCCCATGATCCGCAGCAGCGTCCCGGAGGGCGTCGGGACCCAATGATCTTTGCTGCCGATCACCGCGCCGGTCGTGATCTCCGGCCGGCTTGGGTAGTGCTCCATGATCGCGCGCGCGTTCCCTGTTCCTCGGACTCGCTCGCCGGACTGCGGATACTCCGAGACGTAGTCGCGGTGCCGAAGCTCGTCCAGCACGTCGTAGTCGTGATCGACATGCGCCTTCGCGTAACGCTCGACGACTTCATGATTGCTCTTCTCGGTCACGGACCTCTCCTCCCGAGCGCCGTTTAGATCGCCCTCATGCGGTTGTTCTTCGCGTCATGCGTGACCTCCGCGAGGCCCAGCGCTTCCAGCAGCGGCGGCATGTATACGCCGAAGCGGCCACGCAGACCTTTCTTCAATCCGTACCAGCCTTTGACCGGATTCTTCGCCGAGCGGCCCCACGCCTCGACCGTGCCGTCCGCCGCGGGCTTCTGCTCGTCCGCACCGCCGAGCGGCATCCAGTCGCCCTGCGCCTTCAGCATCGCGTGCAGGTCGTCGATCGCGCGCAGGTGATAACGGAGTTCCGTCGCTCCGACGATGCACACGATGGGCGGCGGATATCGCGTTCGGCGCGGGCATCCTGTCGTTCCTCTCGCCGTGCGTCCTTCCGCTCGTCCCCGCGTTCCTGGTGAACATGGCCGGCGAGGCGGCGCTTGCCGGCACGCAGCGCACGCGCACCGTCGCACACGCGCTGGCGTTCGTCCTCGGCTTCAGTGTCGTGTTCACGCTCTTGTGGGTCGCGATCGCGCTGGTGGGCGCGCTCGCGGGCGACCTCGTGTACTGGCTGCAGCGGATCGGCGGCATCCTGCTGATCGTGCTGGGGATGCACATGGTCGGCCTCATCACCATCCCGTTCCTCATGCGCGAGCTCGATCTGCGTCTCGAGGGCAACGCCACCGGATTGCCGCGCTCGTTCCTCATCGGACTCGCGTTCGGCGTCGGCTTCACGCCCTGCGTGGGTCCGTACCTCGCGCTCATCCTCGATCTGCTCCTCAATGAGGACCTCGCGTCCGGCGCGGTGCTGCTCCTCGCCTACGCACTCGGTCTCGGCGTGCCGTTCCTCGTGATCGCCGCGGGCATCGGTGGCACGCGTCGCGTGACGCGCGCGCTCGCGCGCGGGATCCGCGTCCTGAACCTCGCCGGCGGCGTGCTGGTCATCGCGATGGGGTTCGTGCTCGTTTCGGGTCAGTTCGCGCGGTTGCCGCAGCTGTTCAACTTCCTCTGATCGCGGCAGGCGCCGGCCGCTCCGACGTGCGCCAGATGAACAGGAACGGCAGGACCGTGATCGCGAGCGCCGCTGTCGAGACCCCGACCGCGGCCGGCAGATCGTTGAGACGCGCCGTCAGCAGTGGTCCACAGAGCGCGGGCACGAGCGCGACGGCGAGCATCAACGCGACCGCCGGGATCGACGGGAACAGCGCGAGCGCGCCGGTCGCGATGAGCAGCATGGCGACTCCCGCCGTCACGACGTTCGTCAGCGCGAAGCGCCCCTGGGTCCGGTGGGCGAGCCACGACGCCACGACGTTGGTGAGCTGCACGCCGACGACGACGACGCCGAGCGACGCGATGGGCAAGCCCACGACAAGCGCGTACGGCTGCAGCAAGGCGTAGTAGACGACGAGGGGGACGACGAGGATCATCGCGCTGAGGAGCAGCAGCGCGCGGACGATCGGGCGGCGCGCGGCGATCCCGATGGCGGCGCGAACGTTCTTCCAGTAACCGAGACGGACCTCGCCCTCCTCGTCGGTGTGCGGTGGCTCTTTCATCGTCAGTGCGAGCGCGCTCGCGACGAGAGCGGCGATGCCGCACAGCGTGAAGCAGAGCGTGATGTCGACCGTCGCGAGTGCCGCGCCCGCGAGCGACGCGATGCCCTGCGAGCCTTGCTGGATCGCCGTGTACCGGCCCATCTGCTTGGCGGCCTCTGCCGCGCGGCCGTCCGCCCGAAGGCTGTCGTACAGCAGGGCCGAATCCGCGCCGCTCACGAACGCCGACGACGAGTTCCACAGTGCGTAGCCCAGGAGGAACAGCGGCGAGAGCGCATCGGCGAGGATGAGGAACATCGCCATCGCGTACGCGAACGCGCCGATCGCGATCGACGCCTTGCGGCCCCAGCGGTCGGCGATCGCACCCGTCGGCACCTCGAGCGCCGCGGTGATGAGCCACGCGGCGGCCTCGAGCAGGCCGATCTCGGTGAGGTTCAGTCCCTTCCGCTGCAGGAAGACGACCCAGATCGGCACCCAGAGGATGAACATGATCAGCGCCTGCACGGTGAAGAGACGCCAGATGTTCCCGCGGTGGGTGCCTATCGCTCGTCCTCGGTGCTGAATCCGGATTCAGTCATACGTTCTTGGCCGACCTCGAAGCTATACGTTCGTAGGGGGAGCGCGAGGATAGGCGTTCGTGTTGCGTCCAAAGTTGTAGTCGCCACCGTACGCGATGAAAAGACATGGTCACAACTTCGTCAATTATTGTTAACTGACACAGGCCTGCGACCGGTTTGAAGGCCCTCCTCCTATCTCATGTGCATGCCTCCTGTGGAACGGAGTGCGTGAGGGTGGAGATGACCGCCGCAGAACTCGTCCGATACCTGACCAACGCGCTGTTCATCGTTGTCTTCATCTCCGTCGCGCGCTCGGCGGTGCGCGAACGGAATCGCTCGACCCTCAACACGACGCTGCTGTTCGGTGCGATCGCGCTGGTCATCGCGCAAAGTCAGGTCGCCGCTGTCCTCGGCGCACGAAACACGGTCTTGACCATCGCTTCGCTGTTGCTCCTCCTCGCGTTGCCGTACCTGCAGCTGCGGCTCGTCGAGGACTTCGCCGGGGTGCGTCCCGTCCTCATGCGGTCGTGCGTGGCCGGGATCGCCGTCGCCGCTGTCGTCGGCGTGGCAGCCGGCACCGGTGTGGTGGATCTCACCGCCGCGGCAGGACCTCTCGTCGTTGTCGGCGTGCTCTATTTCTTCGGCTTCGGGACGTATGCGGCCTTCGGCTTCGGTCGCGAAGCCCGCCGCAGCCGCGGCATCGCTCGCCAACGAATGGCCCTGGCCTCGGGCGGCTCGCTCGCCCTCAGTCTGATCCTGCTCGTCGCCTTGACCGGGCAGCTCGTCGGGCCGGCGGTCAGCAGCGCGGCGACCACGCTCCTCGGATTTGTCTCGGCGGGCGCTTTCGCGGCCGCGTTCGCACCGCCGACGATCCTGCGGCGCGCGTGGCGGGAGCCGGCGCTGCGCTCGTTCTTCTCCAGCGCCGCCGCCATCTCTCCGCTCGAGCCACGCGCTGACATCGTCGCCAAGCTGGAGGCCGGCGCCGTCCGAGCCACGAGTGCGCGTGCCGCCCACGTCGTGCTTCGGAACGGCGACGGTCCGTTGGTGATCGACCCGAGCGGCGAGAGTCCGTTGCCCGCAGGCGTCGCGCAGGACGTTTTCGCATCACAGCGGGCCCAACTGGCGGTGGGCGACAGCAGTGCCGTCCTCGCGGCGCCGATCAGCGGCCGAGGACGTCAGCTCGGCGTCCTCGCGGTCACGGGCCGCCGCGCCCCGCTTTTTGCGTCGGACGACCTCGACCTGGTCCAGCTCCTCGCCGACCAGGCGGCGATCGTGCTCGATGGAGCGCGCCTCTACGAGGAGCTCGCGTCGGCAAATCGGGAGCTGAGCGAAGCGACCCGGGTGAAATCCGAATTCCTCGCGAACATGAGTCACGAGCTGCGCACCCCGCTCAACGCGATCCTCGGCTTCTCCGGGCTGCTGACGGAGCAGATCGGCGCCTCTCTCACCGATCGCCAGCAGCGCTTTCTGCACAACATCGAGGAGGCGGGACAGCATCTGCTCGAGCTGATCAACGACGTGCTCGATCTGTCCAAGGTCGAAGCGGGCAAGCTCGAGCTGCGTCCAGAGGTCATCGGTCTGGACGCGCTGCTCGAACCCGTCTCCGCCGCGGCTCGCGCATCCGCGCAGTCCAAGGGCATCAGCTTCGAAGTTCAGAGCCAGGCGAGCGAAGGGCTTCTCCTCGATCCCACGCGCGTTCGCCAGGTGCTCTTCAACCTCGTGTCGAATGCGGTGAAGTTCACGCCGCCGGGCGGAAGCGTCCACCTCCGAGCGTTGCTCGACGGACCCGATCTGCTCGTTGCGGTCGCCGATACGGGTATCGGTATCCCGGACGACGCAAGAGATCGCGTCTTCGGTGTCTTCGAGCGTCTCCACGAGGGACGGGTGAAAGCTGAGGGCACTGGACTCGGTCTCGCGCTGACGAAACGGCTGGTCGAGCAGATGGGCGGCTCGATCACGTTCGAGAGCGAGGACGGCCGGGGCACGACCTTCCGAGTGACCCTGCCGGAGGTCCGGACGGAACCGGTCCTCGGCCAGCGCATCCTCGTCGTCGAGGACGAGCGCCATGACGCCGACCTGATCGTCGCCGTCGCGGGGTCCCTGGGCCTGCGCGCCGAGGTCGTCCGCAGCCTTGCCGCGACCACACTCGCGCTTCGCCGCAGCCGACCGCTCGCGATCGTCCTCGACCTCCGCCTTCTCGATGGGCGGGGCGAGCAGGTCCTGCGCGATCTGAGAAATGACGCGACGAACGCGTCCGTGCCGGTGATCGTGGTCACCGTCGAGACCGAACCTTCGCCGCTGCTCGCCCTCGGGGCGGACGACTACCTCACGAAGCCGATCGACCGCGCGCGCCTCCAGCGCTGGCTGACCAGAGCGTGTGGCGCCGCGGCGCCGCCGCCGGCACCGACCGATCGGAGAGAACATGCGCATTCTCCTCGTTGAGGACGATCCCAAGAACGTCGAGCTCTTTGAGGCCGCGCTCGAAGCTGAGCACGTCGTCGTCGTCGAGCGTGACGGGGTCTCCGGGGAACGACGCGCGCTCGCGGAAGCCTTCGACCTGATCCTGCTCGACATCCAGCTACCCGCGAAGAACGGGATCGAGGTCTGCCGAAGCCTGCGGGCGAGCGGGATGCGCACTCCGATCGCGGCGCTGAGCGCGTCCGTGCTGCCGGACGAGGTTGCCAAGATCAACGCTGCGGACTTCTCACGATTCCTCTCCAAGCCCATCTCCCCTTCGGCGCTCCGCGCGGCCGTTCGCGATCTGACGGTCCACCACCCTCCCACCCAATCGCGCGCCGCGGGCTCGGAGCGGGCCCGCGGCGTCGCGACCTAGATGAGCCCCAAGCTCGTCGAAACGCGGACCCCCATCGTCCTCGTGGTCGACGACGTGCCCGCGAACCGCGAGCTCCTCGAAGGCCACCTCGACGATCTTGGCTATGACGTGCGGCAAGCGCGCGACGGGGTCGAGGCGCTGGAAGCCGTAGCGGCCGAGGAGCCGGACCTTGTTCTCCTCGACATCGATATGCCGCGCCTGGACGGCATCAGCGTCTGCGAGCGCCTGAAGTCGCATCCGACTCGACGGCTCATTCCGATCGTGATCCTCACCGCATCGAATGACCGCGGTACGCGACTGCGAGGGATCGCGGCCGGCGCCGACGACTTCCTCAGCAAACCGTTCGACGCCAAGGAGCTGCTGGTCCGAGCCCGCGTGCTCCTGCGCCAGCGGGCGCTCAACCTGCGTCTCGACGCGACCGAAGGCGTTCTCTTCGCGCTCGCACGCGCGGTGGAGGCCCGCGACCGGTACACGATCCACCACGCCGAACGCGTCGGCCGCTATGCCGAGGCGATCGGTGCGGCCCTCGACCTCGACGGCGAGGACACCGCGATGCTCTACGAGGGCGGTGTGCTGCATGACCTCGGCAAGATCGCGATCCCGGACGCGATCCTCCTGAAGCCGGGACCGCTCACCGAGGACGAGTTCGCGAACATGCGAAAGCATTCCGTCGAAGGGGAGCGCATCTGCCTGTCGCTGCGCAGCGTCGCGCACTACCTCCCGATCATTCGGCACCATCACGAGCGGGTCGACGGCGATGGTTACCCGGACCACCTCGCCGGGTCGGATATACCCGTCGGGGCCCGCATCGTCGCGATCTCCGATGCCTGGGACGCGATGGTCAGCGATCGGCCGTACCGCGCGGGCCTCGATCCCGAAGAGGCGCTGCGTCGCCTGCGCGCTGGATCGGGCAAGCAGTGGGACGCAGGTCTGGTCCACACCTTCCTCGCCCTTCTTGATACCGGACTCGCGCAGCGAGTCAGCGACGCGCGACTCGCCGCGACCGCGTGACAGGCAAGTCGCGCCCGGTCATCGCGCGCCTGGCGCGCAGCGACGTCCGCGCACGGTCAGCCCCGAACGGACGGCGCGATCTGGGACTCGACGAGCGCGACCTCGCCGCCGCGGTCGCGGGCGGCCAACTTGTCCTCCACTACCAGCCGATCGTCGACATCCGTAGTGGCGCGTGCCGCCGGGTGGAGGCACTGCTGCGCTGGCGACATCCGCGACTCCGAGAGCTCCTGCCGGGAGAGTTCCTGCACCTCGCGACATCGCCCGCGCTGCTCCAGGCGATCGATCTATGGGTCGTGCGCGCCGCGCTCGCGCAGCGGGTCGCGTGGCGTGAAGAGGGCGAGCGCCTCGGCGTCTCCGTGAACCTGACGCGCCTCGAGACCACGCCGGTAGATCAGCTCGTCGCTGCGATACACGGCATCGAGTCCGACGCCGTCGCGTTCGAGCTCAGGGCGGCCGATCTGCAGACACTTGCGATCGACGACCAGCTCGCGCTGGCACGGCTTGCAGCCGCGGGAGCTGGTGTCACGGTCGACGACGTGACGCCGCAGGACGCGCCGAACAGAACGGTGGCCGCGGCAGTCGACGAGATCAAGATCGCGCGATCGCTGGTCAAACGCGCCGCTGTCGAGCAGCGCGCGCGCAGCGACGTTCGTTCGTTGGTCGAGCTGGCCCGCGACTACCGGCTCAGCGTGGTCGCCGTCGGCGTGGAGGACAAGGCAACGTTCGATCTCGTGGCGAGCCTGGGTTGCGACATGGCCCAGGGCTACTGGGTGAGTCGACCGCTCGTCCCGGATCGGCTGCGGCCCGCGCGCCGCTGGGTCGCCGGCCTCGCGTTCACCGGCGTCGTCGCGTTCGGCACGTATGTATCGGCGAACAAGGTGGCGTCCGGTGGTCGCGTTGAGCTGGCGCTGACCCAGAGCGGTCTCTTCTCATCGGGCTGCTGTCTCGATCTCCCCGCGACGACCGACCCCTCCCGGCTCACCGTCGCGACCAAGCTCGAGCAGGTGCAGGCGCGCACCGGTCTGCCGTTCACGAGCCGCTCGACGGCTCGCGCTGACCTGTTCATCGAAGGAAGCCTGGGCGCGGAGTTCGCCCGGACGGTCAGTAGCAAGGTCGACAGCGACATCGCGGACCTCGAGCTGGAATTCGGCCAGGAGCTGGGTAGCCGGCCATCCATCTACGTCTTCGCGACGCGCACGAACTTCGCTCTCGGTCTCCAACAGGCGTTCGGCGTGCGCGGGCCGGACGCGGGTGTCTTGGCCGCGGCCAACGGTGGCATCGCGCTCCCGCGTCAGGGCGCGATCGTCATCAATCTGCAGAACGTGAACGCTCAGGACCTTGCCATCGTGCGGCACGAGCTGACGCACACGATGGTCCACCAGATCATCGGGGTCGACGGCGACATCCCGACCTGGCTGCACGAAGGCCTCGCGACACTGGAGGAGCGCCGCGGGACGACCGACGAGCTCGCGTCCGCACGGAGCGCGGCGACCGCCCTCGCGGTGATGACTGCTGGAACGACGACCCTCGCCGACCTGGAGCCGGCCGCGCAATGGATACAGCGCAACGCGGCGCTGGGAGGCCAGGCCTACACCGTGTCAGCCGAAGCGGTGCGCGTGCTGGAGCGGCGCATCACGCACGACGGCCTCCTTCGGATCCTCGACGACGTCGGCGGCGGGGAATCGTTCGGCGCCGCATTCGCAGCGGAGTCCGGCGAGTCGTTGGGCGACTTCGAGAACGCGTTCGCGGTGCGCCTCGCAGCGGACGGGGGCGACGCCCGGATCGTGCAGGAGCGACATGTGGACGGCGTGCGCTGGTCGTTCGCGGGCTTCACGCCGAACAGGCCGGTCACCATCAGCATCGAGGGCGCGCAGTACAAGCTGCAATTCGAGGTCATCGCGGATCAGAACGGCATGTACGAGGCCGTGTTCGGCGCGACCGCTCCGAAGGGGGAGTACATGTTGCGCGCGACCAGCTCGGTGGCTCACGCCACCGCCGTGCTGCGGACCTAGCGATCTACGCCGATGTGACCGACTCGTGCTCCCAGAGCCGGCGCATCTCGTCAGAGCGCGCGAGGAGATCGTCGAGCGTCCCCTGCGCTTCGACGCGGCCGTCCTTCAACACGACGACGCGGTCCGCGCGACGCAGCGCTGGGCGGCGGTGCGATACCGCGAGGATCGTCTCAGCCCGGTCGATCGACTCCGGCCCGTCGAGCAGGCGCTCCCATAGCGTGCGCTCGGTCTCGACATCGAGCGCGCTCGAGAGATCGTCGACGACGAGCAGCTCGGCGCGCCGCACGAACGCACGGGCGGCGGCTGCGCGCTGCACCTGACCCCCGGACAGCCGCACGCCGCGCGATCCGACGAGCGTGTCGAGGCCATGCGTCAGACCGGCGACGTCCTCCTCGAGCACCGCGGCGCGCACGGCGGTCCCGACCGCGGACTCGACCGCGCCCAGCCCGAGCAGGATGTTCGCTTTCAGCGAATCGCTGAAGAGGCGCGGGACCTGCGGCACGTACGCGCAGCGCGGCGGGACGAGGAACGTCGCCGGATCGGAGGCGATCTCGCCGTTCCAGCGGATCTCGCCCGCGTCGCGCGGCAGCAGTCCGAGCAGCACGCGCAGCACGGTCGTCTTGCCCGCGCCGACACGCCCGGTCACGACGGTGAACTCGCCGCGACGCAGCGTGAGCGACACGCCGTCGATGCCGGGTGATCGATCCCCATCGCTCGACGCGCGGCCGAAGTGATACGTGAGGCCGATCGCGTCCAGGCGCTGGAGCTTCTCGACCGCCGCGTGCTCGGTCGGGCGCGCCGGCGCTGTGGTCAACGACCGCGCCTGCTCCTTCAGGTCGAGCGGCGTGCTCACGACGAGCGTCGCGGCCGGCATGGTCGTCGCGCCGCCGCGCATCAGCGCGAGCATGCGCGCGACGGAGACCCCGAGCTGCTTGTATTGCGTGAGGAATAGTCCGAGGAACCCGCTGAACTCGGTGACGAAGCCAAGGTACGACACGAAGAGCGCGAAGTCGCCCACGGTGAAGGTGCCGTCGCGCATCGCGCGCGCGCCGAGAAGAAGGATGAGACCCGTTCCGAGGTAAACGGTGTTCCAGTACACCGACCCGGTGAGGAGCGAGATCTTGCGCTCGCGGAGCACGGCGCGGCGGCGCAGCTCGCTGAGCCGGTGGAAGTGCTCGACGACGCCCTGCTCCGCGCGCGCGATCTGCACCGCTTGGACCGCGCCGAAGATCTCGCCGAGCGCGCCGGTGACGCGGCTGGTCGCGATCTGGCTCGCCGCGCGCGACTGCTGCAGGCGCCGTGTGACCACCTGCGCCACGGCGACGATCGCGACGAGCGGCACGAACACGAAGATCGTGATCGTCGCGTTGACGTTGACGAGGATCCACATCGCCGCGGCCGCGAAGATCGTGAGGCTGATCATGTCGACGGTCCAGTCGCTGCCGTTCTCGGCGTGCTCGACGTCGTCGCGGAAGACGCTCATCGCCTCGCCGGGTGAGCGGTCGAGCGCGCGCGCGCCAGGCCGTCGCAGGATCTCGGCGAGCATGTTCCGCTGCAGGACCGCGCTGACGCTGAAGCGGAAGAACACGTCGATGCTCATGCCCGCGGTTTCCGCGACCGCGCCCGCGATGCCTGACCCGACGAACGCCGCTAAGATCCAGGCGATCGTCGGTGGGTCCGCCGTGCCTTTCTGCAGCGCGTCGAAGGCCTGCTGCGCCACGAGACCCGGCAGCAGCCGCGCGCAGTACACCGCGGTCCAGAGGGCGTTGTCGGTGAGGTAGATCCACGGCCGGAACGTCGCCATGTGCCAGAGAAAGCGGCCCGTGCCGAGCCCCGTGCCAAAGGACTGCGAGCTCATGCCAGCACCTGCTCGAGGCCGGTCCGCAGCAGCGCGGAGAAGCGCGAGGACGGATCCTGCGCGAGCGCGGCGCGCGGCCCCTGCTCGACGATGCGCCCCTCCTCGAGGATGAGGACGCGGTCGCAGCGCTGCAGCGTCGCGAGGCGATGCGCGATGACGATGCCGGTC
>WNEZ01011451.1_pt1 | contig 10315 bp, 8 predicted proteins | sample 5400521 | NCBI WGS metagenome assembly WNEZ01 (sample SAMN13153339, study PRJNA577476) | soil metagenome | isolation source: 120 cm saprolite under Douglas fir tree site 2 hole 1 replicate 1 | place: USA:California | collected 2015-04-18
CGTCGTAGGCAGCCAGGATCTCGCAGATGTCGTCCCAATGCGTGTAGAGAAAACTTTCCTGATGATGCGCTAGACACCATTTGGCCATGATCGAGCCGCCGCGCGAGACGATGCCGGTGGCGCGCCGCGCCGTCATCGGGATGTATCTTAATAATACCCCGGCGTGGACGGTGAAGTAATCGACCCCCTGCTCTGCTTGTTCGATGAGCGTGTCGCGATAGATTTCCCAGGTTAGTTCTTCCGCGCGACCGCCGACTTTTTCGAGCGCTTGATAGATCGGCACCGTGCCGATGGGCACGGGAGAATTGCGAATAATCCATTCGCGCGTGGCGTGAATGTTTTTGCCGGTGGAAAGATCCATCACGGTATCGGCGCCCCATTTCGTGGCCCAGCGCATCTTCTCGACTTCTTCTTCGATCGAGGATGCCACGGCGCTGTTGCCGATATTGGCGTTGATTTTTACCAGGAAATTGCGGCCGATGATCATCGGTTCGCTTTCAGGGTGATTGATGTTCGCAGGAATGATCGCGCGACCGCGCGCGACCTCACTGCGAACGAATTCGGGAGTAATCTCGCGCGGGATCGCCGCGCCAAACGATTCACCGCGATGCGCAAAGCTAAGCGCGTCCCGCGCAGTTGATGGTTGAGAGCTGAAAGTTGAGCGATTCCCTTTCATCCCTCTTCCTTCATCCTTCATCCTTTGCAATCCGTGATTCTCCCTTATCGCGATGAACTCCATCTCCGGCGTGATGATCCCCTGACGCGCATACCATAATTGCGTGACGACTTTTACGGACTTTGCCCGCAAAGGTCGTCTCGCGGGGAAAGTTGATGGTTGAGAGTCGAGAGTTGAGAGTTTGTCGCCGTTTCGGCTGGCGGCATGCTTTGTGGACAAGTATCCGTCGTCGATTGGCTGAACTTTCCGTCCTTCGATCTCTTCCACATCCCCGCGTTCACGGATCCATTTCGCACGCAACGGCGGAAGTCCTTGTTCGACATCGCCATGAAATTCCGGGTCGCCCCATGGGCCGCTCGTGTCGTAAACGCGCACCGGTTCGTTCACTTCGATCTCGCGGCTCATCGTCTTCGTCGGCGCGAGAGTGATTTCGCGAAACGGCACGCGGACATCGGAATGCAATTCGCCGGAGACGTGAACTTTTCGCGAATTCGGCAAAGTGCGAGGCGCACTGCCATTATCTTTCGCTTCTCCGTTTTTGTTTTGTGCGATCATATTTTAAGCCACTGATTTACACGGATTAAACACAGATGACTGAATTCTCCGTGATTTCTGATCCGTGAAAATCCGTGTTCATCTGTGGCAAAAAAAAATTAGAGCCATGCGCGGAAAAACGCATGGCCAAGCCTCGCTTCCTTCGGCGGCATTACCCGCATCAGGTTCAAGGGGTTCGATCGGCGTCTTGCGCCAATCATCTCAGCCAGGCGGCTCCCCCGCACTACGTGTTCAGAATAAGACCCGCATCGGAGAAGTCAACGTAGGGCTACCGCAGCGGCATGCGAGAAAAAGCGGCGTCGCCGACAAGCGGCGCGCTCCGCTCAAGCGCGCCGCCCTACCGGGTTGTGCTAAAGCGCGGGCTATCCGGCCGGTGTGGCCGCAGTTTCCACCTTGACGTTGGTATGAAAGATGGCTTGCCATTCGCCCTTCTTCATTTTCCAAACGGAGCCGGCGTTGTAGGTGCCGGAGGCGTCCTTCCCATCATAGGTGCCCTCGACGGTCACCTTATAGGTACTGACCATCGTGTCCGCTCCACTAGCGACAGTGGTGTAATCGCTGATGGCAAACGATTTCATATCCCACTTTTGCATGTCATCTAATTCCTTCTTCATGTCGGAGATGCCCTCGGCGTAAACTCCGAGGAAATCCGCGGCCACTACTTTCTTGAAGTCGGCGGCGTTCTTGTCTTTGAACGCCTGCCAGGCCGCTTTTTCCTTCGCCATCAGCGCGTCCTTGTCCGGCGCGGCGATCGAAACAGCGATCGTCGCGAACAAGGCGGTCATTGTGTAAATCATCAGTTTTTGCATCAGTCTTTCTTTTATTGTTCCACACAGACTAACCCCGTGGGTGGTTACAGAGCAATCCAAATGTCCAGGAAGTTATGAATTGCGGGCGCGACACACCCGACTCGACACATTTCGACGGTTCAGAGACCGCCGCTACAGCGCTGCAGAGTCGATCTAACGGCTCAGGGAACGATGACGGCGGATTCGAGCAATGAGGCCGGTGGAGGAGTTGACGACGGTGTCGGCGAAGGAAATGCAGATTCGCCGATCAGGCTAACCAAACTTGAATCCACTTCCTGCGGAACGGGTTCAACGGGCAGTGATTTGCCTTGCCGCCGATAATCGGCGACGAGCATCGGGGGCTGCTTTTTAACTCCCAAAGCGTGATAGTTCTCGATCCCAACGCCGATCGCCTGCGCAAGCGTTGTGCGCCAATCTTTCTTTGCAATCAGCTGGCTTTCGCCAAGCTCCGTCAGAAAGCCTCCTTCGACCAGCACCGCCGGCACTCTTGTCAGGCGCAGGACCGCGAATCGCGCCCGCTTGATGCCGCGGTCGAACTCGGGGATGTGGCCGAGCAACGAATGATAGATGCAGGCTGAGAGTGCCATACTTTGTGCGTCCACCTCGCTCCCTGCTTGCATGCTGAGAGATGTGGGAGTCACCCAGTCGTCGGATGTGGACGGCGCTCCGCGCGGCGTAAATGAGAAAATCTCGAAACCTGTCGCGTTGGGATCGCGATCCGTCGCGTTGAAATGAATGCTGACGAAAATTGAATTGCGCGCGGCATTGGCGATCTGGGCACGAACTTCCAATGGCACAAAGTAGTCGCCTTCGCGGGTCATGATTACGCGCAGTCCTTTTGCCTGCAAAAGTGGGCGCAGCTTCCGGGCCACATCTAGCGCAAAATCTTTTTCGTAACCATAGCGACAGACCGCGCCTCTATCATGGCCCCCGTGGCCCGGATCCAGAACCACAGTCTCAACCTTCCCGGCATTGGGAACGCGGTGCGGGCGAAGCTGCGGCTCGATTGTTTTAGCGACATCTGTGCGCGAGACCAAAAATTTTCCATTCTGCTCGATCAAGGGAAAGCACAACCAACAGCGCGCACCGTTGATCATGACCTCGCGGCTGCCGCGGACAAATTCGAGCGGATTCATCACGGTCTCGAGCCTGATCTTCGCCCCGGAAGGCGCGACTTCGGCGGGCAACCGGTAAAACTTGGCAATATTATCGACACTCAGGTAATCGTGACCGTTTATTTTGATGACCTGCCAATCATCCGCGGCCAATGCCCCTGTTCGCGCCAGAGTGATGCAAGTGGTGAGCAACGCAACAGCAAACCAACGTTTCACCGCTATGATCATCAGTGAGCTACGGTATCAAATAAACACGCTTATCTCAAATCGGGATGATCGGTGCACTCGCGAGGGGAAACTCGTCGACAAGCGCACTTACAGCAATATCTCGATGTCTCGTGGTTTGGATAATTACCTCGTCGACCGCGCCGAAAGGATGAGAAAAGAGATAGGCGGTCTCGAATCGGGTAGACGAGCATATGGCAGTTCTCGGCGGCGTGTCGGATCGCGACGGTGAAATCATTCTGCTTTATGCCCTGGCTCATCCCAAGAATGGCGCGGCTGAGTTTAACAGGATGTATATAGCATGTGTAAGGGCGGTTTTGCCAACGCTGCCGTAAATAAAAGGCGCTCGCTGCGAGCGCGTCTTCAACAGAACTGCGTTTAGGATGTCTAACCCGGATTAGACAACCCCGGAACATTCGTTTTTCTTCCCAAAACCATGAAATCATTCCTCCTGATCATCGTCGCCTTCTTCTTTTGCCTGCTGAGCCTGGGCGCTCAACCGCCACCCCAGATCGAGAAAAATCCGCCGCCACTGGACTCGCAGAACATGGATACTTCTGTGAAACCGCAGGATGATTTTTTCATGTATGCAGACGGCGGTTGGATCAAACGGACAGAGATTCCGCCGGAATATTCGCGGTGGGGTGGTTTCAACGAGTTAATCGAGAGGAATAATGACGCGCTGCACGCCATTGCAGAAAAAGCCATAGATGCACATGTCGATCCAAGATTTGCGCCGGAAGTGCAGAAGGTCGGCGACTACTACGCGAGTGGAATGGACGAGAAAACGATCGAGGCTGTGCGCACGAAGCCGCTGGAGGACCAGTTCAAAAGCATTGACGCGATCAAAGATCGCAACGACCTGCTCAAAGAGATCGCGCACCTCCATAGCATCGGCGTCGGCGTGCTTTTCGATTTTGGTTCCGGCCAGGACGCCAAAGACAGCACGCACGAGATCACCCAGGCTGTTCAGGGCGGGCTCGGCATGCCAGATCGCGATTACTACACGAAGACGGATGAAGCCTCAAAGAAACTGCGCGGCCAATACGTCGACCATGTTGCGAAAATGCTGACGATCCTGGGCGAGCCGGCTGCCGCTGCCTCGGATCACGCAAAGAAAATTCTCGCGCTCGAGACGAAGCTCGCCGAAGCCTCTCGTACACAGGTGCAACTGCGCGATCCGCAAAAAAATTACAACAAAATGCCCTTAAACCAGCTCCAGAACCTGACGCCGGACTGGAATTGGAGCGATTATTTCAAAGACATCGACCTGCTCGCGCCACCCAACATTAACGTGCACCAGCCGGAATTCTTCAAAACGGCCGACGACGTATTTAAGAGTTCACCAATCGAGGATTGGAAAGCGTATCTGCGCTGGCACCTCGTCAACGCGACCACGGCCGAGCTCTCGAAAGATTTCGTGGACGAAGACTTTAACTTCAAGGAACGGGTCCTTCGCGGGACACAGCAAATCAAACCGCGGTGGAAACGCGTAATCGCTTCCACCGACGACGCGATTGGTGAGGCGCTCGGCAAACTGTACGTGGCGTTTGATTTTCCGCCGCAGGCGAAAGCCCGCGCCCTTGAGCTGGTTAACAATTTAAAAGAGGCACTCAGCGACCGGATCAAAACGCTCGAATGGATGGACGAGCCGACCAAGCAGGAGGCGCTCAAGAAACTCGCTGCCATGCGCGTGAAAATCGGCTACCCGGATAAATGGCTTGATTATTCGTTATTACAGGTGGACCGCGGACCATTCGTCTTGAATGCGATGCGTGCGGCAAAGTTCGAAACAACCCGCGAACTGAACAAGATCGGCAAACCGGTTGATCCCACCGAATGGGGTATGACGCCGCCAACGGTGAACGCCTATTACAATCCGAACATGAACGAGATCGTCTTCCCTGCCGGGATTTTGCAGCCGCCATTCTTTTACGCCAATGCCGACGATGCGATCAATTACGGCGGCGTTGGAGCGGTCATTGGACATGAAATGACGCATGGCTTCGACGATCAGGGCCGGCAGTTCGACGCCGCCGGGAATTTGCGTGATTGGTGGACACCCGAATCCGCTGCGAAATTCAAAGAGCGCTCACAAGCGATCGTGAATCAATACAACGAATATGAACCGCTACCCGGTTTGCATGTCAATGGTGAATTAACCCTGGGCGAAAACATCGCCGATGTCGGGGGAGTCAAACTCGCCTACGCCGCGTTGCAAAAAGCGCTCGACAAACATCCACAGGCGCGGGCGGAGAAAATCGACGGTTTTACGCCCGAGCAACGTTTCTTTTTATCTTTTGCGACAATCTGGAAATCGAAACAGCGCGATGAAGATCTTAAATTGCGCCTGAACACCGACCCGCACTCGCCTGCGCATTATCGGGTCAACGGGCCGGTCTCGAACCTGCCGGAGTTTCAAAAGGCGTTCAATCTTCCGGATGGGTCGCCGATGGTTCGCCCGCCGGACAAACGCGTGAACATTTGGTGATCGCGCGCAAAATCGACATACTTGTAGGGCGTCTGTATCAGGCGCTAACGAAATCAAATCGGCGTTTCACAGAATGGAGCTGGCAGGAGCCGACGACATGGACGGGAAGCCCGCGACGGTGGGCTTTCGGGAGAAAGCGATCAAACGCCCTACCATTCTAGTCTTTTGCGATCTTTCCGCCCTCCTTGTTGTCATTTCGAGCGGAGTCGAGGAATCTCTCAATATATTCTAAGTCTGCGATGAACGGTACATGCAAGCGGACAGGAGGATTCAGTCCTTAAATTCGTCGGCTCCCGTTCGACTTCGCTCAGTGCAGGCTTCGAATTTCGCCCCACCAGTCACTCTTTCGCAATTTTCCCGCCCCAGGAAAGAATCTTCGCTTTTGCGCCCGCTGCTTCGGCTTCTTTAATGTTGCCCGCGCGATTGTAAAACAGCGAGAGACTTGTCCAACCAATCTGGTCGTTAGGCTGAAGCTCGACTGCTTTTTTTCCTGCTTCGATGGCTTCTGGAAAACGCCCGAGCTTCATCAGCGCCATGCCAAGTGCATGCCAGCCGTCGAAAAAATCCGGGGCCATGTGAACACAGCGCTGATATTTCTCCACCGCGCTTTCCAATTCGCCGACAGCCAGGTCGCCGTTCGCGTCATCAAAGATGTCCTCGAGCGTCTCCACACAACCTACCCTTTTGCAAATTGCACGTTGGCCGCTTGCTGTCGGTCACGTAACCATTCGTAAAAGACAATTCGTTGTTTGTTATTCAAAAGCCGTTTCTCAAACGCCGCTTTCTTCTCCCGATCATTTGCGTCCGCCGACGGTTCCCGCTTTTCCAACACGACGATGAGTCCAGTGTCGCCGGACGGGAAAAAGTCGCTAACCTCGCCCGGATTCAGGTATGCTACGGCATCCTTAATTGCAGTCAGATCCGGCGGCTGCTTCTTTGGTTCTTTGCCTTGAGCTTCCGTTGTTTCGTCAAGCAGCGAAAAAGCGGGGACCGTCTCCACCTTGACTCCTGCTTCTTGAATTGCGGTTCCAAGCGGCTGGCCGGCCTTCGTTGCTTCCCGCAATTGATGCACGATCTCCGCGCCTTTCGTTGACATCAGCTCACGAGCCCGAGAGCTCTTAATTGCTTCCACGATTTTCGCTTTCGTCTCTTCGATTGTGAGAGGACGCGCCTCAGCAATACCGGCGAGATGTAAAACATAAAACCCGTCCGCGACCTGGATCGGATCGCTGTTTGGCTCCTGCATCGATAGTTTAAAAGCAGCGGCGCCAAGTTGTGGATCGACATTCAATTGCTGATCGGGCGCTGCTGCGGTGAATTCACCGGTGGTCCGAATCGGCAACCGAAACTTCGCAGCCACCTGCTTGAAATCGCTGCCTTTTTCCAACAACGCTTGTGTGAAATCGTTCGCGCGGTCCGAAAGTTCCTGCAACGCCTCGATGCGCTCTTTTCCAGCTAATTTCTTTTGCTCATCAGTTAAGGCCAGAGTGACAAACTCGACCTTGCGTTTTTCATCGGTTTTGAGTTCAGCCTTGTGCGCTTCATAATACTTCTGTGCATCCTCATCGCTAACTGTGACATCCTTGGCCAAATCAGCGGGCTGCAACCGAATGACGCTGACATATAATTTGTCGTAAGCCCGCTCGTAATCTGCGTTGATCTCTGCTTCCGGCACTGATACGCCGGTGGCCAGAAGCTGTTTAATTTGACTCAAGCAAAGCTCATCACGAACCAATTGTTCGATGTGTTCCTCGGCAAGACCATTCGGTGCCAGCGCATTCTGCACAAAATCGCTGAACTTCTTCATGTTGAATCCCGACTCGCCTTGGAATGCCGGCAACGCGCGCACGACATCGGCGATCTCAGAGGAGCCTGGACGAATGCCGAGCCGGGCCGCTTCGTGGCGCAATACCAGCAAGTTCAAAATGAATTGGACATAAGCCTGGTTCTGGTTCTGGCCCGCACCAACTGTCAGGCTCTGCACAAAATCAGACATGCCAAGGGCCTGCGCCAGATTGAACAACCGCACCGTTTGCTGGGCTTCCAACATCGAAACGCTGCGATCTGATCGGAGCGCATCGCGCCGTAATCCGGCCGTTGCACAAAATAGAACACGAACGGGATCGCCAAAATGGCGATGACGATCATCAGCCAGTGACGATGCTTGCGCAGTAACTTCATCATAACTTCAACATCCTTTCCGCAATTGTGCGTTGGCTCGCAGAATTTACGGCGCGTTCAGGTCACGCCAAATACTTTTCTGGAAGAAACTGTTGCCGCGGCTCTGTGAGCCGCGCGGCGCGCGCGCTCCAACATGTTCAGCGCCGCGCCTCGCACCCGCCATAGGTCGCTACAGCGACCTATGGCCTGGCAAGCAGTGAAGCGGCTACAATTCGTCAGTTGTTTGCCGAATCAATTCCCAAACATTCCGAAGATGTTGCTTGGTAGTGAGAATGTTTCCCAGGCCAATCCGCATGACGGTGCGACCGCGCAATTTCGTTTGCGTGAGATAAGCGCGCCCGGAAGCATTGATTTGCTCCACAATCTTGCTGTTGATCATATCGACCTCTTGATCGTCGCCGGCGGTTGTGAAACGGAAACAAACAACGCCCATCACAACCGGCGCGGACAATTCGAAACGCTTGTCCTCTTGAATCCAATCCGCAAAGAGTTTGGCCAGGCGCAAGTGCTCGCGAATGCGCGCGGCCATTCCAGCGCGGCCGAACGCGCGCCAAACGACCCACGCCTTGAGCGCGCGAAAACGGCGACCCAGCTGTACGCCGTAATCCATGTAGTTGATCTCGGCGCCGACAGGATCGCGCAGGTGCAAATGCTCAGGCGCGAGAGTAAAGAGGCGCCGCAAACGCCCGATATCGCGCACGTAGAGCGCGCTGAAGTCGAACGGAACAAAGAGCATTTTATGCGGATTGATGACGATGGAATCTGCTTCGCTCCAGCCTGCGGTTACCCATTTGCATTCGGGTAAAAGCGCAAGCCCCGCGCCGTAGGCGCCGTCGATGTGCAGCCACATTTTGTGCTCGCGGCAAAGCTTCGCGATATCGGGAATTGGATCGACGCTCGCTGTCGATGTTGTTCCAACTGTTGCAACCACTGCGAGAGGTTTAAAGTTGTTGCAGACATCCGTCGCCACCATCTCGCGCAACGTCGACACGTTCATTCGAAATTGGCCATCTGTCGGAACGCGTTGGACGTTGTCCTCGCCAATCCCGATCGCAATCGCGGCTTTTTCCACGGAGCTGTGCGCCTGATCAGAAGTGTAAATCCGAAACGCGGGCAGACCGAGTCCGCTTAAACCAACCGTTCGTGTGTTCGGGGCCGCTTGTTCCCGAGCAGTGGCGAGCGCATGCATTGTCGAGATCGACGCTGTGTCGTAAACAACACCTCCGAATTGCTTAGGCAAACGGAGCCATTGCCGGAGCCAATCGAGCACAAGGGTTTCAAGCTCGGTTGCCGCAGGCGACGTTCGCCATGTCATGGCGTTCACGTTCAGCGCGCCGGTGATCATTTCAGCAAGAATGCCAGGACTCGTTGTCGTGCAGCCGAAGTAACTCATGAACTGCGGATGCGCCCAATGCGCAACGCCGGGAACAATCACCCGCTCCATGTCAGCGAAGATTTCGTTGAGCGGCGCAGCCGTCTCGGGTGCAGTTGCATTCAACTGTGCCAGGATTGCTCCGGGCTCGTCATTTGGAGAAATCCGCCGCTCACCGATATGTTCGCGATAATCGGCAATCCAATCGGCAAGCTCGTGTAATTGCTTTCGGAATTCCTCCGCTGGAACATCGCCAAGTGGTTGTCGATCTTTCATTCCTCAAGATAAGACCACCAGGCGGTTATGCTTTGGGAGAAAGCAGTCGACAGAAACGTTGCCATCAAAAAGCAAAGCCAAAACTGAAATGGAACGCGCCGAAATCTTCATCGGGATGTGGATCGGGATTGACTCCGTAATCGAGACGGATAGGACCAATCGGTAATTTATATCGCAGTCCTGCGCCTACAGCATAACGCATGTCGTTGAGACCAGGTTGTTCCGATGTCGGCAGTAGATTGCCCGCGTCGGTAAAAACCGCCCCCTGCAATTCACCAAGGAGCGGGAAAGTGTACTCGATGTTAAACACCGTGAGAAATTCGCCACCGAGAGGATTTCCTTTTGGGTCGTGTGGGCCGAGGTCGCGTTCGCCAAAGCTTCGCACGGTTGAGGCGCCACCATTAAAAAAACGCTCGTCAATGGGAATTGCCGTCGCCTCTGCCGGACCGCTCACAGTGAGTGAATGAAGAACGCCGGCACGAGCACCAAACGCGATCGACGACTGCCGGAACCAGCGCTGCAAGGGAGTGCCCGATTGATATTCCACCACACCCGGAGTGATTAGTTTCGGCGCAAAAGGAAGATAGTAAGCGGTCCGAATCGTACCGCGGATGA
>WNEZ01006414.1_pt1 | contig 10312 bp, 7 predicted proteins | sample 5400521 | NCBI WGS metagenome assembly WNEZ01 (sample SAMN13153339, study PRJNA577476) | soil metagenome | isolation source: 120 cm saprolite under Douglas fir tree site 2 hole 1 replicate 1 | place: USA:California | collected 2015-04-18
GCAGGGTGACCCGACCAGCGACCGCGCGCCGAACCAGGCGCCGCCGAGCGATCTGCGCGGCGCGCTTTCGGACTTCCGCACCGGTCTCTCGCTCGACGACGCGCTCCGCGTGCTCGATGCGCTGCAGGGTCAGCAGCGCGGGGTCGAGCAGCTCATCGAAGGACGTCGCATCGGCACCGGACCGAATCCCGAGTATTGAGTTGGCCCGCGCCGCGGGTCCTGCCGCGGCTCGGGGTGCCCTCGCTCGCGGGTTGGCCTCCCCGCCCGAGACTCGACGGGCCGTTGTCGTGATGGCGGGGCCCCCTCCACTCCCGCGTCGCGAGGGCACCCACTCGCCGCGTCACCCGCGGCGCACGCCGCCTATATCTCGATGCGTCGCCCGATGCCGCGCTCTCGCGCGAGCTTGAGGACCAGCGCAGTAGCCGCCGCATCTTCGACCGCGACGCCGACCGACTTGTAGAGCGTGATCTGTCGATCGTTCGCGCGGCCCGGCCGCGTGCCCGAGACGATCTCCCCGAGCTCCGCATGGATGTGCTCCTTCGTGATCTTCCCATCTCTGATCGGCCAGTTCAGATCGTTGGAGCCGCTCGGCGGCGCCGCGAGCGCGGCGGCGCGCGACTCGACCACGACGAGCGCGTCGGCGACCGTCCCCTCATCCACCTCGCGGCCCGCGGTGTTGTAGCCGACCGACGTGACATGCGCGCCGTCGCGCAACCATGCGCGGTGCACGACCGGCTCCGCGGTGTGCGTGCACGCGCAGACGACATCGGCTTCACGCACGCCCTGTTCGATCGTCGCGAAGACGCGCACGGTCTTGCCGACGTCGCGCTGCGCATCGCGCGCGAGCGCCTTCGCCTTCTCGACGTCCCGCGCGGCGACGCCGATGACGGTGAAGCCGCGGACGCGCGACACCGCGCGCAGGTGCGCGCGCGCCTGAACGCCGGTGCCGATGATGACGAGCGTCTTGGCGTCCTTGCGTGCCAGCAGCGCGGTCGAGAGCGCGGAGCCCGCCGCGGTGCGGGCGGCGGTGATCGCCTCTCCATCCAGGAGCGCGACCGGACTGCCGGTCGCGGGGTCGAAGGCCACGATGACCGCCTGGTGCGTCGGCCGATCGGTGTTCCGAGGGAAGAGCGAGACCAGCTTCGTCGTCAGCGCACCGGCGGTGGGGAGGTAGGCGGGCATCGCCGCGAGAAGCCCATCGCGCTCGGCGACCATGGCGGCGATGCGCGTGGGCATCGACACGCGCCCGGCGGAGAGATCGGCGAGGGCGGCGGCGACGGCCTCGCGAAGCAGATCGGTATCGAGGAGGCCTTCGACCTCGTCGCGGCTCAGGACGAGCACGGTCACATGGTGTCAGGTCGGCTGCTTGGCGGCTAATCTATGGCGGGATGAGGCTATGGCGCGCGTACTGATCGTCGAGGACGACGCTGGCAGCATGGACCTCGCGCTCCGGATCGTGCGACTCGAGAACCACGAGCCGATCACGACGGCCGATGGCGAGACCGCGCTCGCGCTCGCGCGCGCCGTTCGCCCGCAGCTCATCCTTCTGGACCTGCACATCCCAAAGCTCGACGGCTGGGGATTCGTGAGGCAGTTCCGCCAGGAGGAGTGGGCGAAGCGGATCCCGGTCATCGCGGTGTCCGCATCGGCCACGCCGCCCGAACGCGATCGCGCGCTCCGCGCAGGCTGCGACGACTTCCTCGCCAAGCCGTACTACCCGGAACAGATGCGCGCGATGCTCGAGAAGCACCTGCCGCGCACGCCCGCCGTCCGCTAGGGGTCGGAACCGGCAGACAGGTCGAAACTCGATACCCAGATTGACTGCGGAAGCGGCTATTTTTCAGTCATGTGTAGAAGCATCAAGACACTGCGCGGACTCACGCCGGCGACCGAGGAGGAGGTCCGAGCGGCCGCTCTCCAGTTCGTACGCAAGGTGTCCGGCTTTCGGGCACCCTCGGAGAAGAACGCTCAGGCCTTCGATCTGGCGGTTCAGGAGGTCTCCCGGGCGACGGATCGGCTGCTGGAGCAGCTTCCGGCCTCGAAAGCCACGGGCAGGGCGCCCCGGCCGCGTCGTTATCCGACGCGTAATCAAAACGGTGTAGAGGCCGCTACTACCCGTTAGAGGGATGGAAGGGTCCTTCTTCTGGCGGAGACTAGTGACCAAATATCCGGCAGCGCGTGTTTGGCATGTGATCGGACGGAGGCGAGGGTGAATTTCGGACCAAAAGCGTTCGTTTTGAGTGCGGTCCTGGGACTGCTCGCCACGAGCTGTGGCGGTGCCGGCGTCCAGCTCCAGCCAAAGGCGACCGAGGACCCGCTCGGCGGGACCTATGTCGTGAAGGGCGGCGGCGGCGCGATCGACAGCGTCCGCGCACTCACCAACGCGTTCACGAAGCTGCACCCGACCGTGGTGTGGCAGGGCTTCGACGACGTCGGCTCGGATGCCGGTGTGAAGCTGGCCGTCGATAACCAGGTGGATATCGGCTACATCAGCCGGGACCTGAAGACACCCGAGAAGGGCACGGTGGAGACCATCGCGATCGGCGCCTCGGGCACCGGCGTCGGCGTCAACGCGGCGAACATCGTGAAGGCGCTGACCAAGGACCAGGTGGCCAAGATCTTCTCCGGCACGATCACCGATTGGAAGGACGTCGGCGGCACGCCCGGCAAGATCCGGGTGCTGCTGCGCGAGCCAGAAGCTTCGACGCGCACCGCCTTCGAGTCCTACTTCTTCGGGTCAGCGAAGCCGGTCTACGCCAAGGATGCGATCGAGGTATTCCAGATCGACGAGACCCTGAAGACCCTTGGGTCGTTCAAGGACGCGATCGGGATGATGACCATGAACGCGCAGTCGTTCAGCTCGGCTGACCTCAAGCTGCTCACGATCGACAACATCGCCGCCACGCGCGACAACCTCGCGAACGGCACGTACCCGATCCGCCGTCCGCTCTACTTCGTCTACAACACGGACGGGGCCAGGCTGAAACCGGCGATCAAGTCGTTCATCGACTGGGTCAAGGGCGCGGACGGTCAGAAGGTGATCGCGGGCCTCTAGGCCGGCAACGATGATCTTCGGCAAGCTGTTCGCACCGAGCCTGCTCCGCGCGCTCGTCGGTCGCACCGTCGGCGTAGCGGTGGCTGCGCTCGTGATCCTCGCGGCGGTCGCGCTCTATGAGTCGAACGACCTCATCACGAAGCAATTCGAAGATGAGGCGAACGTCGTCGCCTCGGCCGCCGCGAACCAGATCGACGATCAGGCCGCCCTCATGACCAAGGCGGCCTCGCTCATCGCCGGCTTGCCGACGACGCGCGAGCTCACCGAGGCACGCGACACCGGAGCCCTGCAGGCGTTCCTCATCCCGCAGAAGTCGCGACTCTCGGTCGACATCATGAATGTGGCCGACGCCAAGGGCGTCTACATCGCCGGTGCGCAGGACTTCAAGCCCGGCGAGAAGCTGAAGCCGGAGCTCCTCGTGCTGGCCGAGGCCGGCGCCCAGCAATCGTGGGTCCTCTACGACGAGCCGGAAGGCTTGGTCATCCGCGCGATCTACGTCGTGCGGGGGAGGGAGCAGGAGCCCATCGGCGTGGCCGAGGTCGGCTCAGTCCTTGGGACTGCCTATCTCAAGTCGATCAACACCAAGAGCGACGCGCAGATCGCGCTCATCTGGAACGGTCAGGTCCGCGCGTCCACGTTCAGCGACGCCGCGGGCAAGCCGGTGACGGTCGACGGCTCGCTGTTCCCGACGGTGCAGTCGGTCGATAACGCCGACCGCGACACGCTCTTCCAGAGCATGACCGTCGCGGGGAAGGACTACTTCGGCATCTTCCACGTCGTGCGTTCGCAGCGGCAGAACCCCGGCGTGCTCGCCGTGCTCGTCCCGACCGACGCGGTCGTCACGTCGCAGCGCACGCTGCTGGCGATCATGGCCGCCCTCGCCGCCGGCCTCATTCTGCTGGTCACGTTCTTCGCCTATCGCGCGGCCACGGCGATGACCACGCCGCTCTCGGATCTCGCGGCCGCGGCACAGCGGATCGAGGCCGGCGACCTCGGCGTCACGGTGGCGCAGCGCTCGCAGCACGAGATCGGGACGCTGGAGCGCGCGTTCGACACGATGGCTCGCTCGCTCCACGAACGTGAGCGCGCTCAGCAGGAGTACCTGGCCGAGGTCCGCACGGTGAACGAGGTGGCCGACGCTGTCGTCGGTGTCACCGACCGCGAGCGGATCTTCGCCGAGTCGCTCTCGCGCATGGTCGCGCTCTTCCAGGCCGACGGTGCGTCGATCGTCATCCGCGAAGACCCACCCGGGGCCCCCAGCGGCTCGGGTGGGAAGCTCGTGCCGGCGACCGTGATGAATATCGATCCCGAGACGGCGGTCACCATCGCGACCCGCGTGCTCGTGTCGAGCGCGCACGACCCCAACCGCATCCAGCACGCGCAGGTGCCGGGGTCGCCGCTGCCGTACGTCGCGCACATCCCGCTCTCGGCCCGCGGTCGCGCCGTCGGTCTGCTCTCCGCTTACTTCAAGGAGCCGCGCGAGATCAGTGAGACGGAGGCGCGTGCGCTGCGGACCATCGCCCGTCTGGTGTCCGTCGCGAAGGAGAACGCTGACCTCGTGTCCGAGCTCCGCGAGGGCAACCTGCAGCTGGAGCGCGCGAACCGCCTCAAGAGCGAATTCCTCGCGTCCGTCAGCCACGAGCTGCGCACCCCGATGAACGCGATCATCGGCTACACGAAGCTGATGCTCGACGGACTCGACGGTGAGCTCAACGAGCAGCAGATCGCCGACCTGGGGCGCGTCGCGCAGGCGGCCGACAACCTGCTCGGCCTCATCAACGGTCTGCTCGACCTGGCGAAGATCGAAGCGGGCAAGATGGAGCTCAACGCCGAAGAGGTGGACGTCCACACGGTCATCGAAGAGGTCATCGAGCTCATCCGACCGCAGGCCGACACCAAGGGTCTGGCGCTCGAGATGGACGTGCCGCGTTCGCTCCCCGCCGCGTTCTGCGATCGCGCACGGATCCGGCAGGTCCTGGTCAACCTCGCGGCCAACGCGGTGAAGTTCACCGAGCACGGCAGCGTCACGGTGGCCGCGACCTCGGCCGACGGCTGGATCACGCTTGCGGTCACCGACACCGGTGTGGGGATCTCGCCGGAGGCGCAGGTCTACATCTTCGACGAGTTCCGTCAGGCCGACTCCTCGACCACACGCCGCTACGGGGGCACAGGCCTCGGCCTCGCGATCTCGAAGCGGCTCGTCGGTCTGCATGGCGGCCGCATCTGGGTCGACAGCACCATGGGGAAGGGGAGCACCTTCCGCTTCACGCTCCCCGTGCGCATGCGCGTGAGCCCGGCCGACCAGCTCACCCTCGGAGCGCGGTCATGACCACCGCACGCGCGATCGCGCGTGTCCTCGTCATCGAGGACGACGCCAACAACCTCGACGTCGCGCAGCGGATCATCCGCGCGGCCGGCCACGAGGCGCTCTCGGCCACGGACGGAGCCACGGGGCTCGCCACGGCTCGCGCGGAGCATCCCGACGTGATCCTGGTGGACCTCCTGCTGCCGCGGGTCGACGGCTGGACCGTCACCCGGACCCTGCGCGAGGAAGAATGGGCGCGCAAGATCCCGATCATCGCGGTCTCGGCGCTGGCGATGCAGCAGGACCGGGCGCGCGCGATCGAGGCGGGCTGTGACGACTTCGTGTCGAAGCCGTACGCGCCGTCGGAGCTCCGGGCCGTCCTCGCGCGTTTCCTCGCCGACGGTGGGCCGGCCGCGCCCACCGCTACGCGCCCGCGTGTCGCGAAGGCGCCGGTCGAGAGGTTGGGCCGGGTGCTCGTGGTGGACGACGAGCCGGCGAACGTCGAGCTCCTCGTGCGCCGTCTCGACGCCCTCGGCTGCGACACGTACCGCGCGTCGAACGGCGAGGAGGCGCTCGTCGTCGCCGACCGCGAGCTGCCGGATCTGATCCTGCTCGACATCATGATGCCCGGCATCGACGGCTTCGACACCTGCCGCCGCCTCAAGATGAACGACCGCACCGCGCCGATCCCGGTCATCTTCGTGACGGCGAGAGCGGACGCCGAGGACCTGCAGAAGGGCTTCGACGTCGGCGGCGTCGACTACATCACCAAGCCGATCGGCCCCATCGAGACCTCCGCGCGCGTCCGCAGCGCGATCTTCACAAAGCGTCTCCAGGACGAGCTGCGCGGCGCGAACGAAGCGCTGCGGAACGTCGAGCGCTCGCGCCAGGAGCTCATCGGGATGCTCGGTCACGACATCCGCAACCTGGCGAACAGCCTCGTGGCGTTCCTCCAGCTGGTGCGCCTGGGTCAGCTCGACCCGTCGCGTCCCGAGTTCGCCGAGCTCCTCGGCCTCTCGGAGTCGAACGTCACCGAGCTCCTGCGCATGGTCAACGCGCTCCTCGACGTCTACAAGATGGAGGAGGGGCGGCTCCAGGCGGACCAGCAGGTCGTGCGCATCGAGGACCTGGCGAAGAAGAGCATGTCTCAGCTCGCGGCCGAGGCCCGCGCGCGCGGCGTCACGATGAGCAGCGCGGCCGGAGAGGTGCGCGCGTTCGTCGACGAGACGCTGCTCGTCCGCGTGCTCACGAACCTCCTCGCGAACTCGGTGAAGCACACCCCCAGCGGTGGCAGCGCGGTCGTCGAGACGGACGCGGCGAAGGATGGCTGGGTCACGGTGCGCGTTCGCGATACCGGACCGGGCATCCCGACGGTCGACGCGACCAATGTATTCGACCGCTTCTATCAGACGGCGGGCGGCCGCAGCCGCGGCGGCACCGGCCTCGGTCTCGCGTTCTGCAAGCTCGCGGTCGAGCTCCACGGTGGCACGATCCGCGTCGCCAACCCGGGCCAGCCCGGCGCGATCGTCGAGCTGACCCTCCCCGCGGCCGAGGGCCGGCAGTGATCGGTCGCATCGGGCGCATCCTGTCCGACGTCGTGCCGCTCAGGCGCGACGAATGGAAGCTGGCGCTGTTCCTCTACGGGATCCTCACGCTCATGGTCGCGGCGGACTGGGTGGGGAAGCTCGGTGCCGACGCGCTCTTCGTGAAGCGCTATGGCGTGAACGAGATCCCGAAGATGTACATCGTCACGCCGCTCGTGATGCTGGCGGTGTCGGCGCTGATCTTCTACTTCGTCGATCGGATCCGCCGGCGCACGATGCTCATCTGGTACGTCGCCGCGGTGACGGGGTCCTCGCTCGCGATCCAGTGGTTCATCTCGACCTCCAGCGGTGCCGCGGGCGAGATCATCCAGCCGATCTCGTACATCTTCGCGCACGGCGTGAAGGAGACGATCTACATCCTGTTCTGGGTCTATGCCGGCAACCTGTACGACGTGGAGCAGTCAAAGCGGCTGTTCCCATTCTTCGCCGGCTCCGTGCTCGTCGGGAAGATCGTCGGCGGCGCGGCGGGCGCGGCGATCGCGCCGGCCGTCCACGCCGAGAACTTCATCGGCGCGCAGGCCGTCGGATTCGCGGTCTGCCTGCTCGCGATCATCCTGTACCGCAACCTGCCCGAGGGCCATGGTCAGGAGGCGAAGCTGGCGCACCGGCCGTCGGGCCTGCGCGAGAGCCTGCGCGATTCGGTCGACGGCTACCGCACGGTCGCGTCGGACAAGCTGCTCGTGCCCTTCGGCGTGGGCGTCTTCTTCTGGTACTTCCTCATGCAGTTCGCGAACTTCCTCTACCTCGTGGGCCTCGACCAATCCACCGGCACGAAGGTCGGGGGTGAGGACACCTTCAGCGTGCTCTACGCGTCCGTGTACACGAGCTCGTCGCTCGTCGCGCTCGGGATCCAGAGCTTCCTGACGACCCCGCTGGTGCGCCGCTTCGGCGTGGCGCGCGTGCTCTTCGTGCTGCCGCTGTGGTACCTCGCGTCGTACGGGGCCGCCGCTTGGGCGTACGGGCAGTCGCTCAAGGACCTGGTGTTCCCGACGGCCGTCGCGCTGCAGCTCGGCGAACGCATCGTCATCCCGTCGGTGCATCGTCCCGCGACCGAGCTCGTGTACACGCAGGTCTCGGCCGCGATCCGGCCGCGCGCCCGCGCCTTCCTCTCGGGCGGCGTGAACGCGATCGGCAACATGGCCGCGGCCGTCGGCCTCATCGCGGGTCTCGCGCTCTTCCAGACCAGCGCGCTCCTCGCGGCCGGCGCGGTCTTCTCGGGCATCTTCGCGCTCAACACCTGGCAGACGCGCGGCGCGTTCGGCCGGCGCATCGCCGAGAACCTTGCCTCGAGCGACGAGGCGATGCGACGCAATGCCATGGACATGCTCCACTCCGAGGGCAGCGCCGTACCGACGGACCTGCTGAGGAACGTCGCCGACGAGGGCTCCGATGAGGTCGCGCACGGCGCGCGCCTCGCGCTCACGCGGCGTGGCGTGCTCGCGGTCGCGGCGGATTCGGCTGAGTGATGCGATGACGCTTTCAACGAGCCGTGTGGTCTCGAAGAACGAGCCGCGCAAGGAGCACCGCTTCCTGGTGAACGAGGCCGTCGCGCGCCTCGCGCTCCGCACCGCCGGCACCTACCTGCCGCTTGACCGCGAGGACCGGCCGTATCAGTGGTCCACCACGACCTACTGCGACACCTACGACTGGCGGGTCCTCCGCGCGGAGAAGGAGGGCCACGCCACACAGCTCCGGCTACGCGAGTACCACCGCACCCGGCCCGATGAGGCGTTCGGGAGCGAGGCCCTCTTCCTCGAAATGAAGGACGACTCGCCGGACGCCGGCACGAAGGAGCGCTATCTGGTGCAGACGCGCGATGTGATGAGCTACCTACGCGGCGAGCGCCACATCGAGGCTTCACCGAGCGTGCTTGTCCCGCGCATGAAGGACCTCGTGCAGCTCGGTGTGCGGCCGGTGGTCGTCACGCAGTACAACCGCATCGCGTACTCCGCGCCGGACGGCACCGTGCGCATCACCGCTGACCACAATCTCATGTACCTTGCGATCCCGTGGCAGGCGAACTCAGATGACGCGATCCCGGCGCGCATCGGGCCGGTCATCGAGCGCGAGCCCGGCGTCATCATCGAGGTGAAGTGGTTCGACGCCCTGCCGCACTGGGCGGATGAGCTCTACGGCTACGTGCGCGAGCACATGGTGAATGAGCGGCCGTCGAAATACGTCGTCGCCATGAGGCACCTCCTCGGCGAGCAGGAGCAATCGGCATGAGCATCACGCCAAGCAGCACAAAGCAAGCGACGAGCGTGGTCGTCGTCGAGGACGACCCGGCCTCGGCCGACGTCCTTCAGCGGCGCCTCCAGGCGAATGGCATGATCGTGGCCGTCGGCCGCGACGGTGCCGAGGGCCTCGCGCTTGTGAAGCGGCTCGTGCCGGACCTCGTGCTGCTCGACGTGATGCTGCCGGACACCGATGGCTACGACGTCTGTCTCCGCATCAAGAGCGACGGCAACACCGCGCACATCCCGGTGATCTTCCTGTCCGCGCGCGGCGAGGTCGTGGACAAGGTGCGCGGCCTCTCGTGCGGTGCGGCCGACTACGTCACAAAGCCCTGGAACGCGGCGGAGCTGCTCGCGCGCATCGACGCGGTGCTCGGGCAGGCGCGCACCTCACGCGCGCCGCGACTTGAGAAACCGACCGCTCGGCCTCCGCGCGTGCGGCCGCTCGCGGCCATCGCGCTCTCGGACAACGGGCGGCGCCGGCGCGCCCGGACGCTCCTCGAGCGTACCTTCGACATCGTCGACGAGGGCGGCCAGGCCGCCGATCTCGTGCTGGTGGACGCGGGCGGGGTCGTCTCGGCGGATCTCGCCGACGACGAGACGAGCGTGCTCGAGATCGTCGGCGAAGGCGTCGCCCCAGGCCCAGAGGCCGCGCGCCTGGACGACGAGCTGCCGCGCCTGGCGGGTCTGCTCGTCCGCGAGCAGCGGATCAAGCGCGACCTCGACGCCGCGGCCGACGCGCTCATCACGCTCGCGACGGCGCTCGAGAGCCACGATCGCGCGACGATGGGACACTCCGAGCGCGTCGCGGCCCGTGCGGTCGCGATCGCGCAGGTGCTGGGCCTCGACGAAGCCGCCGTTCGCACCATCCGCCTCGGCGCCCTGCTCCGCGATATCGGCAACGCCAAGCTCCCACCGATCCTCGTGCAGACGGTCGGCGAGCTGAGCCCGCGCGACCGCGAGCTCGTGGAGACGCACCCCATCCTTGGGGAGGACATCCTGAAGGGCCTCGCGCCCCTGCGCGCGATCCTGCCGATCGTTCGCTCCCACCACGAGCGGCTCGATGGCGGCGGGTATCCCGACCATCTGCGCGCGCCGGATCTGCCGCTCGAGG
>WNEZ01051165.1_pt1 | contig 10309 bp, 6 predicted proteins | sample 5400521 | NCBI WGS metagenome assembly WNEZ01 (sample SAMN13153339, study PRJNA577476) | soil metagenome | isolation source: 120 cm saprolite under Douglas fir tree site 2 hole 1 replicate 1 | place: USA:California | collected 2015-04-18
CAAGCTGCTCCCGCCGCTGCGTCTTCTGGCTGAGATATTTTTCGTAGTTGCCGCTGTAGATCCAGATCTTCTTGTTCCAGATCTCAACGATCCGATTGACGGTCACATCGAGAAAATAGCGATCGTGTGAAATGAGAACGAACGCGTACGGATAATTCGACAGGTACTCTTCAAGCCAGTTGCGAGATTCGAGATCAAGGTGATTTGTGGGCTCGTCGAGGAGTAGAAGAATGGGCTTCTGCAGTAAAAGCTTGGCCAGTGCGATCCGCATCTGCCAGCCGCCGGAAAATTCTTCGGTTTGGCGATGCCAATCTTCAGTGCGGAAGCCGAGTCCGGAAAGAACTGCCCCGACCTGCGCTTCAATTGCATATCCGTCGTGGGTACGAAATTCGTGCTCAATACGGTGGTATCTGTCGGCGACTTGATTGTACTCAGGCGAAGTATGGTCGAGTTCGGCCATGCTTGATGTCAACTGTTCCATTTCCTTTTCCAGGTTGCTCAAGCGGGAGAACACCGACAGGCACTCGGCAAACACCGTCCGTCCAGAAAGCGTTAGACCATCTTGCGGAAGATATCCAGCACTAATTCCTTTCGCGACACTGACGCTTCCATAGTCGAGAGTCTCCTGATCGGCGAGAATCTTCAGCACTGTGGATTTTCCCGTGCCGTTCGCGCCAACCAGACCGACGCGGTCGCGTGGCGTGATCAACAGATCGGCCCCGTCAAACAGGAGTTTGTGGCCGTAGCGTTTTCCGGCAGAGTTGAGCTGGATCATTTCCTGATTTATAGCGGATCGGGGGAGTCGTAGAGAACCTCCAGGCGGAACCACAGAGGACACAGAGGAGGAGGAGAGCACGGAGCAAATCAGTACGCGGATTGGGTAACGCCTTCCTGCGTTCGCATGGTATGGAGAATGGTCGAGATGACATTTTCATCCCCAATCGCCGTGTTGATCATCACGTGGTACAGCGACCGGGTAGGCCAGTCGGCGCCGAAATAATGCTTTATGAAGAGAATTCGTTCGCGGTCCACGGTGTCGACAAGATCTTCGGCGTCGTGCTCACTCTTGCCCACACTCTGGATTCGGCGCAGCTTCTCTGCTCGTGGCGCGTACAGGAAGACGTGAAACACGTCGTCACGGTCACGCAAAAAGTATGGAGCCCCACGGCCGACGATAACGCAATTACCCTCTTTTGCGATCTTGTGCATCACCTGCTCGCCGACTTCCACCATGCGGTCGGGGTCAAACGGTTCATGCTCGAGCTTCATGCTGCGCTCATAGCTGCCCCGCCAGAAAACTTTCACCATGCGCTGAAATGTGGTGTCGACGCGTTCTTCGCACATGGAAACGGCGGAGGCGTCCACATTTGCCACGCGGGCAATCTCATGGGTCAGTTCCTGGTCCCAAAGTTTCCAGCCTAGCTGTGAGGAAAGCTGGCGTGCAATCTGGCCCGCTCCGCACCCATATTCCCGTTCAACGGTGATGATCCGGTACATTGCTTTAGTCTGAATCGGCGCGAGAACTCTATCGTATCCAGACTTTGGGTTCAACTGACATTCCGGGACGCAACACGTGTTCCTTGGTCTCGCCCGTATCAAAAGTGATCTTGACCGGTATTCGCTGGACGACTTTGACGAAGTTCCCGGTCGCGTTCTCCGGCGGCAGCAAGCTGGTAATCGCACCGCTGGCTCCGGAAATGCTTTGCACGTGGCCCTTATAGTCCTTGCCAGTCGTGTCCACCGAAATCGTAACTGCCTGGCCGGCGTGCATCTTTCGGAGTTGAGTCTCTTTGAAGTTGGCAGTCACCCATATGTCATCGAGGTTGATGATGCGCATTAATTCCTGGCCTGGCTGGACATTTTGACCGGCCTCGACAGTTCGGTTGGTGACCACGCCATCCACTGGAGCCACCACCAATGTGTACTGCAGGTTCAATTGCGCTGCGTCCAGTTCCGCTTTTTTCTGTTCCACCAGCGCTTCGGCCGATTGCGCGCGCGAGCGCATCGCGGAAACCTGCTGCGGACCAGTTCTAGCGGCTCTGGCGTTGGCTTGAGCTTGCACGAGTCTGCTTTGCGCGGCCCTGATTTGCTGCTGAGCGGCTGACAAGCCGGCGCGCGCGGCGTCCACTCCAGCCGAACTGGCCTGCGCTGCCGCAGTGGCCTGATCGAATTGCTGCTGAGAGATCTCCTGCTTCGAAACCAATTGTTTGTATCTAGCGAGGTCGTTTTGTGCCTTTACGTTGTTGGCGTCGGCTTGCGCGAGTTGGGCGTTGGCTGCGTCGGATTGCTGCCGCGAGCCCAGCAGCACGGCTTGCGCTGCTTCTACTTCTGCAGATGCCCCGGTGAGCTGGCTGCTGGTACTGGTCGAGGTAATAGGAACATTCACACCCGCAGCTTTGGCGGCGGCAACGGCGTTGTCATAGTCCGCTTTCGCGCGTGCCACGAGCACCTGATAATCTCTGGGGTCGATCTGCACCAGAGGTGTTCCCGCCTTTACGTACTGATTGTCATTCACCAGTAACTTTTCTACGTGGCCGGACACACGCGCGCTGACCGGATTCAGGTGCCCGTCAATCTGCGAATCGTCGGTCGATTCGTAGCTGTTGAAGTAGCGCAACAGAAAAAAGCCCGCGACCAGCAGCACCACCACCCCGATGATCAGGAACATTCGGAAGCGTGGGTTGCGCGACTGGAACTGCCGCCACTTGAGGTCCCGTTCGGACAGAGCGGGAGGTCGACGTTCCTGTCCCTGGACCTCCGGCGGGCGCTCTCGAGTCTCGGTTTCCTGTGCCATATTCACTTGCTCTCTAGATACTGTTTGACGCCCTGCTCTGCAAATCCGATGGCCCGCGCCAACGATACTTTGGCGAGATTGTGCGCGTACAGGCTGGAAATGTAATTCTCATTTGCGGAAGCGACCGCCTCCTGCGCCTGAACGACTTCCAGATTATCGGCGACTCCAGCGGTGAAACGATCGCGGGCCTGGTCAAGCGTCTGGTTGGCGAGATCAAGCGACGACCTGGCGACTTCCACCTGATCAGCCGCCGAAGCCAAGTCGAGCAGCGCCGTGCGGACATCATAATCAATCTGCGCGCGAAGATTCTCCAGCTGCTGGCGGTTCTGTTTCAGAGTGGCCTCAGCCTGGAGAGCATCCGCATGCGCGCGGCCCCCGGCGAATATGGGAATGGCCAGGGTCGCGCCAACTTCAAAGACGCCATGCGAATCGCCGACGTTGACTCCGGCCGCTCCATAATTCCCCGCGAAATTCAGGCTAGGGAGGTGCTCAGCAGTGGCTGCGCTTCGAAATCTCTCGGCGCCGCGCACCTGCTGCACAGCCGCTTGATAATCCGCGCGGGAAGTATAGGCCCTCCGCAGCGCTTCCTCTAGACTCATCGGCGTCAGCGGCTCGTATGGCTCTCTTTCGGTCAAATTAAATTCCTGCCCGGTAGCAAGTCCGATGGTGCGGGCCAGCACAAGTTTCTGCTTGGCATAATTGTTCCGCGCGACGATGAGCTGCTGTTGACGGGTCTTAAATTCAACCTGTGCGCGCAGTGCATCAATCGCAGGCACAAGTCCCGCGGTCTGCTGATCGTGCGCCTTGTTGTAGAGCGCCTGGGCGGATTCGACTTGAGCCTGGGCTGCGCCCACTCTGGCTCCGGCAGCAATCGTCAGCAGATACTCATTACCGGTCGCAAGCACTACCAGTTCGCGGGCGTCATTATATTTGTATCGGGCAGCAGATTCGCTTGCCCTCGCCCCGCGTTCACGCTCGATCGAATGCCAATCCAAAAGCGGCGCAGTCACGAAAGCTCGCGCGTCGAAAACGCCAACCGGACCGACCACAGATGAAACGCCCGGGAAAGAAAACCGGAACCCCAAAGCGGCAAGGTCAATTTGGGTAGCGCTCTGCGTTACCGCCGCGCTAACGTTGGGAAGAAGATGGCTCAACTCCACCCACTTTTCGCCACGTGCAGCAAGCGAACTGTCGCTGGCCAGCAGCAGCCCAAGGTTGTCCCTCAACGCCCGATCAATCGCGTCCTTGAATGACAGTTGCAGAACACCCGCAGTTGCTTTGCCTTCCGGTACACTGCCGAGAAACGGACTCTGCGAACTCGGTGAAGAAAATGAACCTCCGCTGGAGTTCGTCCCGTAAGCGCCGGGGCTTCTGTTCCAGGCCGGCTTCATCGTGCTCAGGTTGTCCAAGAAACGGGCAGACTCTCAGCGACAGCTTTTTATGATTCGTTTGCCCGCCTTATAGATGCAAATGATTGTACCTATGGCACGAGTTGGGCAGGTAATTGCCGCTAGAAAAAGGGCCTCTTATCTCCTTTTTGTCCGGTCCGACGCCACCAAAGATGATTCACTGCTGCTGGAACGGGGAGTCTTGCTGGGAAATATTCACCGCATAGAATGATTGCCGACCCCAAATGCGCGCTTGATGCGCGTCCGCAAACAGAATGTCGACGACCGGACGAGTCTCCGTTTGTGCGGTGCGGTCAACGAAACGAGCAAGGTGTTCGCTCCGACGGTTTCGTGACATGAGCACAATCGTGTCATTCAGGCTGGCATGCAGTTTTCGTTCAGCCATGGGCGAAAGTGCAATATTCAAGACTTTTCCCGTCGGCAAAGCATGTTTGGGAACAGCATATGCTTGGCGTGCTGGAGTGTTATTTGAAAACACCGGATCCGGACCGAAATCGTCCGTCAGAGCATAGGCGGTGACCTGGACGCGGGCCTTCGAAGCCTCGAGAAACCCAAGTTTCTTGTTCGCGTCCGCCAATTGAACAGTGGCATCGGCCAACTCGGCTTGAGTTTGCTGAAGCTGTTCGCTGAGTTGGCGCACACTTGCCGCGTTCCGGCCATTCTGGTAACGCGCAAAAGTAATACCTACTCCGAGCACCAAAGTAATCAGAAGAGCTGTCGCTAAACTAGAACGTGTTGTCATAGCTAAACCTCCGGTCTGATGCCATGGTTGAGGTGCTCGTAAGGTTCCATTCCACGGTGTTGGGGCTGCCACAAACACGCTCGCAGGAGGGGAATCCCGAAGCTGCACGGGCCGTAGGAGTTCCTGACGCGCAATCGGCGTGGTTCAAGCTAACGCGCGGCTCCGCGGAGCGAGCGTCACTATTGGGTCACCTGGCAGTAACAGTTGCAGAGTCTTGCGCAAAAATCCGACTTGTTGGACCAGGCAAGCGGCGGTGGTAACTATGCCACTGGTTACTATGTCCCGCATGCAACGGCAGAATCAGAAGAGAGCTAGGCAGACCTCAGGAACATATGTCTTGGTTTGACCGCAAGAACCGGATAGCGCCATCTACGCGATCGCCGATATCGTCGGTGCATGCACAAGACGATCGAGCCAACCATTCTTTATTTCGGTACACCGGTAGCCCTTATCAGCTCACTGAATCCAGACGGATCGCCGAATCTGGCTGCCGACGTCGTCGGCCTGGTGGCTAGGCTGGAGCTGCATGCTCGGCCTCGGACAGACGGGACAGACCTCCGACAACCTCATCCGCACGCGCGAGTGCGTGATCAATCTGCCTCGGAGGATCGGTCACGCACGTTGACCGTCTCGCTCCTACTACCGGCAAAGATCCAATACCGGAGAAGAAACGTCAGTGGGGTTATCGCTACGAACCCCACGAATTCGCTATAGCCGGGTTCACGCCGATGGAGTCAGTATCGGTTGGCCCGCCGCGCGTACGCGAGCGCCCAGTGCAGATGGAAGGCATCGTTCACGATTTTCGGCCCTTCGGCAAAAACGTGAGCGCCAACATGTTCGAAGTGCACATTGTGAAGCTGCAGTCGACGAGAAGCTATTAATCAGCCACGGCCCACGCCCGGACATTGATCCGGTCCGTTGGCGTCCGCTGATCATGAGCTTCTGCCGGTTTTTCGGACTGGCTGGTGAAGTCCATCCGTCACGCCTGGCGGAATCGGATTTCATGAAGTTCGTGAGCCAGGGAATGCCATCGCTTCCGCCAGATTCGCGTGCTGGAGAATGAGAGCCGGCGGGCGGGGGAATTAGGAAAACAAAGCGTGCGAGTTCAACCGCGTCACAATTATTGGTCGGGGCGATAGGATTTGAACCTACGACCCCCTGCGCCCAAGGCAGGTGCGCTACCAGGCTGCGCTACGCCCCGTCTTCGAGTTAGTGGAGTTCGAGGAGAAAGGAATACTCTTTCCTTTTGGAAACATGCTTACGATGAGCCTCAGAATCGAGATTCTTCAAGGAGACATAACCCGGCAAGCAGTAGACGCGATCGTCAACGCAGGCAACAGTTCTTTGCTTGGCGGAGGCGGAGTGGATGGCGCCATCCACCGCGCGGCCGGACCCGGCCTGGTTGCCGAGTGTCGTTTGCTGGGCGGTTGCGAAACCGGTGAAGCCAAAGCGACCAAAGGCCACAATCTGCCGGCAAAATACGTGATTCACACCGTCGGCCCCGTCTGGCGCGGCGGAGATAATGACGAAGACCGGTTACTGGCTTCCTGCTATCGCAACTCTCTCGAAGTGGCGAACGAGCTCAAGATCGGAAGCATTGCTTTTCCGGCAATCAGCACCGGCATTTACGGTTTTCCAAAACAACGCGCGGCCCGAATCGCTGTGAACGAAATACAACAGCACAGCGGAGACATTGATGCTGTATTTTTCGTGTGCTTTGATTCTGAGACTGCGGGTATCTATAGCGACCTCCTAGGGGTGCGCACTTCCAGTCAATAGGCGAAGAATGCTAGTTACTCCTGGGTTTGCAGATCGAAATAAAGTGCAAGGCCAGGCTTGTACGGCGTTCTAGTATTAGGCTTAGCAGAATCACGTACATACGACGGAGTCTCAAATTTGGGCGGCGCAGTCGTAATGTGGGCGTTGTTAGCTGTTGGCCTCACCCTCGCCATTCCGGCGTCTATCGTCTTTCTCTTTTGGCGCCAGCGTAAGCTTCGCCAAGAACTGCTCAGACTCGGTGAGATCCATAGCGAACAGAATGACGCGTCACATCGTGAGCTGCTGGAGGTAAAGAGGCAGCTTGCAAAGCTCTCTCCTGTTACTCAGTCCAGTCAGGAAATTCGCACAGAAGTACCGCAGGCTGTATCGCCCGCGCCACGCCCCATTCCTGAAAAACCGGCCGTACCGATCTCAGTTGAGATGCCGGCGACCGTTCCTGAGAAGCCAATCACGCCCGCAGCGTTTGTTCCCAAACCGCCAATCCCAGCTCCGCCAAGCGCACCACCTGCAATTGAGCCGAAGCCGGGACTTGGCGCCAAGCAAGGGCCGCCGAGATTTTGTGGCTGGTGCGGCACTGTGCACGCTGGAGGCGTAGAGAGTTGTCCAACGAAAGTTACGCGACCGGCGGAATCGCCTCCTTCGAAGCAGCCCGTGGTGAGTGACGCGAAGATTCCGGTAAACCAAGAGCAACCGGCAGTTGCTCGCGAATCCCAACCTGCCGCAGTGCACGCGGTCGTGCCCGCCAAGCCGGCGGACATACCGGCCCCCGTTGTTCCGCCTTCTGTGCCGAAGCCCCCTCGCCCCACACGCCCCTTCTGCGCCGCAAGCTCCTCCAGCGGCTCGGGTCGTCGCTCCACAGCAATTCGCTTCGCTTCGCGCACCGGCCGCGAAACCAGCGGCAGGAAAGCGAATGAAGTCCGTCTTCGCGCTGGAAGAAACGCTTGGCAGGAACTGGCTCAATAAGCTCGGTATTACTTTGCTAGTGCTCGGAATCGCAAGCTACGGAATTTACGAACTCGGGCAGCTAGGTCCCCTCGGCAAGGTCGGTGTTTCTTACGCCGTTTCGCTTGCGCTTCTGGCAGGCGGTATTTTCTTTGAAAGACGTGAGCGTTACCGGGTGCTTGGTCATACGCTCATCGGCGGCGGATGGGCGCTCCTCTTCTTCACCACCTACGCCCTGCATCACGTCGATGCGATGCGTGTGATGAGTTCCGAAACAACGGACCTCATCCTGATGCTTGCTGTGGCGCTGGCCATGGTGGTCCATACACTGCGCTATCGTTCTCAGCTCGTGACGGGACTTGCATTCCTGCTCGCTTACAGCACCGTCGCGCTAAGTCACGACAGCGTGTACAGCCTTTCCGCTGGCGTGATTCTTGCGATCGGGCTAATCAGTATTGTTCTGAAGATGGGATGGTTCGAGCTTGAGGTATTCGGAATTCTGTCGAGTTATCTCAACCATCTGTACTGGCTGTACCGTCTGCTTGGCCCTGCAGGCGCGCAGGGGCACGCGTTTCCCGATTATCACGCCGGCACAGCGCTGCTTCTGTTCTATTGGCTCACGTTCCGCATTTCGTACGTCGTGCGGAAGATCAGGTCGTCGTCCGATGAGCGCATGTCCACGACAGCTGCGCTGCTCAACACTCTGCTCTTACTCGGAACCATGAAGTTTCAATCGGTGCAGCCGGAGCTAGCTTTTTATGCTCTGCTGATCATTGGCGCAATTGAATTCGGCTTAGGACAGCTGCCGATAACAAGACGCCGGCGTGAGGCGTTTGTTGTCCTGACCATTCTCGGATCTGCGTTAATGATCACGGCCGTCCCATTCCGTTATTCCGGGAACAATGTGGCGATTCTCTGGCTGGTCGGCGCAGAAGCCCTCCTCATCGCAGGTGCAATCGTCGGCGAGGTGGTTTTCCGCCGACTCGGGTTACTGGCAGGATTGCTTGTCGGGGCGCATCTAGCGGGAATTGATTTCCAACAGCTCATGACCGCTCGCCAGAGTGGGGAAGCTATTGTCCTCACCGCCGGGATGATGTTTGCGCTGTGTGCTGTCGTGTTCTACGCGAACGCACTGTTTGTAGCGCAGGGTTGGCGTCTTTTCGCGAAGTGGCCTGATGCCCAGCTGATTTCAATTCATTCTTATGTCGGCGCATTCGCAGCAGTTTCTGGCGCGTGGGCGTTATGCTCGAAAGATTGGACTGCGCTCACCTTTGCCGGAACGATGGTCATTGTGGCGTGGTTTGGGCGAGCACTGAATTCACCACCGCTGAAGACGTCGCACTTGCAGGTGCAATATGGCGTCATCGGATGCATAGCGCTCTACCGGACCGCCATCGTCAATCTTCATACCGAAATTCCGCAATACACGCACGTGCAGACGAGATTGATTACATTGCCCATTTTAGCGGCGATGTTTTATGTCACCGCGAAATGGGCTGCTCTCGGCGACGACAAGAATCAGCGCACTTACCGTGACCTGTTTGCGTTCGCAGGCACAGCTCTCGTCACCGCATTGATCTATTACGAGGTGCCGGAATTTTGGCAGCCTTTCGCGGCCATTGCTTTCGCCGTCGTGCTGTTTGAAGTCGCTCAACAGATTCGGTATTTCGCTTTTGTGTGGCACGCTCACTTACTCAGCGCTTTGGCGTTAGTCGTTGCTGTCACAACCGATCCTTCCGGTGGACGAACTTGGCATTCAATCCCGGTGCACGCATTTGCGGCGCTTCCGGTAGTCGCAGGTGCGTATTGGATTGCGAAAAGAATCCAAATTCCAAACGCCGAGCAGAGAGATGTTGGGCGTGCGGCATATAGCTGGGCCGCAACCGGCCTCATGGCATGGATTCTCTTCGAGGCAACACTTGCTCCGTGGATCTCCGTTTCGTGGATTGTTTTCGCTATCGCGATTGCGGTGGCAATGCGTTGGATTGATTACAAGCACCTCGCGTGGCAAGCCAATGCCATGGCGGCGGCCGCGGTTGTGCGTACATTCACTTTCAACGAGACCCTAGAGCAGAAACTGTGGCATGGATTCTCATTGCGCTTGGTCACAGTGTCGATTGCACGTCAACACGAATCGGCGCGCGCGATCACCTACTTGCACACTTTGTCCGCGACTGCTTTGCTGGCGCTCCTGGCGTGGTACGAGGCTCCGAGTGGATGGGTCGCAGCGCTCTGGGCAATTTTCGCCTTGGTGCTAGCGATGGTCGATCGCCGCTTTAAGCTAGAGGATCTCGGATGGCAGGCGCATGCCCTTGCTGCACTCACAATGTTGCGCAGCGTTGGTGTGAATCTATATGTGACAGACACATGGCATGGCATCAGCGTGCGGCTGCTGTCGCTGGCAATCGTGACAGTCGTTTTCTACTCGTTGTCGAGACTGGTGCGCATGCCAGAAGATTGGCGGGTGCGAGAGTACGACCATATCTATTCATGGGCTGCATCGGCGCTGGTCTCGCTGCTGATGTGGTATGAGTTACAGCCGGTCGCCGTTGCCGTCGGCTGGGCCGTGTTCGGCTTAGTTCTTTTTGAATACGGTTTGATGCGCAACGTGAGACAGTTTCGCGTCCAGTCGTATGTGGCGTT
>WNEZ01006421.1_pt1 | contig 10308 bp, 8 predicted proteins | sample 5400521 | NCBI WGS metagenome assembly WNEZ01 (sample SAMN13153339, study PRJNA577476) | soil metagenome | isolation source: 120 cm saprolite under Douglas fir tree site 2 hole 1 replicate 1 | place: USA:California | collected 2015-04-18
CCATGCCCTGCCGGGCGGCCACCATGACCGGGTGCCTGCTATCGGCAATGCGCTCCACGGCCACTGTCCAGCCCCTGTGGAGCATATAAACGCACCCGGTGACCAGAGCGATGGCTGCAAATCCCAGAGCAAACAGTGCGAAGGCTGCCAACAGTTCCCACACGAAGTACAATTGTAGAGAAGCAATCCCTGCCAGGAACCCCCACATCCACTTGCGGCTCTTGTCCTTGGTCTTCATCTTCCCTCTATTCCCCATCTCTACTTGATGCGGCACTTGCCAGGTAACGCTGTCTCTCTTGGTCTACGGGTCACCCGCTATTTTAGATGCGCGACCCTGGCCGAAAGGTCCAGTTCGCCGCACCTGTACTATTTGACACCTTGCGGTTCCAAAATGCGATAGTACAGAAGTCACAAATTGAGGGTTAACCGAATCTCCTAGTACCGGGCCGCCCCAGGATGGAACATATAAAACATTGAAAACAAACACCTTAGATCCATCAAAGTTTCGCCAGGATTTTCGCTTTGCACGTCCCCCTACTGCCTGTGGAAAACCTGTACCTTGGTACAGGGATTCGGGGCTGCAGATATTGTGACTTCCGGCTCGCCGACGTTTCATCTTATACCCGTCCTCGCTCTGTGTCGACTCCGTTCCTGGCCGTCCTCGAGCAACTTTTGAGTTTCGGACAGGGTGCCACGGCCAAACATATTCGCTTGGTCGGCAGAAGAACGGAAGGCTCGCGTCTGAAGGACTTCTCATATCAACGTGATCGCTCATTCACCCGGCTTAGATTCGGAATGAGACGGAGAGCAGGCGGGTGGAACCAAGCCTGGACCCCGGGTTACCGGTTGTTGAGGATATGTAACTGTGATTTAATTCCGGATTCGCGCATCTCCAGCACCCACCATGGAATTTTTCGGCGTCCTCGCAGCCATCATCCTTATCGGCACGCCGATCCTCGCTATCCTCGCCTTTTTGCGCGTGCAGCATCTGGCGGAACAGTTGCAGAAATTCCCGGCGCAGAATCTTATCGCTCGAATTTATGCTCTGGAGCAGCGCCTCTTAGCGCTCGAAAAAACGATCGCGCCTCACGGCGGGCCCGTTGAGCCGCAGTCAACCCCGGAGGCATCTCCAGCCGCTCCCCCTGCTCCGGCCGCACCGGCATCTTTACCTCCCGCCGCGCGAACTGCCGCCCCGCCCGCTCCCGCGGGAGAGATACCCGAGCAGCGCCAGGCCGGTCTACCGCCCCCGCAGTTCACTGTTTTTGCAGCACCCCCGCTTCACAGCGCGCGAGCGAAAGGCTCCTCGACGCTGGATCTGGAAACGCTCATCGGGGGTCGCTGGCTGAACCGCATCGGGATCGTTGCGCTCATCGGCGCGGTCACTTTCTTCCTGAAATACGCGTTCGATAGCAACTGGATCGGCCCCAGCGGGCGGGTGGCGATCGGGATTCTGCTGGGTGCCTCGATGTTGCCCTGGAGCCATTGGCTTCTGCAGCGCGGTTATTCCTATTTTTCCGAAGGCATCGCCGGCCTTGGCGCGGCGGTGTTGTACCTTTCGATTTGGGCGGGATGCCAGTACTACACGCTCTTCAGCCGTGATCTGGGCTTTGCCGGCATGATTCTCGTCACGGCAGGAATGGCTGCGGTGGCGCTCGGCCGCGACTCACAGCGCGTCGCTCTGCTCTCGCTGTTCGGCGGATTCCTGACTCCGCTGCTAGTCAGCACGGGCCACGACGAGCAGGTCGTGCTTTTCACCTACCTGCTGATTCTCGGGGCGGGACTGCTGGTCATCGACGCTCGGCGCGACTGGCTCACACTCGCCCCGATTTCTTTTCTTCTGAGCCAGCTCTATTTCTGGGGCTGGTACGAGGAATTTTATCGACCCCCAAAGCTTGAGCGCACGGTGATGTTTGCGACGCTGTTTTTCTTGCTCTACGCCGCGTTGCCGGTCTTGCGCACCGTGCGTCACTCTCAGGCGGGCGCACTGGATGTTCTTGTGATCCTGGCAAATTCTTTCTTGTATCTTGGCGCATTGTATGTCCTGCTTTGGCCGCAGGACCGCTGGCCATTGACGCTGATGGTTCTGGCGCTCTCGGCTGGGCACGTGGTTGTTGCGCGATTCGTGCCGCCGCCGAAGTCCGGCGAGTCCCCAGTGACGCGATTGCTTTTGGGTGGCTTGGCGCTCACTTTCGCCACGCTGGCGATTCCGATTCGTCTGGATGGGAAATGGATTACGCTGGCGTTTGCGGTGGAGGGCGCCATCCTCGTGTGGACGGGCTTCCGTTCGAGAACGACGTTCTTGCGCGCCGGGGGCTACTTTCTTCTCGCGCTTGGCGCCATCCGGCTTCTCATGTTCCCCTTGCCTGCCCAGCATTTCGTGGTTAACGAGCGATTCGCAACCTACGCCGTCCTCATTGCCTGCTTCGGGGCGGTGCTGTACGCCGCGCGGGAACAGGACTCTTCCGTTGGCAAAGACGAACTCAGTGCGTTGGCTCTATTCGCAGTAGCCATCAACGTGTACGCCTTGATCGCTCTGTCTCTCGAACTCTGGGATCACTTTGGCCGCCACGCCGGGCTGGGCCTGGACTCCGGCCTAGCCCAACATCTCTCGCTCTCGCTTCTCTGGACTGCCTACGCTTCCGGGCTCATCGCGCTCGGCGTCAGGAGACATTCCGCACTTCTGCGCTGGCAGGCGCTCGCGCTGTTCGGCCTGGTCGTGGTGAAAGTTTTCCTCTATGACAGTTCGTTCCTGGATCGCTTTTACCGCATCGTTTCCTTTTTCATCCTCGGCCTCGTCCTGCTTGTTGTTTCTTTTTTGTATCAGCGCAAGGTCGCGCGGGAGCGTTCCTCTCCATGATGCGCCGGCGGTTTTCGATTCTGATCCTGCTCGTCGCGATCAGCGCTGCGACCTATGCCGCGGACCTGCCATTCGCCTGGCGTTCCTGGCGGTATTCCCGCGCCATCGCTGATGTTTCCCTTGGAGCCGGGAGTCCGGTGACGGTTCAGCTTCCCTGGGAGCTTTTCTCTCGCAGCAACTCCCATGGGAATGATTTTCGGATCATTGACGGTCATGGCGAGGAGATCCCCTATTTTTTGGCTGTCGCGAAAGGAGAATCACAAACAGAGACGCGCCCTTCGCAGATAATGGAGAAGAGTTTTGTCCCCGGTCAGTTTACGCAAATCGTGATACAGGTCACGGACACGCCCCCTCTGGGTGAGAGCCATGGTGTCAGGCACAAGCAACTCAACGGCGAACCCTGGATCAATACCTATCGAGTCATCACACCCGATTCCGATTTCATGTATTGGGTGGAGACAGCCGTGAGCGACGACGCGCACGAATGGCGGATCATCGACGCTAAATCTCCCATCTCCCGCTTCCGCAAACACGGCCTCGATGGCAACCAGACGGTTCAGTTCGAGGGTTACTCCAATCAGCGTTTCCTCCGCCTCAGAATTATGGATCCTGATTCGCAGTTCCCCGTTAATGGAGTGGAAGTGCTGTCCCGGAACCTCTTCGAGCCGCCACGCTCTCCCTTTCCCGCGGCGTTTTCACCGGAGAAGTTCCCGGACGCGCTTCAAAGCAGTTGGCGAACCGACTTGAGCACACCGAACTTCCCGGTGAGCGAACTTGACTTTGCGACCCCTCAATCCGAGTTTTTTCGTGCGGTGCGTATCAGTACCAGCGAGGAAGGCAAGGAGTGGAGCTTCCGGGCTGCCGGCGAGATTTATCGTTTTCGCCAAAGCGGAAAACTCAGGGAGTCCCTGCGCATTGATTTCCCTGAAACTTTCGCTCGCTTCTGGCGGGTTGACATCGTTGATGGAAATGACCGGCCGTTAGTGGATGTTCATTTGGAGATTCGCGGCCTGGAGCGCCGTGCGACTTTTCGCGCTGAGCCTGGCCATACCTATCGCCTCCTTTATGGAAATGACAGGGCCCTCCCGGCGCAATATGACTTCGCGCGAATCTTTGATCCTTCGGATAAGAAAGTTCTGCCGCTGGCCCAAGTCGGCTCCGAGGAGCCTACTTCCAATTACGCCGACCCGCGCCCTTACACGGAGCGACACCCGAACTTGCTATGGCTCGCCGTCGGTGTAGCCGTTGCGCTTCTCGCGTATGCGGCTCTCCGCGCGCTGCGCACACCTGGCTCCCCCTAGCCATGGAAACACGCAATCCCCAGAATGAAGTGTCTCGTCCTCAGGTATACTTTTTGTCCCAGGGAAAGGGTGAGTTTGCGCTCAATCGGGCGGACTCCTGGCGGCATTCGCCCCTTCGCAAGAAAACCACTTAGATTTCAGGGAGGTCGGATGGTATTGCGCATTCGCTTGTTCGCTCCGGCGCTGCTCGCCCTCGCGGTGCTGGGCGCCGCCTGCTCGAAGGCTCCGGCAAAAAAGGATTCGGCAGCACAAACCGCAGCGCAATCAGGAGCGCATAAAACAATCGTCTTCATGACCGACTTTGGCGCCGCAAACGATGCCGTGGCCATCTGCAAGGCGGTGATCGCCGGCATCGCCCCCGAAGCGCGCCTGATGGACGTCACGCACCAGGTGACACCGTATTCGATCGAGGAGGCGTCGCGATTCCTCGAGGGAGTGACGCCGTATTACCCCGCCGGTACGATTTTTCTGGTTGTTGTCGATCCTGGGGTCGGAACGTCGCGAAAGGCCGTCATCGTCAAATCAAAAAAGGGCCAGTATTTTGTTCTTCCGGATAACGGGCTCATAACTCCGGTGCTCGACCGCGATGGCCTGGAATTCGCCCGGGAAATCACCAATCCAAACTGGATGATTCAGTCTGCGGTTTCTTCCACCTTCCATGGGCGCGACATTTTCTCTCCCGTAGCCGCGCATCTTGCGGCGGGCTGGGATTCTAATCTGGTCGGCCCAGCTGTTTCGCAACTTGTCCAGCTTTCGCCCAAAAGATCGATCACCAGCGAAAGAGGCATCGATGGCAACATCATCGGACTGGATGATCCCTTCGGCTCGCTGATCACCGATATACCCGGGGACGAGTTTAAGAACCTCGGGTACAATCTCGGCGACAAGATCCAGATCCAGCTCAACAAAAAATCTGTGACGCTCCCCTACGCCAAGACGTTCATGGACGTCCCCGTGGGCGATTCGTTGTTGTACGTCGACTCGCGCGGCCGCGTCGGCATCGCCATCAACCAGGGCAACTACTCGAAGAAATTCAACCTCGCGCCACCGGGGACCATCTTCATTCCACGAAAAGGCGCTCCCCTCAAGGGAAAGTAACGCCTACATCTCCCTTGTCTGGGATCGGCCGCGCGGGCGGACTTTACTCCGCCCCGACTTCCTCTGTTCTGTGATTTGCTTTTTGCCGCCACCCGCCCAACAATAAGGAGGAAATCTCCACACGCGAGGCCATCATGCCCGAAGCCGTCATCGTCTCCGCTGTCCGCACTCCCGTCGGTCGTGCCTATAAAGGCTCGCTCCGCACTACGCGTCCCGACGATCTCGCCGCGCTGGCGATCAAAGAAGCCCTCGCGCGTGTTCCCGGCCTCGCCGCCAATGAAATTGACGACGTCATCCTGGGCTGCGCCATGCCCGAAGGCGAACAGGGCATGAACGTCGCGCGCATCGCGGCGCTGCGCGCCGGCCTCCCCGTGGAAACGTCCGCGATGACCATCAACCGGTTCTGCTCTTCCGGTTTGCAGGCCATCGCGCTCGCCGCCGAACGCATCCGTTCCGGTTCCGCCGAAGTGATCGTTGCCGGCGGCACGGAATCGATGTCCATGGTTCCCATGGGCGGCAACAAAATTTCGCCGAATCCCTGGCTCGTGGATCACTACCCCGATGCCTACATCAACATGGGCCTCGGCACCGAACTCATCGCGAGGAAGTTTGGCATCACGCGCGAGCAGGCCGATCAGTTCTCCGCGGATTCGCACAAGAAAGCGCTCGCCGCCATCGCCGCAGGAAACTTCAAAGACGAAACGTTTCCTGTCGAAGTAAAAATCACCGCGCTGCCGAATGGCAATGGCGCATCGCCGAAACAAAAGTCCGCGCCAAAGCCGGCCACGCAAACTTTTGTTTTCGCGACCGACGAGCTCCCCCGCGCGGACACTTCTCTCGACGCCCTCGCCAAGCTCAAACCGGCGTTTCATGTGAAAGGAACCGTCACGGCGGGAAACAGCTCGCCGATGAGCGATGGCGCCGCGGCAACGGTGGTTTTGAGCGACACCCGCGCCAAATCGCTGGGCTTGAAGCCGCTCGCGCGCTTCGTCGCTTACGCTACCGCCGGCGTTCTCCCCGAAGAGTTCGGCATTGGCCCGGTCCGGGCCATTCCCAAGGTCCTTAAGCTCGCCGGGCTTTCACTCAGCGACATCGCCGTCATCGAGCTCAACGAAGCTTTTGCCGCGCAGTCGATTGCGGTCATTCAGCAAGCCGGTCTCGACACCTTGCGCGTCAACCCCAATGGCGGCGCCATCGCCCTCGGCCATCCGCTCGGTTGCACCGGCGCAAAACTCACCGCGACCATCCTCCGCGAACTCCAGCGCCGCCCCCCGGAGAGGGCTCGCTACGGCATGGTCACCATGTGCATCGGGGGCGGCATGGGCGCGGCCGGCATCTTCGAACGCTTAGACTGATTCCGTCAGTCCTAGCTTCGTCAGGCGGGACCGTATGGCACCGGGTTGTCTCTGGAAGGTGTTTGCCAGGGTTCCTATCTCTTTGCACGTTTTGTAAGCCCGTTTCAGATTTGCGTCCTCCTCCTCGGTCCACCGTTCATAAGCCTTAGGGTATTTGGCTCGAATCTCTTCAAAGCCTTCTTGCGGAGCAACTTCTGCGTCATTTGCTTCTTTGACTGAATGCTTTCCGTGCCTTCACTCAAGCTCTGCTCTCTGCAACAACCCGGCGCGCAGGAGAAGCGCCTCCAAGCCTCTCCAAAACTCCTCCAGGTCTTCTTGTGCGACTAAGACACAGTGGCGGTCAAACTCGTCTTCACCAATGCGCTTGCTGTCCGTGATCGTCAGACGTATCTCGCCGGGGCTTGTCTCCTTCAGGTCCAAGAAATAGGTGCGCCTGCCAGCGGTCACTTTTTCCGAAAACAGTTCGCGGCCTTTCATAAGCACTTCATTATCACAGAAGGAACGTTATTAGCAACGTATCTAAAGATGGCGGGGCAACATCGGGGGGCGCATTTGGGTGGCACAGGCATTAGCCTGTGCTCCGTACCTCTACCCCTTTACCTCCTTTCCCTCATCGTCGTACGATTCACACCATGAAACCTACTCTCGTCGTAATCGCGCTACACTTTTGTGCCACTCTCTCCGCCCAAGCCCCCGAGCCCGCCCATCTCCCCGGCGAGCCGCATCATCACCTGAAAATCGACAACTCCTTCGTCCGCGCCTACTACGTCGAAGTGGCTCCGCACGATGAGACGCAGCTCCATCAGCACGATCACGACTACATTTTCGTTTCGCTCGGCCCCGGCGACGTCATCAACGCCGTCCGTGACAAGCCCGAAGCCCATCTCGTTCTCAAGGACGGCGAAGTCCATTTCAGCCGCGGCGGCTTCGCCCACGTCGCCCGCAATCTCAGCGATAAGCCCTTCCGCAACGTCACCCTCGAGTTGCTCATGCCCCAGGGTGAGCCCCACAATCTTTGCCTAAAGATTGTCGATGCCCCTTTAGGTACATGCCACGCTCATAGGGCGAGCAGCGACTTGCTCGACATCAAGATGGTTCCTGCCTTCGAGACGGAAGAAGTCCACGTCGACCTTGTGCAGATGGGGAATCAAGGCTTTAGCCTTGGAGCGGTGCCCAAGCTTTCTCGGCTTGTCGTGGCGCTCACCGGTGCTTTCCTCGAGGCCGAGGTTGGTGGCCAACCGCCTCTGGCGATCCGCCCAGGCGATGCAGTGTGGCTTCCCGCTGGTGTCACATCTCGAATCAGTGCAGCTCCCGGTTTTTCAATAGGTTCGAGCTATCTCCAGCTTAGCTTCAAAGCCGACGGCAAGAATTCGAAGCACTAAACGTTTCATTCAGCGGTATCTCTTTTTCGCCTCGACGCGCACCAGCAACGTTTCCGGCGCATCTTTCATTGCGAAGAATTCTTTCCCTGCCCGAACCCAATCGTGTTTCCCTGGGGATCCTGCATCCAGGCAAACGTGCCTGTAGGAATCTCCACCGGCGGCATGGGCGCGGCCGGCATCTTCGAACGCCTCTAGTACTTAACGCTGTTTACTGAGCCTTGCCACCGGAGTACCATACGTTGCGAGCGGCCGGCGTTTCCCGCCTCAAACAAAAGTCCGGCCGAAATCTGTTTTCCGCATTTCCCCGCGAGGAGCGACGAACATGGCCACGGCGACTCTTACGAAGTCCGCAGCAAGGGGAGGCAGCTTCCTCCTCGAATCTCCTCAGCCGGGAGACATCTTTACGCCCGCCGATCTCACCGACGACCAGAAGCTCATCGGCCAGACGGCGGAAGAATTCGTGCTCAAGGAAGTTTTGCCCGTCGTCAAGGATCTGGAAGAGAAAAAGCCCGGCCTGATGACCGAACTGGTGAAGAAAGGCGGGGAGCTCGGCCTGATGGGCGGCGGCGTCCCCGAACAGTTCGGCGGCGCGGGACTGGACAAGATCGCCACAACCGTTCTGACCGAGAAGCTTTCCATTTATGGCGGGTTTGCCGTGACCCACGGCGCGCACGCAGGCATCGGCACGTTGCCCATCGTTTACTTCGGCACCGAAGAACAAAAGAAAAGGTACCTGCCGAAGCTTGCTACCGGGGAATGGATCGGCGCTTATTGTCTTTCCGAACCACAAGCCGGCTCCGACGCCCAGAATTCGCTGACCCGCGCCGAGTTTAACAAAGAAGGCACGCATTACATCCTGAACGGCCAGAAGATGTGGATCACCAACGGCGGCTTTGCCGACGTTTACGTGGTGTTCGCGAAAATCGATGGCGAAAAATTCACCGCCTTCATCGTCGAGCGTACTTTCCCCGGCTGCAAGCCCGGCAACGAAGAGCACAAGATGGGCATCCACGGCAGCTCGACGACCCCTCTTTTCCTGGAAAACTGCAAGGTCCCGAAAGAGAATGTGTTGCACGAAATCGGCCGTGGCCACATCGTCGCCTTCAACATTCTGAATGCCGGGCGCTTCACCCTCGGCGCTTCCTGCGTGGGCGGCTCGAAGCACGTGCTCACCGCCGCCTCAAAGTATTCCAAGGAACGCAAGGCGTTCGGCAAGCAGATTGGCGACTTCGGCATGATGCGCGAAAAGCTGGCGGAAATGGTCATTCAGATTTTCGCGGTGGAATCGATGGTCTACCGCTCCGCCGGTAACATCGAGGCTGCCATGGTTGCCGCCTCCGGCTCCGGCGACCAAATCCAGAACACCATGAAGGTACTCGAGGAATACGCCATCGAAAGCTCCATCGCCAAGGTCTATGGCAGCGAGATGCTCGATTTCGTGGTTGATGAAGGCGTGCAGATCTTCGGCGGCTACGGCTTTCATGAGGATTATCCCGTCTGCCGCGCCTATCGCGATTCTCGGATCAACCGCATCTTTGAAGGCACCAACGAAATCAACCGCATGCTGATCATCCAGATGCTCATGAAGCGCGCCATGGCGGGCCAGCTGCCGCTCATCCCCGCGGCCATGAAGCTCGCTGAGGAAATTCTCGCCGGTCCGTCCTTCGAGGAAGCGCCCGAAGGCGTTCTCGCCGACGAAGCTCGCGTCGTCGCCAACGCCAAGAAAATGTTCCTGCAAGCCGCCGGCGGTGCCGTCCAGAGGTTCCGGGAAAAGCTCGCCGACGAACAGGAGCTGATCGGCGCACTCTCGAATATCGTGATGGAGATTTACGCCATGGAATCCTGCCTGCTCCGCGCGCAGAAGGCCGCCGGGGCAAAGGGCGAAACCGCCGCGCAGACCATGATCGACGCCGCGCGCGTGTTCATCCACGATGCCGCCGAGCGCGTCGAGCACGAATCCCGGCGCGCCATTGCCGCTGTGCACGAAGGCGACATGCTCATCACGCAGATGGCGGTGCTGAAGCGCTTCGGCAAACGCGCGGCCGTGGATACCATCGCCCTGCGCCGCCACGTAGCCGCCGCCGTCCATTCCCAGGACCGCTACCCCTTCGAAGGCCGGTAGCTGAATAAGGAAGTGACCGCTCGCTTCTGCCTAACTCAATCCACGGAGTGCCTGGCGGAGGCCCGCAGGCGAAGAAAAAGAAAGATCGAGCCGGCGAGAAGCAAAGGCGAGGAATAAAAGCCGGGCGCCGGGCGCGCAAAATGAATCGACGAAACGGTGCGTCCGAGGATGGTCGCTACCGTGTGGCCAATTC
>WNEZ01009733.1_pt1 | contig 10308 bp, 10 predicted proteins | sample 5400521 | NCBI WGS metagenome assembly WNEZ01 (sample SAMN13153339, study PRJNA577476) | soil metagenome | isolation source: 120 cm saprolite under Douglas fir tree site 2 hole 1 replicate 1 | place: USA:California | collected 2015-04-18
GCGTCAGCTCGTGCATCGCGGCGATCACCGTCAGCCCCTGCTCCAGCCGGATCTCGTCGATCAGCTCGAGCACCTCCTGCTGCCTCCCGACGTCAAGCGACGTGGTGGGCTCGTCGATCAGCAGCACGGGGGCCTGCTGGGCGAGCGCGCGGGCGATGGCGGCCCGCTGCCTCTCGCCGCCGCTCAGGTGCTCGACCGGCCTCGAAGCCAGCGGGTCGAGCGACAGGCGGCGCAGCACGTCGGCCACGATGCGACGGTCGCGGCCGCTCTCCCGTCCGAAGTAACCCAGGTGCGGGCTGCGGCCCAGCAGGACGTACTGGGCTACCGTCATGCCGGGCGGGATCTGTGGCTCCTGGGGCAGCACCGCGACGCGCCTCGCCAGCTCCCGCGGGCCGAGCTCCCGAGCGTGCCCGTCGCCTATGCGAATCTGGCCGTCGAACGGGACCAGGCGGGCGATCGCCCGCAGCAGGCTCGTCTTGCCCGCGCCGTTTGGGCCGATGAGGGACAGCCACTCGCCCGAGGCGACCGTGAGGTCGACGTCAGAGACGACGGTCACGCGGTCATACGTGACTGACACGCCGCTCAGGACGACGTCGGTCACAGCGCCGCCGCCCGCGTCGAACGCAGCACCGCGATGAAAAACGGCGCGCCGACGAACGCCGTGATGACGCCGATCGGCAGCTCCGCCGGCGCGACCACCGACCGGGCCGCGGTGTCGGCGAGGATCAGGAAGGACGCGCCGAACAGGAGCGACAGCGGAATCACCACTCGGTAGCTCCGGCTCACGAGCAGGCGGATGGTGTGCGGCACGATGATGCCGACGAACGCGATGGTGCCGCCGACGGCGACAACCGCCGCCGTGCCCAGGGTCGCCGCGACGACGACGATCAACCGCACGCGCCGCACGGAGATGCCCAGGCTCGTCACCTCGTCCTCGCCGACCATCAGGGCGTCGAGCAGCCGCCGGTGGAGAAAGATCACAGCCAGGCTCAGAAACACGTAGGGCAGCACGAGCAACACGCCGTCCCATCCCGCGGTGACGAGCCGGCCGAGGATCCACGAGTACGACTGACGGATCGACGCCGGGTGGGTCTGCTGCACGTATGTCTCGATGGAGTTGACGAACGCGGCGATGGCCACGCCGGCAAGGATCAGCCCGGTGGCCGAGCGCAGGCCGCTCACCGTGCGCCCCAACGCGTACGCTCCCGCCACGGCAGAGCCGGCGCCTGCGAACGCGGCAAGCGGGACCACGTTGACGCCGATCAGCGACGCTCCCGGAGCAAGGGTGATCGCCAGGGTGGCGCCGAGGTTCGCACCCGCGGCGGCCCCGAGAAGGTAGGGGTCGGCGAGCGGATTTCGGAACACCCCCTGGTAGGCGGCGCCGGCCATGGCCAGGGTGCCGCCCACGATCGCGCCCAGGACGACGCGCGGAAACCGCAGCGACCACAGGATGTTGGATTGACCAGGATCGACGGAACCGCCCAGCAGCGCCTGGAGCACGGTACCCGGGGCGATGTGCACCGGGCCGACCAGCACGCCGATGGCCGCGCTGAGGACGAGCACGGCCGCGCCGCCGGCTGCCCACATCCAGGGCAGCCGCGGCAGCCCGGGGAGGGGCGCTGGATTGGCTCGCGCCCTGACCCCGAGCACCTCAGGCCGCCTGTTTCTCGAGCTGCTGCACGTGCGGCGCGACCGCCTGCAGGAAATCGATGAGCCGCGGGCCCCAGCGCGAAGCGACGTCGTCATCGACCTCCACGACCTGGCCCGACTTGACCGCGCTGATCACGCTCCAGCCCGGCCGCGCGGCGACGGTGCTCAGGCTCTGGTTGCAGCACTTGGTGTCGGCCAGGACGATCAGGTCGGGGTTGGAGCTGACGATGTACTCGGCTGAGAGCTGCGGATAGTCGGGGGCGCCACCGGCGGCGGCGTCGGCGATGTTCGTGACTCCGAGCAGCTTGTACACCTGGCCGATGAACGTGGCCGAGGTCGCGGAGTAGTAGGTGTTGTCGAGCTCGTGATAGACCTTCAGCTGGCGCTGCGGACGCGCGACCAGGGCGACGAAAGCCTTGATCTGCGACTTCATCCGGGTCACCAGCGTGTCCGCCTCCGCCGGGTGTCCCGTGGCGGCGCCCAGCTGCTTGATCTGGAAGTAGGAGTCGTCAACCGTTTTCGCTGCCGGCTCGATCAATATCGGGATGTTCAGCGCCTGCATTCCGTGGACCAGGCCGGCGACGTCGTCGGACGCGACCACCATGTCCGGCGTGTACGCCGCGATCGCCTCGAGGTTGGGCTGAAAACCCGACAGCTTCGTCATTGGCGCGCTCGCCGGGTAGTTCGACTGGTCGTCGACCGCGACCACCTGCGCGCCCGCGCCGATGGCGAAGAGCATCTCGGTGGCGGTGGGTGAGAGCGAGACGACGCGATGTGGCTGGTGGGCGATCGTGACGCTCGCCCCGTCGGGTTCCGTCACCGTGAGTGGAAAGTGCGTCGCCGGCGACGAGGACGCCGAAGGTGGAGAGCCTCCACACGAAACGGCGAACAGCAATGCGGTGAGAGCGGCCAGTTTCGCGCTGGCCCGCGGATGATGCATGCGCATCCGGCGATCCTCCGGCGGCGTCGGACCCAACTTCGCAGGGGAAGCCTCGCCGCTGAAGGCGTCCCCACCGATCCGCGCAGGTGGGAAAGTTCCGTGCCCACCGCGAGGTCTCCTGGCTTGTGGATCTCAGCGTTCGGGCCGCCTTCCCAAGGCATCGCCTCAGTGGCCGCCGGCTCGATGCTCCCCACTCACAGTTGCGCGACAGCGCCGGATTCGAGTCCCTTGCGGGAACCGGCTTCCCTGCGTCGAGTGAGCTATTCGGTTGTGCGGACCATTATGGCGCGCTCGGAAACGCCGGCCTCGCCGAAGGTCGCCATTTCGTTGAGGAGCCGGACCGCGGCGCGGACCAGCGGCAGCGCGAGCGCGGCGCCGGTGCCTTCGCCGAGGCGCAGGTCAAGGTCGAGGAGCGGGTCGAGCCCGAGCCGCTCCAGGACGGCGCCGTGGCCCAGCTCCTGGGAGCGATGCGAGGCGATCAGGTAGCCGGCGACTGCGGGCTCGAGCGCGGTCGCGGTCAGAGCGGCCGCGCCGGAGATGAAACCGTCGATGATCACCGGCTTGCGCTCGCTCGCGGCCTGGAGGATCACCCCCACGAGTCCAGCGATCTCGAGCCCGCCCACCGCGGCCAGCGTCTCCAGCGGCCCTGCCGCGATGGCGCTCGCGTTGATCGCCAGCGCCCGCCCGACCGCGTCGCGCTTGCGCATCAAACCTTCGTCGTCGACGCCGGTGCCGCGCCCGACGACCACCGCCGGCGAGAGACCGGTGAACGCGCATATCAACGCGGCCGAGGACGTCGTGTTGGCGATGCCCATGTCACCCGTGAGCGCGACGTCGAGTCCTCCTGCCAGCTCGGCGCGTACGAGGCCGCGTCCGGCTTCGATCGCCCGCGACGCCTCTTCGACCGTCATCGCGGGACCGCGCGCGATGTTCGCGGTGCCGCGCCGGACTTTGACCGCGCGAAGCCCGGCGTCGCTCGGCAGGTCCGCGTCCACTCCAATGTCCGCGACCACCACGCGCGCGCCGACCTCGCGGGCGAGGACGTTGATCGCAGCGCCGCCCCGCAGGAAGTTGAGCACCATCTGCGCCGTGACCTCGCGCGGGTAGGCGCTGACTCCTTCCTCGGCCACGCCGTGGTCGGCCGCGAGCGTGAACACGACGGCGTCACGCAGCGGCGGATCGAGGCGGCCGGTCATGCCGGCGAGCCGGATCGAGAGCTCCTCCAGCCTGCCCAGGCTGCCGGCCGGTTTCGTCAGCCTCGCCTGCCGCGCGCGCGCCAGCTCCACGGCTCGAAGGTCGAGTGCCGTTATTGCGTGGGGCATTTCCAGAGCCCGATGCTAGCGCCGGGCCGACATTGGCCGATAGTCCGGACTATCCACCACCTGCGGCGAGCGGCTGATAAAAAAACGCCTGGGAGCGAACCGCCCCCAGGCGTCTGGTTAAAAGGCCCGGCGCCTCACCCCACCCCGGCCGGCGAACAGCCGGGCGATGATCAGCAGGATCGCGGCGCCGATGAAGGCCATGATCATCGCGCTGATGATCGGGTGACCCGCGATCACGATGCTGAAGTGGAGAAAGCCGGCGAGCACGATGCCGCCGAACAGTGCTCCGACGACGCCCACGATGATGTCCCAGAAGAGACCAAGGCCATGGCCGAGCGCAAGGTGGCTCGCGAGAAATCCGGCCACCAGGCCGACCAGTGCCCAGACCAGGATCTGGTCCAGGTCGAGGGTGACTGGCGTGCCGTTGACAGAGATGACCATTACAGTTCGAGGCCCCCTTTACAAACGTAGATACGGAGCACTCAGTACAACGCTGAAGGGGCCTAGGTCACCTTAATCCCGAGTTCGTCGAACGCCGCCCCAAGTACGCGGTTGAATGCGGGGTAGGGGTGGATCACGTCGGCCAGCGTCTGCACCGGCGTCCCCACCTTCAGGGCCAGCACGAGCTCGCCGAGGACCTCGCCCGCCCGCGGCGTCACCAGCGTCGCGCCGATGAGCACGCCGCGCGAGCGGTCGGCGACCAGCTTCAGCACTCCGCCGTGAAAATCGTGGATGTAGCCGCGCGCGGCCTCGCCGGGGTCGGTCTTGACGACGGCCACGTCGATGCCGCGGTCGCGGGCGGTCTGCTCGGACAGCCCGACCGAGGCGACCTCGGGGTCCGTATAGGTGACGCGCGGCACCGCCAGGTGGTCGGCGCGCGCGTCCTTGCCACGCAGCCGCCGGGCCACGATCTGGCCGTGGTAGTACGCGAGGTGCGTGAAGCCGCCGATGCCGGTGATGTCGCCCGCGCCGTAAACCCCGTCTCGCGCCTGAAGAGTCTCGGGGTCGACCTTGAGCCAGCCCCTCTCCGTCTGCGTCAGGCCGGTGGGCTTCCACGCCTCGAAGTTGGGCCGCCGGCCGGTCGCCACGAGCAGCCGGTCGCCCGAGGCGATCGCGCCTGACTTCATGTGCAGGACGGTGGCCGCCGCCTGCTTCTCGGCCGCGACGCACGGGTCGCCGACGATGATCTCGATGCCCTCGGCCTTGAGGTGGCCGGCCATGACCTCGCCGACCTCTGGCTCTTCGAGGCCCAGAAACCGAGGCCCGGCTTCGATGATCGTGACCTTCGAGCCAAGGCGGGCGAAGCCCTGCGCTAGCTCCACGCCGACGGCGCCGCCGCCCAGCACCAACAAGCGCGCGGGCAGCTCGCGCGGCACCGCAGCCTGCCGGTTGGTCCAGTACTCGACCTTGTCGAGGCCCTGGATCGGTGGGATCGTCGCGGTGCCACCGTTGGCGATCACCACCGCCTTCTTCGCCACGTAATGCTCGCCGGCCACCTCGACCGTGCGCAGGTCGACCATCGTGCCCGCGCCGCGGACGAGCTTCGCACCCGTCGCCACGAGCGCGGCGGCGGGCCGCGAGTCGTCCAGGTCGCGCGCCATCCAGAGCACGCGCTTGGAAACCTTCGGAAAGTCGACGTCCCACTCCACGCGGGAAGCGGCCAGCGTGCGCGCCCGTCCGGCTTCCTCGATCGTCTCCGCCGAGCGCAGGAAGGTCTTGGAGGGCACGCAGCCCCAGTAGGGGCACTCGCCGCCGACAAGCTCGCGCTCGATGACGACGAGGGAGATCCCGCTGCCGTTCAGCTGATGGGCGATCGCCTCGCCCGCGACCCCGCCTCCCAGGCAAACCACGTCAAACTCCTGCGGCAACGCTGTCACCTCCCTCGGCGCCGGAGCGGCGCAACGACTCGAGCCAGGCAAGCCGGCCGCGGCCGAGAAACTGGACGACGTACTCGCTCGCGGGCTGCTTGAGGATTCGCTCCGGCGTGTCGTACTGCGCGACCTGCGCTTGCATCTTCATGATGCAGAGCCGGTCGCCGACCAGCACCGCCTCCTCGATGTCATGGGTGACGAAGACGACCGTCTTGCGCATCGAGCGCTGGATGCTGACGAACTCCTGCTGCAGCCGCTCGCGCGTGATCCGGTCGACAGCGCCGAACGGCTCGTCCATCAAGAGGATCGGCGGGTCGGCGGCGAGGGCGCGCGCGAACCCGACGCGCTGACGCTGGCCTCCCGAGAGCTGGTGCGGGTAGCGGTCGCGATATTCCTCGGGGTCGAGACCGACCAGCGTGAGCAGCTCGTCGACCCGGTGCTCGATCCGCTTGTGGTCCCACTTCCACAGGCGCGGCACAGTGCCGACGTTGGCGCCGACGGTCATGTGCGGGAAGAGCCCGGTCTGCTGGATGACGTAGCCCATCTTCAGCCGCAACGCGGCCGGGTCGACCCCACGCGTGTCGACGCCGTCGACCGCGATGTGGCCGCTGTCGGGGTCGATGAGCCGGTTGATCATGCGCAGCGTCGTGGTCTTGCCGCAGCCTGACGGACCGATGAGCACGCACGTCTCGGCGTCGCCGATGTCGAGGGAGAGGTTGAGCACCGCGTTGGAGCCGCCCGCGAACTGTTTGCTCACGTTCTCGAGGCGGATCACGGCTCAGCCAATGTATTGAAGACGAGCATTGCCCGTAGGCCGGGTTCATCCCGGCCGTCACCCAGGCGGATCAATACCAGGCGCCTCCCATCGTGGCCAGGAGTCCCCAGGAGGGGTTCGCGAGGGAGGACCGCAGTCCTCACCCGCGCCTATTACCGTAATGGAATGCCGAGCGGGCTATTCCTCGACGGCGAGCCATGGGTCGACTGGTCGTGGGTGTCGACGCACATACCGACGATCCTCGGCTACCTGGGCCAGCACGTCGAGTTCACGGCCATCTCGCTCGCCGGCGGCATCATCATCTCGCTGCCGCTCGGCGTCGCCGCGCAGCGCGGACCCGGATTACGCCTTCCCCTCCTCAGCGCCTTCGGGACGTTCTACACGATCCCGTCGCTGGCGTTCTTCGCCCTGATGATCCCGTACACCGGCATCAGCGACCTGACGGCGCTGATCCCGCTGACGCTGTACAACGTCCTGATCCTCCTCCGCAACGTGATCGTGGGCCTGGACGAGGTGCCGGCTGATGTCCTGGACGCCGCCGACGGCATGGGCTACCGGCCTTTCGCGAGGCTGGTGCGGATCGAGATTCCCCTCGCCCTGCCGGCGATGCTGGCGGGCCTGCGCGTCGCCACTGTGTCGACCATCGGCATCATCACGATCGCGTCGGTGATCGCCCTCGGCGGCCTCGGTGAGCTGATCTATGAGGGCTTCATCGAGAGCTTCCGCACCCCGCTCGTGGTCGGCATGGTGCTTTGCGTCGCGCTGGCGCTCGTCGCCGACCTCTCTCTCGCGGGGGTCAAGCGGCTCGCGGTGCCGTGGGCCAGGAGCGGGTAGGCATGGATTTCCTGCACGGCGTATGGCTCTGGTTCGCCGACGGGTCGCACTGGCAGGGGTCGGACGGCGTTCCGACGCGGCTCGGCGAGCACGTCCAGCTTTCCCTCGAGGCGGTCGTCATCGGCGCGGTGATCGCCCTTCCGATCGGTGTCGCCCTCGGGCATTTTGGCCGCTTCGGCAACCTCGCCATCAGCGTCTCCAACATCGGCCGCGCGATTCCCTCGTACGGCCTGCTCGTCATCGCCTTCACGGCCTTCGGTTTCGGAGACGGCCCGATCGTCCTGGCCCTGACGGCGCTGGCCATCCCGCCCATGGTGACCAACAGCTACGTCGCCCTCAGCGAGGTCGACCCCGACATCAAGGACGCGGCGCGGGGCATGGGCTACCGCGAGCTGGCCCAGCTGCTGCGCATCGAGTTACCGCTTGCGGTACCCCTGATCATGGCCGGCATCCGCACGTCCGCGATCCAGGTCGTCGCGACCGCCACCGTGGCCGCGCTCGTCGCGGGTGGGGGCCTCGGCCGGTACATCGTCGACGGCTTCGCGCAGTTCGACTACACGAAGCTTTTCGCCGGTGCCCTGCTCGTCGCGGCCCTGGCGCTGGCGACGGAGCTGCTGCTCTCGGGGCTGCAGCGCCTGCTCGTGCCGAGGGGCATCCGCCTGCTCACCGCCTCGGCCTCGCGGCGTGCGACCGCCTTCAAGACCGCATAGATGGAAGAATCTGCGTGAGCCGGGGGTTGGATCGGAGGCCCAAATTCGGGCCAAGGAGGAGCTTCGAATGAACCGCAAACTGGGCCCTAGGTGGCTGCTTGCCGGCCTCGCCGCGCTGGCGATCGCGGCCACGGCGTGCGGCAGCACGCCCAGCAGCTCGGGGAGCAAGGGCAATGTCACCGTCGCCGGCTTCAACTTCGCCGAGAGCAGCATCATGGCCGAGCTCTACGCCCAGGCCCTCGAGCACGACGGGTACACCGTCACGCGCAAGCTGCGCCTCGGCACCCGTGAGGTCGTCGCACCCGCCATCAAGAGCGGCCAGATCGACCTTTATCCCGGTTACGCCGCCACCGACCTCGAGTACTACAACTCCGGCGCCGGCGAGGCGAGCGGGGACGTCAACGCGACGGTGCAGAAGCTGAACGCGCGCCTGCAGCCCCTCGGCCTCGAGGCGCTCACACCCTCCGACGGCCCGGCCACGCGCGCGGCCTTCGCCAACGGCACCATCCAGGTCGGCCTGGTCTTCAGCAGCGACTCCGACCTGAACAAGCTGGGCCTCGTCGTCCTCCAGGACGACAAGCACCTGGAGAACGCGGACAACGTGGTTCCGATCATCCGCACCAAGGTGGCCACCGACGAGGTGAAGAGCGTGCTGAACAAGATCAGCGCGAGCCTGGACACCAAGACTCTCGTCACCCTGAACGGCCAGGTCGAGCTGAACCACCAGGACCCGGACGCCGTCGCCAGGGCTTTCCTGCAGCAGCACAACTTCTTCGCGTAAGCGCTTCCGCTAGGGCAGCCGGTAGATCCATTCCGGGGTCGCGTACCGGGAGGCGACGAGCCTCCGCGCGGCCCCGGTCTCTTCTTCGGCCAGCTCGCCCGCGGAGCAGCGGAACTCGCGCATGAAGTGGGCTTGCATGCGCTGCTCGACCTCGTCGCACGACAGCGGGGTGAACCAGGACAGGGGCGATACGGCTTTCTCGGCGCTGCGCACGCCGCGCTCCGCGATGCTGTCGCGGCCGATCCGGATGATGCGAGGCAGGAGCTCGACGTCCATCGAGTGCGCGATCGTGGTGTGATGCAGCACGTGTCCGCGCCGCCGCGCCTGCGCCGCGCCGGCGATCTTGCCTCGGGGAGAGATGATGTCGTTGATCTCTCGGTATGAGGCGGGCACGCCCAGCTCGTTGAAGGCAGCGACCGCCCACGCGTCGAGCAGCGCGTAGGACTTCCTGAAGCTCACGCCTGAGACCATCGACTCCGGCACATAGAGCGAGTAGGTGATGGTGCGGTCTGGCTCGCACAGCATCGTCCCGCCCCCGCTCATTCGCCGCGTGATGGCGAAGCCGTGCTCGCGTGCGACGTCCAGGTCGATCTCGTTGCGCACCGACTGATGCGAGCCGATGACCAGCGCGCGCTCGATCCACCGCCACATCCTCATCGTCGGTGGCCGCGCACCGGTGATGACCTGGTTGAGCAAGACTTCGTCCAGCGCCATGTGCATGTGCGCGGAAAACGAGCCGGGCGCGATCACGTCCCACCTTTCGTCGAGCAAGGCTCTGCCAGTATTCCTTAAGGGGTGAGACAACCTGGCCCGATCCAGATCGTTCCGCTGCGCACTGAGGCGCTTGCCTCGGTCTCGGCGCCGCGCCTTACCTACCGCGGGGGCCCGCTGCTGGCCTCCGTGCAGGTGTTCCTCATCTTCTGGGGAGACGCGTGGCCGACTGATCCGCTCGCGGCCCAGATGCAGCAGCTGAACGACTTCATCGAGTACGTGCTCACGAGCCCTCTGATGGATCAGCTGGCCGAGTACGACGTGCAGGGCTTCACGATCGGCCACGGCGCACGCACCGGCGCGATCGCCGTGACCACCACTCCACCGTCGACGCTGGCCGACGCGGACGTCCGCCACTTCATCCGCGACCAGCTGGCCTCCAACCCGGCGGTTCCACAGCCAACGCCGAGCTCCCTTTACTTCGTGTTCCTGCCGCCGGGTGTCACATCGGGGCTCAACGGATCTTCGTCGTGCGTCAACTTCTGCGGCTACCACGACAGCGACGCCGAGGTGTACTACGCGGTCATGCCGCACCCCGACTGCGACGGGTGCGCCGGCGGCCTGGCCGCGATCGACGCACTGACCACGACGAGCTCGCACGAGCTGTGCGAGGCCCTGACGGACCCCGTTCCGGGGTCTGGCTGGTATGACGAC
>WNEZ01016521.1_pt1 | contig 10305 bp, 6 predicted proteins | sample 5400521 | NCBI WGS metagenome assembly WNEZ01 (sample SAMN13153339, study PRJNA577476) | soil metagenome | isolation source: 120 cm saprolite under Douglas fir tree site 2 hole 1 replicate 1 | place: USA:California | collected 2015-04-18
CGCGGCGAATCGCGCTCTTTCTTTTGTGCGGCGTCCTCTGCGCGTTCCCGTTTGACGCGCTCGCCCAGGAACAGCACGAGGACGAAATCATCGCCAATCTCGCGGGCGGGCGGGCCATCATTCACGTGGCAAAGGATGTCATCGTCTTTGCGGCCATCGATCAGCCCGTGGAGCGAAATTCCATTCCACCGCGCGTGCTGAGCCTGGACACAACGCACATCGGCATCCTTTTCGGAGCTTCGGAATGGCGCATTCCCGCCGATCCCAAGCCCATCCGGCTGGACCGCAATTTTCAGCATATCACCCGGGGCGACCCTCGTTACCAGTCCACTCCTGGCGAAGGCGAGACGGACTTGGAGACCATGGGCGTCGCTTTCCTGGAAAAACTTCGCCCCCTGGTCGCTCAACTCCACCACAACCTCGATTTCTCTTCCGATGATCCCATCTTTCAGATCGTGATTATTGGTTACGCTCCCAACGACTACGGGCCCGAGGTGTGGGTCGTGGAGTATCGAATGGAGCAGGAGCAAGTTGCCACGCGCGGCGAATATTGGCAGACGCGTGTTCAGCGGCCGCGCTTCACACAGCTGTACCCGCCAGAAAAACGTGCCCCGCGCACGATTGTGGAGAGCCGCTACCCTCCGGATGCGAAAGGTCCCACTTTGGCCGAGCTGGTCCAGGGCAACGACCCGCACATCACGCATCTCGGCTCCAGTGAGCCGCGCTTTGCAAAGGTGCTCGATAACATTCGTGGCGGACAGGCGCAGAAGGCTGCTCCGATCGATTCCGCGGATTTCATGCGCGCAGTGCTGCCCGTGATCGCCGGGAATGCCACGTTTGTTCTTGGCACCATGGACGAACGGCACGGCTTCGAATGGATGGTGCCGCCTGAGGAGCCCGTCGAAAAAGTGCAGGACGACAAGAGCCGCCCGCCGGAGGCTCCTACGCTCCGGCGAACTCCCAAGCCTTAGTGCCTGTAACAAAACCTCGCCTTGTAGCATCCTAGCGTCTGGTACCAAGGCGTTTCTATCGCTCGCGTGCGCTCTGATCTGCTGGAAGTTCCTACAGGGTCACTTCCCGTGATCCGCATCTTCCAAACGGACGAACGGTAAATGAGAAATTGAGCCGCGTTTCTTGTCACGGCCTATTACTTCCGGTTACCCCGTCACTCGGGAGGAATCCCGATTCGTCAGCGCCAATTCTTTAGTCTCGGCCAGACTTGCAGGAGCCTTGTCACTTTGCCGAGAACTGCATCATTTCCAGAGCGAAATGAATGCACGAGTATCACCAGAAGTCGGCGGACCGGCGGAGAATGGTGATTGTCCCCGCAACCAGAGCAGAGTCCCGCCACCCGCTTCACCGGCGCCTCAACTAGTGCAAGTTGGCATCAAGGAAATCGTTGATCGGTGGGTGAGTATCATCCAGCGACTCCCGGAGGCAGGGGGGCACGGCCTTTATGCTTGGCAAAAAAGCGAGTACAGTACGGCTGCGTGGTCAAGCCGGGACGACAGCGTTGAACGCTGTCGCTTGAACCTGATTTCACCGCACCTCTGATCGCACGCAAGGAATATCAAGCCATGAAATTCAATGTCACAAGTCTGCAATTTAGGCAATCTAGTGTCGTGCTTTTGTGTATCTGGGTTCTGCTCGCTCTGGTAGCTTCCTCCGTGTTTCTGGGTTGTCAGAGCGAACGAGCGGGGTCGCCCGCGCCACCCTCTGACGTAGAAGTTGTCGCCGTCGTTCAAGAAGATGTCCCCATATATGGTGAATGGGTCGCGACGTTGGATGGGTATGTTAACGCGCAAATCCAGCCGCAGGTAAACGGATATCTCGTTAAGCAGAGCTACAAGGAAGGCTCCTTCGTTCGGAAGGGGCAGGTGCTCTTTGAAATCGATCCGCGTCCTTTTCAAGCGGTGCTCGATCAAGCCAAGGCACAACTCGCGCAAGCCGAGGCCCAGTCGGGCAAAACCAAGCTCGATGTGGATCGCGATACGCCTTTGGCGAGGGAGCGTGCCATTGCCCAGAGTCAACTGGACAACGATATCCAGGCGAATCTCGCCGCCAAAGCCTCGGTAAAGGCCGCTGAGGCACAAGTGGAACAAGCACAGTTGAATCTGGACTTCACGCATGTCACATCCCTTGTGGACGGCATCGCGGGAATCGCTCAAGTGCAGATCGGCAATCTGGTCAGTCCAACCACCGCGTTAACCTCTGTCTCGCAGGTGAACCCAATCAAAGCGTACTTCCCGATCAGCGAGCAGGAATACATGCACTATGCGGCAAGAATAAACGCTCACAATCAGCAGGCAGTGCCGTCCGATGCGCCGCCCTTTGACCTCATACTCGCCGATGGAACGGTCTATCCGCGCAAAGGAACTCTCCTTCTAACGGATCGGCAGGTGGATGTGACAACCGGCAGCATCCGAGTGGTTTGCGCATTTCCCAATCCCAACAACATTCTGCGTCCGGGCCAGTTCGGACGAGTGCGCGCCGCCGGGGAAACAAGGAACGGCGCCCTGCTTGTTCCACAAAGGGCCGTTACGGAACTCCAGGGATCCTATCAAGTTGCCGTAGTAGGAGGCGACAACAAGGTGGCCATCCGGCCGATCAATGTCGGCGAGCGAGTGGGTTCGATGTGGATTATCGAAAGCGGCGTCCGCGCGGGAGAGCTCGTCGTTGTCGAAGGCTTGCAAAAGGTCAGAGACGGCTCCCCAGTGAAGATCAAGCAGAGCAATCCTGCGACGAAAGGTGACTGAGCCATGTCCAAATTTTTCATCAACCGTCCCATTGTGGCCATGGTTATCGCCATTCTGATGGTGATCGTGGGCGCAGTCACCATCACGGGTCTTCCGGTGGCCCTATTCCCGAACATCGTTCCGCCAGAGGTTCAAGTGGTTGCGACCTATGTTGGCGCCGATGCGCAGACGATCGAGCAGTCCGTTGCGACGCCTATCGAGCAACAGATGAGCGGCGTGGACAACATGAACTACATGTATTCGCTGAACTCCGCGGCCGACGGGCAGATGAGACTAATCGTCGACTACGACGTGAAAACCGACCCCAATACCGATCTTATCCTGACGCAGATACGCGCAACGCAAGCCGCGTCCCAGCTCCCCGTGGACGTCACGAATTTTGGCGTCACCGTCCAGAAGACAGTCACCGCTCCCCTCATGCTACTGACCTTGTACTCTCCGAAAGGGACGTACGACGCGCGGTTCCTCTCCAACTACGCATATATCAATCTGGCCGATCAAATCACCCGCCTATACGGCATTGGAAGCGTGCAAGTTTTCGGCGCCGGCCAGTACGCCATGCGGCTGTGGGTAAAACCCGACCAGTTGGCCAAGCTTGCGATCACCGTTCCAGAAATAGTCACTGCGATTCAGTCGCAAAATACAGTGAATCCCGCCGGGCAGGTCGGCAGCGAGCCGGTCCCCAAGGGTCAAGAGTATACATACTCCGTCCGAGCACAGGGTCGGCTCACTTCTCCCGAGGAGTTCGGACAAATCGTTGTTCGTGAGTCGCTCGGAGGAGCGGTCGTGCGCCTCAAAGATGTGGCGCGCATCGAGCTGGGCTCCCAGAATTACAGCGTTGTAGGCCGCTTGAATGGGAAGCCCGGCGCGATTATCGCGGCGTACCAATTGCCCGGCTCGAATGCGGTGCAAGCCGCCGATGGCGTCAAGAAGCTCATGGCCGATGTCACTGGACACCACTCGCGCAGTTACCGAAGGCATGAAGGAAATCGTCCTCACGCTGGTCATCGCCATCGTTCTGGTCATCATCGTCGTGTACGTTTTCCTGCAAGGCTGGCGCGCCACTCTGATTCCCCTGCTGGCTGTGCCCGTTTCCTTGGTCGGTACATTCATGTTTTTCCCGCTGTTTGGTTTCTCTGTGAACACGCTCTCTTTATTCGGGCTGGTGCTCGCCATCGGTTTGGTCGTGGACGACGCCATCGTTGTCGTCGAGGCCGTGGAACGCCACATTGAGGAAGGCCTTACACCTAAAGCGGCAGCTCTCAAAGCCATGGAAGAAATTTCTGGCCCCGTCGTGGGCATCGCCCTTGTTCTTTCGGCGGTCTTCATTCCGACGGCTTTCATTCCCGGCATCACCGGACGTCTGTACCAGCAATTCGCCGTGACCATCGCGATTTCGGTGATCCTGTCTGCATTCAACGCGCTCACGCTTAGCCCGGCTCTCGCGGCGTTGCTGCTCCGGCCGAGAATCACGAGCGGAGGATTTCTCAAGAGGCTTTTCGGCTGGTTTAACCGATGCTTTGCGAGTGCCACAAATGCTTACGTTCGATTCTGCGGGGTCCTGATTCGCAAGAGCGCGATCGCGCTCATTCTTCTTGTCGCCTTCGGCGCAGCGGCTGGTTTTTTTGGCAGTAAGATTCCATCAAGCTTTTTGCCCGACGAAGATCAGGGCTACCTTTACATCAATCTCCAACTGCCCAATGCTGCCTCGCTTCAGCGCACCGATGCAGTCGCCAGGAAAATCGAGGATGCGCTGGCCAAGACGCCAGGAGTTGAGTACACCACCAGCGTTGTCGGCTTCAGCTTGCTTAGCTTTGTCCGCACGAGCTACAACGGATTCTTTTTCGTAACATTGAAGCCCTGGGACGAGCGCAAGTCTCGGGCCGAGCAGTTTCAGGAGATCAAGCAGCGCATCAACCGGGAACTTTCACAGATTCCGGAAGGTATTGCCTTTTCGTTTTCACCTCCGGCAATTCCCGGAGTCGGCACCTCCGGGGGATTTACGTTTGCACTCGAGGACCGAGCCGGGAGGGACGTGGAATTTCTCGCATCCAATCTGCAAACGTTCCTAATAGCAGCACGGAAGCGCCCAGAGATCGCTGGCTTAAGTACAACTTTTCTGCCCAGTGTGCCGCAGCAGTTTGTCCATGTGGACCGCGACAAAGTCATTAAGCAAGGTGTGCCTGTCAGCGATGTCTACAAGACAATCCAGGCTTTCATGGGCGGGCTGTTTATTAATTATTTCAACCGCTTCGGCCGGCAGTGGCAGGTATACATCGAGGCCGAAGGCGATTACCGGACCAGGGCTGAGAATGTCGGCCAGTTCTTCGTGCGAAACAACAAGAACGAGATGGTGCCGCTTTCTGCCCTGACGCGATTCGAACCGCGTCTGGGACCGGAATTCACGATGCGCTTCAATGAGTACCGGGCCGCGCAGATCAACGGTGCCGCGGCTCCGGGTTACAGCTCCGGGCAAGCCATGGCCGCTCTTGAAGAAGTTTTCGCGCAAACCATGGCACGCGAGATGGGCTACGACTATATGGGGATGTCTTTCCAGGAGAAGAAGGCGCAGCAGGGCGTTCCGCCGTCAGTGGTCTTTGGGTTCTCCTTGCTATTTGTCTTCCTGATTTTGGCGGCTTTATACGAGAGCTGGTCGCTTCCTTTTAGTGTCCTGTTGAGTACACCGATTGCCGTTTTCGGGGCCTTTGCGATTCTCTGGTTGCGACGCACCATTCTCTCGGCCTTCCTGCCGAGCTATATGGTGCAAATCGAAGGCGACGTCTATTCGCAGATCGGTTTAGTTATGCTGATCGGCTTGGCAGCCAAGAACGCGATTCTGATCGTCGAATTCGCCAAGGAGCAATACGAACAAGGCAAACCTCTAGTCGACGCTGCGCTGGAAGGTGCCCGACTGCGCCTCCGGCCAATCTTGATGACCTCGTTCGCCTTCATCCTCGGTACCGTCCCGCTATGGACGGCTTCCGGCGCAGGCTCCGCTGCGCGTCAGATCATGGGCACCACCGTTATCGGAGGCATGCTGGCCGCCAGCTTCATCGGAGTTTTCTTCATCCCCGTGGTCTTCTATGTGGTTGAAAAGTGGTCCGGCGCCGGCAAGCAAACCGTTTTGCAGCCCAGACCCACTCCTGCCGAGGGCAACTGAGATGAACAAATTCATTGCCTTCATAGGCGTCACAATCCTGGGTTCCGGCTGTACAGTAGGTCCAAATTACAAGAAACCGACCGCAAATGTTCCAGGCACTTATCGCGGTTTGGCGCCGGAAGAAGCGGGGAAGACTGACTCCGCTTCACTTGGCGACCAAAAATGGTGGGAGGTCTTCCAGGACGAGCAACTCCAGTCTCTCATCCGAACCGCTCTGCAGCAGAACTACGATGTGCGAATCGCGGGCGCACGCATCCTGCAAGCACAGGCGCAACTCGGAATCACCCGCGCCGATCAGTTTCCGAGCGTCAGTGCAGGGGCGGGAATAACTGATCAACGCAGTGCCAGGTCTAAGTTTCTCCCGCCTTTTGAAGGAAGTACCGGACAGTTGAATGTGTCCGCAGCCTGGGAGCTTGATTTTTGGGGCAAATTCCGCCGCGCGACGGAAGCGGCGCGCGCCAACCTTCTAGCCAGCGAATCGGCCCGCCAGGAAGTCATGCTAACCTTGGTGGCCAATATCTCCGGCGCCTATTTCCGGCTTCGCGCACTGGACCTGGAACTGGAAATTTCCAAACGCACGCTGGCTTCACGCCGGGAATCGCTGCGATTGACAACCATTCTCGCTGACCGCGGCTCTACCTCCATGCTGGACGTGCGACAGGCCGAACAGTTGGTATTCACTGCAGCCGCGGAAATCCCGTCGCTGGAACAGCAGATCGAGCAGGAAGAGAACCTGATCAGCATTCTCCTGGGGAAGAATCCAGACACTGTAGCGCGCGGGCAGGCGCTCACAGAGCAAACACGTCCTCCTTTTGTTCCGGCGGGCCTTCCTTCCTCACTGCTGGAGCGCCGGCCCGACATTCGCGAAGCGGAGCAACAATTGATCGCCGCGAGCGCTCAGATTGGCGTTGCCAAAGCGGCTTATTTTCCCCAGATCTCCCTGAGCGGTGCCGCTGGATTCCAGAGTGCGGCGCTCGCCAATCTATTCAGCGGCCCAGCAGGCACGTGGGACTTCGGTGCGTCGTTAGCACAACCCATCTTCACGGCCGGCAGACTCCGTTCCAACGTGCGTTTCGTCGAAGCTCAGCAGCAAGCCACACTGCTTTTCTACCAACAGACAATTCAAGGGGCGTTCCGCAGCGTGTCCGATGCGCTGATTGCATATCGTAAATCAAGCGAGTTCCGCGCCCAGGAAGAGCTTCTTTTCCAATCAGCCCAGGACGCAGCGCGTCTTTCCCACATGCGTTATACGGGCGGCGTTACCGGTTACCTCGAAGTGTTGACAAACGAAACGAACGCTTTCTCTGCTGAGCTAGGATTTGTGCAGGCTCAACTCAATGAGTTGTTAGCTTTGGTTCAGCTGTATCAATCATTGGGCGGGGGTTGGCAGCAATAGCCGTAGGACCAACTAACCGAACTCGGTGAACCACGACAGCCAGCGATTCTGGATGTATTGTCGGCCAACCGGAAGTTAACCGCAGCACGCTGGCCTTCAGGGGTGGCTTGCGGATGTTGAGAGGGTTTTGTTGCAGGTTCTTAGTTTTTCAGGGAAGTTTTTCAATGGAATCGCCGCGGCGGATCACTCCGCCTTCCAGAACGCGGCACAGCATGCCCCGCCGTCCCCACAGCTCTTTGCGAAGTCCGGGGCGAATTGCTTCCATCTGATCGCAGGGGTTGCATACGGCACTAACTTCCAAACGCGCGCCTCCGGCGCGGAGTAGTTGGCCAATCTGCAGACCGTTCACGTTCAAGCCATCGGTGGTGATGTTCTCGCGGATCATTCCCGGCCGGAGGTGCATGGCCTCCAGTGTTTCGCGATCCACGAGCAACACCTGGCGCTTGCGACCGGGCCGCGCATGAGCGCAGCCTTCAAAGCCGCTGTCGGCAATGGCACGCACCTCGGTGAGTTCCGCCATCGGCAGGTGCTTCCTCCGAGCGCGGAAAAGGTTTTGAACTTTCGCCATGGCCCCTAATGTCCTGCGGCTCTAAGTTGGGTAGCGTGAGCTCCGATGTCCTTACGGTAATACATCCTCTCAAAATGGATTCTTGAAGCAGCGTCATAGACGGAGGCCAAGGCGGCATCGAGCGTCGCGGCCGCTGCCGTAACACCGAGAACCCTACCGCCATTTGTGACTACAGTTTCTCCCACGAGCATTGTGCCGGCATGCAGCACCTTCACACCGGCAATCTGGTAAATAGCGGTTAGTCCATCAATCCTCTTTCCATTCTCAAACTTTCCCGGATAACCACCTGAAGTCAGCACCACGCAGGCGCTAGCTCCTAGCTTCCAGCGTAAGCTAGCTGGATCCAATCGTCCTGCGGCAACATCGCTGAGAATTTCGGCCAAGTCAAAATCCAGCCGTGCCAGAATCGCCTGGGCTTCGGGATCCCCCAACCGGCAATTGAACTCCAGGACTTTTGGTCCAGACTCCGTCAGCATCAGGCCGAAATACAAGAACCCTTGGTAGCGGAGTCCGTCTGCGGCTAGCGCATGCAACGTCGGTTCGACAATGGTCAAGCGGATGGTCTCTCCAAGATCATCGGGCAGCAATTCATCGGAAGAGTACGCCCCCATGCCACCGGTGTTTGGGCCCTGGTTTCCATCGAAGACGCGCTTGTGATCGCGTGTCGGTGGAAGTGGCGCATACCGCTTTCCATCCGTGAGGATGATGAACGAGAGTTCTTCGCCTTCCAGAGTCTCCTCCAGGAGGATTCGGCTTCCGCCCGGACCCAGTTCGTTCTTTTCCATCACGCGTTCGACAAAGTCCCTCGCGGCGGCGAGGTCTGGGGCCAGAAAAACACCTTTGCCGGCACACAACCCATCCGCCTTAATGACCACCGGCCAAGCCACCGAACGCAGCGCGCTGTAAACCTCCGCTGGAGAGTCATAAGTTCCGTACATTTTTGCAGTGGGAATGCGGTGGCGCTCCAGAAACTCTTTCGAGAAAATCTTGCTTCCTTCGAGCTGCGCCGCTTGCTTCGATGGTCCAACGATGGGCCACTGGCGTTCGCGGAAGGCATCGCCGATGCCGTTCACCAGCGGCAGTTCCGGCCCCACGACGGTCAGGTCCGGCCGCATCTTTTCCGCAAACGCCACGAGTCCGGCAACGTCACCTGGATCAATAGCCACGCATTCCGCGCCTGCGGCGATGCCGCCGTTCCCGGGAGCGCACCAGATTTTTTCCACGCGCGGGCTCTGTTTCAGTTTCCACACTAGCGCGTGTTCGCGTCCACCGCCACCCAACACGAGAATCTTCATCCGCGAACCCTCATCAACGGCTCTTTCGAACAATAGACGCCCCTCCTAAACGTGTCAACCTGGCCCTGCGACGACGCCTTTAGAGCGTCTCTCGAAGCGCCTCCGCGCGATCAGCGCTTCGGAATTAGGATCCTGAATGATGCCAGCCGGCGTTTATCAATTGGCTATGCCCTGTACCGAAGGTCAGTTACACCGGGGCGAATTCGCCTTCTAGACTCGGCAGAGCCATTCGTCTCTATCTTTTCGATCGGAAGGGGTCGCCCGATGCTGATTCCGTTGCGCCATGAAAGCATGGAGGGCCGCCGCTGGCCGGTCGTCACCTTTGCGCTGATCGCATTGAACCTACTGATTTTCCTTGGCACGCACTGGAAAATTGAAGCGCAGGAACCTGAACGCCGCGAAGTTCGGATGCACGTCATTGTGCTCGCCGCGACGCATCCTGAATTGAAGATGCCGCAAGATGTAGAGAAGTTCGTCGACGAGGTCAAGAGTAAGACCCCAGAAGCCGTTTGGAAGCAGCTCAGCTCAACCAGACGCAAGGCTGAGGATGCTTGGGACCTACAAATCCGAGAGGTCGATGACTCAGAACAACTCCAGGCGGAAATGGATACGCTCGCACAGCGCTTTGCGGAGGACCAGAAAAATTCGATCCTGGAGAACTATGCCTTTGTACCCGCTCACGCGAAACCCCTGGCATACCTAACCTCTATGTTTATGCATATCGGTTGGTTCCATCTCATTGGTAACATGTGGTTTCTATGGCTTGCAGGCTTCATTCTCGAGGATAGATGGGGCCGCGTCATCTACCCCATTTTTTATATTCTTGCTGGCATTATTGCGTCTATCTTCCACGCCATGTTCTACCCGGCAAGCTTGGCACCTGCACTTGGAGCCTCCGGCGCTGTAGCCGCGCTGATGGGTGGTTTTCTGGTGCGTTTTCCCAAACTCAAAATTGAGATGCTCTGGTACATGTTGATCTTCCGCATTCGTTTTAAAGCCCCGGCTTACTGGCTGCTCCCTCTGTGGCTGTTGATGGAGATTTTCTACGGCACTTTGTTCGGCCAAGCGTCAGGAGTGGCTCACTGGGCTCACATCGGAGGATTTGTCTTCGGAGTTCTCGGCGCACTTGT